>Ga0207954_1000016_pt1 | contig 48197 bp, 44 predicted proteins | sample CryBogmetaGMA0M_FD_184547 | JGI IMG/M metagenome (GOLD analysis project Ga0207954, IMG submission 184547) | Freshwater microbial communities from Crystal Bog, Wisconsin, USA - MA0M (SPAdes) | ecosystem: Environmental > Aquatic > Freshwater > Lake | place: Crystal Bog, Wisconsin, USA | collected... | reverse complement strand
GCGGCGACACCTACTCCGCCGATGCGAAGTACTGCACGCTCGAAAACATGTTCGTGCCCGAACCGGTGATCAAGATGGCGATCACGCCCACCAACCGCGAGGGTCTCGACAAGCTCGGCAAGGCCCTGCAGCGGTTCACCCGCGAGGATCCCACGTTCCGCGTCGCCACCGACGAGGAAACGGGCGAGACGCTGATCGCGGGCATGGGCGAGTTGCATCTCGACATCTACGTCGAGCGGATCAAGCGTGAATACAAGGTCGAGGTCGAGGTGGGTGCGCCGAAGGTGAGCTACCGCGAGGCGCCCACCCGCGGCACGCCCTACGACTACAAGCACAAGAAGCAGACGGGCGGCTCGGGCCAGTATGCCCACATCATCGGGCACCTGGAGCCGCTGCCGGAGGAGTCGACCGACAACTTCATCTTCGAGGATGCCGTCGTGGGCGGCCGCGTGCCCCGCGAATACATCCCGTCGGTGGAAAAGGGTTTCCGCGCCGTGCTCAACAAGGGGCCGATCGCCGGCTTCCCGATCGTGGGCGTGAAGGCCACGCTGGAAGACGGCTCGTATCACGACGTCGACTCCAGCGACATGGCCTTCCAGACGTGCGCCCGGGCGGGCTTCCGCGAGGCCTTCCTGGCCACGAAGCCAGTGCTGCTCGAGCCGATCATGAAGATGGAGGTGGAGGTGCCCGCCGACTTCCAGGGTCCGGTGACGGGCGAGCTCAACAAGCGTCGCGGCCTGATCATCTCGACGGAGACCGTGGGCAACGCCTCCACGATCATCGCCGAGGTTCCGCTGGCCGAGACCTTCGGCTACTCGACCGACCTGCGCAGCATGACGCAGGGCCAGGGCGTGTTCACGATGGAGTTTGCGAAGTACCGGCCGACGCCGGGCAACATCCAGAAGGAAATCGTGGAAGAGCGGAAGAAGGCGGAACTGGCGGCCGCCAAGTAGCACAGGCCCACGTAGCACAGGTTTCCAACCTGTGTGCCTACGTAGCACAGGTTTCCAACCTGTGTGCTGAGTAGCCGCAGGTTGGTAACCTGCGGTGCATCCCACCCCGGGCCGCTGCCTGTGCAGGTTGCCAACCTGCACCTACGACGTAGCACAGGTTTCCAACCTGTGTTCTGAGTAGCCGCAGGTTGGTAACCTGAGGTGCCTCAATCCCCAGCTTGCTTCGGGTGCAGGTTGCCAACCTGCACCTACGAATGCACAGGTTGAAAACCTGTGCTACTGGAAGACCGATGCCACTGGCTGGCTCGCGGGGCTCGTGGCCGTTACGCTGCGAGTATGGCTCTCTACGGCGTCATCTTCCTGCTGCTCACAGCCCTTCCGGCGGCTGCCGGCGACGAACCATCGGCCCCGGGCCGCCCCACGATGCAGCAGTTGCCATCAGCCGCGTCGCTGGAGGCTCCGCCGACGGCCCGTGAACTGGTCGATGCCCGGGCGGAGTTTGAGCGTCGCTATCCGGGCATTCTCGCCCGCGGGCGGACCACGGCAGGGGCCACGGTGATCGCCGATGTGTTGATTGAGGCGGCTGCCTCCGAGGAGGATCGCGACGTCAAGTGGCTAATGCTTGCGGAGGCCCGGCGGATGGCGGTGGCCTCAGGCAACGCCGCATCGCTCGACCGGGCGATCGTGCTCGCGTCGGCTACATACGACTTCGATGCCGACGAGGAGGAATACCGGTCGCTCAAGGAGATCCCGGTGCGGCTGCTGGCTCCGCAGCGGGCCGCCTCGTTTGCGGAGGTGGCGGAGAAGGTGGCGGGGCGTGCGGAGAGTGACGGCCGCCGCCACCTCGCGATCATGTCGCTGAATCTCGCCGTGCGCGGGTGGCAGCGTGCGGGGGCGATCGACGCGGCGCGGAAGGCAGCGGTCCGCCACGACGAGTTGATCGTAGGGCCGTGACGGTGCCCGCCCTTCAACTGGTAGCCCAGATTTCCCCGTAGCACAGGTTGGTAACCTGTGCCGAGTCAGCGCCGGCCGCGAGGCTGGGGGCGGTTGGTTGCGTGATGGGGCGGGTTTTGGCCGCGTCCCACGCCTTACGGCGTTGGGCTTTTACGTGAGGCGGTTATGAGGAGCGGGCCCACGCGACCATTTCGGCGATGCCCTCCCGCGTCGTCTGCGGGTGGCGGAAGCCCGCCGCGAGGAGCTTGTCGCACGGGAAGATCGTCGTTTCGCGGATGGCCCGGAGCCTAGCCGACGTGAGCGGGAAGTCGCTGCCCGAGAGTGCCTCAATCACGTCGCCGAGCGGGGCCACCGCCGCTGCCAGCCACGCTGGAATCCGCCGGGGCGGCGGAGCGTGGCCGAGGTCGGCGATCATAGCGGCAAGTTCGGCCAGCGTGAGCGTGTTGGCGTCCGACACGTTGAACACATGGCAGCCGGGCTCCGGCTTCTCGGCCGCGAAGGCGATGGCGGCGCAGAGGTTCGTCCGCGACACCACCGACTTCCGCGTTTCACCGCGGCCGATGAGGCAGGGCTTGCCGGCGAGGATCTGCCGCACGAACGCTGCGAGATTGGCCTCGTTGCCGGGGCCGTACACAGGCGCTGGCCGGAGGATCACGGCCGTGCGGCGGGCATCGGCCGCGGCCCACTCGCACACCGCCGCCTCCGCCTCCGCCTTGGAGCGGCCGTAGGGCGAGGCGTGTTCGGTGGGCGAGTCTTCGTGCATCGGGCCGGAGCCAGGAGCCACGGCCTTGATCGAACTGAGGAACACGAATCGTGAAACACCCTGTCTGGCGGCCCACTCGAGCCACTCCCGGGTGCCTCCCACGTTCACTGTCTCGAAGTCGGCCACGTCCGCGGGCGTCGGCCGCGGCACGTGCTGCTTCACCTCGAGGTGCACGATCGCATCAGCGGGCTGCGAACTGCGGCCCTGGAGCACGTCGGTTCGCGTCGCTCCCCGCCACCGCTCAGGCAAGGCTTCGGGGACGGATCGGCCGGTCGCGAGGCCGCCTATTCCGCGGCCGTGCAGGAAGGCGAGCAGGCCCTGTCCTACGAATCCCCTCGCGCCAGTGACGAGCAGATTCATCGTGCGGCCGCCGTCACGTCACTGGTAGTAGTGCGAGTAGTTCATGTACGTCGCACGATGGCCGGTGGCACGGATCGACTCGTCAACCTGCCGGCCGGTGGTGTCCCGTCCGATCTGCTGAACTTGGTTTTGCAGTTTGGACATCTGCCGGCGCTGCGCGAGTTGCTCGACCTGCTGTTGCTGCTGCTGCAGTTGGGGTTGAATCTGCTGCTGGTAAATGTTCTGAGCTTGGAGTGGGTTTGTGCCCATTTGCTGCAACTGTTGGTAAGGGCTAACCGCGGGGCGTCGATAAGTGCTGTTGGAGAACGGGAGTTGGCCACCGGCATTTCCGCCGCCCGCTCGGCCAGCGGAGAAGGCCGACCGAGCGGGTTGGGCCTGAGCCTCCGCGCCCGCAAAGGCCAGAATCGCGAACGATCCCAGGGCGATGACGCATGTCGAAGTCGTAAAGCGGATGGGAAACGTGCTCATGACTAGCTTGCCTTGCATTGTTTTCGACACCAAAGTCTCGGACGGATTCTACCAGTTCGTGCTCAGTTGCCGCTCGTCTTGGGCATCGCCGCCTCATACTGCCCGATCACCTGATCCATGAGGCCCTTGATCGCAGCCTTCACCAGCGGCTTGTCGTGGATCCAGGCGGCCACATCCTCGCCGTGCGTCCCGTAGGCGTCACGCAGCCAGGTCGGGGCGTCCGTCAGCAACCAGGCCCGGAACAGCATCCACTGCGGGTTGTGCTCGCCATAGACCTCGCGAGCCACCCAGCAGAAGGTGTTGGGGTTGAAGCCGAACGGGAACCGGTTGATCTGCTGCACGAGGCTCGTGCCGAGCAGCGTGAAGCCGAAGATCCGCTCGAAGGGGGCCGTGATCTTGCCGATGATCGAGTCGAAGGCGATCCACTGGTCCTGAGCGATAAACACGCGGTCGCCGGGGAGCAGTTGGTAGTTGGTGGCCGTCGAGCCACCCTTCATGATTGCATCGATATCGACCGGGAGCACCTGGTCGCAGCCTACGCCCGACGGAGCCGGCCTCGCGATCCAGATGTCCTTGCTGGAGAGCCGGGAGAGGCCGCTGATCTGGGAGACCGCATCGAGCACGGTCTCATTACCCGTCACGGGGAACCTGGCGATGTTGTCGCCGAAGCCCGCCCCCTCGGTCACCACGTAGTAGACCTTGGAGTTGTAGGCAAACACGTCGATGCTCACGAGCGGTGCGTCGAGGAACTGGCCGAGGTGCTTCTCGATCGCAACCTTCGCTTCTTCGAGCGTCAGGCCGGTCACAAACACGCTGCCATAGGTTCCTAGATTGATCGTGCCATCGGGGCCCACGAGGTGCTCGCCGGCGATCTGCTGCTGGCCGGCGGCCTGGGCAAGCGTGAGCGACACCTGCGGCTCCTTGAGCACCCGCTTGAGGTGCTTGAAGACGGCGTCTTGTGCCTCTTCCAGCGAGGCATTGCCCACCATCACCTTGCCGTAGGAAGGGCCGAGGTCGAGCATGCCGCCCGGCTCCACCACGTAGAGGCCATTGATTGGCTGCTCAAGGAGCGTCCCCTCCACGATCACCTGGAGGGTGTCGAACGACTGAATCTTGAACGGCGGCTTGGGCACCACCCGGAGGGCGTCGATCAGCAGGATGTCTGGGGGTTCGATCACGTAGGCCGGCAGCGTCACCTTGGCGAGTTCCTTCGCCGGCATCCGGCCCGGCTCGGGCGGGCACTGGGCGTCGAGCATCACCTGCTGGGTGGTATTCCGCTGCGGGCGACCGTAGATGTTGCAACCGGTCAGCTGGAGGAGCATCGCGGCCACGGCCAGCGACCGGGCGACTGGGCCGGTCAGAAACCGCCTGTCGCGACGGGCCGGCACCTGCGGCAGGGTGTTGTTTCCGCAGGATTCATGAGTCTTGATCCGAGCCATGGCAAACTCCTTACGACCGGTATGGTCACTCCGGTCGTTTTTATCGGCACGGTCACCCGGCAAACTTTGCCCTTCCTTCCGACGGGGCAAAAAATCCGGGGTAGGGTTTTCTCCGGGAAACGCTCCGATCGCGGGAAAAGGGCCGCGTTGGGAGATAGACTTTCAGAGTATTTGTTTCCAGATTTCCTGGCTCGTGCCGCGACCTGCGTCACCGACGGGAACGGAGTTCGCGCGTTGCCCGTCATGCCCATCTTGCCCAAGCAGCGAGACCAGTTTCCGGCCGACCTCTTTGAAGGCGATCCGGAGGTCCAACTGGCGTCAGGGACGGCCGCGTGGATCGCCTTCTACACGCTGGCTCGCCGCGAGAAAGATCTCATGCGGCGGCTGGTGTCGCTGGGCATTCCGTTCTACTCGCCGCTCGTCAGCCGTAGGCTTCCATCTGCGGGTGGCCGAGTTCGCACCTCCTGGATGCCGCTCTTCCCAAGCTACGTGTTTTCACTCGTCGATGACGACCAGCGTCGTGCGGCGCTTGCCACCAACACGATCTCCCGCTGGCTTTCCGTTCCCGACCAGCGAATGCTTGATGACGACCTCCGCAGCATCAAGCGGCTCATCGACAGCGAAATGCCGCTTACCCCGGAAGCACGACTCGAGCAGGGTCAGCCTGTTCGGGTGCGAAGCGGTCCCCTGCGGGGCATGGAAGGCACGGTGGTGGGCCGGAAGGGTGAGCAGCGGCTTGTGGTCGCCGTGCGATTTCTGAATCAGGGTGCCTCGATCGAACTGGAAGACGTTGATCTGGAGCGGCTGTGATGCCGGGCATGAACGCCACATGAATTTTCCAAATTCGAAGTCGCCGATTACGTTCCGCCGCATCAATCGGCGAGTGATTCGGCTTACTCTCGTGCACGCCCTGCTTTTCGCAGCGGCCTATTTCCTGGCGTGGTTCACAAGAAATGATTTCTCGATACAAGAGTCGTGGCTCGGAGTCTATCTGAGCACGGTCGTCGGCGTCGTGCTTGTGAAGGCGGCGATCTTTTATCTCGCGGGTCTTTGCCACGTGTCGTGGGGGCGAGTGGCGTTTGGAGACCTCACGAGCCTCGTGTGGGCGAGCACGCTGGCGATGCTGGTGTTCGCCGCCACCGACAGCTTGGTGCTCTCGACCGGCTGGATAGGCGTTCCTCGGGTTCGCCGCAGCGTCATCCTGCTCGACTGGGGTGCCACGATCATGCTCGTGGGAGGCATGCGAATGCTCTGGCGCAGCATTCGCGAGGAACTCAAGCCGCTCTGGTCGAGTGAGGATGTCACCACCGCGATCATCGTGGGCGCCAATGCGTCTGGCGAAATGATCGCCCGCAGTCTCTCGTCCGGCTCCAGCAACCCTTACATGATCGCGGGGTTTCTCGACGACGATCCCGAGCTGAAGCATTCACGAGTCGCGGGGCACGAGGTGCTGGGAAGCATCGACTCCGTCGCGAAAGAGGTCGCCGGGCGTCATGTCGACGAGGTCGTCGTGCAGTCTGGGTTGCTCACCGGCAAACGGTTTCGGAAACTGATCGACGACTGTCACGATGTGGGAGCGAACGTCAAGGTGCTGCCGGGCATCGACGAACTCATGAGCGGTCAGAGCGATCTGTCGCACGTCCGGCTTCGCTCGGTGGAGATCAAAGACCTTCTCCGTCGCGAACCGGTTCAGCTCGACGACACTGCGATCCGTGTTCTTGTCGAGGGTCGCACGGTGATGATCACCGGTGCGGGCGGGTCGATTGGGTCGGAGATCTGCCGCCAGGTGCTGCGGTTCAATCCGAAGAAACTGCTTCTGGTCGAGCGAGCCGAAAACTCGCTCTTCTTGATCGAGCAGGAACTCGCCCGCATGGAGCCCAGGCCGGCCTTTGAGCCGCTGATCGCCGATGTCACCGACGAGGCTCGGCTTGAGCAGATCATGGTCGCCCACCATCCGGACGTGATCTTCCACGCCGCGGCCCACAAGCACGTGCCGATGATGGAGTGGAATCCTGCTGAGGCGATCAAAAACAACGTGTTCGGCACGCGGCTGCTGGCGACGATGGCTGATCGGCACGGCGTCCGCGAGTTTGTGGCCATCTCCACCGACAAGGCGGTGAATCCCACGAGCGTCATGGGTTGCTCAAAGCTCCTTGCCGAGCGGTTCGTGCAGGCCCTGTCGGCGACGTCGCGGACGAAGTTCATCGTGGTTCGATTTGGTAACGTGCTGGCCAGCAACGGCAGCGTGGTACCAATCTTTCAGGAACAGATCCGCCGCGGCGGACCAATCACCGTCACCCACCCGGGCATCGAGCGATATTTCATGACGATTCCCGAGGCGTCGCAGCTCGTACTGCAGGCGGCCACGCAGGGGGAGGGAGGCGAGATCTTTGTGCTCGACATGGGCGAGAGCGTGAAGATCGTGGACCTGGCCCGCGACCTGATCGCCCTCTCGGGCCTCGAGCCAGACGACATCGAGATCATCTACACCGGCCTGCGGCCAGGCGAAAAGCTCTTCGAGGAACTCTATTTCGACGAGGAACGCCGCGTCCCCACCCGCCACCCAAAAGTGTTCTGTGCGATGCACCGGCCTGCTGAAATCGCGGCCGTCGAGTCTGTTTTCGATGACCTCGCCGAGGTGCTCGAGGAAAAGCCGGAGGTGGTTCGGGCTCGGCTCCGCGACCTCGTTCCAGAGTATGCTGACGGCACGGAGGGGCAGCCGACCGCCACCGTGCGCCGCACCCACGCTAAGTAGTCTGCTGTGAGCCCGCCGATGAAACGCGACGTTTTTCAGATGATTCCCGAAGTTCATGCCAGCGGCGATCCTTCGAAGCAGGGGATCCGCGTGCCGTTTGTCCGTCCGGCGCTGCCGTCGGCGGAATCGCTGCAACCGGCGTTTGACGAGATCATCCGCAGCGGCCGGTTGACGAAGGGGCCGTTTTGCGAGCGTCTCGAACAGGCGGTTGCAAAGCGACTCGGCGTGCGGCATGCCGTGGCAGTGAGCAGCTGCACGGTTGGGTTAATGCTCGTGTACCGAGCGCTCGATCTCGCAGCAGGGAGTTGTCGGAGTCGGCGGTCGTTGCTCGATCCGTGCGCTGTCGCTTCGATGGAGCCGCTCTCGCGGTTTGGCGTGGCCCGCACTGGCACCCGCACCGAGCCGCTCGGCGAGGTGGTGATGCCGAGTTTCACATTCCTGGCCGCGGCGGCTGCGATTGTCTGGAACAACCTCCGCCCCGTGTTCGTCGAGGTCGATCCCCGCACAACCAACGTCACGCCTCAGGCGATTCGGTCTGCGATCACCCCACGGACAGTTGCCATCGCCGCATGCCATAACTTTGGCAACCCCTGCGACATTCCCGCTCTCGAGGCGGTGGCCAACGAACACGGCCTTCCGCTGGTGATTGACGCGGCCCACGGGTTCGGGGCGAGCGTCCACGGCCGGCCGGTCGGGGCCGGGGCCACGGCTCAGGTGTTCAGCCTTTCCCCCACAAAACTGCTCGTCGCGGGCGAAGGGGGCATCGTGGCCACCAACTGCGACTGCCTCGCCCACTTTGTCCGACTGGGCCGCGAGTATGGCAACGACGGCTCGTATGACGCGCTCTTTCCGGGCGTGAACGGCCGGATGCCCGAGTTGAGCGCAGCCACGGCGCTCGCGTCGCTCGAGATCCTCGACGAGGTTTCCGACCGGCGCAACGAACTGGCGGCCCTCTACCGCAAGGAACTCAGCGAACTGCCTGGCATCGGATTCGTGGAGGTGATGCCGGGGGCGAGGTCGAGCCACAAGGATTTCTCAATCACGATTGATCCCACGAGGTTTGGGATGACACGCGATGCCCTCCGTCGGGCCCTCGCGGCCAAAGGAATTGAGACGCGGGCGTATTACGACCCTCCCTGCCACCGTCAGACCGCCTACGAACATTTCTATGACCGGATGCGGCCGCTGCCCGCCACCGACACGCTGTCTGCCCGGAGTCTCGCCCTCCCGATCGGCGCGCAGGTTGACGAGGCCATCGTCGGCGAGGTCTGCGACGTGATCGCCAACGCCAAGCAGGTGGCGTGACCGACTGGTTTTCGTTCGCCTGTTGGTCGGCCTGGTTTCTCGTGGCCGCCGCAACCGCGTCTGTCGCCACCGAGTGGCTCATCGGTTGGACGAGCGCCCGCGGCGTTCTCGACCTTCCCAATGACCGGTCGAGCCACTCGCGGGCCACGCCCCGCGGCGGCGGGATCGCGATCGTTGCGGTGACTTCCTGGGCGGTGATCCTCGCCGCCGTGCTCTGGCCGGAGGCAAGGCTCCCGCTGGCGGCATTTCTTGTGCCGGCGCTCGCGATCGCGGCGGTGAGTTGGCTCGACGATCTGAAGCCCCTCCGCAACCGGGTGCGGTTTGGCGTGCATCTGGCAGCGGCAGCAACTGCAATCGCCGTGCTCGGACCGGTACGAAGTGCCGATCTCGGCAGCCTCGGCACTCTCGACCTCGGTTTCGCCGCCTGGCCACTCACGCTGCTCTGGATTGTCGGGATGACCAACGCCTTCAACTTCATGGACGGAATCGACGGGATCGCCGGCATCACGGCGGCGGTTGCCGGCGCGGCGATCGCCGCGGCGGCAGGTTGCGTGGGCTCTGAGCCGGTCGCGGCCGTGAGTCTGGCGTTTGCCGGAGCTTCGATTGGATTCTTGACGTGCAACTGGCCCCCGGCCCGAATCTTCATGGGCGACGTGGGGAGCGCTTTCTGCGGTTTCGTGATCGCGGTTCTGCCCTTGCTTGGGGGAACGTCTGCCACGACGAGGCTTGCGATGATCGCTGCTGTCGCCATGTGGCCCTTCATCTTTGACACGGCGTTCACGCTCTGTCGCCGGACGTCGAAGCGGGAAAACATCTTCAAGGCTCACCGCAGTCACCTCTACCAGCGGTTGGTGATCGCGGGCTGGTCGCATCGTGCCGTGTCGAGCCTCTATGGCGGACTCTCGGCCATGGCGGCCGCCGTGGCGCTCGCACCGCTATGCGACGCCGGCCTCACCCGCACCGCCACCACGCTCGCCGCCGCCACGATCGCCGTCGGCATGGCCCTCCTTCTCACCCTCGTTCACCTGTCTGAAAAAGCCGAGGGCCGTAAGGCCCCGGGCGCGTCCGCATAAACCCTGCGTCATTCCCATCAACACCGCTCCTCTTTCGCCGCCCGCCCCCCCAACGACCCTCTACGCCCGCGTCGTCAAGCGTCTGCTCGACCTGCTCGCCTCCTTGCTGCTTGTCGTACTGCTTTTGCCCCTCATGGCTCTTGTCGGCCTCGCCGTGCGACTCGTCCTTGGCCCGCCGATGCTCTTTTGCGACGAGCGGGCGGGCCTTGGTGGCAATCCGATCCGCATCGCCAAGTTCCGTTCGATGTCGCAGGCCACCGACGCCAATGACAAACTGCTACCCGACGCCGCCCGCCTCGGGTGGTTTGGCCGGTTCCTGCGTCGCACGAGCCTCGACGAACTCCCGCAACTCTTCAGCGTGCTTGCCGGCGACATGAGCCTCGTTGGCCCGCGGCCGCTGCCGATGCGCTACGTGCCCCGCTACAACGCTCGCCAGGCGTCCCGGCTGCTGGCCGTGCCGGGCATCACGGGGCTTGCCCAGATCCACGGTCGCAACGCCGTGGACTGGCCTGAGAGGCTGGAATACGACGCCCGCTACGTGGAACTCCTCGGCCGTCCGGGAGCGTGGCTGACCGATCTCTGGATCGTGGCGGCCACGGCGTTTCAAATAGTCTCTCAGGCCTTCACTGGGCGTGGCATCGCCGCGCCCGGTAAGGCAACGATGGAGGAGTTCGCCCCTCCTTGACGCGTCGGGATAAGCTCATCGATCGGCTGCTTCGTGGAACGTCGGATGCCGACATTCGGTTTCAGGACCTCGTGGCGGTTCTCACATGATTGTCGCGATTGAGTGCATGGCGAGTGAAAGCCGACCGGCCGTAAGGCCGCGGGCGAACCACGATGGACAAGGCGGCTGTTGGTGGCTCACCCCACGCCTCACGGCGTTGGGCTTGTACATGCGGCGGCATGAGGCGCATGCTGAATCTGCGTTCGTGCGTTACGAAGAGGAGCCTCAATGAACACGCAGCTCAGATACGAAATCATCCTTTACTGGAGCGAGCAGGACCACGCGATGATCGCGGAGGTTCCGGAGCTTCCGGGATGCGCGGCAGACGGCGCGACCTATCAGGAGGCCCTGGCAAACGTCGAGATTGTGATCAGCGAGTGGATCGACACCGCGAGAGCGCTCGGGCGTCCGATCCCATCGCCTCGTGGCAAGTTGATGTACGCCTGACCCGATGAGCCCGTGTCTGTTGTCGTGGGCCGTTCAAATGGCTGCGAAATTTGCAACGATGGAGGAGTTCGCCCCTTGACTGCATCCATACCCGACGCGATCGCGACCGCGATTCGCACCGTGCTTCATGACACTGGCCGATCGGCCCGTGAGGTGGAGTCGTCGATGCTATTGGCCACCGACCTTGGCCTCGACTCGCTCGACCTCGCCCAAACGATCGTACTGCTCGAACGGTCGCTGGGCGTCGATCCGTTCCGGGCCCCGAACGGGGCGCGGCCGGCGATCCGCACCGTGGGTGACCTGATCTCTGTCTACACGGAAGCCGTCGCGTCCGCCGCCACCAAGTCCTGAGGAAACCCAACGGCGTTAGCCGTGGGGTCTGCCAGAGTCACGATTACAGGCCTGCTCGAAATGACGACACTCGACCTTTCCCGCGTCCACGCTGAAGCATCCGCTCCGCACCGGCTTGCAGTGGCACTCCGCGAGATCGCGCGGCGATCGCCGGGCGAGACGGCGATCGTTGTCGCGGCAGGAGGGCCCGATCGTCGCCGGATCGACTACGCGTCCCTGGCTGCGATGGTGGACCGTTTCGAGGAGGCGGTGACTGCCGCCCGACCGGTCGGAGTCGTCGTGCGGGCGAGGAAGGTGGAATCGCTCGTGGCGATCGCGGCAGCCTGTGGTGCCGCGGGCGTGCCGGTCGCCCTGTTGGCTGACGACGCCCGCGACCTGGCTGGGGAACTCCGCGACTGGACCGTGGTAGATGATTCGCTCACAGTCCCGGCGTCAGGTCTGTCGAGGCCGAGTGGCTACGACGAGGGGCCGCCGCATGTCGTGGTGGCCACCTCGGGCACGAGCGGCCCCCCAAAACTGGTGCAGCGAACGTGGGACGCCGTACTTGCCGCCGCCCGGCTCGCCGAGCAATGGCATGGACTTGGCTGGCTTTTGGTCTATGACGCCACTCGCTGGGCTGGCATCCAGGTCTGGGCTCAGTCGCTGCTGACCGGCGGCAGGCTCGTGGTGCCGGCTTTGCGCGACCCCGACACGGTCGCTCGGGCGATCGTCGATGAGCAGGCGGCCATCCTGCCGGCCACTCCCACGCTCCTGCGGCGGCTTCTGGCATCCGCCGACCGCAGCCTGCTGTCACGGGCGAAGCTCGCCCGGATCACGCTTGGTGGCGAAGCGGCCGATGGCCCGCTGCTCGAACAGGCGAAGGCGGCTTTTCCCGGGGCCAGGATCAGCCACGTGTATGCGACCACGGAGTTGGGCGAGGTGTTTCGGGTGACCGACGGTCGACCTGGGTTTCCGGCGCAGTGGCTGGGGCGGGAGATGCCCGGTGGGATCCGGCTTTCGACGCGGCGCGACGGCGAGTTGCTCGTGCAACTGTCTCGCGACTCCGCCGATGTGGCCACGGGCGACCTCGTGGAACTGCGTGGTGACCGCTACGAGTTCAGCGGACGACGGAGCGACGTAATCGTGGTGGGCGGAGCGAAGGTTTTGCCAAGGCGGGTCGAAGACCTGTTGCGGAGCGTGTCAGGCATCGCAGATGCACGGGTCTACGGCCAGCCGAGCGCGATCACAAGCGAACTCGTGGCCGCGGAGATCGTGCTTGTCGATCCGTTGCCGGAGGGGCAGACCCCTGAAAGTATTCGCGCCGCCGCCCTCGTCGCGTGTCGCGGAAGCCTCGAACCACACGGCGTGCCGCGCATCCTCGATATTGTCTCCCGGATCAAAACCACGTCCGCCGGCAAAACCTCCCGCCGCCCCGTCGCCACCACCACCCCGTAGCACAGGTTTCCAACCTGTGCATCACAACGCCATGCTCCACTGTACCGCAGGTTACCAACCTGCGGCTACTTCCTCCCGGTAGCACAGGTTTTCAACCTGTGTCAAAAACCGCTGGCGCACAAAACGCACCGTAAAATAGCGCGAATGCCGACGATTCTCAGAATCAAGGGTTTCCGGATTGGCTTTTACCAAGCAGATCTTGTGGAGCCTGTTCACGTGCACGTGAGACGGCAAGAAGGAGAAGCGAAGTACTGGATGGACCCCGTTGAACTAGCATGTACGAAAGGTTTCAAGCCCCACGAGCTCAGTGAGATTGAGAAAATTTTGCTGGAACACCGGGATCAGGTCTTAGCAGCCTGGCAAAACGAGGAGGCAAAACGTGGCGACAGTTCAAGCAAAAATTAGAGTCGCGGATGGGCATGAGTCAGTCATGCCCGTCGTAGTCCCAGACCTTGTATCCGTTCGCGAACTTGCCGAAGCCGTTCACGCCAAGAAAGCCCGTTGGCAAGGCGAGGCTTTCGGGTGGCAAGCTGAATACATACCGCAGCGAACTGAACGCCCTCTAGACTCTCGACTTTCTTTCACGCCGGCCGAGTTTTGGATTGGGGAAAGTGGGATCTGGTTTTTTTCGATGACGTGGGAACTCGGTCCCGACTCATCCGCTATCGAATACCTTGACGATTCGGGTATCGTCCGGCCTTGAACGCCGTCTCCCTCATCTCTGGCGGCTCTCGCGGCTTAGGCCTGGCGATCGTCGAGGCATTGCTCGCCCGCGGGGATCGCGTGGCCACGTTCTCCCGCTCCGGCTCGCCGGCCCTGTCGGCACTCGCTGCCGCTCACCCCGACCAACTTCACGTCGAGCAACTCGACGCGAGCGATTCGCAGGCGATCCAAGCCTTCGTCAAACGCGCCGCAGCCCGGTTCGGCCGGATCGACCACTGCATCGCCAATGCCGCCATCGCCCACGAGGGTGTGCTGGCGACCACGCGAGACGACGAGATCGACGCGATGCTGGCGGTAAACGTCAAGGGCTCCATCGTGCTGGTCCGCGAGTGTGTCCGGCAGATGCTCGTCCATCACGACGGCCACCCCTCCATCTCGCTCATCTCGTCGGTCGTCGCCGCCCGCGGGTCCCCCGGGCTCTCCGTCTATGCCGCCACGAAGGCTGCCCTGGAGGGCTTTGGAATAAGCCTTGCCAGGGAGGTGGGGCCACGCGGAATTCGCGTCAACATCGTCGCCCCGGGATTCCTGGAAACTGATCTCTCCGCCCCCCTGTCGCCGGAAAACCGGGAACGGATTGCTCGCCGAACGGCTCTCGGCCGGCTCGGCACCGCCGCTGACGTCGTCGGCACCGTCCTGTTCCTCACAACCGCTGCAAGTGGCTTCCTCACGGGCCAGGTCATCGCCGCCGACGGCGGTGCGTGACGCCGGCCTCTCATCAAATCCGCATGTCCTTCCCGCCCTTTTCCTTCCCGTCCAAGCCCAACGCCGTAAGGCGTGGAGCCTGCCATCGCGTGGTATTATGAATAGTCTGAAAGGTTGCGGGGCCGAACCGTTGGCCGCCACCCACGGGAACGGAGTGCGAAGGGCCTGAACCCCCCCTATGGAGGATCTCAAGGAGCCCGGTATCGGGCTGCGTCCGCCAAGCGACTGTCGCCGACTCGTGATCGTCGGCGCGGGTGGTTTTGGACGGGAAGTCTTGCAGTGGGCTCGCGATGCGTGGCCAGAGCATGCGGATCGGATCGCCGGTTTCTTATCCGATGATCCCCGCCGACTCGACGGCTTCTCCACAGGCCTTGAGATTCTTGGCCGAGTTGACGCTTATGAACAACATCCTGGTGACTATCTCCTGCTGGGCATTGGCGTGGCGTACTCAAGACGCATGGTTGCGGAACGACTGACTGCTCAAGGGGCGGAGTTCGCCACCCTGGTCCACCCGACCGCGGTCGTGGCACGCTCTGCCCGCGTTGGCAGAGGTTCCATTGTCTGCCCGGGGGCGGTCGTGAGCGATTCGGCCACGCTCGGCACGTGCGTGCTTGTGAACTACCACGCCTCGTTCGGGCACGACTCGTCCGCCGGCGACTTTGCCGTCCTGTCGCCCTACGCCACGCTCGGTGGCGGTGCCACGATCGGTGACGACGTGTTTCTTGGCCTGCATGCCTCCGTCGGGCCCGGCAGGACCGTCGGCGCCCGAAGCAAGGTGAGCGCTAACTCATGCGTTCTCTCCGACACACCTGCCGATTCGATCATCTACGGAGTGCCGGGTCGGATCGTGCATCGGATCGAGGTGGGCCCCGTATAATGGCTGACGGTCTTTCATCAGGTGGTGACGTGGATCACGCTGCGAGTCGTGCCGACGGTGGGCTGCGTTCGCCGCTCGATCCATCTGAACCGGTAGTTGTCGAGAAGCGGTTCACGGCCGCCAGCATTATCGAAAAATACCGCACCTACCTCCACGTGGACGTGTCGGAGGACCTCGCGGGTGTGGATGAGGTGCTGCTGTGCCGGGGCCGGGAGTCGAATCTCAGGTTTTTCTGGCCGCCGACGCTTGCTGGCACCGGTCGCTTCTATGCCAAGTTGATGTCAAACCCCCACTACTACCTTGGCGACAAGTGGGAGTACGGCGTCGCAATCGATGCTCTGCCTCCTGGGCAGCGGGTGCTGGAAATAGGATGCGGCAAGGGCGACTTTCTCACGAAACTCCGAGATGCAGGCCATGAGGGAATCGGCCTCGAGATTAACGACGAAGCGATTCGGCTCGGCACTGCGTCCGGTCACGATATCCGCCGTGGGACAATCGAGGAGTTTGCCGCCGGGTGCGACACGCCATTTGACGTCGTCTGTGCGTTCCAGGTTCTGGAACACGTGACCGACCCATTGTCCTTCCTGGGCGGGTGTCTCGCGTGCCTGCGCGATGGCGGGCTTGCGATCTTCGCGGTACCCAACGGCGAAGGTGTGTTTTCCTCGTTGGATGTCGCGCTCGATATGCCTCCGCACCACATGTTGCGATGGAACGCAGCCGCGTTTCAGTACCTTGTCACGAGGTTCCCGCTCGCTCTTGTCGACCTGCAGAGCGAACCCATTTCACCGCTTCACGTCGGCCTGCTGGCGACCGTGTGCTTCAACGACCTGTCGTTGCCGCAGCGAGGATGGAGCGCGTTTCGTCGTAAGTTGGTAGGCACCGTTGCTTCGAAGTACTGGAGTGTTTTTTTCGATGAGTTGAAGATCAAGGGGCATACGCTCCTTGTGGTGTTTCGCAAAGCTCCCCGTAAGGCGGCGGAGAATTCTTCAGAGAGGTACCAGGGTTCATGAACGCCATTTCCCCGCCTTCAGGCACGTCGCAAGCAACGCCGCAGCGCTACGAACGATTTCGAGACGGCGATGTGGCCCTCGTTTTGGCAATTCTCCTGCAAGTGCTGGAGTTCTTCTTCGCCTATCCCGCGACGGTCTTGAAAATCCTGCTCGTGAGCGTCTGCACGTTCCCGGGGCGGGCGGTGTTTCTACCCGCGCTGCTCGTGAGCCAGTTTTTTGCCAGTGACTTTTTTCTTGGCGATATGAAAACCTACGAGTATCTCCTGGAGCGGCATGAAGCGTCTCGAGTGATGATCCTCGGCTTCCCGCTGACCACCAACTACGTATTCGCGATCTGTCTTACGCTCCGAGTGCTGCACGAGGCGATCGTCCGACCGCGGACATTTGCGGGAGTCATCTCCCTTTCGTGGATCGCGCTCTGGGCCTCATGCCTCATACCCGCGGTCCTGTCGGCCACGCTTGGGAGGGCCGAACAGAAGTTCTCGTGGACGGCCCCGATTCGTGACGTGATGATGGCTGGCTGTCTCTTTTATGGCATGATCCTCGCCCGCAACAAGGCGGAGACGATCACGGTAATCACCCGCCGACTCGTGCCCATCGCCTGCGTTCTATTGACGCTCGCCATGTGCGGATATTTCTATTCGCGAGGCATGTACTTCATTACAGCCCTCGGGCCGGCCTTGTTTTTCAGTTGGCGGGCGTTCGGAGGCCGGGCTGGGCGGTGGGCGTTGTATGCGTACCTTTTTACGTTATCGACGCTCTATGCGTTTGCGGTGTATCCGACGGAGTTTGCCAAGCAGATCGCGATCTCGCTGTACTCGACCTCTGGCAACTCGTTCGCACTCATCTTCTGTTGGGTTGTCGCCGCAGCGATCACGTTGTTTGTCACCAGAAACCGGCGGAGCGACGACCGGCGGGGTGGTGTCGTTGGTTGGTTGCCATTGGTGTCTGGGATGGCGGTACTTGTGCTCCCGATTGCCTTTGCGATGTTTAGCTATTCCTTCACAGTGGACATACCCAAGGTGAACGATCCCTCGGACCTATCAGTCCGGGACCGTTTCGCGTACAAACTCTTCCACGACCGAGCCCCTATCTGGCGAGGCGCGATCGACGAGGTGCTGACGCCGCCTTACTTCGTGAAGTCTGGTGGGCTCACGATGGGCTACGCGCTGATGCTCAATGGCGACAAAAGACCGTGGCCAGCCGGTAGCCATAATCTCGCGCTCGAGGAGCTTCGGCGAAACGGCTGGTATTCCGGTTTGATCTGCCTCATTCTGATTCTGCGTGGCAGCGTGTTCTCGCTTCGCGCAGTGTTAAACGCGACAGATCCGATCGTGCGGGCGTTTGCGATTGCCTCGTTCTGCAGCCTGTTCATCTTGTCGCTGACATCGCATATTCCAATGGAGACCAATGCCGCCCTGTGGCTCCTGGGGCCGGCCGGAATGTGCGCCTACCTCGTTCAGGGCGCGCAGCGCTTGCCTACAACGACGCGAGGAGCGGGCCCTGCTCGCTTGCCGGAATGGTCTGCGGCCGGAGGCGGCGGTGCCTACGCTCATTGATCCGAAGTACCCGCCGATCGACAACCTGTCCGGCAGGTATCGTGTGCTGCCGCACACGATCGATCTTCGGATTCCAGGGTTTGCGGCGATGGATCGCTACAACCTGCGGACGTTTGCCCCGGAACCGGTTGATTCGTTCCTGTGGTTTAACACGTTCGTAGAACGCGTCGCGGCGGCAGTCGGTAAGTCATTCTTGCCCATCTGTCGCCTGGCCGATGGAGAGTTTCTGTTTCTTCTCGGGTTTCAGCCGCCGACGCCACGTGTCGGCCTGACCTATCCCGCGAAATGGATTCGCTGGCAGTTGACGACATGGAAGCCCCGCCGGCATCTCCGAGCGGGGGGCACCCATGGCAGGCAACCGCTGTATGCCAGCGCGAAGTATGGCGTCGAAGAACTTGCATCGATTCGAGCTACCTATGCAGACGTGCTCGGCTGCGTCGCTCGAGAGGGTCTTCTGGCAGCCGACCTCTCGTTCTGTGCCGTACCGTTTCAGGATCATTTTTTCCCAGCCTTTCGCCGATGGCTCGACGAACACGGCATCGTCTTGACGGCCTCGAACTATGTGCCCTTTTACTTTGTCTATCCCCTTCTCACCGGCCCGCATCGCGGCCGCGTGCTTGGCGGTAGAAGAGTGTTGGTGATTCACTCGGCGACCGGCAGCAAGCAGGAGGCGATTCGCCGCAGCCTTCTTGATGAGGGGGCTTCGGAAGTGATGTGGCATGCGATCTCCCCTGATCGATCGCTTTACGATGTCGTGCCTGTCGAGAGGTTCATTGGGCAGGTTGACCTTTGCGTGTTCGGTGCGGGCATAGGAAAGCCGGCGATTCTTCGGCAGTTGAAGCCGCTCAACGTGCCGTGCATCGATGCCGGATATGTCATGGAAGTATGGGCGGATCCGTCGGTTGCCAGCAGTCGCATTTTCACGGCTCCCGACGATCCCGTGGTTGGCGCCGGGGCCCCGTGACGTCGTCGCCGCTCACGTGGGGGAGGATGAGAGTGGCGATCGTGGCCGCTGCCGCCAATCGTGGTGGGGCGCACGTCGCGGCCCTTCGGCTGCATCGTGGCCTTCGCGAGGCGGGTTGCAACTCTACCTACGTCGCCGGACTGGTCGAAGCCGATTTGCCCGAGGTCGGCGCAGCGTCATCTCGGTGGCAGGCTTTTGCATGGAAAGCGCGTTCCCGTATTGGGCGGTCGGTCGTGAAGTGGCGGGATCCTCATTCGGAGGGGATGCAGTCAGTCAATCTGCTGCCCTCCGGGCTGCCTGGCCGGTTAAATCGTGGTCGCTTTGATGTCGTTCACCTGCATTGGATCAACAACGAACTCCTCTCGATCGGCGAAATCGGCAGGATCCGGGCGCCGATGGTGTGGACGCTCCACGACATGTGGGCCTTCTGCGGCAGCGAGCATTACCTCGCCGACCCCGACGCCTACCTCGGCCCGCCTGGGACATCGCCGTCCGCTGGACCGTCGTCACTCGCCCGTTGGACATGGGATAGAAAGCGTCGCGCGTGGGCTGGAATCTCGCCGATTCTCGTTGCTCCAAGCCGATGGCTCGGGGATCTGGCGTCTCGCTCCCGGCTGCTTGGGCATCTGCGAGTGGAAATCATTCCTTATGGCCTCGATCTCGCCATGTTTCGTCCGGCAGGTTTTCCGGAAGCCCGAACTCCAGCGCTGCGGCGGGTTGTATTTGGGGCGGCCGGCGGCGGAAGTGACCGGCGAAAGGGCTTCGACCTGTTCGCCGAAGCGTTCAGGAGGTTGGTCGCATCCAATCCCAACGAGCGAATCGAGCTGACCGTGTATGGCGAGCCGGATTTACCCGAGTTCGGTGTTCTGCCTGAGAGTGTTCGGGTGCGGAATGCAGGCCTGATCCGAACCGATGCGGCGATGGCCGATGTGCTTCGCGAAGCAGACGTCTTCGTGGCGCCGTCTCGTCTGGATAACCTGCCCAACACGGTGATGGAGGCCACGTCCTGCGGCGTGCCCACGGTGGCGTTTCGCATCGGCGGCATGCCCGACATGATCGATCATCAGGAGACGGGGTATCTCGCCGATCCGTTTGACGTGGACGATCTCGCCCGTGGCATTGGCTGGGTGCTGGCTGACGACGGAAGGCTTGCGGCCTTGAAGACCGCCGCTCGCCGGAAGGCCGAGGCCGAGTTTGGCAGCCGGCTACAGGCCGAGCGCATGCTGCAGGTTTACGAAAACGCCGTCGCGACGGCCGGGTGAGTCGCGGTGAAGAGCATCCTGCTTTTCGACGAAGCGTTTCTGGGGCACCACGCGATCTGGATCGAGGAATGCATTCGAGCGATTCGCGAGATCGCTCCAGATGTGAAAGTGTCGTATGCCTTTCCGCACCCCTTCGATACCGACGCCCGACACATCATGTGGCGGGAACCCACTTACCACCATGTGTTGCGAAAGGTTCAGGCGGCAACGGGATGGCCGGTGCTCGCGGCAGCGAAGTGGCGTTGTCTTGCAAGGCTGGCGCGGGCGGCGAAGGCGGATCGCGTTCTGCTGATGTTCGGCGACGAGTTTCTCCATCCCGGCTTCACGCCCAGAGTCGGGTTTCAGTGGGTGCCGATCTATTTTCATCCGCGATTTCTTCGGGGTGACCCGATGGAACCGCCGCTCGCCACGCTCGGGGCGGATTCATGCCCCTATGTTTATGTGCTCGACGCAGGCGTCCGCGAAACGTTGCAGAACGTGCTGCGAAAACCAGTACTGAAAATCCCTGACTTCTGCCCAATGGAGCGGGCTGACGACACTCCTCGCTGCGACGCACTGCGAGCCGCGGCCAACTCTCGGCCAATCGTCGGCGCGATCGGGCCCGTCACCGGCCATAAAAATATCGGCGCCTTGATCAGAGTGGCGAAACAGCGGCCCGAGTGGCACTTTCTCGTGGCGGGGCTCCTGTTTCCCAAATCCCTCTCGCCGGCCGAGAAGGCCTTGGTGGACGAGGCGCGAGGAATGGCAAACGTCACGTGCTATTTCGAGTATCTGCCGCACGAGGAACTGAACGCACTGACGGCGATGTGCAATGTGCAGTTTGCTGCCTACAATCAGTTTCTCCACAGCAGCAACAAACTTGTGCGGGCGTGCGAGTATCAGAGGCCTGTCGTGGTCGCAGATGTCGGGTGCATGGGAGACATGGTGACGCAGTATCGTCTCGGTGAAACCTGCGATCCAACGGATGTCGCATCGGTTGATGCGGCCATCGCACAATGCCTCAAGGCCGATCGTCCCCTCGCCGACTGGGCGGGATACGAGGCGGCCAACTCGCTTCGTGCGCTCCGACAAGCCCTCAGCCCATTGGTTGCCGATACGTCGCTCAATCCGTTTCCTCCACCGTGTTAGGAGTCGATGCCCGATGATTCCGCTCATGAAAACCGCTTTCTCGCATGAATACGAGACGAGGAAATCGCTTGCCGATTTCCTGATGCGGGCCCCCAAACTCAGCATGGACGAGCAGTGCTTTGCCTTCGAGGGAGAGTTTGCCAAGAAGCAGGGGGCCAAGCACTGCATCCTGTTCAACTCGGGCGGAAGTGCGAACCTCGCGGTGCTGCAAGCCCTCCGCAACCTCGGCCGCGTAAAAGCCGGCGCGACCGTCGGCTTTTCTGCGCTCACGTGGTCGACGAATGTGATGCCGATCATCCAGATGGGCTTGAAACCGCTACCGATCGACTGTGAGCCCAGCACGCTCAACGTGATGGCGAAAGGAGTGCGTGCCGCACTCGAAAAGGGCGGCATCGATGTCCTGTTCCTAACCAACGTTCTCGGCTTCGCTGGCGACCTGCCGCACATTCGCTCGCTCTGTGACGAGCGCGGGATCATCCTGCTTGAAGACAACTGTGAGTCTCTGGGAAGTCGGTTTCGAGAGGGGCTCACGGGAAGTTTTGGCGTCGGCTCGAGTTTTTCGTTTTTCGTCGCCCATCACATGTCTACGATCGAGGGGGGCTGCATCTGCACCAGCGACTCTGAGTTGGCGGAGATGCTGGTGATCGTTCGAGCGAATGGGTGGGACAGAAATCTCACGTCCGAGCAACAGAATAAGTGGCGGGAACGATACGGGATCACCTCCGAGTTCCAGGCCAAGTACACCTTCTATGACCTGGCGTACAACTTTCGGCCGACGGAGATCACCGGCTTTTTAGGGCTCCAGCAATTGCAGTACCTCGACGCCAATAACCAGCGGCGCTACGAGAACCACGTCGCGCTTGAGCGGGTCGTGGCCAAGAACCCGGATCTGGTGTTGATTCGCCATGACCACATGGAGCAGCCATCGCCGTTCGCATTTCCAGTCGTCTGCAGAACCGCCGAACTTCGTGACCATTACCTCAAGCAGTTTTCCGGTGCCGGCGTCGAGGTACGGCCGATGATCGCAGGCAATATCGCGAGGCAGCCCTTCTATCGGCTCTACGATTCCGCGGAGTATGACTTGCCCGGTGCAGAAATGCTTCATGAGTGCGGGTTCTACTGCGGCAACTATCCGGAGTTGACGCCTCGCGACCTCGACACACTCGCCAGTTGTGTGACCGCCCGGGCGAAATGACGACGCCCTTCTTCGATCGGGAAGCATAATGCCGACACGCCCGTCATCCCCAGCGATCCTGATAACGTCGTGCGATGTGTTCGAGGACTGCTGGCCACCGTACGCGCATGGCCTCCACAAATACTGGCCCGACTGTCCGTTTCCGGTTCACTTGATCACCAACGAAAAGCGGTTCGACGACCCCGTTATTTCGTCGCTGCAGATTCGACCGGATCGCGGCTGGGCGAAAAACCTCCGGCAGGCGTTGGATTCCCTGGATGCGGAAATCCTGCTGTACACCCACGAGGATTTCTGGCTGGCGGCGCCGGTGGATACTGCGGAGATTCTCGAGTTTGTCGATCACATCGCGGACGGCCGCGCGGATTATATTCGGCTCTACCCCGCCCCTGGGCCAGATCGGCCGTTCGCCGCCGATCCGCGATTGGGCGTGCTGAGTGAGAAGGCTCCGTATCGCACGTCATTGCAGGCTGCGCTGTGGAGGAAAAGCGTTCTCCAGGATTTGTTGCGAGACGAGGAATCGTGCTGGCAATTCGAACTCGACGGCACTCCCCGCAGCCGCGTCTATGCAGACAAGTTTCTGAGCGTGAAGCCCATGCATGCGGTGCCAGGCCGTACCAAGCCGGTCGGCTTGCACTATGTTTGCACGGCCATCAACAAGGGGCGGTGGGCCACCGAGGCGGTCGAATATGCCCGGCGCGAAGGGCTGGCAATCGACTTTAGCAACCGCCCGCTCGAAACCTGGTGGGACGACACCATGCGGGTGTATCCACTTGCCCGGCAGTTTGGCAGGTTCCTCAAGGCCGTGAAGAACCCCCAACTTGTGCTCGATCGGCTCGCCGGCAAGCAGCGTTAGTCTCGATGAGTTCGGTGAAAGTCAGAAAAAAGAGGCAATCCTGATGGCCGGGACAACGCTGGTATTCGGCGGCCGTGGACTCGTGGGCTCCGCGATCGCAGAGCGTGTGGTTCGCGCGGGCGATGCCGTGATCGCTCCTTCTTCGAAGGAACTGGATCTGCGCGATCGTGACGCCGTAGTGGCGTATCTCCAAAAGCATCGACCAGATCGCGTCTATCTCGCTGCCGCCATCGTTGGCGGCATTCTGGAAAACACGCGGAATCCCGTGCCATTCGTGAACGACAACGTGTTGATGCAGACTCACGTGCTGGAGGCGGCTTTCGCCGTTGGCGTGCCGCAACTGATGCTCCTGGGGTCATCGTGCATCTATCCGCGGGAGTGCCGGCAGCCGATGCGGGAGTCGGACTTGATGACGGGGCCGCTCGAGCCCACCAACTCGGCGTATGCGATGGCGAAACTCGTTGGTTTGGAGCAGGTGGCGGCGTACAACCGTCAGCACGGTACGCGATGGAAGTACGTGATTCCCCCCAACGTGTACGGCCCCCGCGATCACTTTTTCTCCGACAAGAGCCACGTCATCTCCGCGTTGCTCACCCGCGTTCATGAGGCCAAATGCGGCGGAGTGGCCAGTGTCGGCGTGTGGGGTACCGGCTCGGCGCGACGGGAGTTCATCTACGTCGAGGACCTCGCCGACATGTTGGTGCTGTTGATGGGCATGGACGATGTCCCGACGCCGATCAACACCGGCACCGGTGAGGACGTTTCCATCAGGGAGCTCGCCGAAACAATCGTCGAGGTAGTGGACTATCGAGGCGATTTGGCTTGGGATTCGACGAAACCCGATGGCATGCCGCGAAAGCTTATGGACTCTTCGCCGATGGCATCACTTGGAGTGCGGCCGAAGGTTACGCTTCGCGATGGTCTCGCGAGCACGTACCGCTGGTTCCTCGATCACTATGATGAGTTGAAGAAATGAGTTTCGTTCGCACTGCCTTGAGCAAGGCCGCTCGTTCGGCCGCCCGGTCGTTCGGTGCCGACGTGCAACGGGTTTCGCAGTATTCCTGCCCCATGATCCGGCTGGGGATGCTCCTTCGCCAACTTCGTACCGAGGCGGTATTCGACATCGGCGCCAACGAGGGGCAGTTTGCCGGGGATCTTCGAAGCGCTGGATATGCCGGCCGGATCATCTCGGTCGAGCCCCTTGCAGCCGCCCATGCTGGGCTTGCGCGGGCTGCTGCCGGTGACTCGCGTTGGACGGTGGTACCTCGGTGTGCGGTCGGTGCGGCACCCGGCAGGGCGACTCTCCACATAGCAGGAAACTCGGTCAGCAGTTCGCTCCGCGACATGACTGGAGCGCATCTGGAGGCGGCAGCGGAGTCAAAATACGTCGGTACCGAGGACGTGGAGGTGGTCACCCTCGACGACCTGATTGCCCGGTATGCCAGTGCGCCCGACGCAACTTGCTTCGTGAAAATCGACGTGCAGGGGCACGAGTCGGACGTGCTTGCGGGGGCCGGATCCAGGCTCCAAACGCTCGGCGGAATGCAACTCGAACTATCGCTCGTTGAACTCTACGCCGGGCAGTCGCTGATGCCTGAGCAGGTGGCGATGCTGGCCAGTCACGGACTTTCGCTCTGGTCGATCGACCGGGGGTTCATGGATGGAGGCACTGGACGGCTCTTGCAGTGCGATGGCACGTTCGTACGGGAGTCGGCCCTCTCGCAGGCATGATCAATCTCGCGATCAGGCCGTCGCGACGACGCGCAGTCGCAGCGCACATGGTCATGGGGGCCATCCTCCAGGCCGTGTTCGCGGTGCAGTCGCTCGTGATTCTGCCGTTGTGCGTCCGCACGATTGGCACCGAGACATTCGGATTCTGGCTGGCCACCGGCGGGATCCTGTCGTGGCTTGCGGTGGTGAACTTTGGGTCGGCCGGCTTGACGATGCAGCGGTGCGCGGCTGCCTACGGGCGGAATGACCTGCAGGCTGTCCGAGACTGGTATATGCATGGGCTGGTGATGTCGGCCGTTTCGGCCGCGCTGCTGCTCGCCCTGCTCCTGCCCGTTGCAGCGTTCGCTCCCGGCTGGCTCGGGGCGACCGGTGATGTTGCAGCGGTGCTCTCCGCGGGGATGGTGATCGCCGGATGCGGTGCGGCGCTATCGCCTCTCAACGATACCGCTCGCGGGTTTGTGTGCGCCCTTCAACGAAACGGCCTTGCTGTCGGCGCCGAGGTGGTTGCCGCGGTCGCTTCACTCGCTTTTACGGTATGGGCGTTGCTCTCAGGCTGGGGAATCATGGGGCTCGCCTGGGGCTCGCTGGCGCGACTGTCTTTGGCCCTTCTTGTGAACGCCGGGGTCGCCGCGATCTACGTGACCCGCGTTGCCCCACGCACCCGCTGGTCGCCTGCGATTATCGGCGAATACGGCCGAACACTTCTGCCGCTCTGCGCGTCGAGCGTCGTCTCCCAAGTGATCCCCCAACTGCCGCTCGTGGTGCTTGCCAAAGGCCTTGGCCCCGAAGCAGGCCCTGTCGCATCGCTCGCCTATACAGCAACGACCAGGGCGATCTCCCTGGCTGAGATGTTCACCATGCACGCGATCAGCAGCACCTCGTCGGCAATCAGCCACCTTGTCGAGGATCACCGGGCCGCTGACACGTCCCCTGTGCGCATCCGGTCCATGTCAGCGGCCGTGTATGCGGCCATCGCTGCCGGTGTAGCACTCTACTGCCTCGGCGACGAAGGGTTTGTGAGCCTGTGGGTTGGACGGGACGCATTTCTGGGCCAGCCGTTCGTGTTTGCCGCCGCGATGGCGTCTTTTGCCTTGATCCAGCTGCGGTGGCTGATGAACCTCGGCACAAGTCTCGGCATGGTCACGCATATCGCCATGTTCCAGTCAGGCGAGGGCGTGTTGCGGGCCATTGCGATGGTCGGGGGAATGGTGATGCTCGGGCCGATCGGAATTCCAGCGTGTGCCGCGATCGTGATGGTGGCGGCATCCGCCGTCATCGAGCGTCGGTTGAGCGAACACCCCGCCTTTCCGACGGGAGGCACCGGCCGACTCGGATGGCTTCTGCGAGCGGCGGTCGCGTGCGGGGTGGCATGCCTTGCCGCGAGAACTGTAGAGGCAGGTAGTTGGATGTCGTGGGTCATCAGCATGGCTGTCGGAGCGTTGGTCGTGATGGTCGCGCTGGTGGCGGGCTCGCCAGACGTTCGGCATTTGTTTAACGTGCTCCGGACGCGTCGGCACGTGGTGCAGCAGCCAGTTGCATGACACGGCCGCGTCTTGCCAACCGCCGCGGCCTTTGGCTCGGGCCGATCCCGAGCCATCTGGCCCTTGCTGACTTGCCGGCCCTTAGTCCTGCCGCCGTTCATTGGGAGCGAGGGTTGTTCGGTGGCATGCTGGCGTACGGCTTCGATCTCCAAATAATCAGCCACCGTCCAGAGCCGCTGTGGCCGCGTGGCCGGCTGTTTCCGGGAGCCGGCGCGTCCCCTGCCGACGTCTCGTTTCCCACGCATTTGGTACGCCACGCCAACGCCCCGGGACTCCGTTCACTGGCATTGGCGGCGGCCTACACACAAGCCGCGACTCGCCTCGCAGCCGCGATGCAGCCCGACTTTGTGGCCTCGTTCAATCCGCTTCCGTGGCATGTCGCCGCAGCAATGGAAGTGCAGTCGCGATACGGTACGCCTTGGGTGTCGTTCCTCCTCGACGACGTCCTCGACGATCCGACTCTCGAACGCTACGCCCGCGAGACGAGGCGTGCGGCTGCCCACGTGATCCTCTCAGCAGGTGCGCTCGAACGTTTTGCGGCCTTGCTGCCGGGGGCGGCGATCCTGCACCTCGACGGCGCGATCGACCGCTGGTGTGGCGACGACTCGCCGCCGTCGGCGCATGGCTCGCGAACCGTGGTGTATAGCGGCGCTCACTCCGAGGAAGCGGGAATGTCGCTGCTGGTCGCCGCAATCCCGTACGTTCGCGCGAGCGACATCACGTTCACGATTACGGGCGATCGCAGCAGCCACGCGGGCCTCGCCAAACTTGCCTCTCGCGATCCGAGGGTGAGGATCGTCGGATATCTGGACCCCAAAGATCTCGATAAACTCTGCTCGGAGGCTGTGGCCTTCGTCAATCCGCGGCCCCCGAATCATGTGCTGAGCCTCGCATCGTTTCCCTCGAAACTCATGCGGTATCTCGCCTACGGAAAACCCGTCGCGAGCACGTGGACAGCTGGATTGGCGGCCGCCTATCGACCTCTTCTCGTGCTGGCCGATGGCGACTCGCCGCAAGCCTTCGCCGCGGCGATCGACCAGACGATCGCCATGAGCGATCCGGAACGCTCGGCTCTTCGCGAGAAGCTTAAAGCGTTCATGGTGCCAGGAAGGCTCTGGGCAACGCAGGCGGCTCGGTTCGCGGGGTTGGTGGATCAGGTAGCAGCGGCGAGAAGGAGCGCCGGCTGATGACACCGGCAGAGGAACGCCGCGAGTGGATGCTTGGATTGCCGATCAGCACCGCCTCACTAGAGGAAGTGGCGAACACGATTCACGGATGGGTCGTCGAGGGGGGGGCGGCACGATACTTCGTGTGCATGAATCCTTATTCGTTTGAGAGCGCCCGCCGCGATCCGCGGTTTGCGGCGGCCGCGTCGGGCGCCGACCTGCTCGTACCCGACGGCATCGGGGTGGTTTTGGCGTCCCGCCTCCGAGGGGGGGTGATTCGGCGGCGGGTGTGCGGCCCAGAGATCTTCATGGCCGTAACGAGGCGCCTTAACGACGAGGGTGGAAGGTCGGTGTTTTTTCTTGGCGGTAAGCAGGATACGCTCGACCTTCTCGTGGAGCGCCATCGACGAGAGTTTCCGAGGGTCGGAATAGCCGGCTGCATCGCCCCGCCGTTCAAGCCAGTGTTTTCTGAAGCAGACAACGCGGAAATCGCCGACGCCGTCAACGCGTCGGGCGCGGATGTGCTCTGGGTGGGGCTTGGCTCTCCGAAGCAGGAGCAGTGGGCCATGGACATCAGCAAGGCTGTGAAGGTCGGAATGATCGGGCCAATCGGCGCGATGTTTGATTTCTATGCAGGCACCGTGCCGATGGCGCCACGGTGGGTGCAGGCGTCGGGTCTGCAGTGGCTCTATAGGCTTGCGAAGGAACCCCGCCGGCTCTGGCGGCGGAACATCGATGCGCCGTTGTTCGCGTTGAGGGCGATGATCGCCTCGAGTCACCGGCCGCCGTACGAAAAGGACATGAAATGAGTGACGCGTCGCCCGAGCGGATCGCGATCGTCGGCATGGGCTATGTGGGCCTGCCGCTTGCCCTGCAGTTCTGCCGCTCAGGCCTGACCGTGGTGGGGCTCGACATCGACGTTGCCAAGGTTGATGCCCTCAACGCCGGCACGAGCTACATTCGGCACGTACCCTCTGCCGAGATCTCGGCAGCCGTCGCCTCCGGGAGATTCATTGCCAGCGGCGATTTCGCTGCCTGCCGCGACGTGACGGCCGTGCTTATCTGCGTGCCCACCCCCCTCGACGAGCATCATGAGCCCGATATTTCGTACGTGCTCGACACGGGCCGCAATATCGCGCCGTACTTGACCCGCGGCTGCCTCGTTGTTCTCGAATCAACCACATATCCCGGCACGACTGACGTTGAACTGCGAGACGTCTTGGAGGCCGGGTCAGGGCTCAACGCCGGCGCAGACTTCCATCTGGCGTTTTCGCCCGAAAGGGAGGATCCAGGCCGGATGTCGGCCAGCGTGAAGACGATTCCCAAAGTCGTTGGCGGTCTGACAGCAGTGTGCCGCGACCGGGCCACCGCCCTTTATGGCAGGGCGGTGGACACGGTGGTGCCGGTCTCGTCATGCCGGGTTGCCGAAGCCACGAAACTGCTCGAAAACATTTTTCGCTCCGTCAACATCGCGCTGGTGAATGAACTCAAAGTGGTCTACGACGCGATGGGAATCGATATTTGGGAAGTGATCGAAGCGGCGAAGACGAAGCCGTTCGGGTTTATGCCCTTCTATCCCGGACCGGGCCTCGGCGGGCATTGCATCCCGATCGACCCGTTTTATCTCACCTGGAAAGCCCGCGAGTATGGGCAGCACACGCGGTTCATCGAACTCGCTGGTCAGATCAACACCGCGATGCCCGATTACGTGGTCGGCATCGTCACGAAGGCACTGAACGACGACCTGAAGCCCGTACGGGGAAGCACGGTGCTGCTCGCCGGCCTCGCCTACAAGCCCAACGTTGACGACGAACGCGAGTCGCCGTCGTACGTCATCATGAAGAAACTTGAAGCCCTCGGGGCGACCGTGCTCTACAACGATCCGTTCGTGCCCGTCATTCGTCCAACGCGAGAGCATCCCGAGTTTGCCGGGCGGCATTCCGCTCCGCTAACAACGCCTGTGGATGCCGTCGTGATCGTCACGGCTCACGATACCTATAAGTCTTTCGATTGGGCTGGTCTTCGATGCCCGGTCATCGATTCCAGGAATATCGTGACGCATCGACCGCCGAAGTATTACCGGGCATGACATCGGCCACAGACGATCGCGACGCGATGCCAGCAGGACGGCGGTTGCACGTGGTGATGTGCGCCGGTGCCTGTCACCCGGATTTGGGATCCGAGTTTGCCGTCGGCTGGCAGTGGATCACAGCCGCTGCGCGGCAACACCGGGTGACTGTTGTGGCAGGTGATGGGCATGGCACCGCCGAAGCCGTTCAGCGCCGACTTCATGCCGACCCAGACCTCGCCCGCAATGTGACGTTCCGGTTTCTCCCTTGGTTTGATCCCCCGGCGTCAAAGGTGTTGGAGTCGCTGTGGGTAGCGGTGCCGCCGATCTACTACCGCTATTATCGACGGTGGCTGCGGCTGGCGGCAGATGAGATCACTCGGGTGATCGCCGATGATCCAGCCGATATCGTGCATCACGTCACGTATATCTGTTATCGCGAGCCAGGAGTGACCTGGCGGCTGGGGGTGCCGTATGTCTGGGGGCCGATCGGAGGAACGCAGAATGTCCCGTGGGCCTTCCTTCCGTCTCTGGGACTGTATGACGGCTGCCGACATGCGGCTCGGAACGTTTTGAACTGGCTCGATCTGCATTGCCGACGTGACGTAGCAGCAGCGATGAACACCGCAGCCTGCTTGTCGGCTGTCGCCAGCGATACGCAGCAGGAGATTCGCCGATTGTTTCACCGCAGCAGCGTGGTGATTCCGGCGACCTCATGTGAATCCGGGGTCGCCAAGAGTGGCGAGGTCGCCGACCTTACCATGGAGCCAGTACGGTTCGTATTTTCGGGTTTGCATATTGCACGTAAGGGCCTGCCGTACGCCCTGGAGGCGCTTGGCAGGCTACGTGATCTTCCATGGTCGCTCGACGTGCTCGGTTCGGGGCCTCTGACCGAGGCCTGGCGGCGTCTCGCCGTGCGTTTACGGATCGACGACCGCATACGCTTCCACGGATTCCTGCCCAGGGCAGATGCCGTGCGCGTGATGGCAAACGCTGATGCGTTTGTCTTCCCGTCGCTTCAGGAGGGGTGGCCGACTGTCGTGATCGAGGCTCTGAGCCTCGGGCTGCCGGTGGTGACCCCACGGCATCACGGCATGGCGGATATGATTGACGACGAGTGTGGATTCCCGCTGCGGATTGATCGGCCTTCGAACCTCATAGAGGACCTGACGATCGCCCTGCGAACGCTGGCCAGTGACCGCGAGGTGCTTCGGCGGCTTTCGGCTGGTGCCGTACGACGCGCCGCGCTGTTCTCTCGCGAACGGCAAGTCGATGCGATCAACGAGCTTTATCGTAGGGCGGTTTCCTCCAGAGAGGTAGAGAACGCATGACAAAACCGGGGTTGATCGCGACTCCTTGCCCGGTGTGCCGGGAAACGGCATCGAGCCCGTATGCCGAAGAGAACGGTTTTGCGCTGGTGCGATGCGGGAATTGCGGCCTTCTGTATGTGACACCCCGACCCGATCCCGCCGCGACCGCTGCGGCACACGAGTATGGTGTCCACCAGGGTGACACGGCTTTCGAGGTGACCGGCCGATATCGTCCCGGTCGGATCGCCGCGTATCGAAAAGTGCTTGCGGACGCCTATGGTCATTCACTGCCGGCGACCATTACCTCCTGGCTCGACATCGGGTGTGGGCACGGCGAGTTTCTCATGGCGCTGAGGCAGGCTTTCGGCCCCGTTCCATCGCTGGTGGGTATCGAGCTCAATGTCCGAAAGGCGGCTGGCTGTCTGGATCGTGGGCTTGATGTGCGCACCTGCGGTGTCGAAGAGTTAAACGATCGCTATTCAGCGATTTCCCTGCTCAATGTGTTCTCGCACCTCCAGGACCCGAAAGGGTTTCTTGCCTCTTGCGTCGATCGTCTGCTTCCGGGCGGCGAACTGCTGGTCGAGACCGGTGACACGGCGCACCTGCCGTCCGAAGATCATCCGCGGCCGCTGTACCTGCCGGATCATCTGTTATTCGGCAACGAGGCGATTGCGCGGCGTGTTCTTACGGACATCGGCCTGGAGGTGATCTCGGTGCACAAGTACCCGGCTGCATCCGCGGTCCCATGGCCCGTGCTCAAGGATATGCGAGCCGCTTTCACTGCAAGGCGGATGCCACGCCCCTTTTCGGCCCTCCGGCAGTGGATGCGGGAACGTCGCCGTCGGATCGATATGTACATCCGTGCGAAGCGTATCAACTGAACCATGACCGACCCGGCGGTAGCGATCATCGTATTCAACCGCCCGGACACGGTTCGACAACTGCTGGCCCGCTTGGCAGTTCTTCGGCCAAAGACGCTATTTGTGATTGGCGACGGCGCTCGCCCGCACAAGTCCGGAGAAGCGGCACTCGTGAGTTCAGTACGCACAATGATTTCGGACGTTTCATGGCCATGTGAGGTCGTAACAGACTACGCGTCCGAGAATCTCGGATGTCGCCGACGGGTCGTCAGCGGACTTAACTGGTTGTTTAGGCAGGTGGACGAGGCAGTCATTCTTGAGGATGACTGCCTGCCCACGCCATCCTTCATGGCATACGCCGGGGAGTTACTCGATCGTTTTCGCCACGACTCGCGAATCGGCTCGGTGTGCGGTTCGCTTTCAGTGCCTTCGATACCCCCGGTGGAAGGCGACTACTTCTTCTCGCGTTATAACCTTTTCACCGGATGGGCCACCTGGCGCCGTGCATGGTCGCTCTACGACGACGACATGGAACCGGTCGTGGATGGGAGCCTGGATCGCATTCTCGCAGCGACGTTCGAGCAGCAGAGAGCGCGTTATTATTGGCGATATGTGCTTCGGCGCACTCACTCGGGACTCATCAACAGTTGGGGCTATCGGTGGATGCTGTCGTGTTGGGCGAACTCAATGATGGCCGCATTTCCACGGTGCACCCTCGTGGACAACGTGGGCTTCGGAGACGACGCGACGAATACCCGCGGCCAGGCATGGTACTTTCGGCAGGTACTTGGAGAGTTGCACATGCCGCTCACGCATCCTCGTTACGTTTGCCGCGACGCAGCGATTGATCGATTGGTGGAAGACGCGCGTTATAGTAAGAGCGTCGCAGGTCGACTCCGTTGGGCTATAGAGAGACTGGGTTATGGCACTCGTATTGATCACACAAACAAGTCGCCCACAATCCGTTGAGGATATCTGCTTGAGCTCTAATCAAGGAAAGCCCGGAAGTAAAAATAAATGAATCAAAGCCTTATCAAACGATTCGGGCTCCTTGCCAATAGGATTATTCGACGTGCGGATCGTTTCCGCTTTATGTCTCCGCGGTGGAATTCACCAACCGATGCCCGAGCCATTGAGTGTTTTAATGATGTCAGCGTAAGGTATACCACCGCCTACGAATCGCTTCTAAAGTTCAAGCCGAAAAATGGCCCCGCTGAGCCGAACGGGAGCCTATACCCATGGCCAGCGTGGGAGGAACAACTCGCGCGAGAGTTTTCGCAGCGGGTTCCAGCAGGATTTACAGAGCATCCAACGATTAAGGAAACCATGGTATTTCACGGCCGGATATGCAACTACGGGCGAGTTGCATGCGTCCGTAGCGCATTTGGAGACAGGGTTACTCGTGAATTACTTGCTGAAGACCCGATTGGGACGCCACGGATATGCGATGCATCACTCTGCACATCCTCAAATCGCATTTACCACGCATTTCATTTAGCAATGTATCAGAAGACCACAGGAAAGTCGTTTGCTCGAGACGGTATGATTGTCGAATGGGGTGGAGGGTACGGCGATATGATCCGATTGTTATCGCGGTTGAGTGCTGGTCTCAACTCAAATACTCTTGTCCTCATCGATCTCCCTGCAGTCGGCGCACTTCAATGGGTCTACCTTTCGGCAATACTTGGTCGAGATGCAGTGCGGATCGTCGCCGACCCTAGCCAGAAGATTGCGGCGGGATGCGTAAACATCATGAACTCAGCGGTCGCGTTCGAGCACCAAGAGTTGCAACCGCAATGCTTCGTTTCGACGTGGGCTCTCACAGAGAGTCCACACCGCCTGCAGTATGAGGTGATAAGCCGGAAGTTTTTCGGGGCGGAAAATGTGTTGTTAGCTTTCAGTATGGATGGCGACAATCAGGTCGTGGGTCCGCTGCGTGCCTTAGGCGCCGTTATCACCCCAGTGCCGTTTATGACGGTGGAAGGGTACGCGCCGAGCAGTTACGGGTTTAAGTGATCGCGTCGCCACTATCAACACGATATTCGTCATGCTCCTTGGCCGAAGCAGGCTTGCCCGCTAGGCATGATCGGCTGCGTGTGACGGGCACTGTGGTGCGAGGCTTTCATGGCGCACTACAGCCGAAGTGCGGATTAGCGTTTTTCAACGGTGACAGATTGTACGTCAGTTGCTTGTTGAAACCGCCGACCTACGCCCAGATACATTGGGCCCTGCCAGGTGGTTACGGGCAGCCGTGGGTGGTGGGTCTACAAAACCAGCGGCCAGCCCGCGATGCCGGATGGTTGTCGTTGTTTGCGATCGGGGCATTCTGGAAGCGGTATCGCTGCGCGAAAGGGAGTCCGCGAGTATTAGGAGCCGGACTGGGTGGAAAACGAAGCCATGGATGGCGAAGTGCGGCCCGCCTGTAGTGATTCGAATTGGTCGAGGATCGTAGCAAGCGTCCTGGGAGGGGGCATCGGCGGCCCAGTGGTGTGGTAGGCCTCCCACTAGCTACGTGCCGAAAAAGTTCGCGAAAACTTGCGGCCTTGACGAAAGGCGCCTGGCGAGAGATGCGCGTCATGACAGGCGATCGAGTTGTATCCATCGACGCGCTTCGGGGCGTGGCTGCGTTATGCGTCTTCCTGTTTCATTACGGATACTTTCGTTTCGGGTACCTCGGCGTGGAGTTGTTTTTTCTGATTTCCGGATTCGTGTTTACGCTTTCGCTGCGCCAAGTTGCAGCGGGTGAGTTCCTGGTGAGGCGGTTTATACGCTTATTCCCTACCTACTGGCTTTGCGCTTCCATGGCTTTTGTGGCTCGCGCCTATGGCCCCGACCCAGCCACGGCATATGAGTATGCCGTAAACATGACGATGCTCGGCGGTTTCGTTGGAGTGCCCTACCTTGATGGCGTCTATTGGAGTCTAACGGAAGAACTCGTCTTTTACGCCTTGTTCCTTTGCGGGACACAGTTCATGCGTGCCCAACCTCTTGCTATGGCAAGCACGATGACGGTAGGCGCCGCGGCCTTTGGGCTATCCGGTACGTCCGCGCACGCATCAAAAGTGACGATGGCAGTTAAGTATTTGCCGTTATTTGCTGGAGGAATCGTGGGCGCGGTGATCTACCGTTCACTACAGCAGTCAAACAGGTCAGCAAAACTCGCCTTGGTGTCCTGCTTCACGTATTTCGTGACGTACTTGGCTACGTTCGCGTTCTCATATTCCTCACATCTTAGCTCCGCTGATGCGCAGCTTGAACCCTTTTGGCTTTTTCTGGTGTGGGCGGTTTTTCTGTTCTGCATATTTTTGGATGCTGTGCAGAGCAAAGAGAGTCATTACGAGAGCCGTTGGAACTCTTTTCCGCTGATGCGTTTATTGGCCAGCGTAGGGGCGATCTCGTATCCATTCTATTTATTGCACGACGTATTCGGTAAGCAGTTTGTTCGCGGGTTGCTCAGTAGCGGCGACTGGTTAGCTAAGCCCGCCCGCGACGCATTAACCTTCATTGCGATCTTTGGTTTAAGCTGGGTCATTCATATTATGGTGGAAGTTCGCTTAGGGCGGGCCTTGAGGCGACTGCTTCTTCCTGCGGGTCGAACGCCGTTGGCGCTCGGGCGGCGGTCGTCAAACGAGTCAAAGCCTGCGGACGATCGCGAGGATGCGAGGAGTTGACTGCTGGAGTTTTGCGAGCACGCGTTAGCGGCTTGTTGAAAGAGCCGCAATACATTCCGATTGGCAAGCAAATGGCACGCAATAGCTGCCGTTTCGGACACGTTGGCAGGTGCGGTTGCTTTCGAGTAGTAGGACTGCCCGATGTATCGACCGGCCTGCTCTTGAAAGTTCCAGAACGAGCGTAGCCATGCCGCACGTGCTCATGTCATGCAGTACAGTCGCTGCAGGCACTGGCATGATGGCGGCCGTCACGCCTCTCGTTCGGGCCTTGGCAGAGCGGGGGCTGGGTGTGACGATCGCGGGCCCGATCGGCGCGGGCGAGGCGGCGGTAGCGGTGGCGGACGCCGTAGGGACGAACGTTCGCCCTCACGGGCCGCGGACCGGCTGCGGCCGGTCACTCGCCGAGTTCCGGGCGGCTCTCGCTGATGTGAAACAGGCCAGCTGGGATGATTCCAGAAGCTTTGTGCACGTCCACGGCGTGTGGACGGCTGCAAACCTCGCGGCATGCTGGGCGTGCCAGTCACGGGGCCTCAGGTATGCGGTGAGTCCACACGGGATGCTTATGCCTGAGGCGATGCGCCGCGGTGGGCGAAAGAAGCGCATTGCGGTGTGTTTGGCCGTGCGTCGAAATCTCGAACGCGCCGACGTGGTCCACGTGACGTCCGAGGCCGAGGCTCACTCCGTACACGCTGTGGCTCCGCGGAGTCGAGTGTGTGTGGTGCCATGGGGCGTTGAGGTTGAGATCGCGGCGACCGACAATACGCCCGTTCACCGACATGGACCGCGCCAGGCCTTGTTTCTCGGCCGGCTCCTGCCGCTCAAGGGCGTGGATGACCTCGTCGATGCATGGGCGATAGCGAAGCCTTCGAACTGGAAGCTCCGCTTTGTTGGAGCAGATCCCGAGGGTCATTCCGCGGCGCTGCGGCATCGAATCAATGCGGCGGGGCTCGGCGCGACGGCCTTCGTCGAGTCGCCGGTCGATGGGGCCGAGGTGCGACGGCTGCTGAAGAGCGTTGATCTGTTGGTGCTCCCCTCGCATTCGGAAAACTTTGCGCTCGTTGTCGCCGAGGCACTCGCTTCGGGGCTGCCGGTGATTACAACCACTGCCACTCCGTGGCACGAACTAAACGCGCGGGGATGCGGATGGTCTGTATCGCCGACCGTGCCAGCACTTGTGGAGGCTCTCCACGATGCCTGCGGCCGGTCGATGCAGGACCTTGCCGAAATGGGGCGAATCGGGAGCATGTGGATGAGGGAAGCGTTCGGGTGGGATTCGATAGCCGATCGGTTTATCACTGACATCTACGGACTGAGGCTATGAAAAACTCCTCGCGATCTTCCTTCTTGGGGCGAGTAGCCTGCCTGGCAGCAGTATTCGGCTGGTCTCTCGTTGCAAGCGGGTCGACGGAGGCGGCAGGCGAGGGTCTAGTGCGCCCCGCGGTTGTTCGAAACGGGAGTTTTGAGAGCACACGTGACCAGTCCGTGTCGCAGTCGATTCCAGGCTGGACGACGTACGGAGCGGCGGCGACAGCGATCGCGGTGGCCCCCGGTGCAGCGGCGGATGGGGGTGACGCACTGCGCGTCGCCCGCGGTAAGGCTTTTTGCTACGGAATCGGGATCGATCCTCGGATCGACTATGTGCTGTTGCTTCGGGCTCGGGCCGAAGGGGCGAAGATTCGTGTCGATGCGGAATCGCTCGAGCCATCTGCGTTGTTCGCGGCGCCCCCAGAAGATGCGTTTGATTGGAAAACGATCGAACTACCGCTGCCGGCGTCGGCGAGGCCGAAGGGAGCTCGAACGATGTGGGTTTCGGTCGGTGCCGAGGCGACACGGCCAGGTGGAACTGCGTGGTTCGATGACGTACGGATCGAGCCCGCGGAAGGCGGCAGGAACATCGTGCCGAACTCTTCTTTTGAGGAGCCAACCATCGACGTCAACAACGTCGCCGGATGGATCGCCGAGAGCGGCGGTGCCGAAGTGGACTTGGACGACGCCGATCCACGCGAAGGGCAACACTCGTTGAGGGTTACAGGTAGGGGGAGGCCCGTCCGTATCGTCCAGCCGCTCGACTTGAAGCCGTTCGTTGCCGACGGGGTGACGCATGTGCGTGTGTCTGCGTGGGGAAGGTGCAGCGGGATAGGTGCGGCAAGGGTGCGGTTCGAGGTCTATGGAGCCAGCACGCCACTGCCCGCCCTGTTGAGCCTGAGCGGTGACCGTGGTTGGACTCGTGGCGAGGTCATCATCGATCTGGCGAGGGTCGCCGATCGTTCGTTGGCCCTGTGGATCAACGCTCCTCAGTCGTTTGACGGCAGCGCATGGTTCGATGACGTGAAAGTCGAGGCGGTGGACGGCGACGCGACGTTCAACCTTCTCTCGAATAGCGGTTTCCAGCAGGCCGCGACGAATCCTCGGCTGCCCGACTACTGGGGCGTTTTCGGTGATGCCGTGCTCTGTGTGGAACCTTGGTCGCTTGACTTCTTTGGCCTTGATCCAAGTCAGACTGGGCCGCTACCGGGCACGCGGGTCTTGCGGATGCACTATCCCCCAAAAGGCGAGTTCGTGCCGGTCCCGCCTTCTGACCGGCTTTCCTTTTATGTTCTGCACGGGGGCGATTTGGATCTACCGGATGGGACGTACACTTTTTCTGCCTACGTGAAGGCAGCAAGCGAAGGCACGGTCGTCCAGATTCGGCATCCCGCCCAGAGTCGCGGAGTGACTTGGAAAACTGGAACTGCGTGGCAGAGGGTGGTGGTTACCGGCACAAACCCGAGGATGCTGCCGAGCATCAACTTGCCGAACCCCGGCAGTGTCGTGTGGCTGGCCGCGCCGCAGTTGGAGGTTGGCGCCGCGGCAACTCCGTATCAGCCTTCTTCCACGGAGGTCGCAGACGTCGTGGAGGGGAAAGCGTTCGGTCAACCCGCTCATCAAGACGCGAAGGTCGTGTCGGATGATCGGCCCGCCATCCCTCGCGAAGGCGGTGCGGGACTGCTGGAAGCATTCGCTGAGTATGACTACTACACGACCGACAAGACGTGCCGAGTGTGCCTGCAATGGTCAGGAACCTCCGCTGCCAAGGTGCACGCCCGTATCATCGATGCCACCACCGGCGAACCGGCGGGAGGTGATGCCGTTGCGGTAGAGGTGGAGGCGTCTGGATCGCGCATCTGCGACCTTGGCATTTCCGGTTTGCCCGAAGGCGGCTATGCCATCCAGGCCGTCGCAGCAGTCGATGGCCGTAAGGTTGCAAGAGCAGTCGATGTTTTCGCCAAGAGAGTCCAATCCCGCCGCGAGGTCAGGAGCAGCCGGTTCACGCGGGGGCTCGTGGTTGATGGGCAACCTTTTTTTCCGCTGTTTCTGCCGATCGAACTCGGCAAACTCGGAGAGTGGCATCTGGACCGACTCAACTGGGCGGGCTTTAACTGCCTCGTTGCGGCACCGGGGAAGATGCGACAGGCCGACGTTGCCAAATCGGGCGTGCCGCGTGAGGCGGTTGCCGCGATTCGGCGGCGGCTGGATCTGCTCCATGCTCGTGGCCTACGGTTTGTCTGGCCGCTCGCCTGGACCTTGGAGGACTGGGATCGCACCGGCGCACTCTATGGCGGTGACGTGCGCGGGCTAGCCGAGACATACGTTCGCATCGTGCGCGAGTTCCGAGATCATCCCGCGATCATTGGCTGGTATCTGATTGACGAACCGTCGTCGGAGACGTGGGAGGGCATATTCGGGTTCTCGGAAGGTGATCTCGCCGTGGTCCACGATGCCGTCAAAGCGGCGGATCCTTATCGGCCCGCATACGTGAACTGGAACCACTCGTGGGCCCTCGAGCCGTACGGCGGCCTTGCCTGCACGGATGCGATCGGCCACGACAACTACTCCATCTCGAACGAGCCTTTCGATTGGGAGACGCTCGTTCCTACGGTGAGGATGCTCAACGACCGACGAGCCGGGAGAAAGCCCGCCCTGGCGTGGATTTCCGGTTCCTACGACGAAACGCGGCTTCGGCCTTCGGCTGACGCCGTTCGCGTTCATGCGTGGCTCCATCTCGTCTATGGAACTCGCGGCTTGGGGTATTGGTCGCAGCCGCCGCTCGATCCCGACGTGTGGACCGAAATGCGACGAATCAATCGCGATGCAGCTCGTCTTCACGCCAATGTTTTTGGGAGGCCGGATGCGCGGCTGCTCGATATCCGGGTGGCCGGCGGACGGGTGCATTACGCCGTGTGGGCGGTGCAGGACAAGGCGTATGTCTTGGCCGTCAACACGGGGATCGTCGATGCGGAGTGGATGTGCGACCTTCGTTCGCACCTCACAACGGAACCCGTAGCGAATCGTCGCCTGTTCGACGGTGCCGATGCACCGATGGAAACCTCTGCAATGCTGAGGGATACGATCCCGGCATGCGGACGTCGCGTCTACGAGATTCAGGTGATGCCTGCGACACCTTGAACTCGCGGTGCCGAGAACTTTGCAAAGTGACTCGCCCGCTCGCGATGCTGGATGAGATAGCTGCCGAGCGCGACAAGTGACAGCGACCGCGACCAGTGCAGCGAACTCCGCGGGTCGCTATAGGCTCCCCAGAGCCGCCTGACGGCTTTTTCGGGAAGGATTGGGCACGCGGCGAGGGCATCGATGGCGGCCGCCGCATCGTTCCGCAGGGGGCCGGCGAGCCAATCTCCAAGTGGGAGGGTGAAGCCCGTCTTCGGTCGTTGGAAGACGGGATCAGGGACGATCCCCTTCATCGCCTCCCGCAGCAGGTATTTCGCCTTTGTGCCGGCTGGAGCCCTTACCGTGCCGGGCATCCTCGTCGCCGCATCGACCAGCGGCCTGGCGAGAAACGGTACGCGAATCTCCAGCGAGTGAGCCATGCTGTAGACATCGGCATCGCGCAGCAGCGTGTTGCCCATGTAGAACACGAGTTCCGCCTGAGAGATTCCGGCAACCACGTCGCCATCACGACGAATTCCCTCCAACGCAGCCGGCGGAATAAAGTCTGACGTGAGGCCGAGGTCACGGTGACGCAGACCAAGGGAGCGAAGGTCGCCGTCACCAGCCATCCGTCGCATTTTCAGCGTCAGCGACACGGGGTCGATGCCGCTCGCCGAGAGCATGGCCGCTTTTTCACGCTTGGTCGCCGACAACGGCAGGCATGCGATTAAAGCGAGTACCCGCCGCATTTCGGCTGGCAGCCAGATGGCCCGCTGCAACATCCGCCGCAGCCGCGGCACCGACGCAAACGTGCTGTAGCCGCAGAACAGTTCGTCGGCTCCGAGCCCCGAAAGAGCGACGCTGATGTCGAGATCCTTGACCGCACCGCTCACGATGTAGGTGTTGAGCCCATCCACGGTGGGCCGATCCGCGGCCTTGATCCACTGCGACCACTGCAAAGCAACCCATGCGTCATCCATGATCGTTTGCCGATGTCGTGACCCGACGGCATGGGCGGTCTCCGCGGCGGCCGCCGCCTCGTCGCCGCCGCCGGCGCACTCGAATCCGACGGAAAACGAGTCGATCGGAGGGCGGGCGAGTTGGGCCAGCGACACGACCGCCGCACTGTCGATCCCGCCCGAAAGAAACGCCCCGAGCGGTGCATCAGCAACGCACTGCCGCTGAACGGCCTCGGCGAGCAGGCTGCGGACCTGCGGTACCGGCGCAGTCGCCACGGTTTCGGCTGTCGCAGGGAAACGCCAGTATCTGACGAGCGGTAAAGACTGGCCTCCACCCGAGGCCTCCGCACCGATCCACCGGCAAGCACCGGCAGGGAGCGACTGGATGTGCCGGTGCACCGTCAGGGGATCTTGGGGCGAGCCATATGAAAGGAAGCCGGCGATTCCCGCGGGGTCAAGATCATCTGGAACGAGTCCTGACGCCAAGATCGCTCGGATCTCGCTGGCGAATACAAACGCATCGCCACCTTCGCCGATGTAGAGCGGCTTGATGCCCAGATGATCTCTGGCGAGCAGGATGCGCTGCCTCTTCGCTTCGTAGAACGCGAACGCAAACATTCCATCGAGTTCGTCGAGTACCCCTTCGCCCCAGGTCGACAGGGCCTGCAGCAGCACGGCCGTATCTCCGCTGCTGTCGAGCGCATTGCCCGACGGCAGGCGTGACCGGAGTTCCTTGAAGTTGTAGATCTCGCCGTTGAAAATGAGCCAGTTGCCAGTCCTGGGGTCGTGCATCGGCTGGTGGCCAGCCAAGGAGAGATCCATGATGGCCAGCCGGCGAAATCCGAGCCCTGCGGTTGCGGCAGCCGGGCCCGTGTTGCCGAAGATGCGAGTGACCGCAACCTCTTGATAGCCCTCGTCGTCTGGGCCTCGGTGCACAATCGCCTGCAGCATCCGCTTCACAGCGGGCCGAATGATTCGTACGTCGGCGCTAATCACGCCCGCGATGCCGCACATTTCGCTTCCTTTACCAGCATTCTACTGCAGGTAGGAGCCCAGCGAAACGAGGGCCATGGGACGTGACCAGTGCATCTGTGCGGCATTGTCGAGATACGCGTTCCACGTTCGGCGGACCACGGCGCCGTCGATCAGGGGGCACTTTTCCAGTGACACGATGGCCGCTTCACATGACTCTCGCCACGGCCCGAGCATCCAATCCCACATGGGGAGGCCGAAGCCGGTCTTTGGGCGATTGGCCAAGTGATGAGGGATGAGGTCGGAGGATGCTGCTCGTAGCAGCGGCTTGTTGGCAGCCCGGCCCGTCGCCTTCGTGCGGCCCTTCAGCGTACAGACGTAATCGACCACGTTGAAGTCGAGGAACGGAACTCGAAGCTCCAGCGAATGACGCATGCTGTTGTAGTCGGAGTCGCGGAGCAGGGTGTTTCCCATGTACCGTTTAAGTTCAATGCGAGAAACCTCATTGAAGGCATCCTCAGTGGTCGTTCCACTTCTCGACGCGATAGGAAAGCAGTTCTCCGTTGGCCATTCCGAAAGGGACAAGCAGATCCCACGAACTGCTTCATCGGACATTACCCGCCGCAGGGAGAGCGTGACCCCGCCGACGGATAGATCGGCCCCGAGGAGGTCGCGAAACTTTGCTACCTCCCACTGCTTGTTACGTGATCGGCAGATGGTGCCCGCGAGCCGCCGTCGCGTCTCAGGGTTGATTGCCTTCAGGGCCCACAGAACTCGCGACAGTAGAGGCGCCCGCCGAAACGAGTCGTAGCCCCCAAACAGTTCGTCTGCTCCGAGGCCTGAAATCCCAACGGGGATGCCATGATTCACAAGACCTTTGCAGGCGAGGAACGTGTTGAACCCGTCGATACTGGGGAGATCGCATTGCCCGAGCCAGTCCGTCCAGGCGGCTTGGCACTCCTCTGGTGTGAACAGAACTCGAGTGTGCTCCATGCCAAGGCAAGATGCTGTGACGGCGGCTTCCTCGCTCTCGTCGCGAAGCCAGGATGATTCGAATCCCACCGTGAAGGTTTTGAGCGGGGTTCCGCTCCTCTGAGACAGTGCCGCGAGAACGGTGCTGTCGATACCGGCGGAGAGCAGTAGGCCAATGGGCAAATCGGCTACGGAATGCCGCGATACGGACTCTTGCAGGAGCGACCGCAATTTCTGAGCCGCAGTCTCGGGAGAGTCATCAGACTGGCCCCAACGGGGACGCCAATACGGGCGAGAATCAGAAAGCCGTATGCCGCCGGTTGCGTCAGTCGTCAGCCACGCGCAGTGTCCTGCCGGGAATGAGCGGATCGCCTTGTGCACGGTGCGTGGAGCCTGGACCGCACCGAAGGCAAGCATCTCTGCGATTCCCTCAGGATCGAGCTCGTCGTCGATCAACCCTGATTGACGAAGCGCCTGCACCTCACTGGCAAAAACAAGTTCGTTCCCTGCCTGGGAGATGTAGAGAGGCTTGATCCCGAGAGGATCTCGTGCCAACAAAAGGCTCTGCGTTGCTGCCTGAAAGAAAGCAAACGCAAACATGCCATGGATTTTCGATAGGGCGACTTCCCCCCACTTCGAGAGCGCGTGGAGAAGAACCTCGGTGTCGCTCGTGCCGCAGAAGCGGACGCCCTCGCACTGCAACTCCGCACGCAGACTTTGGAAGTTGTAGATTTCGCCGTTGAAAACAATGCAATCACCCGTGTTCGGATTGAACATGGGCTGGTGGCCGGTTGGCGTGAGGTCGAGGATTGCCAAACGCCGAAAACCGAGGCCGATCGTTGGCGCGCTGCCGGCCGGACCTAGCGAGATTTCCTCGTAGCCTTCATCGTCGGGGCCGCGGTGCACCATCGCCCGCATCATGCGGCCAACGCTCGCGGACACGTCGTGACCACGAGTTATAAAAATGCCGCAGATTCCGCACATGTAGTCTTGTTGACCGTAGGACCACGGACTGCCCCTTATTGCAAGGGTGGCTCATCTGCGTGAAAGGGTTTACCGCGGTTTTATGGGGTCGACGACCCCACGACCGTGTCAAACGTTACCTGAACCCATACATTGAATCCATCAGCGACCCGACTCTTTCGCACTTGCAAGGATTCCCCTTCAGGAGGGGATTAGACGGGCGTTTTCGCCGGGTTCGGTCAGCAAGGAGGCGTTGCTGCCGAAGGCTGCTTAGCGGGTCAGCCGGTAGGTGACGAACCCGAGCACGACCGCGACGATTGCCATCCCGCCAAGGAGCATCGGAAGTTGTGTCGCGCTCGACTCGTCTTCCATTGCGAACCCGATCACCTGGTTCGGCGTGCCGAGCCCACCATTGTCGGCCACGGCGACGACTGCACGTCCGCCTCCCCGGAGCCGGGGGCCCAGGCAAAGCCCCTCGATGTTGCAGCCGAGTTGGTCTTTCCAGAGGAGCACCTTGGGGGTGTGCACTTCGGCCCGAAGCGAGAGTTCTCGGTCGATGTCACTGACGTCGGCAGATCCGTGAGCATCCACGAGGTACATGCGGTTTTCGAATGGAGGTAGGCCGGGGCAACCGGATCGCTCGAGCACCAGGAGTTGGCCATGGTCAAGCACCGTGATGGCCGTCACGCCCGAGAGTGGTTCGCCAAAGAACACGGGGATGAAGTGATGAGGGGGATCCACTGCGTAGGCGATCTGGAGCGGCTCTTCGGCAGACTGGTTGCCCGGTTCAGGAATCTCGATTCGAGCAATCCGGACGACCGTTCCAGCGTCGCCGGCGGCAGCAGGGCCGTCAGCGGTGAGGGCCTCCTCGTTCGCCGTCCAGATATGACGGCCGTCGGCCTCGACATCCAGCGATTCAAGGCCCCGGTTTGGGCGACGTGTGGCGAACTCCTCGGGTGTGGGAATCACGCCAAGGAGGCTGCCGTCGGTGAGAGAAACAGCACGAATAGCCGGTGTGTCTTCCTCGGCGACGAGCAGGCACCGACCCGGGTCAGGAAAACCCTGGTTGATGCGGCGGGCCGCGATCCGTTGCTGGAGAGGTTCCGGGCAGGCCGCAACGTCTTCGTAGTCGTGCCGCTCGGCAAGGGTTACGACTTCGAAATCAAATGCTTCCAGGGGAGTGCCGTCGCGAGACAGCGACAGCGAGAAGGCAAGCAACTTGTCGCTGTTGTCCATGATCGCGGCATAGCGGTCGTGGCCCAGCCAGGTGATCCCGCTCAGGCCGGTGATCTCGACATCGTTGCCGTTACGGTCGCGGGTGGTCGAAGGGAGAGTGATGCCGCCACGGTGGATGAGGCGGAACGGTCGGGTATCGGAAACGGCAGCCTGGGACACGACGGCGCATCCGAGCACTGCGCAAAGCGTGATGACGACGCTGATCCGAAGGCGGGACATTCTGCGGTTTTACCACGGGCGTATGAGCGATTCGCTCGGCACCCGACGGCGGCCGGTTTCCAAGGAAATCAATGCTTCGTTCGGTCCAGGCGCGGGTGGCTCCGCCCCGGTTGACCGTTTTGTTAGGCTCTCGCCATGCCGAGCCCCGCTCCAGAGCCCCTTTCGCCCCGGCCCCTGACCATCTGGCTCGTCAATCCGTTCGACGATATTCCCGGCGAAGGGCCGCCGCCGCTCCGCTACTGGACGCTCGCCCGCGTTCTCGCCGCCCGCGGGCACGACGTGACCTGGTGGACCGCCACCTGGAGCCACCGCCGAAAGGCGATCCGCACGGCCCCGCTGGGCATTCGCGAGGACGAGGGCTTCGCCGTGCGGCTGGTGGCAGTGCGGCCGTATGAGAAGAACGTGTCACTGGCCCGGATCGGTAGCCACCGCGACTTCGGCCGCACCTTCGAGCGCTTGGCGAACGAGTCGATCTCATCGGGCCAGTTGGAGCGTCCCGACATCCTGCTTGCGAGCCTGCCCCCGCTCGAAGGCCCCGAGGCTGCCGCCCGGCTCGCCCGGAGGCTCGACGCGACGTTCGTGCTTGATCTGATGGATGTTTGGCCCGAGACATTCGACCGCCTGATTCCCGGCCCGGGCTTCCTGAAGCGGCTGATCGCGCCCTTCGTGCTCGGCGGCATGCTGAAGCGGCGGCAGGCGCTGGTGAACGAGGCCGATGCGGTGTCTGCGGCCACCCAGACCTATGCCGACACCGCCCTCGCTGGCGCCCCGGCCTCGCTCCCGCGGCATGTCTGCTACGTGGGCGCCTACCCGCAGGAGTTTGCAGCGCCGCTCCGGACCATCGACCATGTGCCGTTGCCGGATGGCGAGAGCACCGCGGCGGCCGACTCGCCGCCGCTCGAATGCGTCTACGCCGGCTCGCTCGAGGCGGGGCAGGACCTCGACGTGCTGCCCGCTGTCGTGCGGCAGCTCTCGGCGGCCGGTGTGAACGCCACGATCCATGTCGCTGGCATGGGCACAGCCGAGGCCGGATTACGACGGGCTGCGGCTGGGCTTGGCGGCTCCTGCCGGATGGAGGTGCACGGACTGCTCCCGCGGCAGGCGTATGTCAGCCTCCTGTCGCGGTGCGACGTGGGGCTCGTGTGCGTGAAGCCCGAGTCGCTCGTGGCCGTGCCCTACAAGGCCTGCGACTACGCCGCCGCAGGCCTGGCTCTCGTGAACTCGCTCCCGGGCGAACTCCAGCGGCTCATCGACGAGCACGCCGCGGGCGTGTCCTACACTGCTGGTGACGCGGCGTCGCTAGCCCGGGCGATCACGGGCCTCGCTGCAGACCGCACCCGCCTCGCCGCGTATCGCCAGGGGGCCCGCCGGCTGGCTGCCGCGGAGTTTGATCGCGAGCAGACGTATGCGAAGTTCGCCAACTGGCTCGAGACGGTGTCGGGGTAGTCGCCAGCCTCGGCCACGTAGGGGCCGTGTCGTGCTGGATTCGCCCGCGGCCTTACGGCCGGTCGGCTTGGACGGCATGCGGTGCGATGCCCGTACAAGCCCAACGGCGTAAGCCGTGGGAACTGCGTCCAAAGAGGACCCTTGAGCCACTGGACTCGACGGCGTAAAATGTACGCCCGTTCATCACTTTCCCTGCTCGAGAGGCAACCCATGAATGCCGATACCATTCGGGACTTTGTCCGACGCCAGCCGTTCGAGCCGTTCGTGATCCGTCTGTCGAACGGCGAGACGCACGAGGTGCGGCATCCGGAATGCCTGCTCGTCACAAAGACCAAGGTGATCGTCTACTACCCAGACGACGACCGCACCGTGCATCTCTCGTTGATCCACGTCAACGCCGTGGAAACCCTTCAATCCACCTGATGCCCCTTCGGGGGGAAGTTCATGAACGCCATTCCCACTCTCGCGACGCTCATGCACGCCATCCACCGCGAGAAGTTGGAAGTGGTGCTGATCGGCAATGCCGCAGCCGCGATGCATGGTGCGCCAGTCACCACGCTTGATTTTGACTTCATGTTCCGTGACACGCCGGTCAATTTGCGGAAGCTCAAGCGCGTGGCAGATGCCATCGAGGCCACGATCATGCGGCCGTTTTATCCGGTGTCGAAGCTCTATCGGATGGTGGACGATGGCACGGGTCTTCAGGCCGACTTCATGCCGGTGATTCATGGTGTGAAATCGTTCGAGAGTCTGAGGTCGCGAGCCGAGGAGCGAAAGGTGGGGAGCTTGTCGCTTCTGATCGCCTCGCTCGACGACATCATCGCGAGCAAGAAGTCCGCAGGCCGGGACCGCGATCTGGCGGTGCTGCCGGTGCTTGAGAAGACACGGCGGGAGGCATCGCCCATTCCCGTCGCCGGCGCGAAGCCAAGGAAACGCGGGAAGGGATAACCCATGGCCAAACGAAAGCCGAGCAAATGGAAGCAGGCACGTGGCCGCAAGGCGACGCTCGACGCGCTCGAGGCGGAAAGCGAGCGGCAACTCATCGAGTTGATTCGCCGCCGGCTCGCGCTGCCGCTGGAGAAGCGGATGAACTTCCTTCGCAAACGCCTGCCGGGCGGCGGAAGTTGTTTGTGACGCGGGGCAGCCGAACCGTTCGCGCGGTTGCGCGTCACGAGCCCCAACGTCTTGCGATGTTTGCCCGCGGCCTTACGGCCGGTCGGCTTGGACGGCGTGTGCTGCGATGCCCGTACAAGCCCAACGGCGTAAGCCGTGGGACCGCGGCCGGGATGGGGCCAAGCCTTACGGAGCCTTGCGAGGGTCGCCCGCGGCCTTACGGCCGGTCGGCTTGGACGGCGCGTG
>Ga0207954_1000015_pt1 | contig 48349 bp, 60 predicted proteins | sample CryBogmetaGMA0M_FD_184547 | JGI IMG/M metagenome (GOLD analysis project Ga0207954, IMG submission 184547) | Freshwater microbial communities from Crystal Bog, Wisconsin, USA - MA0M (SPAdes) | ecosystem: Environmental > Aquatic > Freshwater > Lake | place: Crystal Bog, Wisconsin, USA | collected... | reverse complement strand
CCCCCGCCGCCTGATCCGGAGTGCCCGCCCGAGTCCATCATTTCCGTGACTGGCGAGTCCCCAGATCAGGCAAACCCGCCAACCATAGACGACTACTGCAAGAGGGCCGAAACCAGAAGGGTGAAGGTCAAGGTCCCAGATCACTTCAAACTCCCATGCCGGGTATCAGTGTCTGGTGGAGTAGACGACGACATAAGCATTGATGGCACGATCATTGAGGAGGGCCGATACCCCTACGGGAACGTGACCATCGACGGGGTGGACTACGATGTGAAGTGCAACAGGGGCCACATGATCGGGCTGAACGAGCCCGGGACCCAGTGGGTGTTCGAGACGAGCAATCGGGAGTTTGAGGTCTACGCCATCGACAACATCTACGGCGGGGTGGGATTTGGCCCGCTGACGTTCTGCTTCGGGGTCAAGGAACCTCTCAGTCAGTGGCCCAAGAAGGAGAACCCCTTCCCGTGATCGTCGGCCACCGCACCTTTTTTGAAGACCGGGCCCGGGAGCGGGGCTACACCATGGCAAAGGTCATGCCCTGCGTGGTCAAGCAGGACAACGACATCTGGACCGTGGATGAGACCCACCCGGCCTACCCGAGGATCAAGGGCCCCGGCACCAAACTCAAGGAGATACTGGGCTGGTTCCTGATCCGATCCAACGCCTCATGTGCCTGCGACGACCGGGCCCAGATCATGGATAAGGAAGGCCCCCAATGGTGCAGGGATAACCTCGACACCATAGTCGGATGGCTAAGAGAAGAGGCTAACCACCGACGCCTACCCTTTGTGGAGATGGTTGCCCGTCAGGCAGTGCTTCAGGCCGTCGCTTGGTCAGATGCCCAAAGCCCCAGTGGCCCGACATAAATGGGGTAGGAGAAGCCCGTGACCACCTACACCTACGCCGACTGGCACGACCCAAGCGGCTTCGATGGAGCCGAGGATCGTCCGCCAGCACCCCAGCGGCCGAGGCAGCAGGTGGCCCCCGTCTCTGCTCCGATCCCGCAGCAGTTCTTCAACCCCATGACCGGCAGGCCGTGGCGGGCAGGCGAACACGGCGGGGTGATTCAGGCCCCGGCGTGGTCCAAGCCCACGATGGGCAACACCCCTGCCCCTCCCCAGAGGCCTTCGTCTGGGATGTCCATGCAGCAGTGGATGAACACGGCAGCCCCCAAGCCATCTCCGCAGTCCACTGCCAACCAGCCGCCCCAGAAGCCAGCCGCCCATCCGCCGACCCTCGGCGGGGGCTCGATCTCCCCTGACATCAAGAACATTCCCGAGCCGCAGCACCAATCGGGCGGCCACCACCAGCAAGGATTCCAAGAGATGTTCGGCAACCCGATGACCCAGCACTTCGACCACCACAACAACATGATGGAAGGCGTGAACCGGGCCATGGCCAATGCCGCCGACCAGTGGTCCGACGCTGCCGCCCGGGAGCAGGCCTATCAGCACTCTGCCATGCAGGCCGATCAGCAGAACCAGATGCAGATGGAGCAGATGCGGAGCAACGAGCGGATCGCCGGGGCTGAACTTCAGGACCGTGCCCAGAAGCGGCAGGCCCTGATGAGCATTGCCGGTGGCTTCACTCCGACGATCTCGGGCGGCGGCCGAAGGGGCGGCATGGGGCTCCTTGGACAGTCCCTCTTGGGTTGAGACCATGGCCACCACCGCACCAAAGCCCGTGACCGCAGCCCCCAAGGCCCCTGCCTTTGGGCAAGGACAGCCCGCACCCAGCGGCCAGATGGTCAACACCCAAGCCCAAGCGGTGAACAAGGGGAATCTCTTGTCCGGGCTTACTCGGGCCGGGAACTACCAGCCCAACACCGGTACGGCCACCGGCAATCAGGCTGTTCACGACTACGCCAAGGGGATGGCATTCCAGAACACCGCCAACGCCGCCCGCTCGATCTCGCAGAAGAACACAGAGGCCATGTGGCAGAGGCAGCAGGCCAACGAGCAACTCTATCAAGCCAAGCGGGCCAACCAACTTGCCGGATACCGCCAGTCTGTCCAGCAGTCCATGAGCAACGCTGACCTTGCCAATCAACTGGCCATGTGGCAGGGCTCCATGCAGACCAACTGGCAGAACTTCGCCATGGGGCTCATGCAATGATCGGCTACGACTCGTCCCTCCGGCCAGCGTCCTCGGCCTTCAGGCAGAAGCCCCTGTCTGATCTGTCTGGTCTTGTGCGCCCCGCTGGCATTCCGGACGCCGAGACTCAGGCCGCCTCGAACAACGCCTTCGCCTCGTCCCTCCAGAAGTCCACGGGCCGGGAACTCTACCGGGGTCAGGGTGCCTACGCCGACCGGGCTGGGTTCAGCCGCAACAAGACGCAGTCAATGATGGCCGGGAACCAAGAGGCTGCCGGGTACGCCCAAGGTGCCCGAGACGCCTCCTCGATTCAGGCCGACGACCAGTTGTTCAACAACAATCTGGACTTCCAGTACCAGCAGATGGTGCAGAACCGGCTGCTCGACAACCAGTCTGACGCCCTCGCCCGCCAAGGCCTGACTTGGCAGAAGATGTTCAACCGCCGCCAGAACCGCCAGCAACTCGCCATGCACAACGGCAGCAACCGCCAGTCCGTGATGCAGAACCTGTCCCAATCCCTCTTGTATTAGTGACCCCATGTCGCACATGCCCGTCGGACTCGACCTCGAAGACCTGACCCCGAAGCAACTCCGGAAGGCGTTGGGCCACTATGCCCGCATGTCCTTGCCCGCAGCCAAGCGGAAGAAGGATGGCGAGGAGGATGAGGACGACAAGGAGGCCGAGGACAACGAAGACCTCGTTGACCTTCATCGGGAGAAGGGCGACAGCAAGCCGCCCAAGGTGACCAAGGACGATATGCCCGAGGGCTTGTTCCAAGACGACGAAGAGCCCGTGTCCAAGAAGAAGGGGAAGTCCTGATGGCTGGCCCAAGGCGTGCGCCGAAACTCGACATCCCCCGCCCGGTACACCCCGGTGCTGCCGTCAAGGGGCCCACGGGTTCGGACATCATCAACCGCATCCTGAACCTGAAGAAGCAGGAGCAGGTCAGCAAGGGCGTCAAGCACGACGTACCCACGACGGACATCCTCCGCACTGCCGCCATGGGCAGCGACGATGACCGTGCCCTTCTCCGGCAAATCTGGGACGCCATGCCCGAGGCCCAGCAGTTGGAGATCAAGAGGCGGCTGGTCGAGGATATGCCCCACGCCAAGCACCCGTCCGGCTTGGACGAGAATGGCAATCAGGTCTTCTCGTCAGAGGCCCAGAAGATTCTGGACGTAATGGAGGGGCGAGGCCTCGACGCGGCAGCCAACGAAGCATCCCGAGCCGCCAGCACTGGCTCTGTCCCCAAGAAGTCCACCCCGGGCCCGACTCAGAAGTACGAAGGCGAAGACGCTTCCGGTTCGTACACCCCTGACTACGATGCTGGCTCGACGGGAGCAGAGCCCGGAGGCGGCACACACTCCAAGCAAGCAGCCGAAGACGCCAAGGGTCCATCTCGACTGGGCCGGAACGAGGTCAAGGACTTCGACCCCAAGGAAGCAGGGGTTCACGATCCCGGTCGCGGGCAGACTCGCGTCCGAGACGACGCCCACTTCCGAGTGGAACACAACACCTCGATCAAAGACGGCAAGGCTGTTCGGGATGTCGATGAGTCGAAGTCATCCATTGACCCAGCCGACTACGCCTCCATTGAGTTAGGCAAGAAGTACGAAGCAGCGATGTCCAAGAGGACGGAGTTGTTCTCCAGCCTCCTGACCGCTCGCCTTGGGTCACAGCAGAAGGCCACCGAACTGATGGCCAAGGCCAGCGGTGGTGACGCCGAGGCAGCCAGCATCCTGTCCCAGATCAAGGGCATGGTGGACGAGCAGATTCCGCCACCAAAAAAGCCTTTCCCCATCAAGGACACCGTCGCCACAAACTCCGAAAAGACCCCCCAGACTCAGTTCGACAACTACGGGATGTCGCTCATCGAGGGCAATCCGACCACTGCCATCTACACCCAAAGGCGTGGAAAGTTCGATCACGCCATGGCTGCTTGGCAGGCCTTGCAGACCAAGGCGGGCGGCCCCAAGGCTCTGGTCCCCAACGAGGTCTTCAGCAGCCCTCAGCAGATGGCCGAGCAGTACGTCCGGAATATGTCTCCGGAACTGTTCGACAGGAATCCGGTTACGCCCAGCCAGCGGATGACTGCCCAAGACACCGTCCGCCAACTGGGACTTTCCAACTCCGACCATGCCCGACAGTTGATCTCCATCTTCGGCGATGCCCCGCTCACCCCGGAGGCACGGGCCGCATTCCGAGATCAGGCTATCGAGCGTTTGGCCACGGAGTTCCAGAACAGGTTCGGCAGCAAGTGGGGCGACGGTGCCCAGAACGCCACCCCGCCCAAGGCTTGGTCCGAAGGCGAGGACTCCTACAGCCAGCGGAACCTCGGCAAGGACGACCCGGCCCTAAGGCCCGCTCCCCTGTCGAACGAGCCTTCCGTACCGGAAGGCTCTTCGACAGACCCTGCTTCACTGCCTGAGGAAGGCGGGGCCCCAAACAAGATGGGGTCTCATCAGCGTAAGTCCTTCGAGCAGATGTTGACCGAGTACATGGGCCAGAAGGACAGGCTCATGGAGAAGGTCGGGAGCGAAAAGCGGTTCAAGGAGTACCTCGACAGCGACGAGTTCGTTGCCACCCCGTCCCAGCCCACCAAGCCGCCGGACTTGGACTCCAAGTTGGATTCCCCCAAGGCCGCCTCGGTGGATGGCTTTGACCCCGAGGACCACGGAGCCAACGCCCCGGCTGCCCTTGAGGCTTGGAAGAAGACTCAGGCCGAGCGTGGCTGGGAGGTTACTTCCAACCCGGACGGCACCTTCATCTCCCGCCCCAAGCAGGGAGAGGGAGTCGAGTTCGAGGGGACCGAAGCCCACTGGAAGGGCATGGACAAGAAGCAGAAACTGGAATGGAGTTACCCGGGCGGGGCCAATGAATGGCTTGTGGACCACAACGCCCGCTACCCAATGACTCCGGACGATGAACTCGCCAAGCGGGACGAGATGATCTCGGACCTGTCTGGCCGACTCCCGGGCCTTGCCGGTGCTGGCAAGTCCTCGGAGATCATCAAGAAGATCGACGCCTTGATGGAGGGCGAGTGGAGCCCTGCCGTCGATGCCCAGATCAAGGCCTTGAAGAAGGAACTTGTGCGGGCCCAGCGGGCCGACTCGATGACGGGCATTCAGTCCGCCAGAAAGCCTCCCCTTGTCGGCAAGATCAAGGGCAGCACCAGCGTGGCAGGCGAGGCCGTCACCGGCAATCCCGCTGACACCACCCCGGTCCAGACGACCCAGCAGAAAGTCATGGCAGAGGATGACTCCTCGGTCATCGACGGAAGGCCCGACCCGGCGGCGACTGATCCCGCTGCCGAAGCCGCTGCACCTCCGGCTGATCCGTCTCCCGCCACGGCGAAGGCACCGCCACCTCCTCCCACGACGCCCACTGCCGCTCTGGGCATGGACGGGGATGATGTCATTGACCCGCTGGACAGTGCCCACCCCTCAGACATAGAGCCGGACGCACCAGCCACTCCAGCAACTGAATCCCCTGATGCTGACGGCGTAGCCAATCCTGTAGAAGTTGACGCAGCCCGCAAGGTGGATGAGGCAGAGGCCCCACGGGACGCAGAGTCGGCCAAGCCTGACATTGAGTCGTCCAAGACCCCTGACGCAACCACAAACGACAAGACCCAGAAGAAGACCAAAGACGCACAGCCACAGCAGTCTCGGTTCCCCTACAAGGCGGCAACGGCCGGGGGCATTGGGGCTGTCGCTGGCCTGTTCGCCATGAACGGAGTCGGCAGCAGGATCAACCAACAAGCGGCCATGGGCCAGAATGCCACTGGTGCTGGACCCCTTGGCCCGGTTATGCCGGGAGGTTCCGGCCCCGATGCCGGTGGTGGCGGCCCCGCAGTAGAAGCAGACCCCTTTGCCATGCCCAGAGAGATGGACTCGGCGGCCCGAATCCGTCTCATGCAGGCAATGCAGCAAGCCAACTCACGGGTTCCGAGAGGGACCCCACAGACTCTTCAGCAGTGGAGATGAGCCATGAGTGAAGTTCTTCGTCGGATCATGCAGCAGCGTCAGGCCTCCATGGGCCCCGGCGGCACACAGACCCTTGAGTTTCGCCGTGGCCGAGACGACCAAGGCGGTGGCCCGCAGACCCTTGAGTTCCTCCGTGGTCGAGACGATCAGGGAGGGGGTGTCCAGACTCTGGAACACAACAAGGGCTGGCTCCCCAACTACCAGCAGGGGCGTATGCCTACTCCCACCGGGGCCCAGTTCTCCCCGGACGATGTCCTGTCTGCCACTGCCGATATGCAGCAGGGCATTGCCAAGGAGGCCGAGCGTCGGAAGTTGGCCGCCGAAAGCCACGCCAACACCGATGCTTGGCTGAACCAGAACCTCCCGCAGGTTCAGGCTACGGAAACGGGCTACGTCCCCGAGCCGCACCAGTCCTATGCAGGGGACCAGTCGGCAGTGACCAAGTCCGCAGCCGAGCAGTCCGAGGCTGCCTTGATGGCTCCCCGAGATGGCAAGCCACCCCTCGCGGTAGACCCCGCCGCACGATCACGGTCAGCCCCGGCTCGCCTGATGCCGCTGGCAGGTGACCCGAACAGGAGGAATGCGTCGGACACCCGTCGGGCCAACTCCAACCGCACCCTCCATGGCGGATGGGGCGATGCGGCTGATGCTCCCCTCCCCGGAGAAGAGACCCTTCCTGGCAGCGTGGCGGCATGGAATCAGCAGCGGGCTTCGGCTGGTCTGTCCGGTGGGCTGGACGATCTCCGCAATGCTTACGAAGTCGAGATGCGGCAGGGCGACCAGTCTGTGGCAGCGACCGCTGGCCTGTCCTTCGAGGAGTGGCTGCACCACCATGGTGTGACCGAGGACCTTCCTCCCCATGAGGCAGGCAATCGGCTCAACGAGATGCTGTCCCGCAACCTGTCCCAGTTCCCCGACCACAAGGCCCCGGGCAAGGACCCCCGTCTGGACGCTGACGACGACACCATTCTTCAGGGCCGACGAGGGGTGGCCGACAACACCCCGCTGGACCTGATGACCCCGGAGCAGCGGGAGCGGATCGGCAGCAATCGGGACGGCGTCCCCCGAACCGCCCGAGGTGGCTACCACGTTTGGGACGAGACCCAAGGGGAGGCAGGCGGCTTCGTTCCCCGTGGCTTCGATGTCGGTGCGGCACAGAAGGCTCTCGCAAGCGGCAATGTCCGTCAGGCTGCCGACGCCTTGGGTATCGACCACCGGGCATACGGGGACAACCTCGCCCAACTGGAGGCCGATGTCCACCGGGTTGCAGCCCGTCAGACCCAACTGGCCGAGAACTACGACACTGCCCCGGTCCCGGGCGGCGGCACCAGACTTCGTGCCAATGCCAACATGAAGGGAAAGATGGACGACATGAGGGCTCGGCAGTGGGGCCAGACCATGGCTCGACGGTATGCCCGAGAACTCAAGGACGACAACATCTCCATCGGGGATATGCAGTCCATGTACCGGTCGTACCTGAACCGGAACCCGGGCGACTACGACGGGGCTGGACGGTTCATGAATGCCCAGTACCTCGACGCCCTGAAGGCACGGCAGACCCAGAACCGGTGGCTCTCCGTTCAGCAGAGTGCCGACCAGTACAACCGCTCCCGCAGGTACGGAGTCTCTCAAGGTCTGGTCTCGTTCTTCGACTCACTGAACAGTGCCAAGACCCCGGAGGAGCGACAGGCTCTCCTGATGTTTGCCCACGGTGCCCACCCCCACATGGGCTGGAACAGCCTTGCTGCCATGTACGCCAAGGGGCAGTTTGACGATCAGGCCCTTCAGCACTGGGCTGCCCAGATGGGGAACAAGCAGAACCCCAGCGAGCAGATCGGGGCCGCAGTCAACAACTTCGTGAACGCCCCGGCTGGCATGGCAACGTGGGCTCAGATCAATCACCACGCCTCGTCCATGCCGGGTGCCGAGAAGATGAGCCCCGAACTCAAGCGGGGCGAGGCTCGTCGGTATGCCATGCCCATCGTCCAGAACGCCATTCAGTCAGGGAACTACAACACACCCGACCAGATCGCATTCATCCGGGCGGTGACTGAAGATGCCCCGGGCCAGCCCGCAGCCCCCGACACCTTTGCCGCCGTGACCGGTGTGCCGAGGAACGATCCGAGGTTTGGCCCCCTGTATCAGCACGTTTTCGGTGTGCCTCCCACCAATGGCTTCGGGGAGAACCTGTACGCCGCCGGTGCGGCTGGAGTGCAAACGGCCTCCGACATTGCGAACTGGCTATCCCGGGCCATGGGTGGTGGCATCAACCCTTCTGCCTACGCCATGCCCCTCGACCCTGCGGCACCTGCCTCTAGGTAATGGTCTACGAACTGTCCTATGCCCCGGTGCAGTCACCGGCCCGTGCCCGAAAGGCACCGATTGGCTATGGGTCTCAGTACGGGCTGGCCTACAACGGGCAGGATGACGACGTTGCTTCAGGCTCTATGCCAGAGTGGGAGCGGAGCGAACTTCTCCAGCAACTCTCCGACTACGGGTCGTCTGCTGTCTCTGGTCTCTTCGGTGGGCTGGACTGGCTTGGTGCCCGAACCAGAGAGATAGTCTCCAACAAGCCTTATGGGTCTGCCCCTAGTGGTTTGGATGTGCTTCAGGCCCACGGGGTCTACGTCCCTGAACACAGTCTTGGCGGATGGGGCAGGCCAATCGCCTCTTTCGCCACAGAGACGGCCCTTGATCCGACAACCTACATGGGTTTTGGGCCCTTGGGTGGCGGCCTCTCCAAGGCAGGCAAGGCAGCCAAGGCGGCCAACATCCTCGACGATGCGTCCCGATCAATGTCTCGGGGGGTGGTGGACGACATCATTCGAGGCACCCGTAGATCAGAAGACCTGACCGGAGTTGGCAGGCAGTCCAGAGACTTCTGGGCGAGGGAGTACGGCAAGGACGTTACCCGCCTCACCGACGAAGACCTGTATGCCCGTCCTTTGACTGGGTGGAGGGAGGCCAGACGAGACCAAACCCTCGGCAACCTCCTCGACCGGCAGCGGGACTGGGGTCAGGAACACTACGACGAGACGGTCAGGAACCTTCAGGACTATCTCTACAAGCAGGGCGGCAGAAACCCAAACCCAGCCCTCCAACTGAACGAACTCAGGAACACCCGGCTCGCCAACGACATCAACTTCATGGGCCTCGGGATCAACCTTCCCGGTGGCGGCACGGCTGCTCGGCAACTGGACAGACTCGGGTCTGCAATCAGGTGGTCCGCTCCGGGCTCCCGCATCGCCTCAGCCTTCAGTCGGGACCTTCACGGGGCCACAGACGCAGCCAGTCAGGTGGGCACCCTCGTCCTGTCCCGGGGTGACAACGCAGCGGACAAGATCGCCAGACTCCGGTCGAGGCGGCTGCTGAATCTGCTGCCCCGGATGCAGGATTCCGCCGGGGACATCCGTCTCGGGAACGCCATCCGGAACGTAATCGAAGGAGTCGGACCCACCCTCAGGGACGACGCCCTTGCCGCCCACGATGAAGTCCTCGATGCCGTCACCAGATACCGGGCTGGCACTGCGACTGGCGACACCGCCCGCATAGGGCAGTTCGTTGACGAAACCCAAGGCCTGTTCAACGACTACATAGGCCGCAGCCGGGACGCTGGCATCGGGTCGAGCCAACTCCAAGACAAGTTTGGCCACGGCTACTTCCCTCGGGTGCTGGACGACTTGTCCTTCGGTGGAGCCAACCAAGCCCCGACCGGGGGCCGGAAGTTCTCGGTGATGACCGGGGACCAGATGGCCCGCGACACCGCCTTCCATGTCCCGGGCGGAACCAACACCCTTCAAGAGTTGAGCCTTGACCGGATGGTGTCAGGGCCGCGCCGCTTGGCTGCCTCGGACGAGCAGGCCGCCGACTACATCATGCAGCGGATGGCCCAGAAGGAAGCGAACCTGTCCACTGCCGGGGTGCTGCCGATCCGTCGGGGGAACCCGGTCGCCTACCAAAGAAGGCAAGCCGTCACCCTTGCCCGCAAACTCCATGGACTGACCAACGATGCAGTGGATGGGCGGCTCCCCATCTTCGGTAACCCACTTGAGTCCCTTCACAAGTACATCGGCGGCAGGGAGCGGGCGATCCGTAGGGCCGGAACCCTGACGGATATGCTCGCCAGTTCTGCCATTGCCCAACACGCTTACTCGGTTCCGGGTGGCGGTGCTACTCGTTTGGGTGACGCCCTTCGTGGCCTCGACCTAAAGACGTTCAATCACATGAACGCTGGCCCGGTTCCGCCCGGGACCCCCGGCCTCACTGTTCTCCGGGGCGGCAGGGCAGTCGGACACTACGAAGGTGCCCGGGTCAACGTGATGAACCGGCTCAGGGAGATCGGCCAAAGGAACGGCATCCAAGAGTTCCAGAACATCTCTTATGACGAACTGCGGAACATCTCGGTGGACAGCCGACTGATGGCCCGCCTCAACAAGATCGCCGACTTCTATCAGGTGCCGGAGGTCCAGAGCCAAATCTTCAAGACCCTCGACGCCATCACCTCCATGTGGAAGGGGTCCATCCTTTCGTGGCCAGCCCGCTTCGTTCGTGATTGGTACTCGGGGATGTTCTCCAACATCGTGGAGTCCGGCAGTGCGAACGACCTGATGAACGGGTACTCGGGTGCCAAGGCCATGCTTCAGGGGAACCAAGGCGACCTGCTGAAGATCGTGGACAAGATGCCTAGGTACGCCCGACTCCCCTCCACCGCAAACAGGGTTGATGAGTACCTAAACGACCTGACCTCTCAGGGGATTTCCCGTGGGCGTCAACTCGAAGACGTAGGCCAAAGCGTTGCCAGCAGGCAGTCAAGTGCCGGGGTCCGCAGCGAACTCATGGCCGGGGCTGACCCCGAAACCACCCTCGGGTATCAGGCTTGGGACCTGCTCTCTGGCAGGGCCCTTATGGGGAAAGGGGTCTCGTCTCGCTACCTCTCCGAAGCGGAACTCCTGAACGGCCGGAACTGGGCAAGGTCGGTCAGGGGCACGGGCCGGACGATCTCCGATGCAGTGCAGGGAATCAAGCCGACCGAAACCATCAACCCCATGCTTCGGTGGTCAGCCAAGTTGGGCGACACCACCGACAAGATCAACCGCATCGCCGGATACAACGCCCTGCTTCTTCAGGGCATTTCCCCGGCAGAGGCCGCCCAAAGGATGATGGCTGCCCATGTGGACTACAACTCACTGACCAAGTTTGAGCGTGGGTTCATCAGGACGGCCCTGCCCTTTTGGGCCTATGAGTCCCGCATATCCAAGTGGGTCGTTACCAAACTGGCAGAGAAGCCGGGTGGCATCTACACCCAGTTGGGAATGAGGCTGCCCCAGAACCTGTCGTCGAACGACACCTCCAACGACTACATCCCCAGACGGATTGCCGACAAGTACGGGGTTTCGATGGAGCCCCTCCGTCGCATCCCCGGAATCGGAAGTCTGGTGGATATGGTGGCACCCAAGTCTGACGGGGTGTCGTCGTGGCTCAGTGACTTTGATCTCCCAGGCATCGACCAGATCAACAAGATCAGGGTGGCAAAGGACATCACCACGGGAAGGATCGCACCGTGGGAGTCGGCTATGAAGACGGTCGGCAACGTAGCGGAGGGTGCCCACCCGCTGGTCAAGATGGCCTACGAAGTGGGCACTGGGCGTGACGCATACACCGGCCTGAAGAAGAACTACTCCCGCAACACCCTCCCCACGCTGCTCTCCCGAGCCGGGGTGCTGGACCCGAACGAGAACTACCGGGCCATGTCGAACCTCGGAGGGACCGACCAACTCCTCCAGTTCCTCATCCCTTTCTACAGCCGGTCCATGCAGTTGGCTCGCAAGGCCACCGACCCGAGAGTCCCAGACCCAACGGCATCTGCCCTCCAGAACCTCATCAATGCCACCACTGGCGTGAAGGTGGAGAACATCGACGATGCCGAGAAGTCTAGGGATGCACTGGAGACCATCAAGGAGTTGCTGGACAGCAACCCCGCAGTCAGGTCCTACGACTCGACCTACATCCCCAAAGAACTTCTACCGTTCGTGGACGAGCAGACGCAGAGGATGTACCAGTTGGATAGGCAACTCCGTAAGGAGCGGAGGGCGGCATCCAAGGTGCGTCCCGATGTTTATAATCCGATGAACTTTTGACCGGCCGGTTCCGTACCATTCGCCACCATGGCAACAGAAGCAGAAAAACGAGCGGCCTACTACGCCGAGAACAGCCACAAGTGGCGGGACGTTTACAGCAAGACGCCCGAGAAGAAGGCATACGAGAAGGACTACTACTCCAAGGAAGAGGTGAAGCAGCACCGGAAGGAGTACATGAAGGCGTATCGCCTAGCCAACATTGACAAGTGGCAAAAGAAGAGGACGCCCGAGCAGAACAAGGCGGACTACGCTCGAAAGAAGGAACGGATGTCCGCCGACCCCTGCGTCAAGATAAAGGCCAACCTAAGGATCAGGCTCTACCACGCAGTCACTGGGCGATCAAAGTCGGTGTCGGCAGTGGTGGAACTGAAGGCGGTGTGCCACCACTCCAACCTCAGGCCAGTCCTGAAATCAGAAAACTCCCAGAAGGCAGATGCCGTCGATGAAGAGGCCGAGTGCCTGTTTGCAAGCCTGAAGACCCTAGTGCTTGCCAGTTTCTAAGGGATTGGTGGAGGAGCCGGACACTGATCGGGAAGCAAGGTCTGATCTACATAGTGCTTCATGGCCAGCCCATCCGATAGGTGACCCAGAAACTTCTTGGCAGAACCCGGCTGCCTGATCTCGCAGTGGGTAGCCCCGCTCCTCCTCAACCACTTCGGGGTGCCGGTCAGTCCGGCCGCCTTGCACAGCCTCGCCCACCTGATCCGAATCCACCGCTCGGACAGGATCGGACGGAAGAACTCGACGCCACCTGAGTGGACACTTAGTTCCGTGAGAATCTCGACGCACCGGCTGGACAGAACCTTCGGGATCGGGACGCCTGTTTTGTTGGCCACGACGTAGAGACGGCTCCCCCGCAGGCATGAACATCGCAGGGCCAGCAGGTCGCTGAACCGAAGCCCCGTCTCGAACCCGGCTCGAATCCACGCCTCGAAAAACAGCGACTCGGGACAGCCCTTCTTCAGTTCGCCTCGCAACTTCCGGGCGGCTGAAATCAGCGTGGACAACTCGGCCATCGACCAAGCAACCGGCGGCGAGATTTTCGATTTGACTCTCACAACCCGACCGATAAACTGCCTGCACTCCCGGCGGTCGATGGCGTATCGAATGAGCGTCATCCCCATCCGCCGGTAGTTGGACCGCGTGGTCTGCGATTGGGAAAGCCCAGCCAGCCAGCGGTTCATCAAGGATTCTGTAGCCACGGAAGGCTCGATGCCTGCCGCCCGCATGGACCGGGCGACTCGCAGAAGAGCCTGTCGATAATCAGGTGTGACTTCTCTTTCATCGCAATAGGACGTTGCCAGTTCAACCATGATCTCCTCCCCTTCTGCCGCCTATGCAGAAGGAGACAAAAGTAGTTGCACTACCCCCTCCGGCAACCCGCTTATGCTGGGTACTTCGGACGGGGTAGGCATCCGGCTTCATAAGCCGGGTGTCGCCGGTTCAAGTCCGGCCGCCGCTACTTCCTGTCTCCTCCGACACGACGAACCGATCACCTCCTACCACTCCGACAGGGAGTGGTGGAGCAAGAGCCAACTGTGGACGCTCCACAGTTCAGGCCCCGAGGCGTTCCATGCCCGGTATCTGTTCCCTACCCCTCAAAGGTACGGTGACAGCGATGCCCTGAAAAAGGGAACCTATGTTCATGAATGGGCAGAGCAGGGAGACGAGGCTTGGTGGGACCGCGTAGTCGTCGTCCCTGACTCGGCCCTTGGTGCCGGTGGCCGAAGGACCAAGGCGACCGACGAGTACGAAGCGGCTCTCCTCCAGAGCAGGCCTGACGCCATCATCCTCAAGAAGGACGAGGCCGAAGCCTATCGCCAGCAGTTCGCCAACATCCTTGCGAACAAGGCCTTCTGCGAACTCACCGAGGCAACCCTTGCCCGGGAGTTCAGTGTCCGGTGGCGGGACTCTTCCGGTCTGCAACTCAAGTGCAGGCCCGATGCCGTCACTGATTCCGTGGTGTGGGACATCAAGACCACCCGCGAAGCCAAGCCGTCAGACACGTTCTGGAAGAGCGTGGTGGACTACGGCTATGGGTATCAACAAGCCCTCTACCTAGAGGGCCTTCAGGCGGCGGGGCTCCCCATCAAGGACTTCGTGTTCTTGGTGACCAGCACGGTTTACCCGTACCGCTGCCATGCCGTGACTCTTCCGGCACGGCTTGTTTCTAGGGCAGCAAAGGAACTCCGCAGCACCATCGCGGAACTCCAAGCCCGCCTCGAACTCGATCACTGGTTGCCTGAGGACTCGGATCAGGTGACTGAGTTGTTTGTTCCCGAGAGGTACATGGAGGCGAGAGATGTTGCTGGATTCTCACCACGTTGGGTGCAGTAGTAGCCCTGAGGTCGGGGCGTTGATGAAGGCTATTTGCAAGGCACAGGCTGGATACAAGCCCGTCAAGAAGTCGGAGGAGTACAGGATTTCGGACACGAAGTCTTACTGGTACTCGACATGGAAGGACATCTGCGAGGCCCTTTACCCATCCCTGATTGCCAATGGATTGGTGTTCCTGCCACGCATAAGCAGGACCACAGAAGGGTGGGTCATGGTCGGCACCCTTGTTCATTCAGAGTCGGGTGAGTGGGTCACTTCCACCTGCCCGATCAGGGATTCCCTCGATGGGCATGGGGTGCGGGTTGATCCCCAGTCCTTTGAGATCGGCTGCACCTACGCCAAGAAGACCCTGCTGATGACCTTGGCTGGTGGCTGGGCCGAGGGTGACGAGGTCGAGGAGAACGACGCTGCCAAGGTCTCCGAGCAGGTGCAGGAGATCGACGCAGAGGCCGAGGCCCTTGATGCCAAGCGGCGTCAGGTTGAGTCGGCCCTGAAGTTGGTGGCCAAGGACCCCGGCAAGTTGAAGAAGTACCGCATGAAGATGGTGGAACTCGTCAACAAGGGCGAACTCCGGCAGTCCGATGCCGAGGCTCTGGCCGAGACCTACCCCATCCCCAGCGAGGAGGTGGCCAATGTTGAGTGACGACCAGATCGACGAACTCGAACGGCTGATCGTGTTCAGCACCATGGACCAGTTGCCCCTGATTCTGTCGCGGGCGATCCCGGTGCTTTTTTCGGAACTGCGTCTGGTCAAGGCGACCCTTGACTCAAAGGTCAACTCTTTTCTGGAGGGAATCGGAACAGATGATCGCGCACAACATGGAGATGGTTACGGAGATCACGGAGAGGGGGTCGGCACTGAGGGAGAGGGTGATCGAGGAGTACCGGGCTGGGGCAAGCCTGTGGTCCCTGAGGAACAAGTTCGCCCAAGTCCTGACTCACTCGCAGGTCAGGGAGATTCTGGAGGGGGTGTTGAGGCCGAGGGGGGAAACCCGCAGCGACCCAACAGAGGAAGAAATCGCCGCCGAAATGGAGCGGTTCAAGAGCCAGTGGTCAGCGGAGACGGCGAGCAAGAGGTGGGTGGGGCGTTACCTCTCCAGCCACGAGACCCTCGGTGAGGCGTTCAGTCGGGTCCTAAATGAAATCGACAGGAGTTACCGCTGATGCTGTGCCTCACCAGAAAAGTTGACGAGTCCATCATCCTCCGCTTGGAGGACGGGACCCACATCAAGGTCACCGTTGCTGACATCGTTCGGCAGGGTGTTCGGATTGCGATCTCTGCACCTGAGTCAGTGGAGATCGTGCGGGAAGAACTGCTCTACAGCACCACTAAGGGATGGAAGAGGGGGAAGGATGCCCATGGTAAGGCCATACGCTGAACAACACCTGCCGCTGTTTGACGATCACCTTCGTCCCTACCAGCGGGATGCCATCTTGAAGATTCGCTCCTCCTTCGCCCGTGGGAACAAGGCAGTGATGGCTGTCTTGCCCACGGGCATGGGGAAGACTCGCACCTTCACGATCCTGCCTCGGGATGGGGCCAAGATTCTGGTCATCTGCCCACAGATCGAACTGGTCGGGCAGACCGTCGCCAGCATCAAGGCCCTGCGGAGGCGGGCTGCTGGCATCGAGCAGGCTGGCAACCGCTGGGAGAACGAGGAGTGGGCAGTGGCTTGCTATGCCACGCTCCTGCCCGAGAGGTACAAGAAGTTCCTAGGCAAGGTTGACTTGGTCATCGTGGATGAGTGCGATGACAAGTTCTCTTTGGCGTTCCGGTCCATGATGAAGGAGTTCATGGACCACGGGGCAAGGGTTCTTGGGGTAACCGCGACCCCATTCCGGGGAGACAAGTCCAGCCTCTTTGGGTTCTACGAGGATGTCCCCTTCTGCATGGAGTTGAGGGAGGCCCTTGATGAATGCTGGCTGGTGCGGCCCAAGGTCTTCGTTCACCGGGTCAAGTCGGTGGACTTCAGCAAGTTGTCCAAGACCCGGACGGACTACAAGCCAGAGGAACTGGACGCCCTGCTGACCAGCGAGCAGGTGCTGCACGACATCGCCTCCCTGATCGACACCCACCACAAGCGAAGTCACGGGGTCGTCTTCTGCGGGTCTGTTCGGCAGTCCCAGATGTTGAGGGACCTGCTCGTCACTCGACACGGGCGGAAGGTCTCATGCGTCTGGGGCACCCAGAAGCCCGAAGAACGGGAAGCGGAGATGGCAGCGTTCAGGAGCGGGGCCAACTCCCTGATCGTGAACTGCAACGTCCTAGGTCGGGGCGTGGATATCCCAGAGATCAACGAGATATTCAACGCCAGACCGACCAAGTCTAAGGCCCGCTACCTTCAGGTTCTGGGTCGAGGGCTTAGGTCTCTGGGCGGTGTGCTGACCAACGGGATGACCCTTGAGGAAAGGCGGGCTGCCATCGCGGCCAGTGCCAAGCCCGACTGGGTGGTCCACGACATCACGAACACCTGCAAGTTCCACGAACCAGTCATCGCCATCGACGTTCTGCTGTCCGGCCCCAAGGAGATCATCGACAAGGTCAAGGAGCAGAACGAGGACAAGGAGGCTGACCTTGGGGAACTCGATGAAGCCCTTGCCGAAGCCGTCGAGGAGCAGAAGGAGCAGGAGCGACTGGCCCGCGAGGAAGAGAAGAAGCGTCGGGCTGGGCTGGTGGTCAGCGTCAGTTTCGACTCGAAGCAGAGGGACCTGTTCGACAGGGCCGATGCCAAGTCTCCTCATGTCCGGACCTTCCGAATGCTCTTCGGAAAGTACAAGGGCTACCCCATATCCAGCCCGGATATCCCTGACTCTTACATCGAGTGGGTTATCGAAAAGGGCAGGCTTACTCCCTACTGGTATCAGGTTTACATCAAGGAACTGGAGCGTCGGCAGGCGAAGAAGTCCGCTGCCGTGTGAAGATACGCAAACTTGACATCGGTACTACAACCAAAAAAAACAAAAGCAATCCATCCGTCTTGCACTGACTTGACGGCCCACGCTGCCGCCCCTCGCCTCCGTATGTCCCAGCATCTGGGCCAGCCGAGCCGACCTGCCGCAGCAACGGGAACCAAGTCAGGCCCAATAGGGCAGGGCCAGCACTAAAGCCACGGGCCGATCAACCCGTCCCCTGAGTGCTGTCACCCGAACGAAAAGGGAGGCCGATGGATTGCGGAGACGAAGCCCACCGGGGGTCCCGTTAGCAGTGGCGGGAGTGCCTTCGGTGGTCACTATGCAGTCGGGTAGTTGCGACTGTCGTACCCCCTGTTTGGGAAAGGCAACTACAAGCGGTGGCGAAATATCTGCTGGCGGCGGCGTCTGAGCCAGCACGGGCAAAGAACCATCCTCATTACCTTGGGCAGGACTCCGGTCCTCCAAGCCATCCATTTTTGGTTGGCCTTGCCCAAGGTCTAGATGCGGCGTTTCGTTGCTTCAGTTGTCAGTGCCAGAGCCAGAGCCAGAGCCAGAGCCAGAGCCAGAGCAAAGGCAGTTCCCATGAGAAAGGATGTGCAGTTGATCGTGAGTTCTAGCAGATGATCCGTAACTTCTAACCCATAGGTTGAACATGAAGGTCAGAATGAGTTCGGCTGACGGTCGGTTTCAGGTCGAGGTCGATGGCAAGGACACCAAGGACTGCTTCGCCCAGATCGCCTCCACCACGGAGGTCTTCGGGCAGACAGTGTGCGGTGCCTGTGAATCCACAAGGACTGTTCCCGTAGTCCGAGAGCATGACGGCAACACCTTCTACGAGATGCGTTGCCAAGACTGCGGGGCAGCCCTTGCCTTCGGGCAGAAGAAGCAGGACGGCAGCCTCTTCCCCAAGCGGAAGGCAAAAGATGGGACTTGGCTGGATGCCTATGGCTGGATGAAGTGGCAGTCCCAGAAGCAGGAGAGGGAGATCGAGCCCTTCTAGTGCATCACTGGTCCATGGCAAGGACATAAACCTTGCATGAGACCAGCAGTCCTAGCCTTGGCGGTGTTCATCTTGGGGTGCCGTAACAGCGGTGTTTCGGATGACCCGCCTTTGGCTAGGGCCGAGGGCTTTTTCTGGGTCGAGGTGCCACCCTCCAAGCACTTCTCCCATGGCCTTCCTCAGGTAGTGGACATCGAGCGTCGGCTGCCAGCCAAGCACGACTACTACCACGAAGACCCGGTGACTTGGGTCCATGAGGGCACCCACTACATCAACTCTCAGGTCACCAGAGAAGAGGGCAAGCAGGGGCTGTACCTCCTTGATGGCAGGGCCGTGATCCTCAGGTCGCCCAACCTCACGCTTGAGCAGGTCGCCGCCGCCATCCCCGAGAAGGACCGCCGGACCACCTACAAGACCTACCTGATCGAGCAGCGGCAGTGGTTCAACAAGGAGCCGCTCTACCTCCTGAACGAATGGGTCGCCTACGGAAATGGTACGGCTTGCCGGAAGTCTTTGAGCAAGACGGGTCGAGACCGGATTGACACGGTCAGGTTCGCCTTAGAGATGGAGGTCTACGTCCGGCACATGGCGGACCTCGCTAGGAGGGACCTTAGTTACAAGGGCATGGAACAACTTGATGACTTCATCCTCTGGCACAGCAACCGGATTAGGTACTTGGCTGGACCCGATGACATTGAGTTGGCTGAGTCCCTTCTGAACTCCAGCGACCAATCCCTCCCGGTTGAGAAGTGAAGATACGCAGAGTTGACATGGCATTTACAACCGGAGCATGAGTGCCAAGGACAACCGAGGGGAGCCCAGATGGAGAAGGATGTAAAGAGGACGAGGGCCACAACCAAGGAGAGGCGAGTCGCCACCATGGCTGTCTACGCCTTGCAGTCGGAGCGATGTGCCATCTGCTGGTGGAGGAAGTTCCGCCCCGGTCGTCGGCTCGAACTCCACCACATCGTCGGACGGCGGGGGCACGATCCCCATCACCACCGAAACCTTCTTATGGTCTGCGATCAATGCCACTACGGATACCACTCCGGAGGCCAGAAGTCCCTGACTCTTGGCCAAGTCCTTCAAGCAAAGCATGACGAGGACGGTGAAGTGGACATCACGTTCTTGGCCAAACTCATGGGGAGAAAGGGCCTACGGGAGGACCCTGCCCCGCTGCCATCGTGGGCCATAGACGAGAGGAAGAACAATGCGGGCAAGTGACGCTCATCACTGGCGGGTCCTCAAGAAACAACTCCAACAGAAGGGAAACGGCCATGCCGATCAACAGCCGAGACAAGGGGAAGAAGGGCGAACTGGAACTGTGCCATGCCCTGAAGGAGATGTTCGGGTGGGAAGCCCGCCGGAGCCAGCAGCACTGCGGGGATGCCGGGGATGCGGATGTAGTGATCGAGGGGATGCCGTCTGCGTTTCCCGAAGTGAAGCGGGTGGAGAAGTTGAACGTCACGAAGGCCATCGAGAAGGCAGTGGAGCAGTGCCAAGGGAAGACCCCCCTGCTGTTCCATCGGACGAACCGCAGCAAGGCGGGCTGGCTTCTGACCATCCGGCTGGAAGACCTGATGACTTTGCTGGAGATGGTGGACTCCATGCCTTCCCCTCAGGAGCCGTCCGATCCGCCGTCAACGGAAGGTACGACCTTCTTCCAGAGGCTGGGGTTCGGCGGGCTGCCGAAGCAATGGGTTACGGAGCCGGTCGATACGGGGAAAACAACTGGATGAAGGGCATCCCCATGAGCCATGTCTTGAACCACGCCCTTGCCCACATCTTCAACCACTTGTCGGGCGACCGCAGTGAGGACCACCTTGGTCATGCTGTCGCCAACCTGATGATGGCTTGCCACTTTGACGAGGTTCCCCATGAGTGAAGACAGCATCCCCTGCCTGCAAGCAAAGATCGCCGCCCTCCGTGCCAGCCGAGACGAATGGATGGCCCGGTCCAACAGCCACGCCACCGAGGCCGACGTTCTCAGGGCACGGGTCGTCAACCTCAAGGGCAGGCTGTGGGAAATGGAACGGGACATGAAGGCCAAGGACATCGTCCTTGAGTGTGCCCGCCAAGAGTTGACCCGCGCCGACATCATCAACGCCGAACTGGCCAGCAGGCCGGAGGGCCAGAAGTCATGCACGACCTAGCAATGGAAGCACTGGAGGGGGCGTGGCGTTCCCTCTGCGTCGGGATGCTGGCTCAAGGAATCCTGAAGGTGGAGGCGTCAAGCAAACTCCACAAGCCTGGATCAAAGCAGAAGTGCAATGGAGATGGCGGGCTGGATAAGGAACTACTAAAGCAGAAGGCAGAGGCCAAGAAGTGGATATCCGGAGGGGTCGGAATCGTCACGTTCGAGGAGTGCTGTGAGGCCGCCGGAGTTGACCCAGAAAGGGCGAGAGAAAGGATTGCTGGATGGTGCAGGGACCGCCGCCGAAAGCCCGTATACGAGCAGCGGGGAAGGTCGATAGCCTGAGGAGATGTTCAGACGACGCAAGCCACAGCCGAAGCCGCCCGCGCGCGAGCCTAAGCCCTGCCGGGAGTGCGGTCGCCCGGGGGTCTATGGGGTGGACACCTTCGGCGTGGTGTCAGAAGAGTGGCGGTGCAGGGACTGCCATGAGAAGGCTTGCCGAACGGTGATTCGGGAGGACATCTTCACCCGCTACGGGGTTCCCTAGATGCTCACACCCGAACAGCAGAAGGTGGCTGAAGAAGCCATCAAGTTGGTGCCGGTCTGCATCCGGACATTCCTCAAGGCCATGCCCTGCATCCGTCAGGTAGCAGAGTGCTGCGACTTGGAAGGGGCCGCTTACTTCGCCTGCTGCAAAGCGGCTAAGACCTATGACCCAAACCGTGGAGTAGGACTGTCAGCCTACTTCTCGGTGGCTATCCGGAACATGATGCTGCAAGAAGTGCAGAAGGAGATAAGGAGTCAGGCCCATTCGATCAAGCGTATCCCATTGGAGGAGATACACAGGAGGCAGCCACCCAAGAGAGAGCAGGGAGAGCAAGCCCTCCCCGCCCTCCTTGAGTTGACCGAGGAAGAGCGTGACTGGATCGAGCAGTACGTCTTCGAGGGCACAAGTTTCAGGTCGTTTGGCCGACAGTCAGGGAAGGACCCAAGGACTGCAAAGAAGATGCTGAAGTCTCGGCTGGACAAACTCCGGACTGCCGTTGAGCAGCGGCCTTGAGTTGTTGCTTGAGGGCCTTGCGAAACGGCTTGGCCTTCTCCCTCCTGATCGTGCCACCGTAGGCACACTGCTCACGCCAGCCATCCCTTCCGGGGTAGCCAGCGGCCCTAGCCTTGAGGGCATAGTGAAACCAAGGCTGGTGATATCGGTCGCCGTTTGCCCGCCGGATGTTCTTCCGCTTGAGCAGGGCAACGATCTGATCCCAAGTCATGCCTCCCTCGTCGTGGTGCTTGATGGCCCACTCGACCAAGGTCCTCTCGCACTTGTCGGGAACCCAGTGGCCAGCCCCCTTCTTCATCCACCCGGCTGGTGGCCGACCGGCATGGGGTAGGCCCTTCTCCTGACGGATGGCAAGTGCATCCCTCGTCCGGGTCCTGATCCACTCACGCTCCAGTTCAGCGACCGAAGCCAGAAGGTGCATGACAAACTTGCCGAGGGCAGTGCCGGTATCAAGGGCAATGTCCAGAGACAGTAGGGATATCTTCTTGGCATAGAACATATGGAGAAGTTGGGCCGCGTCGTAGACAGACCGGAAGGCCCGGTCCATCTTCGACCAGCAGACAACGTCCCCGGGCTGGGCTGTGATCCAAAGCCTCAGACCCTGCTCTCGCTCGGTGAATGGCTTGGCACCCGACGTAGCCTTGTCCCTAAAGAACCCGCCCCATTCATGGGTCTCCTTGTACCCCTCGTAGGCCTTCAGGATCGCCGCCTCCTGTGCTTCGTGGGTGTACTGCTGGCCCGCTGTCGAGGCTCGGGTGTACCCCCAGAACTTCGGCTTCCTCAGGCTCTCGACCGTAACGCTTTCCCCAGTGGTAGTCGGCATATCTTGAAGCCGATCTGACTGCATCGCTGTCCTCCTTTCCAAGGAACGTGTCGCCCAACTCCACTGCCATCACTGTGGCCGACCGGGCCACGATCAACCACATCCCCCGCTCTACCTTCTCAGTCCACGCTGGCTTGCTCACTTTGTCCTCACTTATTAGTCGGCCCCATTCGCCGCTCCTGATCCTGCGTGTTCTGTGGCTACTTTCCGTCGCTCGGCGGGGCCGGGAGCGGCATCCAGTGTGTGATCGTCGCCATGCTGTACGGCGTTGTGCAAAACACAGTCCACCATCCGGCAGCGTCGTATCTCGCCGCTATTGGCCTGCCAGACATTGTCAGGCACGCGACATACTCGTCGTTCGGCGGCAGCCGGTCGTCAGCGGAAATCCAAGCCCGCTCGTACAGCGGAAACGCCCTGTACGACACATCATCGGCGTAGTTGATTGCGTAATCTTTAGCCTCCCCTGCGCTGTCATGCAGGCTTCCGCTACGGCCGTCAAAAACCAATCCCCAGCCATACGGTTCATCCACAAAGTTCATTGCCGTCTCCTTCGCGTCCACAGAACCAGGCGATGCAACGGACGGCTCGGCATTGTCTTGCGGTGTAGTCATGTCGCTCGCTCGCCGCCGTTGATCTTCCGTGTTCTGTGGATACACCACTCGCCCGAGATGCTTCACACGGGGCCAGTAGACACCCTTCTTGTTTCCGACCTGAACCAGATACGACCGATGATCGCGACGCATCCCGTACCCTGCGGCTGAGTTGCACTTCAATCCTTCGGGCGGCACAGGTCGCTCGCCAGACTCAACGACGGCAACGACCACGCCAACCTTCCGCCTGTAACTGCCGCTGGACTGACTGCCCCAGAACACGGCGTCACCGACCTTGAACTCCTCCAGCACAGAACCTACGCTGGTCATCTTCCCCCCTGTGGTGAATAGGTTCCCTTGTTCCACTTGCTGACCTTGGACTCAGTGGTCCGGTCGTCCTCGCCCCGACGCTGGGCAAAGTGCTTCTCTTTCTCGACCTGCGCCCGCTCTGCCACCCAAGGACTCAGATGCAACCCCTCAAGGGAAGCCTCCTCGTCCTCGGGTGTCGGGGCCATGTCACTCTGGTCCCTCAACGCCGCCGTCCTTTCTTGTTGGCGTGGTATCTATCCCAGTCAATCTCAAGGGACCGGGATATGTTCTTGGCCCGCCTCTTCACATAGCCCTTCTCTTCAAGGGCATTGATATGGCAGACCACACCATTGACGTTCCTGATCCCCATGGCCTGACAGATTTCCCGTAAGGAAGGCTGGCAGTCATGTTCGGAAAGGTGGTCGATGATGTATTCGAGTACCTTTTCCTGCCTCTCGGTCAGGTCTGAAACCGCAGCAGCCACGGGAAGTCCTTTCAGTTGTTGGCCACGAACACAACCTTGCCGCCCGTCACCTCGAAGAGCGAGAAGGTCCGGCGGCTCTCGCCACCAAAGACCTCGTTCATCACCCAATCCGGGCATCCAAGACGGATGCGGCCAGAGCCAAGAGTCCTCTTGCTCTTGTTCGGGGTGAAGGAAATCCGGTAGGCAACACGGGGGTCATCGACCCCGATCCGAACGAAGGTCAGGGCATTGTCCTTCTTGGACCACTCGACCAGCAGCCGGTCGCCACGAACCCATCCCATCTTGGCGGTGACTTCCGCAGAGAAGCAGCACTGGATGGCATGGAACTTGTCGCCATTCGGGGACGAGTTCTTGTTGGTCGCCGCATAGGCAGTCAGGTCGGAATAGGATTTACGGTTACGGCTAGGAGCAAACACGAAGTCCATTGCTTATCTGTTCCTTGGAGTGGATAGAGAAAGGACTGGGGCTGGCGAACCGTGCCAGCCCCAGTCCAAGGGGTCAGTTGCTGCCGAAAATCTTGTCCAGTTCGGACTCGGCATCCTCGTCCTCGGAGTCTTCCTCCATGGGTTCGGGCTGCTTCGGCTTGGCAGCAGGCTTCGGCTCGGCCTTGGGAGTCTCGGTCTTGGCAGACCGGTACTCTTCAAGGATGGCAGCAGCCCGCTCTTGCATCGGAACCCTGCCGCGAGTGGCCAGCAAGGGGATGCTCGGGTCAACCTCCCGACGTAGTTCGTAGACCCGCTGGTAAACAGTCGAGGGCTGGAGGCCGACCTGCTCGGCGAACTCTTCCTTGGTCAGCCCATCCTCTGCCGCCTTCAAGTAAAGCGGGAGGAACTCTTCAATCGTCAACTTCTTCTTGGCCTGCTTCGCCATTGATCTTGTTCCTTTCAAACTCTTCGGATGTGTCGGTGGATTCAGCAAGCAACGCTGCAATCCGGCATTCGATTCCCTTCTGCCTCAGGAACTCAACTCGGGTGAGTGCCTCGGGCAGGAAGAGATAGTGGGCAGGGAGGTTTCGATACTCGTCGCACTGGTCAATCAGCCACTGGCCATCCTTTCTGTAGGTAATGCAGTACCCGTAGACGTTGATGCCGGACGGGTGCAGGTCGGTCTTGCTTTCGGGGTTAGTCATGGGTTCTCTTCTTCTGGAAACGCGGATCAGGAAACAGGAACACGGTGACCATGCTGATCCAGTGACTCCAGACCAAGAAGTTGGCTATCCATTCCGGCAAGGTGATTGACACCCGGTCGTATGGCATGACCATCAACTGGTACGACAACACGCCGACGCTCCTCAGGATGTAGGCCAAGGCAGAATCGGTTGCTTCATCGAGGGTCCATATCCAAAGGAGGCAGAACACCAAGGCGGCTAGGCTCAACTCTTTTTCTGTCATCTCTAGGTCAGTTAGGTCAATGGTCATTCGTTCAGCAGAGGGGAAGGGAGTCAACCAACTCCCGTTCCTCGATTGCATTGAAGATGACCTCGGGCTTCATCACTCTGGGTTCGAGCCTCTTGTAGCCGGAGTCCTTGTGGGAGGCGTCGAAAACTATCACTCCCATGGGGTCCCGGTCCCAGTCGTGGAGTTTGTGGTCGAAGTCGTTCTGCCCATTGGCAAGGCGAGACTGCCTCCTGCGGGTTGCTGACCACAACTGACCGTCCATGACGGAAGGGTCATGCCTCAGGGAAACCAGTCCGTGGTAGGCCCGCTCGATGACACAGCCCATCTTCATCTGCCGGGTAAGGCTATGAGTGTTGTGCTTCATGCCCCATCGCCAGACCGTGTTCAGGTAGGACTCGTTGTCCCGCCGCTCCAACTGCTTGCTGCCAGCCGGGGGAATCTTGATCCGAATCCACCGGGGCTCGTCGTGCATGTGGTGGTGGGTGTCCTTGCGGTCGTCGATCCAGTAGACGACCAACTCGGGCAGCAGCCAGAGCCTTGGAGTGCCATGCTCAGTGAAGCCGACCACCACGGGAGTTCGGAGGCCCCCAAACCGACTCGTCCGATGCTCTTCGTAGGCCGAGGAGCCAGTTTCGTCCCCGCTGCAAGCCTCGGCAGGGTACATAGCGATCTTGATGTGGGGGAAAGACTTGGTCAGCCGAAGGGCGGCCGAGTGAACCTTGGCAGCCATCAGCCGGACCTTGTCGGCATCCCACAGGGGGGGCGAGCAGGAAGCGTTGCTTACCGCCCCAGACTTGGCGTCGTATTGCAAGTCATGGTTCAGAACCTCGGGCGGAACCATGCTCTTGTACCAGTCCAACTTGGACTGGACTGTTCCGGGCAGGAACGAATGAGCAAGGTCAATGGGGTCGCTGTAGTGGAACCTCTCCCCGACGGACTTCTCAAGGAGTTCGTTGCCATGGCTTGCAAGGGAATGTTCCATCCCGTGGTCCACGAACTTGCCGTCGCCGTCCCGGATGACAAGGTAGATGGCATCGGGAGTTCCTCTCCGCATCCGCCGACCACCGAAGAACTTGCCATTCCGGTGGACCGATCCATCGGCATTGAAGTAGACGGCCGGAGTCGTCCCGTCGCACTTCATCCCTTCTGGCAGGGAGATAGGCAGCCACTTGTGCATCCGCTTCCGGTATTTGGTAGCGGTGGCAAGGAGGTTGTACCGGGTATAGAACTTGCCCTTCTCACGGTGCCCGTCGATCACAACATAGGCATCGGCACTTCTGCCTTTCTTTGCATTGCCCGGTGAGTAAAGAGCGAACTGGCACTGATTGCCGGTATCGAAGTTCGACATCGTCGTGATGCAGCCCTTGAGAAACTTGTCGCTGCCATCGGACCGCAGTCGGGTGTACTCGGCCGGGTCTTTCCGAGACAACTGCTCGGCCTTGCGAATCAGCCACGAAAACGTGGCAATCTTCTTGACTTCATTCCTAGTCATCGAGCGTTACCTTCTCGGGTGAATCGGGGATACGAACCTTGGTTGCCCAAGTCGGGACATTCCCGTCTTGGGTTGCAGCCACGATCATCTGCCCCTTCAAGGGCTTGTCGGGCCACGGGGTATAGGTGTCAGTGACGATCACCGTGACATCCGGGGAATGCTTCTCCTCGGAGTAGGCCAGCGGAACCCTCATGTCGGTGCCGCCGCCGCCAACGAACTCGAAGTCGTCGGGGATCGAGCGGACCTTGAGGTCTTGGCCAATCGCCGCATCGCAAGTGATGACGGGGACTTCGCCAAGGGCACGGAGTCCATCCTTGATGACGCCGATAGCCTTCCGGAGACAGCCAGCAGTCATGGAACCAGAGGTATCCACGACCACCACTGCCTTGGGCATATACTTCTGCACCCCCTTCAGCCGAGGCATATCAGGGGTAGCGTTCTGCCGACGGTTGATCCGACGATAGGTGTAGTCCGGGGCACCCTTGTGGTTGGCAGCACACCGGGCAACCGTTGCTCGAAGGTGATCCCAAGGGTTGGGCTGGGGCCGCAACTTGTTCTTGATGATCCGCTTGATCCCGGCTGCCACAGTGCCGTTCATGTGGTGCCGCCACTCGCCATCCTCTTCGAGTTCCTCCATCTTCTGCTCGACCATCTCAAGCAGACGATCCTCTCGGAAGGCATCCCAGTTGGGGTCGGCCTCTTCCTCGTAGTCTCGGGGCTGACCGTCGGCAGCGGAGCCGTCGCCGATGGGGTCGAATCCGTAGTCGTCTACTTCGTCGTCGCCTCCGGAGCCTTCACCTTCCGGCTTACCTTGATCGCCTTTGCCTCGGCCCTTGCCGTCGCCTTCCTGATCGCCGCCATCAGACTCGGCTTTGCCATCACCATCTTTGTCACTGCCTTCCTGCTTGCTGGGCGTACCAACATCGGACTGGTCGTCACCCTCGTCGTTCTCTTTCTCCGGCTCGCTGCCGGGAGGGGGAGGATCGTCGCTCGGCTGGCCAAAGTCGTCGCCCTTGATGGGGGGAGGCTCCGGCTTGCGGCGGCTCTCGCTGATGATGCTGTAGAGCATCTCGATGGTCATGTTCCGCTCGATCTGCGGCCACTTTTCCTTGGCCTTGTCGAACGTCACGCCACCCTCAGGACACTTGTCCTTGATGGCCTCCAACATCTCCCAGACGACTACGTCCATGGCCACGTTCAGGTCATAGGACTCCTGGCCCGTGGGGTGATCGCCGACAATCTTCGGTGCCCGGTGGCAGTGCCGAAGGATCAGGTGCATGGCTTCGTGGAGAACTACATAGCCACCCTGCTCGATGCTTAGGGTTTCGCACCAAGCCGGATCGTAGTACATGCGACCATGCTTATCGACCGCCATCGTGCCAAGTCCAACTCGCTCCACCGGAGTCAGGCTGTAGACATATGGAGCCAGATAGGGGAAGTGTTCATAGACCGTCATCCGGAACTGAGTGATGAGGTCAACCAACTCAACGTGTGGCATATGAAACCTGTGCTTGCTTGAGTGTTTCGCGTCCAGCCTTGACCATCGACTTCTCGATAGGGGCTCTGTTCAGAGGGTTGCCGACACTGGCCGGAGAGAAGACGGCCAAGGCGAACCCTCGTCGCCTCAACTGCCGAAGGACTTCGTTCTCCAACTTGGAAAGGCCGTCCCTGTAGTGGTGCCTAAACATTTGTGCCACTCCACTCCTCAAGTTCACTAAACGGGATCGAAAAGTAGTTACCTTCGTGGTCGTGAATCTGGGCGTGGTCGTCGTAGTCGCAAGTAATGATTACGTCGATGGTCAAGACTCTCGAACAGATGCCATCGTCAGGGTCACGCCAAAAGACGATGTCGCCTTTTTCCAGAGACTCAACTTCCTCTCTTGTCATGTTCAACCTGCCTTCTTCTTGCGGAACTCAGGGGGAATCCGGTCGCCAAACTGCTTGATGGCAGCCAGAGACTTCTTGCTCAGAGGCACACCATCGGGGCGAGCCTCGACAAGATGACGGAGTTGGGTGAACACCAGATCGGCAGTGTCCTTCCCGACGTTGGTGCAGAAGAGTTCAACCGCAGCGTCCATCCGGTCCTCGGAATACTGCTGCTTGATGGCGGTGACCACCGAGGTCAGCAGGGTTACCGTCAGGTCGGCCCTCTTGCGGTCGTGCTTGAACTGCTTCCGGCCAGCCAGCACTTCCTCGGGGTCAACGAGGTCGAGTTGGCTCAGATACTGCATCACGTTCCGGCCAGCAGTCTTGCCGACCATGCCGATGCAGATGTCCTTCCGAACGTCAGCCGGAGCGGCAACACTCTCGGCAGCAGCCAGTGCGTCTCGGAGGTACTTCCAAGTACGGGGAGTGGGGTAAGCCATCTCCGTGTCATCCTTGGGCACCGCGATCCGCTCGTTGCTGTTCTTCCGGCAGTAGGAGACGATGTTCGCCCCGACCATGGACTTGAACCGCCGCCAGTCGGAAGGCAGAACCGGCACCCAGCGAGGCTGAAAGTTGTCGTCTTCCGACATCATGCCGGAGGACCAAGCATCGAAGTCGTGCTTCCAATCCCAGTGCCAGAAGCGATTCGCCATGGACTTCTCCAGAGGGCTGGCATTCGGAGCCATCTCAGGAGGATTGCAGGCAGCGAAGAACAGGGTGTCGGGGTGGATATGAATGTCCCCCAGCCGACGCTCGGTCAGCATGGACAGCATCGCCGCCCTGACCGAAGGGGGAACCGTGGTCAACTCGTCGAGGAACAGGATTGCCCCCGGACGAAGAAGCCGCTCGGCCCACCGAGGAGGAGTCTGCCGGAAGAAGGTACGCTCCTCATTGGGGAACGGGATGCCGCTGAAGTCTTCAGGAGCGTGGGTCGAGCCGATGAGGTAGAGCAGTTCACGGGCCAGAGCCTTCTCCCACTGGCCGACGACCGAAGACTTGGCAACCCCCGGCGGACCCTCCAACTTGACGGGGATTCCGGCTTGGGCGACGAGAACAGCGGCAGCGTTGGGACACGATTTGGACCATTGCTGGATACTTGCAACCATGATTTTGGTTCTCTGGGTGTGGGGTGGTGGTGGCAGCGACCGGCAGACCGCAAATGGACGGCCGGCTCTTGCCGCCGTGCGGGTGCGTTCAGGTGCAGTTGTTTAGAACGGGGGCCGTCACAAGGATTTCCGCCTGCTGATTCAGGGCTTCGACGGCCTTGCCCATCCTTTCGTAAAGAGCCCTCACGATCTGGCACCGGGCGATGACGATCTCCGCAGAGCCTTCCACGGAGGGAGAAGTTGTGTTTCTGCCCCAAAACAACTCTCGCTCGACACTATCTATGAGTTGCTTGGCGTCTTCGTGGAGGATTTCCGTTAGTTCGTAGACCGCCTTTGCGGCCGAATCCATTCGCAGTTTGCTGAGTTGTTCGGACATGAGTTCTCCTTAGGCACACCAGTCAAGAGCGTTGTGGATCGAGACAGCGGAAGCGACCTTGTCCGCCATCTCCTGATAAGACTTCAGTTCGACGCCAAGGATTTCCTGATACTGAAGAAGCATGGCCTTCACATCCATGACTTCGTTCATCCGAGTCTCTTGGCCGTCTTTCCGCTGCCTCTTGCTGCCGAGTTGGGAAAGTTCCTTCTCAACTGTGGCCAGCCGCTCAACAGCCTGCTCCTTCACGGCCTTGAGGACCGAGTTGAAGGATCGGTTGTTGGCCCGAAGCGGAAACCGGTAGGTCACAATCTCCGGCTTGGACCCCGAAGCCTTGTCGAGTTCCTCGGCAAAGGCCTCGAAGACCTCGATGGAGTGACCCGGCACGAAGTAGTTGCCGCCTGTCTTCCGGACAAGGATTCCGCCCAGAGACTGGATGACCCTTGCGATGCAGGCCGAGGCCATCTCAGTCGGGAAGATTTGCGACCGGCTGTCGAACACTGCCTGAAGGGCAGACTCAGCCTTGTCCTTCTTGGTGTCCAACTGGGGCAGGATCATGGAGTCATACCGGGGAATCGAGACAGAGCCGTTGTCCGACACCACAGAGATGACGAACTCGGGCTGATTCTGCTCGGTTCCACGATTCATCCGTCGGGCCTCGAAGCCAACTACTTCAGGGGCCAGCGGGAAGACTTCGGGAGTGTTGCCCCGAACCTTCAGGCCGGACTTGGCCAGAAAGGCCTGAAGCGAATACTTCAGGGCCGACTTGGCCACCGAAGACTTGGGCAGCAGGCCTTCCTTGCCAATGGCCTTGAGAGCCGAGACAAGGCCGTCGATTGCAATCTCGTCCGGCTCCCAAAAGGTCAGGAGGCCATCGGCCCCGGAGCCATCGACATGGATTTCTTTGTGGGTCATTCCTCATCTCCTTGCTGGCAGGCAGGGCAAGTGGTCACGTTCTCAAGGTGGAGAAAGTGGCCACACGAATCGCAATGATCCGAGTCGCACATGGCGTTCCTCATTTCATAAGTGGGTGGTCAAGAGATCAGGCAAAAAACCAAGAAAAGGCCGAGAAAACCAAGCGTTGGCCGCCTAGTCGCCCCAATACTTCCTCACCTTGGGGAGTCATTTGGGGCTGTATCCCCAAGGGACGCCGGGAAGCATTTGGTAAGGCCTCAGGACTTGTGGGCCTTGATTCCCCTGCCGACTAGACGGATCGGAAAGCCGGAACCCCGTAGGGCTTGAACCCGGGACCGACAAAAAAACCCGGTCAGCCCCAAGGTTTCCCTCAGGACTGACCGGGCAAGGAAGGGTCAGGAGTAGGCTTCTGTGCAGATGAAGGCTTCAACGTCCTCCATCCATGAAATGGTCACCTCGACGGGCTTCGGGACAAGCGTAGCCTCAACAAAGTGGGAATCCGGCAAGTCATCAGGCATCTTCACCCCCAGCAGAAAAAGGTAGTGGCAATCCAAGTAGTGACGCAGCCAGCAGCGAACCAGAAGCCTTCAACTCCCATGGGGTCAGCCCTCCTTCTTGGCTTCGCCCCGGTTCCGGAAGCCAGCAGCATCGAGGGCCGCCAGCCAAGGGTCAGACTTCGAGGAGTCCCGAAGGAAGTCAACGAACTCCCGGAACTCCTTGCGGTAGAGGACAGCCTTGTTGGCGAACCGGAACCCCGGAATCGTCAGGCTGAGATAGCCAAGCGGGTAGACCTTGGCCGGGAACGGCGAACCCTCGACATCGACCTTCTCGACGGTCTTGTATTCGACCCGAGCCTTCTGGTCCGGCTTCGGAGTCTCCACGACCGGCTCTGCCACAAGGTTTCGGATCAGGGTCTCACGGGCAACCTCTTCGAGGCTCTTGACGACCTCCGGCTCTTCGCCGACCTCGGCAACGGCAACCTTCTCCGGCTCCTGCATGATCTCGGCAAAGAGTTCATCGAACTGATCGACTTCGTTGGACATGGAGTGTTCCTAGGGGAAATGGGATAGGGACAAGAGACAAAAAGACCCCGGTCAGCCAAGGATTACTCCTCGACAGACCGGGGTCAGCGACCGGCAACCGCCAAATGGACGACCGACGATAGTCGCCGTGTGGGTGCGTTCAGATTCAGTTCAACTCTTCGCGCCGCTCCGCAAGACAGAAGACACAAGGTTCCATATCAGCCATTCGCCTTTCTGTATTGGAAGTAAAAGAAGGCAACTGCTATTACCGTGCCGCAAATGCACTGAACCATTTCATTGGTCATTCCATCACCTCCTCAAGGAAGCCTTGCAGCCTCCGGATGGCATTGAAAAGTTCCTGCTTGCGGATCGAAGCGGCACGGTGCAACTTCTGGTACTCCACGGTCAACTCTTTCTGCTCTGCCAGTTGTCGCCTCAGGGAGTCAACTTGCTCCCTAAGGGCTTTGTTCTCAGCCGTCATGGAAGACTTGGCCGCTCCGGGCGAAGTGAAGATCATGGTCAGGCTCCTTCCAAGGGACCGGGTCGGACTACAAAAAAACCGGGGAGCCAAGGATTGAATCCTCGACCCCCCGGTATAGATCACTCAGCCGCCGAAGCCGTCAGGTATCTCTGGACATAGTCCAGAAGGTCGGCCCGCTTCTCCCGCTGGGCAAGCCTCATCTCCCGATGGTTGGGCTTGTCTACCAAGTAGGCTGACCACAAGACCTTGCCGGTCTTTTTCTCTGTCGAAGTCCGGACCTCGATCTGCTTGTCGGCCACGTTGAAAGTCTGCATAGCCTTTTCCATGGTCTGCTCCTGGGGGGTGAAGGGACAACAAAAAACCCTTGGCCCAACCCATAAGGGTCAGACCAAGGGTTCTTGTGGTCACCGGGAGGCAAAGAGAGTCCGGGCGATGTCCCTGAAAAACTCCTTGAGAACGTCGATTTCGATCTTCAGGGAAGAGGCTTGCTTGTTCAGGTCTTTGGCGATGAGAGTGTTCATTTCGTCCAACTCCTCAAGGCTCCGTCTCTCCCGCTCAAGGTCTTCGATCCGCTTCACAAGCCGGGAGTTCTCAGCCTTCAGGGCGTCCACTTCCTGCTGATAAAACTCTTGGCCCGAAACGGGGTGAGGGGTCATGGGGGAGAAGTCTTCGGGGGGCATGGGCTAACTCCGTAGGGGGTAATCGAACAATAAACTCCCGGCCAACCGGGATACTTAGCCCCCTCAGAGCGTCCCCTGAGAAGTTTTCGAGAGTTGACGCCCACTCTCATCCTCATGGGTGGAGGAATGAGTCTTGCCGTTTGTCAGTCAGCAAGTGGCTCTCTCAACTAAGTACCCCGGTTGACCGGGAGAACAAAAAACCCCGGCCAACCCTTTCGGGCTGACCGGGGAATCTTGGGATCACTCAACGACGTAGCCATTCTCAAAGAGAATCTCGTTGGCACACTCCACGGCGGCCAAGACTTGGTCACCAACTTCGGCCCCCTCATCGAAGTAGGCCAAGACATTGGCCTCAGGATCGACATCCCTCAGGGGACGGTCAGCGACCTTAGAGACAAGGTTTGCAACAGTGTGGAAGAACTGGAAAGCCTTCATGGGATAACCTTTGTGGATAGAGGGGACACTTGCCGAAGTGGCAACGAAAAACCCCCTTGGCTGATCCCGAAGGACCAACCAAGGGGGCCAAACCCGTTAGGGTTGTGGGGCGTCTCAGCCCTTGTAGGACTTGAGTTGCCCGCCGCTCACAAGGCTCTGAAGGTGGTCGATCATCTCGACCGCTGCCTCAAGATAGAGGCAGCCGTTTCCGGCATTGGCCTCCAGTCGCACATAACCCTTCGGGTAGAGGGTTGTGGACATGGAAGAGGCCTTGGCCTTCCAGTGAACCTTCCCGGCCACGGGGCTCATATCCTTCGGCTTCGGCGAGAGGTAAGCCTTGATGTCGGCATGGAGGTGGGCAAAGCCCTCCTGCTCCAGCATCCCCTTGAGGGTCGTCTTCGAGAACTTCGAGAGGTCGATAGCAGCGGCCATGGTAGAGACTCCTATGAACACGGGAAGGAACACGCCGACCGGCAACCGAGCCGACCGACAGCCGACAAATGGACGACCGGCCTTTGGCCGCCGTGTGTGTGTATGCACGGCTAACCTTGGGGACCGGATCGACCGCCGACAAAAAAACCCCTTGGCAGCCCGAAGGCCACCAAGGGGGTAGGGGGTCAGAGAAGTTCGTCGAGGTCGATAGGGGGAAGGGGGTCAGGCGAAGGGGCTTCCTTGCTGATCCGCCAAAGGACTTCGTCCCAGTGGAAGACGGCATAGCCGTCATGGGAAGCACAAGAAGCATCTTCCCCGGCCGTCGCGTAGCAGAAGGTGTCGATGTAGGGGTAAGGCACCGGCCGAGTGTTGGCACAGGAGAAGTCTTGGACGGCAAGCATGGCATCGTCTCCAAGGGGTGGCACCGGCTGTCCGACCGGCGACACCGAACAAATGGACGACCGGACGAAGTCCGCCGTGTGTGCGTGCGTAGATATCTCCCATGCACACGACCCGCCCGTAGGATTCTTCCCGCGAGGATCGAGCCACTTTCTGGGCCCTGTTTCCCTTACGGGAAACAGAAGTCGGGCTGCCTTCCACTACGAAGTAGTGGGGCCGTGGACAGCGGTTTTGGCCGGGATTCACCACGTTAGTGGTGGTGGTCAGCCAGTTTGGACTCCCTCCTTTAGGAGGGGCCGAGGGTTGTTCATCGCGATATGCCCGCCTTGAGTTTAGACGCGCGTGTCTAAGAAGCCTTGGCTTCTTTCATGCGAGCCCGCCCACCCCTTTCGCCTCCCCTTTCACTATCACGTTCCTCTCCAGGATTTTCTCCAAGTTTCGGTTTCGGGGAGTTGCCCCACTGTTCCGTGATCTCGGGTTGCCCCACTGTTCCGTGATCTCGGGTTAGTCATATCCACCAAAGTTATCCACCAAGCCTCTATGCAGCCTGAGATAACGCTGGAGTCGAATGCCGGTTGACCTGTGATGACATCTGAGATAACGCTGGGGGAAGTCTGAGATAACGCCCCCTCGAATCTGAGATAACGATGACCCAAGACTCGCGGCTCCGGGCAAGGCAGCACTCCAAGGCCTACTACGAAAGGCTGAAGGCGGACGAGGCGAAACTTGCGGCCCGAAACGCGAAAGTGGCCGAAAGAATGCGGGCCTACCGGGCGAAGAAGAGGCGGCCCTCTGAGATAACGCCCACTGAGATAACGCCCTCTGAGATAACGGGGCCCTCTAAGATAACGCTGCCGGTCGAGGAGGGGAGGCCCTGTGTCGGCGGCAAGCACTCCCCGGCGAAGACCCAAGGCGAGGTGCAGCCTTCGATGGAGTCGATCATTGCCGAGTGGCAAAGGAACTTCGACCAGCAGGAGTTGGCGGAAGAGAGGGCGGCGATCCGTGAGTTCGGGGGCGGCTGATCCGGCAGCCCAGCCATCTCGGGTCGAGACTATCCACGAACCCTATCCACCAAGCCAGCCACACGTTTCGGAGCAGAAACCCTCTCAAGGGGCATAGTGTCGCAGGTGTCGCAGAACACTCTCTGCGACACAACCCAAGTAACTCCCGGGAAAACCGCAGGTGTCGCCACTGTCGCCACTGTCGCCGGGGGTAAAGGGTCCGAGGTGGCAGCCTGTGATGACAGCCCCCTACCTGTGATGACACGGTGAAACTTAGTTCAATAGGGGACATATATGACCTTCGTTTTTCCCGGGGATTCCTGCACTTCTCCCTGCGGCGGCTCAGGTTTTGGGGCGAAAGGGGCTTATTCGGGGGTTAGGGTTAGTCGCATATCTCACTTTATGCCATTTATTGCCCCTGCACTGACATAACCCTGACAGTGGAGTGGAGGAGTCTGGAGTCCTCGCTGGCCTCATAAGCCAGAGATCGTGGGTTCAAATCCCACCTCCACCACTCAGAGGAGTTCCCCATGTCGGAAGTCATACGGCAAATCCAGAAGCACAAGTCAGCGGCCTACGGTAAGCCTGTGAATCCCAAGGTCGCCCCGCCCTCCAAGACTCAGGGGCAGTTCTTTCAGTCTGGCTCTCACGGTGGTGGGGGCGGCGGCTGATTCGTTCGGCAGCCAGCCGGACATAAATCCCTTCATGGACGAGTTCTGTGAAGGTGCGAACCGGGCGGCCCAAGTGGTGATCGCCTTCTTGCTGTTCGTGACGACCTTCCATCTCTTGGCCATCTCGGCGGCGGTTGTCATCTGGCTGTACGAGAAGTTGTTTGGGAGGCGTGACTGATGGGCGGACCTAGGCGTTTCCCGAAGCCACCGGACTTCAGTGCCGCCCGACAGTTGCAAGCGGACTTTGGTGTCCCCGGTGCGGCTCGGCCCAACAGCGATCTCACTGTCGCCGAAGCCGATGCCCGGATGAAAAACAGCGTTCGGGATCAGGACGGCAACATCTCTCAGGTCAACGACCGTGGCCTAGAGTCTGACCTACAGAAGAATCTCCAAGGCCTCTACCTGAAGGCTAAGAAGGAGAACATCAACCCTCTGGACTTTCCGGAGGACTGGGGGCAGTTCATTCCTCCACCAGAACTTGGCCATGCGGATATGTACATGGTGAACCCCTACAACACTCGGGGGAACCATGGCATAGAGGCGGATGGGGCCATAGATGGTCGAGGCCATGCTGCTATCGGGGTGACCAACGGCCAGAGGATTCTGGAGGGCCAGTACGGCCAGCAACTCGGCGAGAACATCGGTCGGCGGTTCTATGAGCGGAACAAGGGCGGCCCGAAGGGGTTGCTGAACATTGACCGAGACGGCCCCGGGGTCCACTTGTTCTCCCCGGCCTACATCGTCAGGGGGGAGTCCGCTCCTTCTGGCGGCGCGTCGGCCTACTGGGATCGGCTGAACCGGTATGCCTACCTGCCAGCCAGCGTCCGAGATGACGACTTCCTGAACTCCCACGAACTGACCCACGCCACCATCGAGGGCAGGCAGGGTGACCCGAACAATCCGCTGCATGGACTTCCCGACTGGGATGCGTTCAGTGCTGCTCTCCAAGGGGGCATCCCCAATCAGGCCAATCCGGCACTCCCTTGGTTCATCAAACGCTGGACTGACCCCCGGTCGGGTCGAGCCGAGATCGCCGCCGACTGGGTTCTCGCCAACAGGAATCGGTCAGCCATCTCAGGGAATCCCCTCCGTGGCGACAAAGAAATCCTTGGGAACCTGAAGAAGGCCCTTACTGGAGACCTGATCGACGACCCCACGATTCAGATAGGGCCCCGGGCAGGTAACGAGGCCCATTGGCAGAACGCCGTCGAAGATGCCATGCGGTACTACTGGCACTCCCCTGCGATCAAGAGCCGAAACAGGGACACCCTGATCGAGATGCTTCTTGACGGAAGCAGCACCCAAGACGGACATCCGAAGTACCCCAATGCCTGACTTCGTCCCCCAGACACCCGATCACCATCGGGAGATGATCCGCAACGCCGTTCTGGAGGAAATCCGGAGGGCTCAGGTTCAGGACTACGGGCTTGCCGACCGGTTCCTCGAAGGCAATCCGGCTGCCGTGAACTGGGTGAAGAACGCCCTCAGGTCAGGCGACCCGGACTCGGACCCGGCGTCTTGGGACCCTCAGTCTATGGGGCCGGAGTGGCAAGAACTTCGCCAGAAGCAACTGGCCGGTTTTGCTGGCCGAGGCTGGAGCCAAGACCGGATCGACCAGTGGCGAGCGGCCAACAACGCCTACTCGATCCCCGACCGGCTGCTCACCGACGGCGGCAGGCAGGCCAACGACTGGCAGGCCAACCGAGAACTCATCGACGGCTACCTCAAGGCCCGGACTCCAGCAGCCAAGCCCAAGTCCTCTTTCAGGGACGCCATGCTTGGGGGCACGGCCATGTACACCAAGGAGAACCCACAGCGGGACTACGAGAACTCGCTGAACACCCTTGCCGAGGAGTACAAGCGGAAGCACGGCAGCCAGTACGGCGAAAGCGGCTGGTCGGGCTTCATGGACAACCCGGCTGAATACACGGTCCCGGGAATCATCGACCATGCCTTCGACCGGGGCTACCACGCCTTCGACTTCGGGTGGTTCAACGAACGATCCGACGGCACCAACAAGGGCTTCTGGAATGCCTTAGTTGATGATGTCCCTAACTACCTAAACCTGAGAAGGGCGGCAGGTCAGGTCGAGCCAGCGATCCCGGGAAGCCCAAAGACCCCGGACGAACATGAGGCCGCCACCAAGAGCCTGCGGCAGATGCTGACCGACGCCAACCCAAGGACATCGGACGCCACTGCTTTCGACGACTACTACCGCCGAAACAACAGCCACTACCCGTCTTACCTTGGAAGCACCGGGGTGGAGTTCGCCAAAAACATCTTCAGCGACCCCTCGATTCTGGCCACCGGGGGTATGTCCGGAGCCGGGGCCCTGAAGATCGCCACCGGCCCAGCCATGAAGACCATCCGTGGGCTTCCGCTTCGCTGGCATCACGCCCTCCATCCGCTCGGCCATGAGTTGGGAGAAGAGGCAACGATGTATGGGGCCTTGGCAGTTCCCATGACCATGGCCAGTGAGGCGGATCAGGCCCAGTACCCCGAGGAGTACCAGCGGCCGGTTCCGTTCGGCAGGCTGTGGGAGCCGGGGAACGATGCCCGCACCGACATCCCCAAGGCTGTCCGAGAGATGCCGCAGACGGATTGGCTGAAGCGAGATCAGGCCATCCAGAAGAAGCGAGAGGAGGCGAACGACGCCGCCCGCAAGGTGGTTCCGTCCCTTCCCAACAAGAAGATGTTTGGCAACCTGAACGTCACACCCACGTTCTGAAGACAAATGCCCATTGCCAGATAGCCGGACAGGCTGAAACTCCACTCTTGTTCCCCATTCCTTGGAGGAGGAGTTATGACAGACGACATCGAGCCGGTTGATTCCCAGACCCCCGATTCCAGCCCGGTCGAATCGACCCCGTCGAGCGTTGACACCTCTGGTCAACAGTCCTACTCGGCACCTGCTCAACAGCAGCCGCAGCAGCAGACTTCCCCGTGGGAGGCCTTCAAGCGGCTCCCCGACTTCCAAGGCCAAGACGACCGGGCCATCGCAGCCCGCCTGTATCAGGCCATGGAACGAGAGAAGGCTGCTTCCCACAAACTGGCCCAGTACCAGCAACTCCTGCCCTACGCTCAGGAGTATCTCCACTACCGGCCCGAGTTCGACAAGTGGCGGCAGTCCCAGTCCCAGCAGGTCCAGCAGGCCCAGCAACTCCAGCAGCAGACCAAGCAGCCGGAGGAGGCCAAGTGGTGGAACCCGCCTCAGGTGCGGGATTCCCATAAGCGATACCTGACCCGAGACGAAGACGGCAGGGAGATCATTGATCCCAATGCCCCCATCTCGGCCCGGGAAGAACTGCTTGAGTACCAGCAGTACAAGGCGGACTTCGCCAAGAAGTTCTTGGAGGACCCCGAGTCAGCACTGGGTCCCATGGTCCAGAAACTGGCCGCAAAGCAGGCCGAGGAGATCGTACAGCAGCGGTTCCAGAAGCAGGAGAACGAGTCCTACGTCCAGTCCATTGAGGAACAAAACAAGGACTGGCTCTTTGATCCGGAGACAGGGAATGTCACACCGGAGGGGTTGCTCGTACATAAGTACGTCGAAGAGGCAAGATCGCTGGGCATCCAAGGTCCCAAGGCCAGATGGGACTACGCCATTGCAAAGACCGAAAGGGACTTGCTGGCACAGACCTTTGACGCTCAGCAGGCCTCGGAAGGCCAACTCCAGCAGCAGATTCAGCAGTTCATGCAGCAGGCCGCCGCCCCACAGGCAGCACCCCCTGCTCCTCCGGCTGCCCAGCCCGCTGCCCCGGACTTGGCCCAGAAGAACTACCAGCACCTCCGCAGAGAAGCATCCCGAAACCCGAGCCGATCAGCGGGGACTGCGAACACCGACTCCCGGGCACCCAAGCCCAAGATGACCTTCGAGCAAATGCTAAGGGACGATGCAAACTCCCGAGGCCTAATCTGAAAGGATAGAGCAGATGCCTTCTTCCACTGACTGGGCTCGTTCCATTGGCACGACCATCATCAACTACCTCAAGGAAGAGGAGTTGACCACGTTCCGCAAGTTCAAGGTGTTCACGCTACTTGAAGGAAACGGCAAGGTCGTGATGAACCAAGGAGGCAGAGGCCTTCAGTGGGAGGTGCGTTACCGTAACCAGCCAGTCACTGGCAACAACGGAGAGACGCCACGGGTATTCGCAAGGCAGAACCTCTGGGTCAATGCGGAACTCCCGTACCGTGGCTATCAGGTCACGGATAGCATCTACAAGAAGGAGATGCTGGAGAACCGGGGTCAGCAGGCCCTCATCAACGTGGCTGGCAAGATGGCTTCCCGCTTGCAGGAATCCATGGAGCAGCACCTTGCCAAGGAAGTCTGGATCGACGGCGGAAAGGCGGGGAACGAACTCCGCTTCCACGGCATCGAGTCCATGATGGCCATCGACGGCACCATCAACATCAACGATGGGACCAAGCGGACGGCCAACCCGGAAGACCCGTTCGGTTTCCCGGCGGACATCTACGCCAACATCAACACCGGCCTCGGTGCGGTGGCTGGCTCCCAGACCGACGGCGTTTGGCCGAACGGTGTCTGCGATCCCGAGTACGACTTCTACAGCCCGATCATCGTGAACTACGGCAGCACCTACTTCAAGGGCGGTGCTGACGGGAAGGCCACCCAGAACTGGGCGGACAACTGCGTTCTGGCCACCCGAGAGGGCATCCATCAGGCCAAGCGGAACGACACGAAGGAATCCCAGATCGACACCGTGGTCATCGACCGCAAGATGTTCATCGAGTACATGAACAAACTCGATTCCAAGGAGCGGGCTATCGTGACTCGGACCAATGGTCTGAAGTCCTATGGCTTCTCCGATGTCTTCGAGCAAGACGGGGTGGAGATCACTACGGAGTACGCGGTCCCGAGCGGCTGTGGATACGGCCTTTCCATCGGGAACATGGAACTCCGGTGCATGGAAGGCAGCCTGATGACTGCCGAGGGCCCGTTCTATAACGAGGACCTGCAATCCTATAGGTATGTCGTGTCCGTACTCGCCAACCTGAAGTTCAAGTCCCCAAGAAACTTCTTCAAGTTGCAGAACATCACCCCCGTCTGATCCTCAACCCAAAACACCAACCCTTAGCCAGAAAGCAGAGCCATGAGCGTTCTCACTTCTGATCCCCCGTTCGGCCGTGGCCACACCCTTGGCGTCAAGTCCGTCAAGGACGGCAACAACGTCATCGGCTCCGTCAAGGTCTTCACCGACGCCGACCCCCGGGAGGGAACTGTTCTCTCCAACCGAGAAGTCCGCGTGGTGTGCCTCCGGAACCGGACGGGCGACGTTCTCCTTCCGAGTCAGTTGGTCGCCTGCAACCTCGAAGAGGCCACCGGGCTCGCCACCGACAAGGACCCCATCGTCGCCGTGGTGGACGAGTACCTCCCGTCCGAAGGCGTGAAGGTGGACGATGTGTTCTTCGGCGTCATCACGGGCCCGACCAAGGTCAAGGGCGGCACTCTCGCTGCCGGTGATCTCGTCGCGGTCGGTGCTGGCGGTGAGGCGGCTGGCGGTGAAGGTCTGGGCATGGCCCTTGCCGAGACCGACGCCGACACCGAACTCACCCGTGTCCTCGTCGGCCTCCACTACAACAGTGCCGCAAACTGATAAGTGAGGTGTCTGTGGACCTGACCACCGTCGCCATCATTGTCGTCGCGGTACTGGTAGTGGCCCTACTGGTCGTGCCGTTCATCTGGTCCCTCTTGGCCTCACGGAAAACCGTGGGTGCCAAGGGGGCCTTCCAGAAGAAGGCCGTCACCGAACTGCTGACCCTCAAGGACCGGCTCTCCAGCGAGGGACACCCCGCTGCCTCCAAGTTGTGCCGCGAGAGTGTCATTGCCCTGATCTGCGACGAGACCCCCAACGACGAGACCCCGACCCAGAAGAAGAGCCTGTTCCAGTAACCCGGGTGACCGGCCATGTTCAGGCTCAGAGTGGTCGCGGTTCTCCTGTTGGTGGCCTTTGGTCTCCTCCTGCTGTCCAACCGGAAGCCTGAGGACAAGCCCGCAGAGCAGTGCCCCAAGCCGGTGATCGTCCGGCCCCGAAAGCCCCAGTACCCGATCAGCCCGTTCGAGAAGCAAGTCATCCAACTCACCAACCTCCAGCGAACCTCAAGAGGCCTTCGACCGTTAGATGTAGTGCCAGCCCTGATGCTGGACGCCCAGAAGTGGAGCGGAGTTCAGGCCAACCGAGGCCGGATGTACCACTCCAAGATGGGCCACGGTGAGAACGTCGCCTACGGGCAACGGACTCCCCAAGAGGTCATGACCGCTTGGATGAACAGCCCCGGACACAGAAGAAACATCCTGAACCCCAGATACACCCAGATAGGTGTAGGTGCCGTGGATAACGGCAGAAGCATCTACTGGACCCAAGTGTTCGAGTAATCCCGCCCAGGAGAATCCGCCATGAAGAATCTCATCGCCGCCCTGCTCGCCCTGTTCGTCTTCGCTGCCTCGGTCGAGGCTGGTTCGTGCCACGGCACGGCCAAGGCCCCGGTCGTGACCGAAGAGGTCGATGTCATCGTGACGGCCCCGCAGAAGGCCGTTCAGGAAGAGGTCGATGTCACGGTCAAGAGCATCCCCGGCACCTCGGAAGTGGAGGTGGATGTGGTCGAGTCGGCCACCGTCATCGCCCCTCCGGCCAGCGGTCTGCTTGTCCGGAAGAACGCCCGGAAGGAAAAGAAGGCCACGATTGTGGCTGCCCGCGAAGGTCGGAAGGCCGCTCGCTATGCCTCAAAGGCCTGTGATGCTGCTGGCCAGCAGGCCCGGGAGGAGATCGTGGTCGAGGCCTTCAAGCAGTGAGGCCGCACTGGCCTGCGGGGCAGGCTAGTTGGAGGAGAGTCGATGCGGGGGGAGCGGGCTCCATGCCCCTCCCCCCGCTTGCACAACCGGAGAAGGAGTCGTGAGTAGCCGAATCCGTGCCCTTCGCGGACGCTCTGGAAGCCAGTTGTCACCCGAGCAACTTGCTCAACTCCAGCACATGGCCACCGGCCAGCCCATCACCCCGGGCCAAGACACCGGGATTGCCCCTCTAGACGAGTTCCTTGATGGACCGTCTATGGCTTCAGTCCTCCTGAAGCAGGCCAAGGGCGAGTATCTCCGGAACATCATGCAGCAGGCCCGGGACAGCGACACCGAGGGGACCGTATCCCCCATGATCGCGTCCGTACTCCAGTTGGACAGGTAGCCGTATGGAGCGTCGGCAGTGCGAGGAGTGCCGGGATTTCAAGGCCCTCACCCCCCGGAACTTCCCCTTCATTCCGGGGCACTCGAACGCCTTCCAGTCCACTTGCTGGAAGTGCAAGCGGGAGAAGCGGCGGAAGGCCAAACTCAACCGCATCGAAACCGAGGCCATCGACAAGTTCTCCAAGGCGGTCGTCCGAGGCGGGTCGAACATCCCGCACACGGCAGAACTCCTTGAGTCCATCATGAACTACTTCGGAGGGGCCAACGGCTTCTCCAGCCTGCTGATGAAGCAGTATTTCGAGTCCGCCCCGGGCAGCCGGATGCGGAACTCCATCTTGGAAATGACCCTGCGGCTGGCCTCCAAGAACACCGAGCAGGGTGGGGCCAAGAAGCCAATCGACCTCTATTCCGAGGAGGAACTGGAGGACGAGATCAACAAGCGGCTGGAGCAGGCAGTCGCCCTCTACGGAAAGTTCAGGTGCATAGATGCCCAAGTGGACCCGTCATCCGCAGCAGCACACCCCACCCCCACCCTTGCCGAACATCCAGAACATCTCGGAGTTCCAGCGGGAGGAACTTCGGACCTTGCAGTCCGAGTTGAATGCGAGGCGAATCGAAGCCTTGAGGCTATACAAGCCAACGGCCAAGCAGTTGGAGTTCCACCAATGCTTGTCGAGCGAGACCTTGGTGATCGGGGGGAATCGGTCGGGTAAGTCCCTCTGCACGTTCGTGGAGGACGCATGGGCCGCAACTGGCACCCATCCCGTCGAAGGCAAGTACAGAAAAGAGGGCGGGAATCTCGTCGTCATCGGCCAGAACTGGAAGCACATCGGTCTGGTCGTGGTGCCGTACCTGTTCCGTGCCGGGGCCTTCAAGATCATCAGAGACAAGGCAACGGGCCAGTGGAGAGCCTACGACCCAGTGGCCGATGCCGAGCGGGCCAAGGAGGCCAAGCCTGCCCCGCCCCTGATCCCGCCTCGGATGATAAAGAGTTTTTCGTGGGTCCTGAAGTCGGCCGGATACCTAAACTCTTGTGAGTTGGTCAATGGCTGGACCATTTACTGCTTCTCTTCAGAAGGTGATCCACCCCAAGGCTTTCAAGCAGATCGCGTACACATAGACGAAGACCTAAACAACGAGGCTTGGGTTCCTGAAATGCAAGCACGACTTGCTGACAGGAAGGGCCTTTTCAACTGGTCCGCCATGCCTCATTCCAAGAACGAGGCCCTGATCGGCCTGAACGAGCGGGCCGAGAAGGCAGAGGAGCAGGGAGACACCAAGGACATCAAGCGGTTCGTCCTCCGCTTCTTGGATAACCCCCACATCGACAGCGACGAAAAGCGGAAGGCCGTCGAGCGGTGGTCGGCCATCGGAGACGACGTTCTCCGGCAGAGGTCCGAGGGCGAGTTCATCACCGACTCGATCTTGGTCTACCCCAACTGGAACCCCAGCGTTCACGGGTTCATCAGGGAAGGCCTGCCCAATGGCCAAATCCCGGCTGACTGGTGCCGCTATGCAGTCATCGACCCGGGCCACGCCATCACCGCCGTCCTGTTCGGGGCAGTCCCCCCGGACGAGAAGATGATCCTGCTGTACGACGAACTGTACATCCGGAACTGCAATGCCATCGTGTTCGGGCAGGAGTTCGCCAAGAAGGCCAAGGGGCAGCAGTTTCACGCCTTCCTGATCGACGCCCACGGGGCCCGCCTGACCGACATCGGCTCGGGCCGCAGCCCCCAAGAGCAGTACAGCGAGCAGTTGGCGGCACTGAACGTCCGTTCCCGGGTGACCGGCCACAGTTTTATCCCGGGCTCCGACGACATCCTCTCGGGCCTCCAGTCTGTCCGGAACATGATGCACATCCGGCCCTGCGGCTCCCCTCGCCTGCGATACCTCCGAGGCTCCATGCCCAACTTGGAGCGGGAGATGAAGAGGTACAAGAAGAAGGTGAACTACGTCGCCGGGACATCGGTCGTCTCGGATGAGCCCAACAAGCGGGGCGAGTTCCATCTGGTGGACTGCCTCCGCTACCTCTGCTCCTACGATCCGGCCTACCACAAGCCGGAGCAGCACATCGAGGAGCCGTGGTACGTCGCTTGGGCCGAGAAGCGGCGCAAGCAGAAGGGGCAGGAGGGCGTAGTTTACTTGGCCCCTAACTCGTATTCCGAGACTTGGATCGCCTGACAAATGCCAGTTGTTGTCTAGCACTTCTCTCCGGAAGATCGCATCTGTGGGTGGAGCCCCACAGTTCAAGCGACTTTTTGGAGGAGATCATGCCAGACTTCCGCCCCCCTGAACTCATCGTCGGCGACTTGGTTCTCTGGTACAGCAACCCCTTCTCGCCTCAGGAACCGGCCATGGGCTGGGTGGCCAAGAAGCCGGGGCACCAGACCGCCCACCTCCTCTGCTGGGCCGAGGATGCCGGGTTCGTCGAGAAGCCCTCCGTCCGCCACCGGGACGACCCGTTCTGGCGGGAGTCAGACACCGCTGCCGCTTGGGGCAAGTGGGGCTGCTACGAACTCCACCCCCAGACCAAGGCCCTGAAAGAACTCCAGTCGTTGCTGACCAAGCAGAAGATCGAAGCCGCCAAGAAGAAGGAGACCTGACCGTGCGCAAGACCATCATCGCTCTCGCCATCGCCCTGTCCCCGACTCTTGCCTTTGCCCAGAACTGCGTCAACGGCCAGTGTCGGCCCGTCCAGAAGGCAGCCACGGCAACCGCCCAAGGGGTGGCCCACCTGCTGGCCCGGTCGGGTCGGCTCTTCCATCCGGGCGGCAACCCCTACTCCCACGAAGGCGTGGGCATGGGCAGCACCCCGGAAAAGGCCCTGAACAACTGCTGCTACTCCCGGTCGGGGATGCGGGTGGCAGATCAGGGGGTCGCCCAAGGCCCAAACGGGATGTTCTATGCCTGCAAGCGTTATGCCCGCTAGCCCCCTAGAACGGACATAAACAAGGCATGGACGAGAACCTCATGCCCGAACTGCCCTCGGAATCCGAGGGTGGCGGCCTACCTCCTATCCCTGAAGAGGCCATCTCTCAGCGGAAGATGGAGGATGCTCTGCGTTCGATCTCTACCTCTTGGTTATCCAAGATCAAGCAGGCAGAGAAACACGCCAGACCGTTTAGGGAAGACGCCAAGGAGTGCATGAACTTCTTCGACGGCTCCGGAGACTGGTTCTGGAAGAGCAACACCGAGAGCAAGAAGTATTCGGACATCGCCCCGCCATCCTTCAGGATGACGATCAACAAGGCCTTCGAGGCGGTGAAGTTGTTCGGCTCGGTGATCTACGCCCGGAACCCTGTCCGGACGGTCACCCCCCGGAAGTTCCCCGTCATCACCCCGGTGGCCATGGGGATCGACCCATCCCAGCCGCCGCAGGTTGACCCCATGACGGGGCAGCCAATGCAGGACCCGAGGATTCAGTCCTTCATCCAACTCTCCCAGCAGGTCGGCAACATCGAGGAGATGCGGTCAGCCGTGTCGGGCCTGATGGAGGCCTACCTGAACTACACCCCAGTCGAACTCAACCTGAAGGAGCATTCCCGAAGGGTGGTGGACGAGGGGATCATCAAGGGCATGGGGGTCTGGTGGACGGAGTTGGTCGAACTCCCCACGGCTGAACCCGGAAAAACCTTCGGGATGGTGGGCTCCTTCGCCGACTCGGTGGACAACCTCACCCTCGACCCTGATGCCGACGAGCAGGAAGACATCCTGTGGTGTGCAAGGCGGTGCATCCACCCCGTCGGCGAGGTGGCATCCCAGTACGGACTCCAGAAGGAAGACCTGAAGGGCCACCTTGAGAGTTACGTCGCCCGCTCACAAGAAGAGGACCGGGACTACAAGTCTAAGAAGCGGGCAGGCAAGACCAACGACCTGATCGTCTACTGGAAGATTTGGAGCAAGACGGGCTTCGGCCACACCCTCAAGGGAGCCCCGCAAGAGTTCCAGGGGATGTTCGATGCCCTCGGCCAGAACTGCTACATCGTGGTGGCCGAAGGCGTGGACTTCCCCCTGAACTGCTCCAAGGAGATCGCCCTTGAGCCGCCCGATGATTCGGGCCTGCCGCCCACCCTGTTCACCCAGACCCGGTGGCCGATCCCGTTCTACTCGGACATCTCGTCTTGGCCGTTCACGCCCTGCCAGTTCCACCGGAAGCCGGGGTACGTCTGGCCGATCTCGCACCTGAAGCCGGGTCTGGCGGAACTCAAGTTCCTGAACTGGGCGTTGTCTTTCCTCGCCACCCGGATCATGGTGTCCTCGAAGACGCTGGTCGGGGTCGCCAAGTCCGCCGGGGACGACATCAAAGACCAGATTCTCAAGCACGAAGAAAACGGGTTCTCCCTCATCGAACTGTCCGAGACACTCGGGCGGTCAGTCAACGACATCGTCTCGGTCTTCCAACTCCCTCAGGTAACGCCCGATCTCTGGCAGATAGTCCAAGCCGTGATGGATATGTTCGACAAGAGAGTCGGACTCACGGAGTTGGTCTATGGCATGACCCGTAACCAGTTCAGGTCAGCCGCAGAAGCACAGGTCAAGTCCGAGCAGATTTCCGTAAGGCCTGATGACATGGCGAACGCCCTTGAGGACGCCATGGGGATGTTGGCTAGGAAGGAAGCCTTGGCCGCCCGGTGGCTCCTCCAGAAGGACGACGTTGCCCCGGTTCTGGGTCCGCTCGGTGCCGAGGTCTGGGACCAGATGGTCGATAACGTGGAGGTGAACTCCATCGCCCGGGAGTACGACTACCGGATCGAGGCTGGCTCTGCCCGCAAGCCCAACAAGGCTGGCAAGGTCGAGCAGATGCAGATGGCCCTTCAGACTCTGGGCCCCGTCCTCCAGAGCCTGATTCCCATGGGCGTCGTCGAGCCGTTCAACAACCTGATCGCCGAATGGGCCAAGTCCTTGGACATCGACGCCAAGGGCTTCATGATCCCCAAGCCACCCCCGCCGCCTC
>Ga0207954_1000011_pt1 | contig 52920 bp, 63 predicted proteins | sample CryBogmetaGMA0M_FD_184547 | JGI IMG/M metagenome (GOLD analysis project Ga0207954, IMG submission 184547) | Freshwater microbial communities from Crystal Bog, Wisconsin, USA - MA0M (SPAdes) | ecosystem: Environmental > Aquatic > Freshwater > Lake | place: Crystal Bog, Wisconsin, USA | collected... | reverse complement strand
CTCGGCTTCAGTAGCAGGTGCTGGCTCGGTTGGAGCAGCATCATTTTTGAAATCTACAGGATTATCTGAAGTACTCCGGCTTCTTTCTTCAGCTTTTCTATATAAGTCTACGAGTAATCGTTCCTTAAGGTCATCAGACGCTCCGCTCATCGCAATAACTCGCTCCATGAGCTCATCCTGCACATCAATTGTCATTGTTCGATCATTGTGTTCTAAAGCGCCGGCAAGCTTGGTCACTAAATCGTCAGTGGACATAGATTCATATGTTTGGGTTTGTGATTCAGGTTTAACATTTGCTTGATCAAATGGCTTAAATTGACCTGTTTCTGCATCATGCAATTTTCCGCGAGCATCAGTATAGTCACGACTTTCTAGATATGTTTTCATATCTTGAGCAGTTTGCAACTCTTGTCGTGATGTAGCCATATCGCCACCAAACGTATCCATTGCTGCCTTGTCGTCAAGTATAGGGATTTGACGTATGACCGCTCCATGTAAATCATCAACTAGCGTTCTATCTTCTAATGATCTCGGATTATCCGTTGGTGGTGTTTCAGACATTCAATTCTCCTCTATACATAACTATTTTATTTTACACTTATGGTTATCACTATAACCATAAGAAGTGCATAGGTCAATTTTTTTACTTCAGCGGAAACGTAAAGCCAAAGGTACTGCCTTTTCCTTCAGTTGAAGAAAAAAGTAGTGCACCACCCTGAGCTACGATAACTTTCTTTGCCATAAAGAGTCCAAGCCCCGTTCCGTCCGGACGAGCCTTCTTGGCATTCGGTGCACGATAGAATTTAACAAATAGTTTATGTTGTTCATCTTTTGGAACACCAATACCTGAATCGATTACTTTAAAGGAAATAGAGGAGCTAGTCTTTTCAAGCAGTACAGTGATCGTGCCCCCGTTTGGCGTGTAGTAAATAGCGTTATCTATGAAGTTAACGATAACCTGTCGAATCTTTGTTTCATCAAGCATAATAGCTGGAAAATCTTTTGGTTTTTTAAATACCAGCTTAAGGGATTTTGCGGCCGCCATTTCTTTGAGTTGACTTATTTCACTTTCCACCGTATCCGGCAAGAACACCTGCTTTTTCTCAATCACAAATTTTCCAGTTTTTAGTCGACTAACATTTAAAAGGTCGGATATTAGATACACCATTCTTTGGCTACTCATAAACGCCTGATTTATAAACTGCTCTTGTTGTTTGGTGACTTTTCCAGCATCTCCCTCAAGTAGCATACTTAAGTAGCCTTTGACAGAAGTCAGCGGCGTACGCAGTTGATGAGAAGCAAGTGATATAAACTCATCTTTTGTTTCATCAAGTTCTTTAAGTTTCTCATTCGTTTGTTGCAAATGATGCGTTGCGAGCCCAATTTTCTTTTGCAGCGTTTCATTGAAGCTCTTTATCTCCTCAAACCATAATGCATTCTGAACGGCAATAGATACTTCGTCTACTATAAGAGTAAGCACCTGAATGTCTTTGTTATTGTATTCAGAACCGCTGCTCCTTGGACCAAGCAACATATAGCCAACAACTTTTCCCTTTACTTCAAGTGGCGCAATAATATCTATATTGTTTCTCCTTAGCCCTCGCTGCAACGCTGCATCTATATCTGCGTCTTCTGATCGTTTGACTCCTTGCGAGACTTGCATGTGTGACGCAAGCTCTTTTTCTTCATCTCGACTAAGTTCAATTGCCTGTTCCCCTATATGATGCTGCAGTGTTCCGTCAGTAGCATATATTTCGAAGTTACAGAAACGTATCTTCATATCTCGAGCTATAGTTTCAGCTACCTGCGTCATTAATCGTTCAAGTTCAACGGTTGAGACGAGCGTCTTATTTAAGCTGTTGAGTAATAGCTGAGGGTCATAGGCATCTTGGTAAAAAAGGCGATTGGATATTTTATCGAAAAAGGCCTTTACGGGACGATAGCTAATGGCGGTGATGACACTAATAAAGGCAAATATGAGGAGGCTGGTCATACTAAGTTCCTGACCAAAAAACATCTTACCGATCAGAATACTGCCGCCAATAAAAATACTCGTTACAAAGCCTATAGATATTGCGTAGGCAATAACTCGGGCAACGATAAATCGAATGTTAAATAGCTGGTAGAGAAAAATAGCCCGCGCAGATAAAAATATAAACAAAAGAAGCCCTGCATAGGATAGATTTGTAATAATTTCACTGTCCCCTCCGACAAATAAGGGATAGATGACATTTGCAAATATCAGGAACAGCCCAGCGACCGATATACCCCATAAAAGACTTTTGTATCTTTCTTTATCTGACCCATTAGATTGGTGCACTAATCTTCCAAGCCAAACAAGCGTAGAAATGAAAATTACACCGATGAACATCCCGTAGTAGTTGAAGGCGGACTTATAGATAATAGAAAAGTGCGGATCTGTACTGAAGCGCACTGCTTGTCCGGTTAATACAATCCCTATTGCTGAGGCGGCAAGCAGCGGAATAAGGATATAGGAAAAGAAACCAGTTCCCCGAAGCCCAGGTTTTTTAAGTGAAGTTACGAAATACCAGTAGGCAATAAGGAGCGGAACTGCCGAGAACAAGTCTGCGTACACTTCGAATTCAGCAACGTCAGTAGATGAGGTAAGTTTAAAGTTAGCAGCCAGTGAATTAGCGAGCACCCAAAAAGAGGTGAAGAAGCTTAAAAGGAAAAAGAGTTTAGCAGTAGTATTTCTGCGATTACTGGCATAGACGAGCGCTCCCTGCATGAGAATAAAAGAAGTTACCAGCCCAATATATAAAACATAGAAAAACAGATGCATAGTTACGAATAAGTGTAAGCGTAAGCGTGATTGATTGCTAGTTTTTTATGAATGCTGCGCTTCATCCGGATGATTGATTGCCTTATAGATGTTATAACGAATAGCTACCGTTGCTGCGATATCAAGCCCTGCTAGCGCCAGACTTGGCACAATCATAGCGGGCGGCAAGGCTTCAATAGCGCCAATACCTACGACTAGTCCACTACCGAGCGCTCCCACGCTATTGATGCCGAGTCCAGCCCTAAAGCCCCGATTCGAGTCAACTGGTTTGCCTAAAATCTCTTCTTTTATATATTTTTTAGAAAGAATATCTTTAGTCATTACTTTCTTTTTTTGTGATGCTGCCATAAGCCCAATACCGCCAACAAACATTCCTTCAGTCACCGCAAGGCCTACACCAACTTCAGGGAGTGCTTTTACAACAGCGTGTTCATGTGAGGCGAGTGCGGGGATCGAAACAACAGTACTGAGCGCCAAAGCACCGAGCGCTAGTGAAAACCGGTGGTTTTTTGCATATTCCTTTATTCGTGACGACGATTTTTCCATTAAAAGTATTTTTCCATTAAGTAATTTGATTTAGCAGCCTGCCGAATGGCCAGCGAGGCCATTTTTCGAACTATCGGGATTCTTCGCGCACGTTCGGGCATTGGATTATCGAAGATAGCCAGAACGCCATAATTCATCGATAACTCATCCTGGTAGGCATCTTTATAGATGTCGACAAATCTACAACCGGCTGAATCGTAGATTTCCAGAAGTTTATCCTTCGGTACCATCTTACCATTTTTCTCTTTTTTCAGATTGAAATACTGCAGAGCATAGGCGTCTTTTTGTACATCATTCAAATTCTGAAAATCTTGCCCCATTCGACGCGCCTCACTGCGCATCCAGCGTCTGAGCCCAGGAACTCTGCTTTCAAAATATGCTAGGTTAAAGTCTCCTTTAACAAGTTCTGAGAGAATACTGCCGAACAACATATTCTGAGCAAGTTCAGCTGAACCCCTTGGGATCATCGATAAGGAGACAATATACAGGTTTTTCCCATTTGGATCATAGGTGCCATTTAAAGTTCCGTTATCGGTGCTATCTTCCCAAGACCTAAAATCCTCAGGATTCTCAGAAGTTGGACAACACGCGATAAACCCCACCATTTCACCATCTCGCTCGGCGACTTTGATATATTGCCCACCGACGAGTTTTATTCGATTAGTAAATTTTTGAGTAAGTTCTGCTCTTAATTCGTCTTCATTTTTATCGTAACCGCCATACACTGAGGAGAAAGCTCGTAAATCTACCTCTACCATATTTGCCACGTCACTCATCGCGGCGGAACGAGTAATAATTTGAGCGCCTCTCTCACCGCCCGCCGATGCGAACTCGCTAGACTTTGACTGGTGGGAAAATTTTTTCCGTTCCATAGAGACTCTTTTGGTGTTTACGTATAAAAAAACACCTTAAATAGTCACTTATACTGTAAATGCCCATTTAAGATGTTTTTTTGAAAAAGAACGCTGTGCTCTATGGCTACTTCAAAAATACCACTAATATGCTTATGTTGCAAGATTAGTATATGCGTATCCTATGTACTATTTTTTTGCTACCCTTAAAGGATATGGAACCCCAGAAGATCACTATTATTGAAGATGACGCTGCAATTCGTGACATGTATGCCCTCAAGCTCAGCGCTCAGGGTTTTTTAGTAACGACAGCCAGTGATGGCGAAAGTGGCCTCGCACTTCTTGAAAACGAACGGCCGCATCTGGTACTACTTGATCTTAAGATGCCAAAGCTTCCAGGGAACGAAGTACTTAAGCGCCTGCGTGCCAAATCTTGGGGTGAAACTATTAAAGTTATCATTTTAACCAATATGAATAAGAGTGAGGGCACTTCAGATCTTCGTTTCTTGGGAGTTAATCGCTATATTCTAAAAGTACTGCATACCCCTTCGCAAGTTGTGGAAATAATTAAAGAGGTGCTCAACGAGTAATTTTGTTGTATCGTTATAGATAGATAAAAGGATATTTTTATGAGTCATAAATTAGCAATCATAGAAGACGACCCCGCGATCTCTCAAATGTATCGAATGAAATTCGAGTCAGAAGGCTATAAAGTAGAGACTGCTGAAAATGGAAAAATAGGGCTCGATATGATCGAGAAGATGAAGCCAGATATGGTACTCCTTGATCTTATGATGCCCGAGATGAACGGTGATGAAATGCTTGAAATTATGCGAGCGACTGAATGGGGTAAAGATATTCCCGTCATTGTACTCACCAACATGGGCGAGCAAGAAATTCCAGCAAAGATTGAAAAACTTGGTATTAATGCATTCGTTCTAAAAGCTGAGATGACACCGAAACAAGTTGAGGAACTTGTTAAAAAAGAAATTTCTAAGTAAAAAATGAAAGTTGCGATTCTCGGTTTTGGCAAGCAGGGCTATTCATCCTACCACTATTTCAAAAATAGTGGTGCTGAGCTTTCTATTCATGATGCCAATATGGGCACTGAAGTACCTGACGGCACTACTTCAGTTCTGGGTGAACACTATTTAGAAAATCTAGATAATTATGATTTGCTCGTTCGCTCACCCGGCATACATCCAAATGAAATAGTGGCAAAAAATGGGCCTTCGATTCTTTCAAAAATAACCTCCAATACCAATGAATTTTTCAAGGTATGCCCAACGAAACATATTATTGGCGTAACGGGAACTAAGGGCAAAGGCACGACCACTTCCCTTATTGCAAAGCTGCTTGAAGCAGATAACAAGACCGTACATGTGGGCGGTAATATTGGAACACCCCCACTCGATTTACTCAATCAAAATATTCAAGAAAATGATTGGGTAGTTCTGGAGCTGGGCAATACACAACTTATTGACCTGCGCTACTCTCCAGCTATTGCCGTTTGTCTTATGGTCGTACCGGAGCATTTAGATTGGCACACAGACTTACAGGAATATTATGATGCAAAGAAAAACATTTGTTCTCATCAAACCCCTAATGACAAAGTTATTTTCTACAGCAAAAACGTAGTATCGACTGAAATTGCTCAAACCTCAATTGGAGCCAAAATTCCTTTCTTTCAAAAACCCGGAGCACGAGCTGAAGGCGATGCAATCATCATCAATGAACAAGATATCATTTGCCCCGTATCAGCAATCTCCCTCAAAGGAGCACATAACCAACAAAATGTGTGTGCCGCCCTTACTGCAACGTGGGATTTAATTGAAAATAAAGATACGGTTGAGGGAGTACTCAAAAACTACATAGGCCTTCCGCATCGCCTGGAGACTATCAGAAGTGTAAACGGCATTACCTATGTGGATGATAGCTTTGGGACAACACCTGAAACTGCCATTGTTGCAATGGAGGCATATAGCGAACCCAAGATACTAATATTAGGTGGCTCAGACAAAGGTGCAGATTATACAGAACTCGTAAAAGCAGTAAAACAAAATAATGTTAAAAAAGTAGTTTTGATAGGAACTATGGCAAATAAAATACAGCAAGCTCTTACTTCAGTAAATTTTAATGATTATGTACTGGGCGGCAGTACTATGAAGGAAATCATTACAACCTGCAATAAATACGCCGTCTCTGGAGACGTAATACTACTGTCCACCGGCTGCGCAAGTTTTGGAATGTTCAAAAATTATGAAGACCGTGGCCAGCAATTTAGCCAAGTCGTTCAATCACTCGATTCAGTTGCCTGACAACTGCTGTCTCGGGTTGGATAACGGCTGCCCGGTCTCCGACTATTGCTCGAATACTATCTTCTATCCAGTGGTAGTGGGTGCATCCAAGCACAATAACATCTGACCCTTTCTTTAGCGAAGGCTCGATAGCATCAATAATTTTTTGGTTGTTCATTTGGTTATTTTCGATTAAGGCTGCCCACTCGCTACAATCAGGTTCAATGACCTCGATGTCATTTGCATACCTATCTTTTAAATACTTATATCTCTCGCTTTCAAGCGTTGTTGGCGTTGCACAAACTGTTATAACTCTTGATTTCGTCACGTCTGCCGCAGGTTTTACCATCGGCTCAAGCCCCACCATCGGAATAGTAAACGTTTTTCTGAGTCGTTCAATAAGTGTGGTTGAGACCGTATTGCAGGCAATAACAATAACCTTACAGCCATCATCTATAAATTCTTGAAATATGGGTTTTATGAGTGCAAAAAGTTCATCAGGAGTTTTCGTGCCATACGGTAAATTTTCGGCGTCATTCTTAAAATCTACTTCAATATCCGGAATCCCTGCAATAATTGCATTGACTATACTAAGGCCGCCTATACCTGAATCAAAAACACCTATTTTCATTTTTTTACACTTTCTTGCGCTGCTCTAATTACGTTATCAAAAAGGGCACAAATCGTTAGAGGACCAACTCCGCCTACGCGCGGTGTAATAGTTACGTCATCACGCTCATAGACGTCATCAGCTACATCACCAACAAGTTTTCCGCCTTCACTCGCGACGGCTGCGTCAACGATTACAGCTTTATCTTTGAGCATTGATGACGTTATAAGCCCAGGCTTACCAACGGCAGAGATCACTACATCAGCTCCCAAAATTACTGACGCTGGATTTTTAGTATCTTCATCAACAACTTCAAAATCATAGTTTGCTGCTTCGAGCATTTTTTTAAGTGGCTGCCCGACGAGCCTTCCGAGTCCCACGAGGACAATATGTTTGTCTTTAAGTTCAATGTTATAGCCCGCAAGAAGCCATAGTATTGCCATAGGCGTGGCTGGTTCAAAAATAGAATGAGGCGAAAGCGCATCAACATCTTTTTTACCAGCAATTACTTCAACTACTTCGTCCGTTTTAGCACTATCAGGAAGCGGTAATTGGACAATAATTCCGTGTATAGAGGAATCTTCATTCAGTTTTTTAATAGTACCGAGCGCATCTTCTTGACCTAGCTGATGCACTACAACTTCCACCCCAATATCTTCACCATACTTTTGCTTAAGTGATATGTATTTCAAGATGACAGGATTATCTGAACACGAAACAATAGCAAGTTTTGGCTGTACTTTTTGAGATTGCTTCAAAAAGCGCACCTGGTAGGCTTGTCGCTCTTTAATGAAGCCTGCTATTTCTGATCCATTAAGTAATTTCACTCTGGTATTGTAGCAGAAATTAAAATAACCCAGGTGAGGCAAATACCAACCTGGGTTATTACATTAACTAAAATTAACGTTTGCTTGGTCGGCCGTAGTAACCACCAAGATACTTGTCGCTACCAAAGGCAAGCATCAGATATCCCACTATTGAGAAAATTAGAAGTCCGAAAATAGCGAACAAGACACTTTTGCCAAAATTCTTAGCAAGTCCAAGAGCCATTAAAATCGCAACCACGAGGGAGCCCACGTAGGGAACGAATATTAAAACGAACAACCAGCCATTATATCCACCAATTTCTAGAAATAAATAGTTGTTATAGAATGGGATCAAAGCTTTCCAACCCTCTACTCCCGCCTTTTCAAAAATCTTCCAGCCAGCCACAGCCATAATAGCCCAAGCCACCAAAACTGTTACCAGCATTGCAACTATGAGTGCCCCGAGCATACCTGCAGACGCGGTTCCTGTAGTAGTTGTAGTTGTTGTAGTTGTATATCCATCTAACATATAAATTCCTTTTATTATTTAATTTGTTTATGCTTAGAACTGATAATATCGTATCACATCTCGTCAAGGGGTGCTTGCAATTACAGAGGTAGTTTGCTAAAGTTTGTTAGTATATTTTATACACGGGCCAGTAGCTCAGCTGGTTAGAGCACCTGCCTCTTAAGCAGGGTGTCGTGGGTTCAAGTCCCACCTGGCCCTCCATTGTATCTATGCACAAAACAGAGATTAAATATCTCTGTTTTTTTGATTTATTAGTTACTTAATTTTTCCAATCTTTTATCGGGAACAATCCAAATAATTACATTTAACGTAAATATGAAATACGTTATATAAACGTTTATAAACGCACAGATGAATGCAAGTAAATATAGAGCAAATGACATAATCTCTTTTTTGCTGCTCAAAATAGCATTTCGTAAATCATTGCCAGGGTTAGTTTTAATAATTACCTTGGTCAGAATAAAATAGGCAGTTCCACTCATTAGCGCTACAAAACTGTACAAAATTACAGGCCATTTTTGGTTAATGTTTTGGCCAAACCAAGCTGTCACGATTGGAATTAAGGAAAGCCAAAACAGTAGATACATATTAGCCCACATCACTGCTGAAGTTACGTATTTCGTTGCTTTCAGTAGATGATGATGATTGTTCCAAAATATCGCAAGTGTAATGAAACTGAGTGAATACGCAAATAGAAGCGGCACATTGGACTTCCAGGCTTCAATTGATGCACCTTCTGGTGCTTTGATATCCAAAACCATTATCGTAATTATGATGGCGGTAACACCATCGCTAAAAGCTTCGATGCGATGAGGGCTTTTAGCAGATTGGTGTTTTGACTTTAACTCAGTCATTTTAGAAATATCTAGGCTTACTAGTAACCTTCCACAAATACAACATTTGAAAAGTCGGTTAATTCATTGATTCTAAGATTTTTATATGGTTCGTACTCTTTGGAGTCATACCAGGCGTCAGCTATTTCCTTACTTGGAAACTCTAAAATTGCCGCCCAGTTTCCATTAAAATCACCCTCTTTAGTAATAGGAGTAAATGATCCAGCAAGCATCTTTACTTTAAATTGTTCTAAAATTGGAAAAACATACTGTGCATATCTTTCCATAAAATCATTTTGGTCTTTAATGTTAATTTGTACCATTGCGTAATATGGTTTCTTTTCTACTGACATTTGTTGAACCCTTTCATTTTTATCGTTACATAAGCAGTCTAAGTCACTAACTTGCATTTTGCAAGTTACTTTGTTAATCTACAGACATACGAATAATAAAGTTTTAATGAAAAGGACATTTGAAATAATGAAAGAAAAAGTACTTGTCACTGGAATTAGCGGATACATTGGTCAGCACATAGCTGAAGAATTATTGAAACAAGGCTACTCTGTCGTCGGAACAGTACGCTCACTGAATAAAGCAATGTCCACAAAAGCTTCACTGGCAAGTGTTGTTTCTATAAAAAAACTCGATTTCGCAGAAGCTGACCTATTGTCAGATAAGGGTTGGGACAAGGCAATGCACGGCTGCACATTTGTTTTACATGTTGCAAGTCCATTTGTTTTAGCTGAACCAAAGAATGAAGATGATCTTATTGATCCAGCCGTTGAAGGAACAAAACGAGTTATAGCTGCTGCTAAGCGAGCTGGCGTGAAACGACTTGTCATTACGTCATCTATCTTCTCTATAATAGGAGGAAAAGAAAGCGGAACATGCAGCCCTGAAGATTGGTCGGATACTAATAAAAATATAGGTGCATATGCAAAGAGTAAAACGCTCGGTGAACGTGCTGCATGGGAAGCAGCTAAAGGAAGTCAATTGGAAATAGTAGCTATACTTCCAGGCGCAGTTTTTGGGCCTCCTATTAGTGGAAAAGCGGAAGGTCAAAGTGCTGCAATGATTCAAACAATGATAAATGGTAAGATGCCGATGATTCCAGATATTGCAATGGGTATGGTAGATGTACGTGATGTTGCACGACTTCAAGTAAAAGCACTCACAGCTAAAGAAGCTACAGGTAAAAGATTTATAGCTGCTAGCTCGGAGCCTGTATCTTTAATGCATCTTGCCAAGGTACTTAAAGATGCTGGATTTACAAAAGTACCGACACGTAAAGCTCCGACTATTATGGTCAAAATAATGGGTATGTTTGACCGAGAAGCGCGAGGTTCAGCGCCAATACTAGGTAAAAAAGTAACTTTAAAGAATCAAGAAACTTTCGATATACTAGAATGGAAGCCTACTCCGATAGAAAAATCTATTGTTGATATGGCCAATGCAATAGCAAATTAAAGGACAAGTGTGGTTAAGGTTACCAAATCCAAATCAGATAAACAGGTAGATTGGCGATCAGTCTGTCCTGTTAGTTCCGCACTCGATATTTTAGGTGACAAGTGGTCTTTACTTATAATTCGTGATCTTCTGACAAAAGGCCCTCTTACCTATTCAGATTTCCGTGAATCTGATGAGCATATAGCTACTAACATTCTTGCTGATAGGTTATATTTGCTAACATGCCTCAATATAATTGAAAGATCAGATGCCGAAGGAATAGCTCGGAATAATGCATATAAGCTAACGAAAAGCGGAGAAGCATTAAAGCCAACATTATTTGAACTTGCGAAATGGTCGCAAGATAATTTGAAAGTTTATAATCCAAATATTGAAGACATCGTATAATTTTTTGATTTAAATACAGTTGCAATAGTGTCTACGGTGGCCCTCCATTTGAAATAACAGATACAATTCAGTTTCTCTCAAAGACTCTCAATTTTGGGAGTCTTTTTATATCTGTTAAAAAGTTCTAGTCCAATTTGGTATTATGAAACAATGAAGAGATACGGAATAGCAACCCTTTTTGAGACCTATCCAGACGGTTACGAATTCACAGAAGCGAATACACCACTCCACTTGACACATGTCGATGTAATCAACATAGACCTTGAGCCTGATACTTTTGTTAATAGCCTGTCCCAATTTGTGCAAGATAAACATTCTTTCGACATTATGCCGACGGCAGATACTTTCTTTGGCCCAAATAAAGATATTCCAGTCACTGTCATCAAGCTAGATGAAGCACTAAAATCATTTCACGAAGGCTTGATTAGTTTTCTAGAATCAAAAGGCGCAACTTTTGATAATCCGCATTTTCTAAAAGAAGGCTATCGCCCACATATATCTGCCTATGGGGCCCACCGTGTTGTACTGAGTAAACCGATTTCAATTAAAAGCATATCGATTGGTCATAAGCGAACCGACATCGAAAATCCGCCCAACAGAATCATCTCAACCATCCTCTTACCCTAACGAGCATGCAGCCAAATACATCGTTAGTTCTTTTTGAATTTCAGTTGTAATAGTGCGAATGATAGCCCTCTAACCATAAGCAGAATATATTTGCATATTTATTATAACATTGTTATAATGTTTGCATGATACACAGCACTCAAAAAATTATTAGAATCGGGTCTAGTGGCGGCGTTACTATTCCAGCTAAAGAGTTGAAGCGCCAGAATATTAAAATTGGCGATGAAGTTGAAGTAACTATCAAGCCCTTACCTGCTAGCAGTAATGAAGACCAAAAGGTTATTGATGCCGCTAAATCGATCCTTAGCGAATACAGGCAAGACTTTGTGAACCTCGCGAAAAGATGAACTTCCTTACGCTTGATCAGATTGTACAGATTCACGTATTAGTTGTAGACGAAACTGGCGGATCAACAGGAATACGCGATTTAGGTAGACTCGAATCAGTGGTCGGCGCACAAAACCAATATGTTTTTGGCAAAGAAACCCATACGGACCCGATGCAAAAAGCAGCCGCCCTGATTCGTGGCATCATCGGTGATCATCCTTTCGTAGACGGAAACAAGCGGACTGCACTACTTGCAGCCTTGACTTTCCTTAAAATCAACGGAGTTAATCTTACGATCCCCCAAGGTGATTTAGAAAACTTTGCAGTTCAGGTAGCTATAGACAAGTTAAATGTATCTTCAATAGCTAATTGGCTCGAGAAGCACAAAAAATAATTGTAATAGTATCTAGGCAACCCTCCATACTGATTAATCCTAGCCTCCTCTTATTTGAGGAGGTTTTTGCTATAATCAGCCCATGAAGAAACCTCAGTACCCGCCAGTTGTGGTAGTTGATGAAAGCGATAACGAAATAGGAACTGCTCCACTTTCTGAAGTTTGGAGGAAGGGCTTGTATCACCGAATCGTTTCTATTTATGTTTTTGATGAAAATAAGCGAATACTCCTACAGCGCAGGAGTTCACAAGTTAAAATGTACCCAAACCTTTGGGATCAAGCTGCAGGTGGGCACGTTGATGAAGGCTCTACCTATGACGAGGCTGCGCTAAATGAACTCGCTGAGGAACTTGGCATATTCAATATTCCTCTACAACTAATGGGTACGTTTCGGACTAATAATATATTAAGCGATGGCAGAATTATCAATCAGTTCGAGCGGGTTTACCTTGTAACGGTTTCTCATCTCAAAAAACTGAAGATTAATACCAATGAAGTTTTGGAAGTTAAGTGGTTTAGTTCTGAAGAAATTAAGGATCTTGTCTTACGTCATTCCGAAGAATTAACTCCAGGTCTATTGATCGGTTTACATCAATTCTTTCCTGAAATTACACCAAAAAACTCTAACAGCTAAATCGTTGACTTGGCATTTAATTTATATCTAATACAAGTGCCTATTGTACTTTTAAATTAAACATATTTGCTCATAAGAATATCTACCTGCTCTTTGACTTGCGGGTAAATATTATCGACATCTTTTATATGCCAAATTACACATTTGTCTTTTGGTAAATTATAGAGTCTTGAAGCATCATCATATACAGAATCATTCATAAATACTAATAGGTCTAACCTATCGATTAAATCTTGGGTTGTTTGCTGCCAACTGGGCGCAAGATGCTTTTTTAGATTATCTGCTTCAAGTGCTTTCAAAGCGTCACTATCAACATCTCCATTAAGCGCAAGTTTTGCCTCAATACCACTTGAGCTAATTTCTACATCACTATCATCTTTTAGTAATGATTTAGCGTAAGCTTCTGCTAACCTGCTTCGATATACATTCCCTCGGCATATAAAGTGTATGTGAATCATTTGATTACATTCTACTGTATTTATCATAAAAAGCCGAAATAGTTGCGCTAGCACCCACATTGGCCCTCCAAAAAAAGTTATGTTTATTTCTTATAATATTCCTTCATCTATCTCGTTTTGTTGTTTTAATATTTCAATGACACTAGGTGCTAGTTTTCTATTTACAAGTATTATTATGTTATGCATTATAAAGCGCTAGTGGTATTTAGCAAGTAAAGGCAACTCCTAGAAAATTATGTATTTTTTAATATCGGCAAAGTCATGCTTAGAAATGAATTCTTCTTCTCTTTTAAGTAATTCTTCGGGACTCAGCCATTCGAGTTTTTCGTGTTCATCAGACATCTTAATTTCTCCCGAAACGTATCCACCTTCGTAGTAAATTAAGGCAACATTTTTAATTTCATTATCATCAAGATATTTTCTTCTAGATACGTAAGCTAATTTATGTATAGATATTTTAATGTTTTTACCTAGTTCTTCTAGAATTTCTCTATTTAATATTTCTTCAAATTCAATATCTGTTTCATGTTTATCCATTCTTCCACCAGGAAAGTCTATATGTCCAGTCGGAGTAGTTAATGTTAATATCTTACCCTCTTTCCATATAATGGCTTTAGTTGATATCTGAAAGTATGCGTAGTTATCCGTGCCCATAAATTTATATTAGCAAAGTTTACTAAATTTAGATTAAGAACTTCTTAGATTATTAAAGTATTTGTTTTTGTCATAGCCATTAATAGATCTCAGGTAAAGTAACTTTTTTGATACAATTCCTAAATGGCATACAAACTCATTATTTTAGCTCCCTCAGCTGGTGGTAAGTCTACCTTAATGCGCTATATGAGAGAACATACCGGGCTTCATATTGCCGAAACCGATGAAGAAGTTATGAAGGCCAATAATAATGTGTGGCCATCTGATGAACTGAAGAATGAGACATTAGTACCACAAACAACAAAAGAAATTATTACACGTGATTCAGTAGTCTATTTTGCAAGCTACATTCCCAAAGAACTAATTAAAAAAGCACGACTAAATGGCTTTAAGGTGATACTGCTAACAATAAGTATGGAAGAACTTGTTAAGCGAAATAAAAAAAGGATGCAGTTAGAAAACTATCAAGATGCCACTCCCTGGTTTGCGATGCAACTTGATGATTATGAACAATTAAAGAAATATGGATTAATCGACGTTGTTATTGACGGCACTCAAACAGTCGAAATATTAGCTGAGCAAATTGTCTCATTTACTTAAAAAAGCAAACAGTATTATTCCTAGTCTTGTGTTTGCATTTGATTAAATGCAAATTGAGTCCCGTCACCCATTGACAATTAGTATTGGTTATGGTAATATTTAAAAAATTTAAGGAGTTTGTAAGAAGATGATAGATTTAATCAAAAGCTAAAATGTCACGCTAACGGCGTAGCTTTGCTATTGATTTAATTTCATTACCTAACTTCATAAAAACCGAGCGAGTGTGACATTTGTCTGCCTGCTCGGTTTTTTATTTTCTATGTAAAAATAGAAGGAATGGAGAAAATAGTAATGCCATTTAATTTACATCATATATACAAATCATTCCCAAATAAGCCCGTTTTAGAAGATATTAATTTGACCATTAATCCAGGAGAGGTTATTGCCCTTATCGGAGAGAACGGGGCTGGTAAAACCACATTAATAGAGATTCTAAGAGGAGAACTAAAGCCAGATAATGGCACCGTCCAACGTAATGGTGCTATTGGCTACGTGCCTCAAGAGACAACATTCGGGAAGACAATACAAGAAAGTTTTTCAGCTACGGCAGCGTCGTGGCAGATTCAGTATGCCTTGGAGCGCGTAGGTTTAGGCGCTAAAGATATCCACGCGCCAGTGAATACATTAAGCGGTGGACAGAAAACGAGACTAGCTTTAGCAGTTGTACTTGCTCAGGATCCCGAACCCTCCCTGCTGCTACTAGACGAACCTACTAATAACCTTGATTCATCTGGCTTAGTTTGGCTAGCTAACTTCGTTCGTTCGTTTAGTGGTGCAGTGCTTCTTGTTAGCCACGACCGCGAATTTATTAATACTACAGCAACTAAGATTACTCAGTTACAAAACGGCAAGCTAACGCAGTACGGCGGAAATTACGATTTTTATGTTCAGCAAAAAGAACTAGAAGAGGCTGCTGCGTTAATACGCTATCAGCAGAATATAGAGGAGAGAAAATCTCTAACTAAAGCTATACGGAGTCTTAGGGAGGATAGTAAACATGCTCATGATCACTTTAAGGCTTCCGATAACGATAAGGCACAAAATAACTTTTTCAAAAATAGGGTGACAGGTAAATACGGTAATCAAGCTCGTATGCTTCAGAAACGATTAGACCAAATGGATGAAATAGAGCGACCGTTGTCGGCCAAAGATTATCACGTAGCTTTAGGCGGTGAAGTTGATAGCAGCAAGTTGGTGCTGAGGCTTGAGAAGATTACCAAAGGATTCCCCGAAAATGTACTAGGTGGAATAGACCTCGAAATTCGAGGCTGCGAACGCATTCAAGTTAAAGGCCAAAATGGTAGCGGCAAGACTACACTTCTAACGATAGCTGCCGGTAAACTGCAACCTGATTCGGGCACAATTATCTATGGGACTACCATTAGTATTGGTTATTTTTCGCAAGATGTTGACGGACTCGATCATACCGCTACTGGTCTTCAAAATCTTATGACTACCGAGAAACAGCTGACCAACATTTTCCGCGAAGCTCGTAGCCTCGGCCTATCCGAAAATGATTTAAAGAAACTGGTTAGTCAATTATCTCGTGGCCAACAAGCTAAGCTTGGTTTTGCCAAACTACTGCTTAGTTCACATCAGCTACTGATATTGGATGAACCAACAAATCACCTGGATATCCCAACCAGAGAGCAAATTGAAGCTGCCCTGCAGCACTACCGTGGAGCAATCTTGTTCGCTTCCCACGACAAATATTTTGCTGAAAAACTAAATCCAACAAAAGAGCTTATGTTATAAGCTTTCTAAGCTGTAATGTAAGTAGTCTAGAACTTTGCTATCATAATTTGATGATTATCCATTTTATTTGCCGAGGAAACGTCCTCAGAAGCCTTATTGCTGAAACCTATTTAAAGTCTTTAGAGTTACACAACGTTATTGTTATTTCTAGCGGTGTTGTGACGGATGCCAATCGAGACAGTGATAGGCCATTTTTCGAAAACACTTTACGGCTGCTGGCTTCTCATGGTTTGAAAAAATACATTAAAGACAATCCCGAACAACTTACACAGTTAAGGATTGATAATAATGACATGGTGATAGTCATGAACGATAGAGCCTTTTCTGAAGCGAAAGAAATAGTCAAACTTCCTAAGACCACCATGGTCTGGGATATAACAGATATTGGCGAAGGAAAACGTACTTCAAGGATAGAAAACGGACGTGAAGTTGAAGAAGTAATTTATGATGAAATAACAAATGAAATCGATAAGTTTGTTCAAAAGTATCTCAAAAAATAAGAATATTCAGTGGCCAACATTAGTATCCATGCTTAAAATTCACCTTAGTGGAACGTCTTTATTTGCTATGATTATCCTATGAATAATTTATCGCTTTCAGTTGCTCAAAAAGCTGACTTGAAAATAATAGCTACCATTCTTACGGAAGCTACAAATTATAAACTTGATCGCAATGATATGATTTGGGGTAAAGAAAGCTGGACTAAAACAGAAGTATTAGACATGATGCGCCAAAGTACGGTATTCGTTGCAAAAAGAAATGAAGAAATAGTTGGAACTGTTTCGCTCAAATGGGAAGATAAAAGAATTTGGGGGGAACAACCGCCTACTGCTGGATACGTACACCGATTAGCCGTAAAAGATACCTTTCATGGAAAAAATATAGGAAAGCAAATTATTGATGAGCTAGCTAAATATGTACTCGAAAATGGACGTTCAATTTTACGACTAGACTGCGAAGCAAATAATTTCTCACTGTGCAAGTACTATGAAAAACTTGGATTCAACAAAGTTGGCACAATGCAGATCAAAACAAACAATTATACTGCCGCGTTGTACGAACGACTTATTTAGCGCTAGTCTAATAATCTCTTTATTAAAAAACTTTATTTTGTATACGAAATGCTACCTCCAATAACTTAGCCCAAAGGTTTTGATAAATCTTTTATTATTCTTTTTAAGGCCAATTGTATTTTACTCTTGCAGTATTATTCAGCTTGTAGTATACTGCATGAGTAATAAAGATATTTAAGGAGTTTACGTTGGAAAATAATGAAATTGTAATGAAGCTTTTAAGCGGCTGGGAAGAAGTCCATAAGATGGGTCAATTAACCCTCTGGACAATGCTTTCCCTCAAAGAAAGCCCTAAGCCCATGGTAGATATTAAGAAATTTATGATCACCATGACTAATGGAACAATTGACCCCGAGGACCAAAGCCTCTACAGATCACTTCGCAAGTACTGCAAAGCAGGTCTTATCGACTATAAAGAAGTTAGCAGTAAGAGTGGGCCCAAAAAGAAGAGTTATTTTCTAACTAAAACTGGAATCGAAGTAGTCAATTTATTTATTGAACGAAATATTACAGATATATATTTTAAAGACACCGTCGTGTCATTACTCTCTCGAAAGGAGAATTAATTATGAAAAAAATAACATCATTTAAGAACTTAACTAAGGGACAAAAAATATGGATTAGCGCTAAAACACTTGTTTTTCCTGCTATCATCATCCTGCCCTATTTATTGCAGAAATACCAAATTAACGAAGCTGATTTTACGAATCCAAACAATATTGTTATGGCAAATGGACATCCACTTTTTTGGATGTTAAGCACACTGGTATTGGTACTTTTGTTTGTAGTAACTGCTTTTATTGCACCAAAATTTAAAACAACCATGGAAAGCTACGCATTTAAAAAGGCCCAACTAATCGCCTCACTTGCCGTGCTAATCATGACCCTACCGGTCTATCTAGTAATCCGCGCAAACAGCCAAGCCGTATCCATCTATAAGGCATCTTATTCTTCTAATGGGAAACTTGATTCATTCACTACACCTTACTTTGGCATTGGTTTTGGACCAACTGCTTTCATACTACTTTCACTACTCTTTGTAATACCTAACCTATATGTTTGGTACATGGTAGGGATTAACAGCAAGCGTACGATGGGTTTTAAGAAAAAAGATCTATTTAGATAAAGGATGCAATAGTATGACAGAGATTATCAGCATTGCTTCAAAAACGAAGCAAGAAACCAAAGGCAACAAGACGAAAAAAAGAGCATTACGAACTGCTTCAGTTCTCGCTCTTTCTGGGATAGCACTACTGAGCTATAACAAAATTCATGAAAATGATCTTGCTGCAAACAAATTAAGGCACGAAACGGCAACTCGATTAGAACGCATCGTAAAACCAGAGCTAACTAAACTAGGGTCATTTGTCTTAAAAGTAAACGCATTATATGGAAAGATCGAACTGGGCAACGAATATTGCACAACTACCAATCATCCAAAAAATATCGTTGAAGTAAGATGTGATTACGATAGTAACTATAGTAAGTATAACTACTCGGATTCTATCGATGCATATTTCGTGAAGAAGGGTGGAAAAATTAATGCAAACAATACTATTTATGCAGAATTTAACCAGTTTGACCAGTTTTCAGGTTCTAAAGATTCTATTGACGTAACTGACTATGTATTTTCTCTCAAAGCAGGCATTCCTTATAGCAATGGATGGAATGACAAAACAAATGAAGGAGTCTTTGCTGCATATAGTGCTGATGCCGGTAAAATGCATTCTATATTCCTAAAAACTAACGATTCGAATTCTGCAGATAATGGACAGCCCGCTGACCCAATTAAAACTGCAAATGAAATAGTTTCAAATTTTTCTGAATCGAAACCATTATTAAAAACTAATACATTTTAGTTTATTAAGCACACCTACTAAGCAGTTATTTGACATAACTAAATGCTTATGTTATTATATGCATTAAGTAGAGGGGATAGCATTATGAATTTCACTAAAGAAGTATTTGATTACTGCGAAGCAACAGAACTAGATGACAAATTAGTAGGCTTTGAAGAGCAATCTGAAATCATCGAAGCAGTTTCTGCTGCAAGACAAAAAGAAATAGGTTCTTTTATGTTAGCTAGGCTACTAGAGCATGATGAAAGAATACGCAAAGAAATGGTAGCTACAGCAAGTGTCCTCGTTAGGCATCAAAGATACCCTGATCCAGAAGAAGTTACAGCAGCTGAAGTCTCATCCATTGTTGTAGATAAGGAATATCCTCAAGAATATGAAAACGGTGATGAAGTTTGGATGTAAAAACGAGATAGTGCTTGGTTAGGATAATTGATCTTTGCATTGGTTCTTATGATTTGGTCAACTTTTCATATTTAGATATACTGAGCCTATGAAAAACCCCTTACCAGAAATTCGAATTAAAGACGCTTGGTTATTGCGTGAACATGCATCAAGACACTTGCACGAACTATGGGGCAAAGACAAAACACTAGCTGATGATGATTGGATGGAAAAAAAAGTTGCTGATTATCGCAAAGCGTGGAAGCCGTTTGAAAAGCAAATACTAACTTCTATGACCGACCTGCTTGATTTATCATTCAGGCAAAACATTATAGATGTATATATCGCTCCTTGGTTTAAAGCATTTAGCGATCCTTTGGTAATTGGTGTTACGAAAGAACCGGATCAATTTGTTGATATTCTTACCCACGAGCTATTACATCGTCTTTTGACCGACAATACATCGATACCACACGAAACGATGATACTAGTTGAGTGGCAAAAGCTGTTTGGCAAAGAACATACCTTTGGTACTGTGGTTCATATACCAGTCCACGCAGTACACAAAGCAATTTATCTTGATGTACTCAATGCACCTGAACGCTTAGAAAGAGATATTGCTGGCATTAAAAAATACAAAGCCACTGATTACATAAATGCTTGGGATTATGTGGATAAGCACGGCTATTTGGAAATAATAGAAAAACTTAGAGCCTCATACAAAAAACTTCAAGCTGAACAGTAGGAGATATTTGCTTAAACTACTTCTTGGAGGGAGTTTTTTGCTATTATTTAATCATGAAAAGAGTAACTTCATCTGGTGGGTTTGTGCAAAAAGCCAATAAAGTTTTGTTAATTAAACTAGATAGTGCTAAATATTCCCTTCCTAAAGGACATGTGGAAAAGGGTGAGACTTTTGAGCAGACTGCCCTTAGAGAAGTCGAGGAAGAAACGGGAGTTAAAGCACAAATAATTCGCTATCTTGGCGACTACACCAGGCTCTCCGACGAGAACGATGGCTCAACAGTTGTAAAAACGATAAAAATTTATTTATTGAAACAGATCGGCTACACCGAAAAAGTACATGATGAAAAAAGTGAGTGGGTAGACATTCACGATGCAATAAATAATATGCACTTTGAGCAAGAAGTTCATTTTTTAAATCAAATTCTATCGTCGTAAAGACACGAAGAATGTAGAAAAGAACACTATAGAAATAAGTTGTTCTAAAGCGTTTTTAGGAAGTGGCCAAACTCAAGCGGAGAATCAACAGTATGCACACTTTCCGCCTGTGAAAGATATGGTAAAATTGCAGACCGCGTTTCTGGAGGGCCCACAAGTACAACTACGCCCGCACCTATATCAAGCATCTCGACATCATTAATCGCATTGCCAGCAATGAGCAAATCATTTTTATGAATTTTTAAATGTTTTGCAACATAATCAACGGCAAGTCCCTTGTTCGTATTATTTTTAACAAATTCCATATTGCTATCCTGAAATATCACATTTGTGTCAGTCCTAGTAAAAGCAAGCTTCAGGTTTTCAACCTTAATAAAATCCTTAAGTCGCAAAGTCACATTAGTGAGTTTTTCATTTAAGAGTCGTTCCTCTAGCTCGCCTATAGACGAAGTGAAGACATCAGCGTAATGCCCTCTTTTTTCAGTCTCTTCCTGTACGTGACGTTCGTCAGCTACCCATACTTGGACTTTACGAGAAACATCTGAAGGATTGAACCATGCAAGCCGGAAAAGATCTATGTTAGAACGAGTAAAATCGGTTATATGATCTATCTCCCTATCATTAAAATATTCACCGAAATGTATTTTTCCTTCACGGTCAACAATCTTCGTACCATGCTCAACAATAATTAAAGCCTCGGGTGAGATTACGGTATCAAAAGCTTCTCCTAGTGCTTCTTTGAGCCTTGTATACCCCCTACCTGTAGATACGGTCGTTATGTAACCTTTTTTATGTAAGTGTTCTATTCCCTCTATTACACTTTTAGGCACAATCCCTTTTTCAGCGATTGTTCCATCTATATCAAAGAGTGCTAATTTTGTTTTTATGCTCATGTATATATAGTACAAACATCAGTGAATAAAATCTAACGATTCGCAATAACCTTAATCAATTTGCTATAGTCATTATATGAAAGAAATCGTGACCCTTGTTTTAATTGCTCTCTCGATTGGCCTTGATAACTTTGCTACTTCAATTGCTATTGGCTTAAGTGGGATTAAGCAACAAGACAAAATAAAAATAGCCGTGACGTTTGGGGCATTTGAAACCCTTATGCCCATCATTGGCTTACTGGCAGGCAGGCAGGCGACAAGTTTTCTCGGAAATAAAACTCACATACTAGGAGCAACCCTGCTTGTCCTTACGGGGCTCTACATCCTTATTGAGGGAATAAGGAAAACAAATACTCACGAAACAGTGGTGGCAACAAAAGGAATTGGAAGACTTCTTTTAGCGGGCCTAGCTATCAGCATAGATAATCTTATCGTCGGATTTAGCATTGGTACTAAAAATTTATCTATACCACTGGCAATTATAATTATTGGAATAATGAGTGTTAGCCTAGCAATCGCGGGCATGGAAATTGGTAAACGATTAAGCAAAAAAACTGAAGGATCAAGCGAGTATCTCAGTGGCATTATCTTAATTGTTCTTGGCCTACTTATTGGCTTTGGTATTCTTTAACTTAGACCTTTTTTGGTTTCTTTCTCGGTACAACAATTAGTAGCGTAAACGCTACATTTATAAGCGTCACATAAAGTGCAAAACTATAATTTACAAATTCCCAGTTCTTCACGGTGAGTACTGCGATGAGTGAGCTTACGATTGCAAAAAAATACGTTTTCCACGATTCAGTCGCAGGATCGGTATAGCATTTGGTAAGTGTTGGGATAGAAGCGAAGAAATCCGTAAATATACCCAGCCACAGAGCAGCCAAAGGACGGTGAGCAAATAACAGCAGTCCTATGCCGGTGAGCGAGATCACACCGCAAAGATAATCAAATTTTGTTACTTTCCAGTAACTTTTTTTATCCCTAAATGAAACAATGAAAATACCAAGCGGTAAGATTACCTGCATAGCCGTATAAAGTAATTGTATTCCGCCATGAAGTTGACGCTGTGAAGCAAGCGTTACAAGAGCTGCGAGCGCCCAGAGCGACCATGAAACTCGGTTTGGCCTTGTCTTACCTTTCCAGGTATCAATGATATAGCCACCGTAGCCAATAACGGCAAAGAACAAGGACAAATAAATAAAGTTTTGGTTTATCATATAATCTCTTTTAATTGTAACAATAAATAAAGAGACTTTCCCGCAGTATAGTAAATCGTTTTTGCTACTATAGATATATGCTCAAAAAACTAGCCAAACAAACTCTAGCGAAACTATCTCCTAATAGTTACAAGACACTTAATTGGATTGAAATAAATAAGGATAAGACACTTCGTAACATTGAGATAGCCAAAACCTTTTCAGGTCAAAAAAATATCATCGCTGTTCTTAAGGCAAATGCCTACGGGCATGGCATTGTCGCAATTTCAAAAATTTTAAATGAATCGGATTGCAGTTTCATTGCAGTCGATGGCTATTTTGAAGCTTCCAAAATTCTTGATATAACGAATCATAAAATTCTTGTGATGGGCTATGTCTTGAAGGAGAATATCCATTTACTTAACACTATGCGCTGTTCTTATGTCGTTCAAGATGAGGCAACCCTTGTAGCTCTTGGTGAAACAGGTAAACGTGTCAATATTCATGTTGAGCTTAATACCGGAATGAATCGTCTTGGACTAAGCGAAGCTGAACTCGATACGTATCTTTTAACCCTGAAACGGTTCCCCAACCTTCATCTTGAAGGCATCATGTCGCATCTTGCTGATGCAGATAATGAAGATGACCACTACACTGCAGGTCAAGTAAAACTCTTTGATGCAATGGTAGAAAAAATTCTAACAAATGACTTCACGCCTGCATATATTCATCTTGGTCAAACAGCAGGAGGTATCAAAGAGAAAAGCATCTACACCAACACTATGCGGCTCGGTATCGGCTTATACGGGTTGAATCCACTTACCAAAAAAGATCCATCTTTTTATGCATTAGACTCCTTAGAACCAATTTTGGAGTTTAAAACTACAATCATTAAAATCATAGATCTTAAAAAGGGAGAGAAGATTAGTTACGGGGGCACATACACGACGACCAAAAATTCCACCATTGCAGTTGTGCCCATCGGCTATTACGAGGGAGTACCAAGGGCGCTCAGTAATAGCGGCTTTTTATCTGACGGCAAAAAAACATTTCCGATTCGCGGCCGCGTTTGTATGAATCATTGCATGATAGACATCACTGGTGAAGATTATAAGGTTGGCGATAACCTCACCTTCGTTTCAAGTGACAAAACAATGCCAACTTCTGTTGAGCAGATATGCCAAAAAAATAAGTTGTTTAACTACTCTTTTGTTACTGGCTTTTCCGAGAGCCTCAGAAGAATTATTATTTAGACGCTTTAAAAGATCTAATATCTACAAGTAATTTTTCTGCATCATCAGTTGCAATTTCAATCATATCTTCTAAATGAGCTAGCTTTGCATAGAGTAGAAAATCGAGATGTTCTAGATTTTTTAGATTATCACTAAATTGTTCCATCGTCTTCCGTCCGTATGAACTGTCCCCCCCAATAATATCCACCGTTATAATGCGTTAAAGCACCTTTTCTGCGCTCTTTAGGAATAGTTTTATAAAACGACAGCTTTTGCTGTAAGTCTTCATCATATTCATCGCCCTGCTCGACGCCTACAAACAGTTGCAGGATATTTTTAGAAAATCCCCTGATTATAAATTCATGATCACGAAGATTGACTACTGTGTATTTGGCTTTATTTAGTGCCGTATCCATTTCTCTTTGTGATGCATCGTGCGATAAACCATCAATTGCTTTCTTTTTCATATCTTGCGCAACTAATGGATACCATTCGACGTTGATTGTTTCATCAGCTGCACAGCTCTCGATAACGGATAGATACTGCTGGTATTCTTCTTCAAGATGAGGAAAATTATATTGTTTCATTATAGTAATTATAGAAGTAAAGTTAAAAGCTGCAAGCTTGAGCACTGTTAGATTAATTAAAATAGTGTATAAATAGTATATGGAAAAGCATGACATTCTTCAGGACGATACTAAAGTCGATAAAATTATAGATAACGAGTGGGAAGATTTTTCGGACGTAGAATTACCGGAAATACCACCTAATATTATTTTGGGCCAAGAATAATTCTTTACTTACTTGGAGCGCTGTTCCAGTTTTGCCCAAGTATAACGACGAAGTCAGCACTGGCATAGTTTTGTGCCTCTTTTGCCTGAGTAGACTTATCCGATAGTTGAACAACTGAACCGGGGAAATAGTTCTTGAGTCCTGCGAGGGTGGCAGGTTTTTTGCCGTCGGACATATCGACAATCATAGTACCGCTGTATTTACTTCCAGCGCTCCCTACATTAGCTACTGTGTATCCTGCTGCAGTAATCCTGTCTCCTTCAACTGATGCAATCCCCGTCTTATCACTTCCGTTTAGAATTACTACATTCGCCCCTTCTCTTACAACTGGATTTTTTGAAGTAAGTTGCTCGTAGTATTGAGTAAGTGCAGTGAAGTTATCGACACCTAAGGATGGGACGAGTGCATCCTGGCCTGACGCAGGATCAACACGTCCTTTAAGTAGCGGATTATCTCCAGTATAGCTAAAGCCTTCGGACTGAATGGTATTCAGGTCAATCGGCTTAGTAATTTGCGCAAGTCGGAGCACATTATTAAGCGTCATATCAGTTTTTACATTATTACTAAATGCGCTGAAGAGGCTTGTTATTTTAATCGGGTTAGTGACTACACCAGTACTTTTTGCTTTTTTTGCTAACGCAACTAACATCAATCTTTGGTTTTGGGTGCGGGCAAAGTCACTTAACTCGTAGCCGTACGAACCGTAGGCATCGCCACGTGCTCGGGCAAGATCAAGCGCCTGTTGACCATTTAAGGTATGCCAGCCATTAGATAACTTAACGAGTGGACCGTTTGTCGTAAAATCTATGCTCGGATCATATAGGCCACGTGGATCAGAGCTTTGAATATTTACTGGAATCCCGCCGACTGCATTAGCTGCATCGCGAAGCGCGGCATAATCAACTAATACATAATAATTAATAGGAATCCCAAGCTGTGTTTGGATAATTTGTTCTAGCTGTCCCATGCCGTTGGACGGATAACCAGGGGAGCTAAAATCAGAAACAGTTATAGCAGCGTTAATCTTTTGATGTCCCATAGTTGGAATGTTCACCCAAAGATCGCGCGGGATACTAAGCATGAACGCATTATGCGTCGTCGTATCAATACTCACAATCATAATAGAGTCAGTTAAGTTACCACCATTGTGCCCAACATCATCAGCTGAATTACCGGCCAAAAGAATATTGACACGACCCGACGACTCACCTTTAAGTGGTTGAGTATTTAAAAAGGCTGAGGCATCTGAAAAAAGATTACCATGCAGCACTTTATCGAGCTTTGAAAGTAGGTTTGCCCCAAAAACCGCCCCTATGACTCCAAGAATTAAAAGAGTAGAGATAATAGTCGATACTACCTTTTTCTTTCGCGACCATTTCTTTTTTTCTTTTTTTTCTTTTTTAGTCTTTTTTATGGGTAAAATCGAAGGTTTCCTGGTGTTATCTTTTTCATCTAGATAAGCAGGAAGAGACCTATTGACGAGTGAAGGCTCATTTAAGTTGATCTTTCCCATTGGCTTTTTCTCAATAGGAAGAGGTTTGGGCAATTCCTTTGCAGGCCTTGGCATACTTGGTTGAGACGTAGTAAGTTTTGGCTTAGCTGTCTGGGCGCCTCGGTAACGAGATCGGATATCTTCTATATTTCTACGTGGTTTTTGATTACTATCCATGAACACCTTATTATACTAGATTTTCGACCTGAAGACATTTTAAAATTTACATAAATCATTGTCTGAGAGGTTTCAAAAGCTTCCTTTTACTCCCTGCTATTATTGTTTATTTATTTGAAAATACGATGACACTTTTTTTGCTATACTATCTTTACATGAGTTGGTTTCGTCCTACAACAGCACTAGATAAAATTTTTGAGGTTGGGCTTTTACTTAAAGGTATTAACGGAGCACTTGAGCTGCTCGGCGGCTTCTTGCTACTATTTCTTACACCTGAACGCCTCCAACATTACCTTCACGCAATTACACAGGAAACTGTTTCCGGTGAAAAGCCATCTAAAATTCTTGAATTGCTCTACCATTCAATAGATACCCTCAGCACGGGAAGCCGTGTTTTTCTCATCGTCTATTTGTGGGTGCATGCAGCCATAAAACTGATTGCTGTTATTGGTATTTTGAAAAATAAGCTCTGGGCCTACCCTTTTTCACTTATTACGCTCGGGGTTCTCACTCTTTTTCAAGTAATTAGTATTATCCATAAAGTCAGCCTTGGCATGATTGTCCTCACCGTTTTTGATATTTTTATTCTGTGGCTTATTTGGCGAGAATACGGAAAAGCAAAAATTGAGTTTGGCGCTAAATTACAAAAAACAGAAGACTAATTACATCTGTTGTAGTATAATCATTTAAGTATTTTTAAAGGGAAAAATATGCACCCGTAGCTCAGCGGATTAGAGCATCTGTCTTCGGAACAGAGGGTCGGCGGTTCGAATCCGTCCGGGTGTACCACTTTTGAAATTATTGACGCCCCTCTAGGCGTCTTTTTTGTTATTATAAAGCTATGCATAGTGAGTTGCTTGATTTAGTCAATAAAAACGATGAGGTTATTGGAACAATTGATCGACTCGATTACGATAGGATGCTCGCTGATAACCTTGGCTACATTCGCGCTTCAGATCTCTTTATACTTAATAGCGATGGAAAAGTCTTTGTTCCAATTCGTACAGCAGATAAGCATCATGCTCCGAATGGATTCGATTATAGCGTTGGTGGTCATGTATCGGCTGGAGAAGATTACCTCACTGCCATAATCCGCGAAGCTGAAGAAGAGTTAAATATAGTGCTTACACCCGACGATATTGAATGTATTGGAAAAGATATTTCAGATACAAGTAAGTATATACGAAGCATTTACCTCGTTCGCAGTGATGATACGCCTCAGTACAATCCAGGTGACTTTAAAAGTGCTCGGTGGATGTATCCCTCGGAGCTTATGGCCGCCATTGATGAGGGCCACCCTACGAAAAGCAGTCTTAAATATACTGTTGAAATGCTAAAAAACTATTTAAAAACTCACTGACCGTTATTCTGTGAAAATTACCAAGTACATTTTCTCTTGCCTACATGTTGAAATTGATGAGAGAGCTGGTACTTTCAATCCAGGAAATTATTCCTATTTTGTTATTATAAGACTATGCATAAAACATTATTACTATGGAATGTCTATGATATTAGCTCAGAAACCTCTTCACTAAACGGAGTGATGCTTCGGGGGCGTATTCGTAAGCTTGGAATTGAAAAAGGCTTTAATGTTTTAGCCGAAAACGCTGAAGATGTCACAAACGGTGTAAGATTTGCGGTTTTAAATGAACAGGATAAAGAAGCAGTGGTTGCCTATCTTAAAAAAATTATTAATGACGTGAAGATAGGTATAGTTCTCGAAAAATGCCCAAACCCCGTTTTAAGCAAACGTAAGGTTAATAGTGAATCACGCTATAAATTGTAAAATAATTCTAACCTGAACGAGAAGGAACTATCATTCGAAACGAAGCAAAAGGGACCCGGGACTGATCTTCTAAGCAAATGTTTGATTCGACTAACGACGATAATATATTAGAAGTATGATTTTACCACTAACTACTTTTGCAGATATAGCTCCCTACCCCAACAACGCCTATTACCACCCAACCCCCTCTAACACGTCGACCAGTATTACTCTCTTAATCACTGTCATTCTCTTAGCTGCGGTGTCTATAGTAAGTAACATTGTTCTCGTTATACTATTGGCACGCACCAAGAAGGCGCAGCGACCTAAAGCCAACCTGGACGACAAGAGCGACAATGTTATTCGCTCGAGTAAATAAAAAAGCGCCCACTAGGGACGCTCTTTTTAGAAGAAACTTCTATGAATTATCTAGAGATCTTAAAGCCGTTCTTCTTTGTGTATCGAGCTGCTGCAAGAAGACCTAGGCTTCCGACAGTTGTTATAGCTAGTGCAAGTGCTGGATGATTTACTAGTTGTGCAAATCCTGTATCTGGAGTTGTTGCAGTAGTACTTGTGGAGCTACCAGAACCAGAACCGCTACCAGAACCAGAACCACTTCCCGATCCTGAGCCTGTTCCGGACGTAGGATACTTTCCATAATTTCCAGGGACTGTAGCTACCAAACTGAATGATCCAGGTGTGAATGCAGTTGCTGCGAGTGTGTTAGTTCCGTCAGGAATCAATACATATGAATTTGCAAGCAATGAGAGGGATGAGAGGGTTGCTGTTGAGTTTGATACAGAACTCGATACCTGGAATTGTCCACCGTTGCCAATATATGATTGAACATAGTTAGTGCCTTTTGAAAAATTAGTACTATTAGGCACGGATCCTACAAGTTGCACTATCGAACCCGTGTCAGCTTGAATAGTCCATCCAAGTTGTATGTATGTACTAGCTCCGGTACCTGCCATGTTGATTCCATAGCTTGGGCCAAATTCAACAGTAGTGTAACCAGTTGGAATTAAAGTATGAATATCATTAGGAGTCAAAATTGTTTGAGAAGAAGGCTGATTAGCGCCTGTGTATTCTATGGTGACCGGACCTGTTAGGTTAGGATTAGTTGCGAGTGTTGTCATTACATCAGGCACGTTTAAGGTAATAGAACCTGCGTCAGTTAATCCACCAATAACAAGTGCTGCTGATGCAGTATCAACTTTGACGACTGCTCCTGCTGCCATGTTAAAGGAAGTACTTCCTGCAGCATTGATAGACACACTACCCGATTTTAATTCGATTCCAGCGGGTACATTTGTTCCAGAAAACGTACCACTTGTGACAAGGCTACCTGTTACATTAAAAACAAGTTGCGCACCATTTTGAAATCCTGAATTTATATTGGAATTATCATACGTAGTTGCACTATTTGACCAGTTAGAAGTTGCTGTTATCGAAGCGCTTGCAGCACCGTTTTGGCCCGATCCCGACCCAGCAAGACTAGAGTTAGAACCAGCCCAATAATACGTTGTACCAGCCGCATGCACCGATGATGCGAATCCAATTAAAGAAAGGCCTAGTGAGCTAATAGCCAAAGAAGCTAGCTCAATAGACCGCTTAATATTTACTTTTTTCATTTTTTTACCCTTTTTTATTTGTTTACTTTGTTTAGTTTTAGTAATCCTGAATTGAACTATGCGCTAAACAACTAGCTTCGTCAATAGTTTATCCACAGCTTTTTCGCTACTACTTTTTTTCCGTTTTGGTACTTGAGCGTTTCAATGTTTTTTTAAGTACTTCCAAAAGACTCTCGGCGTGTTCTCGACTCATTCCAATTCTTGAAACTGCCATCGGCTGGTTGTTTGAACCAAGTCCCTGCAGGAAGTTAATAACAACTCCGTATTTATTTGCATTAATATGAATCATATCGCTATAAAGGATTCGTGCATCATTTTGAGAAATATAGGCAGTTTGCTGTATACCATTCTCATCTGACACTAAGCTACTGACGCCAGTTCTTTCTTGATCAAATCCGGCCAATTCCCACATCTTGAGCGCTTCATCTTCTTTTAAGGCAAAGTGAGAAATAAGAAGGAGCACTATATCTTCACTTGGTTGGTTTTTTCCGGCTTCAATAGCGACGAGCTCGCTTGTATCAACCTCAACCGCACCCGAAACATCCGCAATGGATTCTTTCGCTTTTTGACGCATATTCTTTAGTTGTTTTCCGAAATCGGAAAATGGTGCCTTGTCCATAGCGTCTCCTTTTAACTATCTATCTATATAATACGTAGAAGCAGTAGGCGGGGCAAGTAAAAACATCGTATAATACAGCTAATTATGAATATTCTTAATGATCTTTCGCTTGCTCGCCACACCACCATGCACATTGGTGGACCGGCCCATGAGATTATTGAGGTCTTCAATGAGTCTGATGTGCCCGAAGCCGTTAGCTACGCTCGTAACAAAAATTATCCTTTGCTCGTCATTGGCCAAGGATCAAATCTTATCTTCAGCGACAAAGGATTCGATGGTTGTGTCGTCATAAATAAGATAAGTGGGCTGAGTATTAATAAGATAAGTGGGCAAGTAAAAGTTGGCGGCGGCGTTTCATGGCATGAGCTTGTTGTAAAAACAGTTGAGGCGGGCCTTGTTGGAATCGAGGCGATGGCTATGATTCCCGGAACCTGTGGCGCGACACCGGTCAATAATATTGGTGCCTACGGCCAAGAGCTCAAAGATGTTTTTCTATCACTGCGCGCCTACGACACACAAACAAATCAATTTATTGTCATGAAAAAAATCGAATGTCAATTCGGCTATCGGAGTAGTCGCTTTAAAGATAAAGAACACGGCCGATACATAATTACTGAAATGACGTTGCAACTCCATCAAACTCCGCCAGCCTATAGTGCTCCGGATTATCCTTCTCTTATTGAACGCTTGCAAGGAAAGGGGCTCAGAACTCCTACGCCACGACAGGTCATGGAGACAATCATGGAAATTCGCTCTGAAAAATTACCGGATCCATCAAAGCTTGCAAGTGTTGGTTCTTTTTTCAAAAATCCAATTCTATCAAATGGAAAAGTTGATCAATTACTTCGTCAATATCCAGATATGCCACATTTTCCACAAAACGATGGAGCGATGACGAAACTTTCTGGCGGCTGGCTAATAGAAAAAGCGGGCTTAAAGGGAATACACAAGAACGGCATCTGGGTCTACGAAGGCTCAGCCCTAGTTCTAGTTAATGAACATAGCGCAAGCTTTAAAGATTTATGGAGTATGGTTACCCTCATCCAATCAACCGTCAGTGCTACGTTTGGAATCAATCTAGAACCGGAACCAGAACTGTTTGTATGAACGTAGAAGATATTGCGACTAAAGAAGCTTTTTTTAAAAAAGTAAAAAGACTGCTACCTGCTATTTCTGGGGAAGAGATTTCCCTTATCTCTCGCGCCTACGATTTTGCGAAAGCTGCTCACGGGGGACAAATGCGAGCCAGCGGTACTGCTTACTTTGAAGATCACTGCATGCATGTCGCTGATCATGTGCTCGATCTTGGCATGGATACACCACTGGTTTGTGCTGCCCTTTTGCACGATACAATTGAGGACACAAAAACCACCGCAAAAGATCTCCAAAAAGAATTTGGTGCAGAAATAACCTACTTAGTCGAAGGAGTAAGTAAGCTTGGAAAGATTAAGTATCATGGCAATGAGCGCCATGTAGAAAGTCTCAGAAAGTTTTTTGTATCAGTTGCTCAAGATGCACGAGTCGTTATCCTGAAGCTAGCCGATCGCTGGCATAATCTCGAAACCCTGCAGTATTTGCCCGAAGAAAAGCAGCAACGTATTGCACTGGAAAGTATCATGATTCATGCCCCACTCGCATCCCGCATGGGTATGGGTAAACTTGTCAGCACCATTAATGATTTATCCTTTCCTTATGCCTACCCGGAAGAGTACAAAAAAACAAAGAAAATAATGGACGGCATGATTAGTAATGCTGATGTATCAATTCAAAAAATGCATCGCAGCCTGAGTGCGGATTTGCATAATACCCTGCACTATTTACCGCAAATTGATGAACGCATTAAGGGAACGTATAGTTTGTACAAAAAACTAGTAAGAAAAAAATGGAATACCGAATCTATTTACGACCTCGTAGCTATTCGAGCAATCGTAAGTAATGTTTCTGATTGCTACCAGGCACTTGGTGCTATCCATAGCCACTGGAGACCAGTGCCAGGCCGCGTTAAAGACTATATTGCTGTTCCTAAGCCCAACGGCTATCAAAGCCTTCATACCGCCGTGTTTAGTGGCGATGGCCCCATTGTTGAAATACAAATTCGCACGCAAGCCATGCATGACTTTAATGAATATGGAATCGCCTCACATCACAGCTATAAAAATAACCGGGTACAAAAAGGATCAGACAAAGAAAGCTTTGCCTGGATTGAACAACTCCGCGAGCTGCAAAAAACAGATCTTAGCACTAATGATTATTTGACCCAGCTTAAGACAGACTTTTTCCAGGATAGAATTTTTGTCTTTACGCCAAAGGGTGACGTAATTGATCTTCCCGTTGGTGCTACCATTTTAGACTTTGCCTATGCAGTTCATGGAAAAATTGGTGAGCATGCCGGTGGTGGAAGAATTAACGGAAAATTCATGGCGCTCAAGACACCGCTCATTAGTGAGCAGATTGTTGAAATCGTAACGAACCCTAAGGCTCGGCCTTCAGATAAGTGGCTGGAGATGTGCATTACTTCAAGTGCACTTACTAGTATTCGACGACAGCTAAAGAAACAACGCCAGGCAATTTAGTTTTTTGTAGGGAGTGGAAAGTTACGAGCATACTCAGCAACTTCACGCTTAATTTGAGCTAATTTCTCTTCGTTATTCACATTTTGCAGCACGGTTATTATCCAGCTGGCGAGATGCTCCATGTCTGCTTCCTTAAAACCACGCGTGGTGATGGCTGGCGTGCCAATGCGAATACCGCTCGGTTTAAAAGGTGGCAAAGTGTCATTTGGGATAACATTCTTGTTTGTCGTAAGTCCTGCTTTATCTAGCGCTTTTTCTGCTACGTCGCCATCTATACCAAAAGAAGTAAATACATCTATTAGTACAAGGTGGTTATCGGTACCATTAGTGATGAGTTTGGCATTTTGCTTCATCAAATGTTCTGCGAGTTTTTTTGCATTGGTAACAGTTTGACGAGCATAGGCTTTAAATTCATCAGTCTGGGCTTCCTTAAAAGCAACTGCCTTTGCAAGAATAGTATTCATATGCGGACCACCTTGAAGGCCTGGAAAAACCGTTCGATCAATAAGCGTTGGAAGATTTTCAATTGTTTGGTCAACCGCGCGCAGGGGATTACCAACAATTCCTTTTGTCAAAATTAATCCACCCCGTGGGCCACGAAGTGTCTTATGGGTGGTTGAAGTCATCACATGGAAACCTGCATCGAATGGATTTTTCATAACTCCTGCCGCAATAAGTCCGGCAATGTGCGCTACGTCTGCCATAAGTACTGCGCCAACTTCTCTGCCAATTGCGGCAAAAGCTTCGTAGTCTAATTCTCTTGGAAACGATGAATAACCAGCAAGAATGATCTTCGGCTTATATTTCAAGGCAAGTTCACGCATCTGTACGAAATCTATTTCACCTGTTTCAATATCTTTTAGCTTATAGCGAATAAAATTAAACTGTTTGGATAATACGGTAACTGGATGACCATGCGTCAGATGGCCGCCGTGGCTTAAGTCCATGGCAAGTACGGTGTCACCTGGCTTCAACCAAGAATAGTAGACGGCTTCGTTTGCCTGCGCTCCGGAATGTGGCTGCACATTAGCGTGGTCTGCACCAAAAAGCTGCTTGGCGGTTTCAATTGCAATAGTTTCAACTTTATCGGTATTCTCCTGCCCCCCATAGTAGCGACGACCTGGATACCCTTCAGAATATTTATTAGTATAGATACTGCCAAGCGCCGTCAACACATCTTCAGATACATAGTTTTCTGAAGGAATAAGTTCAAGGCCATCTCGCTGGCGCAATTCTTCAGCAGTAATTAAATCTTCAAGTTGTTTATCGTGTAACATATGTGTTCTAGTATAGCGTACAAACTATAATTTGACATTTATTACCTCGATTGATATATTTTTCTCACATATGTCTACCAACAATACGAAAATTGGACAGTTAATATCTAAAATAAGACAAGAACGAGGCCTTACTCAAGCTGAGTTTGCCAAGCGACTCAAAACCAGTCAGTCGGCAATTAATCGTATTGAACAGGGAAAACAAAACTTAAGTATTGAAACTATCTCACGTATCTCCACGGCACTTGGCCGAGATATCGTAACGATCAATCCACAATCACTCAGTTTTGAAATTACTGGTGGTAAAGAACTGCACGGTGAACTCACTATGAAAACATCAAAGAACGCATCAGTTGCTCTTCTGGCTGCAGCGCTCTTAAATAAAGGAACAACGGTTCTTGAAAATGTGCCAAAGATAGAAGAAATTGCTCGCCTCATTGAAGTACTCGTAAGTATTGGTGTACAAGTTAAATGGATCAAGGGCAAGGATCTTGAGATTAAGCCACCTGCTCGTTTGAAACTCGAGGAAATGAACAGTGTATCTGCTAAAAAAACTCGCAGCATTATCATGTTCATGGGTCCGCTCATGCACCGTTATAAAGAATTTAATTTGCCCTACGCCGGTGGTTGTCATCTCGGCAAGCGAACGATAGCTGCCCATCAATTTGCACTTGAACAATTCGGTCTTTCCATTCAAACGGTAACCGGTAAATACAAAGTATCGGTAACTAAGAAAAAACCCGGAACGGTCACGATGTATGAAATGGGCGATACGGCAACCGAAAATGTCCTTTTTGCAGCAGCATTAACTGAAGGTAAGACAATTATAAAATTTGCTTCATCAAACTATATGGTGCAAGACATATGCCTCTTCCTTCGCAAGCTTGGCGTTAAGGTTGAGGGAATCGGTACCAGTACACTGACTGTTCATGGAGTTGCTGAAATCAATAAAAAAGTTCGCTACTCACCGGCTGAAGACCCACTTGAAGCAATGCTCTTCATGACCGTAGCAACGCTTACGAATTCAGTTATTACGTTGCGCCGTTGTCCGATAGATTTTTTGGAACTTGAAATGTTGAAACTCGAGAAAATGGGACTGACCTTTTCTATTAGTGAGGTTTATCTTGCGAAAAACGGTCACACTAAACTCGTCGATATCACGACACACCACTATGAAAGCCTCACGGCGCTTGCCGATAAAATTCACCCACTACCCTACCCTGGTATTAATATAGATAACCTTCCCTTCTTTGTGCCGATTGCCGCACTCGCTAAAGGAGAGACCCTGATTCATGATTGGGTATTTGAGGATCGGGCAATCTATTTCACCGAACTTAATAAATTGAACGCTCGCGTGCGGTTACTTGATCCACATCGCATTATGGTGGACGGGCCGACTAAATTTAAGCCTGCTGAAATTATTTGTCCACCAGCACTTCGTCCTGCCACCATAATTCTCGCTGCAATGCTGGCAGCACCAGGTAAATCGGTGCTTAGAAATATCTATTCTATAAATCGGGGGTACGAATCTCTCGCAGAACGTCTGCGTGAACTTGGAGCAGAAATAAATACTCTGCATGACTTATAATTTTTTTATGGTATAATTACCCCTGTTGTACGCGGGATTCGTATATCGGCTAATATGTCAGTTTTCCAAACTGAAGAGACCAGTTCGACTCTGGTATCCCGCACCAATATATGCCCTGGTAGCTCAGTTGGATAGAGCAGAGGACTTCTAAGCCTAAGGTCACTGGTTCGAATCCAGTCCGGGGCACCAAAATCTGGCTAAAAACAGATTGGTTTAGATACTATGGCGAATGTAGCTCAGTTGGTTAGAGCGTCGGGTTGTGGTTCCGAAGGTCGAGGGTTCGATCCCCTTCATTCGCCCCAAATAGAAAAATATGAGTTCCTTCGCGTAGGAACTCTTTTTTATTTGGTGTACACTACTATGAATGTACGTAACAGCTAAAGTTTTAAAGATAAAAGACAAGCGGGCTGCCCACCGAGAGCGACACATCTTAACAAGGGGATTTGTTTTTCTCATCGGAGTCATGCTGCTTATTTGTGGACTGCTTGCACTTGTCGTGTTTCCAGAAGCAGGAATTGTATTTCTCCTTGCGGGTCTCGCTTTTCTATCACTTGAGTTTGAATGGGCTTTTATTGCACTTCATTTTTGTGCGCAAAAAACCGACCAGCTCATCCACTGGTTTAAGCATTTACCTGGATCAGTTCGCTTGGCCATAGTAGGCTTCTTCTTACTACTTCTTATAGCGACAATTTGGTACTTAGCTAAATAAAACTGTTGATCCAAAAAGCGCGAAGGGAAGCCAAAGCGCTATACCTGATGCCATCGGAACTAAAATATTATCACTTCCCTTTGGTGAGATAATCTCAAGAATGGTGAGAAAAACTGCTGTTAATAACGAGTAGAGAGGTATCAGGAACATAAGCCGCGAATTAAAAGTATGGGGACTGAATCCACCGACCCAGTAGGTTGCATTCAAGAAGAAAGATATAAGCAAAAACGTAAGACTGCCTTCGACGCTTTTCGTGGAACCATTAAACTTAAAACGGCTCGCTCGATGGGACATTGTAATACCAATTATTGCAGCAAAACCATCTGCGAGCGCAATATGTAGCACCGCAATCGCATACATCCCTTTAACAGTGAAAAATATTGCGCAAAGCCCGATAGCGAGCGCATAGAGTAGCTCACCATATGAAGTCCTACGAACACCGCGGATAGAATTAAAAATCTGTAGTTTTTTAGCAACTACAAGCACCACCATAAACAGTACGCTTAGAAGCACGATATAATTTCGTGACATAAACATGGGCCAAAAGGCGGCGAAGCTTGCCGCTAGAATATGCACAAATTTTCTTGCATATTCTCCTTTTAGGATTTTCTTTTTCCAAAGCAATTCACCGGCTAATAAAATCAGACCAGTGCCCGCAATAGCTACTAAAGTGCCGTACATATGGATACCATTATACGCTCAAAATAGAGATGGTATAACTAATTTGAATCAAATTAAAACACCCTCCAATTCTGGAGGGTGTAGTTTTCTAATTGGTCGGGGATAAAGGACTCGAACCTTCGACCTCGCGGTCCCAAACCGCGCGCGCTAGCCAACTGCGCCAATCCCCGATACTGTCAAATCCGCCCTATCATAACAGATAGAGCGGGGTTTGACTAGTCGGCCTTACTTAGCAAACTCGATTGCTCGAGTTTCTCGAATAACATTTATTTTAATCGTACCAGGATATTGCATGGTTGATTCGATCTTCGTCGCTATATCTCGAGCTAGTTTTATAGCGCTCAAATCATCAATATCTCCAGGGCGAACGAATACTCGTACTTCACGACCGGCACTAATAGCATAGGACTTTTCAATGCCACTAAAGCTGTTTGCAACATTTTCAAGTTCACGCATACGTTCTGCAAAGTTTTCAGCACTTATGTTACGAGCACCTGGACGTGAGGCACTTATAGCGTCAACAACTCGCACAATAAGCGCTTCAGTTGTCGTAGCTTCCATGTCATCATGATGCGCTTCGGCTGCATGGGCTACTGGTTCAGGAACACCGTACTTCCGGGCCATTTCGCCAGAAATATGGTGATGCTTGCCTTCCATTTTATGGGTTAAAGCTTTGCCAAGATCATGAATAAGAGCGGCGTACTTGGTAACTCGAACATCTGCACCAACTTCTTCAGCAATAACTCCAGCAAGATGTGCCATTTCAGTTGAGTGCTTCAATACATTTTGGCCATAGCTTGTTCGATACTTTAGCTCGCCTAAGTACTGAAGGATTTCACGAGGTATGCCAACCACACCAACTTCACGTGCGGCATCTTCTGCCGCTTGTACGACTTCTTTTTGCACTTGCTTTGCTGCCTTTTCTACTACTTCTTCAATGCGTCCTGGATGCACTCGACCATCCTTTAGAAGCATTTCAAGTGCAACGCGTGCCACTTCTCGGCGAACGGGATCAAAGCTGGAAAGAATAATCATACCGGGCGTATCATCAACCATAATGTCGACTCCAGTAGCACGTTGCAAGGCTTGAATGTTTCGCCCTTCTTTTCCAATGATTCGACCCTTCATCTCTTCATCTTCAAGCCGAACGGCAGTTACGGTGCGTTCTGCAGTTACTTCACTGGCCATTCGTTCCATTGCACTAACAATAATTGTTCCTGCAGTTTCCTCGGCAAGATCCTTCGCATCAGCCTGAAGTTTCGCTACAAGACCCATAAGATCGTTCTTAATGTCTCGTTCAGTCATCTGCATCAGTTTGTCGGCTGCTTCTGCTTTAGTCAGCTTAGCTATCTTTTCTAGCTTTTCTTGTTGCTTTGTCCGAAGTGCTCTAATCTCATTTTTAAGACCTTCTACTTCATCTTCGCTCTTACGAAGTTTGTCGCCTCTTTTATCGAGCTCATCAAGCTTTCGATCAAGTGAAGTTTCGCGATCAAGAAGTCTGTTTTCAGTTTCCTTGAGTTCTCTTCGTCTTTGCTGCTCTTCTTTACGAGAAAGCTCAGCTGCAGCTGCAGCATCTTCTTGGGCCTTTTTAATAACGCTAGCTGCTTCTTTATTGGCCTTAGCGAGCGCCTTCTCTGCTTCGTTGGCAGCATTGCCAAGTCGTTTTTTTGTTACTACTTGGCTCGCACCAAATCCAGCTCCTAAACCTATAACGGCAAGAACCAATGTTATTGGAGTCATGTTCACCCTTTCTATCGGTGCAGATATAGCCTCAAGACATCACTATCACTTCATTAGCCTTGATCTATACCTGATTTACGAAATATTTAATGCTTACAATCAGGACTAACAAATCTCTCAATTAAATCCTACATATATAATAGCGCTAATTTAAGAACAATTAAACTCTATTATGACTACAGTAGTGGTGGCCCTGAGTATATCGACTGGTATTGTGTCTGTGTTGCACCGCTAACATAGGGACTAGCGAATAAGTCATAGCTCGGGAAATTAATGACTTCAGCAGCAGTTCCAGTCCTAAGGCCGGGGCAGCTCGGGTGTGCGTTGGTTATGTAGGTTCCGGCAGTAGCGTTGTCTTCGGTTGAAGTAGCATACAGTCGGGTGCCACAAACACGATCAAAGTGGATGGCGTTATTGGCACCTACTTCCCCGTTGACGAGGAGTGTGTTGCTGCAGCCGGCACTAGGAGTTGCAGCAGCGCCTGTTGAACAAGTGTAGATGTCGTTAGTGGCTTGGAGTAGTACATCTATTTGAGTGACGCTAGGATCAATGTAGATGTTATTTTTTGCTATGAGGGTTATGACGGGAATGGAGGCATTGTCGAATAGGTTTGAGGGAGAAGGTAGTTTGGTGGAATCTATGGTGATGTTACCTTTGATGTAGATGTCATTTCCGACAATGGTGATCTTTGAGGCTACGGAGCTTGCGGCATTGATAGTGGTAGTTGCATTGGTGTCACCATAATAGCCGGAGGTAGACCAGTTATCTGCCCAGGCGGCACCACTCGTGTTATTGGTGGAGGCAATGGATACTTGGACGTCCGTGACAGACTTAAGGCCGATGGGTGATGCGGGAGCAGTGCTACGGAATGCTGCAGTAGCTACGAGGATGGTTGTTTTTGCTATGGCAGCATATTGAGCAGCAGAACCTGCACTAGAGCTAGAAGTTGTCAGTGGTTGGTTGTCGAGATTGTTGAAATAAATAGAGCCGGAGCCGCTTGCTATGTTGTTGCCGTAGAAGCGGGCGTAGGGGACAGTGTAATTTCTAAGTTGCGCGGTTGTCGAAGGAAGCGGACTTGGCACACCAGCTGCCGCAGTTATAGCAGCCGTGAAAACGTATGTATTTGGGTCATATGCATTGAGGGTAGCCGCCGAAAATGTAATTGGTATATTCGAAACTGCGGGACTGGCTGCAGTGCAGGCATATGTGGAGTTACTAGAATAAATTGAGGGTAAAGAAGTAACGGAATAGGAGATTGTTCCTATGAAATCACTACAGCTGATAGCAACATTCATAGATACTCCAGATGCCGAACCTATCTCATGCTCTACTGAGGGCGAACTTATCCCATTTAAAGTGCCGGTCACTACTACGGTAGGTTTCTGGAGTACTACAACGCAAGCTTGTGCAGGAGAGCCAGAAACGGATGCATAAGAGGGTTGATTAGAGATAGTTGTGGTGATGCAATAGGTTGTACCAGCAGTCGACGTTGTTGGAATCGTGATAGTACAACTTTGAGTATGCGTGGCTTCGGGTATTAGAGGGGAGGAAACATTTCCCGAAGTACCGCAGCCTGCACCAAATGTCGTATCACCAGAACCGGCGGTTGTTGATGGAGTTACTGAATATGAATAGGAGTCTGTGCCGTCATCCGGAAGAGTATTTGAATCAGCGACAGTACTTGTGAATGTTACTTGACTACCCGGATAAACACCATTCGCTGCAATTGGGCTAACTTCACAGTGCTTGACCGTGCCGAATAGTGGATCGCCGAAGACGGCGTTATTGCATGGAGTTCCTCCGGAAATAATTTTAGTGACATACGTAGATCCCGCACCAAAGCGCACCTTTTTCGTTCCATTGAACGAGCAGGTTCCGTTTTCGGCAGCACAAGATGTCCATGAGACCAATAACGAAGTTGGGGTTGGAGTTCCATCAACAGTAGTAGCAGCAGCGATATCTGCTCTTTGGGCTTTTTGGTAAAGGAAATCATAGCCACGATTAGTAGGAAGACCATAATCACAGTAATAGCTTCCCGTATTTGTACCGCTGTTATCTACTTCTGCCTGTTGCCATTCGTATGAACTTGAAGTAGATGTACACGAATCCCCAATATTACCGGAGATACGAGTGCTTCCAAATGGAGTAATGACAAGGTTCGAATACGTTACACCTGCATACCGGTAAGTTGATGGAACATGTACACAGAAGTAATAATCAACCCCTACCTTGAAAGTATAGTTACCCGCATCGTCCGTGGTAGGAGATTGAGCGAACGGTTGGCCGTCGGTGCAGTTTCCTGGTGTTGCGTGAGTCGCGGGAATAGAGATTCCTGGAAGCCCCACTTTCCCAGATCCCGTGGTGTGACCATAAACAGCGCCCTGGATAGTCGTGGGTGGAGGTGATGGCTCCACATATACTGCATTAAATTGCATCGTCAAACCATTTATTGCACCATGGCTCTTGTTGGCAAGGTTCCAGGTTAAGCTACCCACACGTGGAATCGTATCACCGTCAAAATAGTACAGCCAAGTACCGCCATCAGCATAGCCTGCTGGATGTCCATTCATTGACATTGTGAAATTTCTTCCTTCATTATTCTTTGAGCCTGGATTGGTAGAAGTGCCGCACATCAGCACCCATCCTGAGCTATTACTTGGTGAGCTAGGGATGCCACTAACATTTTGTGAGGACGTGCCATAATCAAGCACCATATCCCCCGCGTTATAACTGTCCACATTATTTGTATCCGTACAGCCTGAAGTAACAGGTGAGAACTGCACCCCAGCGTAGGGACCTTGATTAACAGTCTTGTTAGCATTAACTCGTATAATCCCTGCATCACCTCCTGTGCCGCCATTGGCATTGGAGGTGAGATTCATTGTGTAGCCAGTAATGGGAGGAGTATTATTCTTATTCCCTTTGTTGTCTAATACGGCAACATGCACAATAAGACCTTCGTAATCTTCGGTATTTCCGGATGAAATCGTACACGAACCGGCAAGAGCTTTACTTGAAAACGTAGAAAGTGCTATTACAAAAAAACTAGCAAAAAATATAAGGTAAAATATTTTTTTCATACTTAAACTATAGCCCATAGTAAGTCGCCTTCGAAGCTTTTACTGCACTATTAAACGTGGCGGTATCTGGGCTGTTTGCGTACGTTTGACTCAAATCTACGAAATAATAATATGTTCCCATTTTTTTTCCATAGTTTACTAGTTCAGCTGTCTGCACTTCACTAACTCCTTTTTGAGATACACTTTTAATATATGCAATGATATCTGGTATCTGCACCTGCACTGACCACGAAAGATTATTATCACCCAACTTAACGCTAAGATTGCAATTCGGTAAATAACCCTGGCTTAAATTAAGGTCACCACTTACACCTGCAAGCACGGCATCAGGAGTTAATTTCCCTGATTTGAGTGCATCATGGAAATAGTTTGCTTTTTGAAGCGCATAGTTTTTATCTTTATCTATATTCACCGGATTATCCGATCCGGTTGGCGGTGTTCCGCTCAAATAAAATGACGAAACGTGTTGGTTGCCCCAAAAATAATACAAATACCCCTTAACGACTCCCGGCCCTCCATTTGAAAGGAATTTTTTTAAACTGTTTTCGTAAGCGAGTAACTTAATCCATTTCTGGGCTTGGACGCTGTTATCTGAAACAACACTTGATGACAGAATTGCAGTTTCACTATTAGTTATTGAATCGGGGATAGTGATGCCCAGTTTTTGTGCAATTATTTGGTCACGATAATAGCTGAAGGCTATCTTAGCATTGTCTTGTTGTGGGTTGCGTCGGTTTGGAAAAGAAACCAAATCCTTTATCTCTGCTTTCGTGAATTTTTGGTTGTCAATAATGAAGGCGTACTTTTTTTTATCAGAATTCTTGTTGATTGACACGTAGATTGCTACGCCGACGACGGCAATTGCCATGAGAATGAATACGACCAGGAAGCTCTTCTTAGATATTTTTATCATTTCCCTCTTACCTTTAGTGAAAGTATACAGTAAGCTTGAGCGAATTAATAACTAATTCTTAACAGCGTATACGATGAATCGGTTATTATACGTTTTTTGGTTTTGGATATATGTTCCAGTGCAAGTCATGAGGTTTAAGCCAGACTTATTAGGATCAATAGATTTAAGCATAGTATTCATATTAATCGTGTCCTTATTTTGAACCGAGGTAGAGTGAACAGTATAGCTGTGAGTAGAGTCATCCCCCATGGTAATAATGATCTGTGCGCCAGTCTGAATATTCTTAAGCCCCGCAAAGACGCCACCATGAATTGGACCGAGCACGTGACCATCTATAAACGAAGCGCCACTTTGTCCTGGCTTAGCGCTCTGGTTGAACCATGCGGTATCAAAACTATTCGAAGGGGTTCCGACTGCACCATCTTTGGTAGTTCCTACTTCTATAACTCGTGCATACACTCCAAGCGAAGGAATAGTAATATATTTTGGCTTATCAGGTGCTACGCTGTAGGCTGCCATAGAATTGCTCGTGGGCTTTGCCTCGCTTACAGTAGCTGCACTCACAGGAGTAGTCGCGCTTGAACTCGAAGTCGAATTAGAAGGATTTGCATTTTGATTTGCAGTTTCTACTGCTGCCTGCGCTTGTATTGCTTTTGTTACCGCAAGACTATGCAGGTTTGTATAAATTCCGAAAGAGAATAACCCAACCGCCATAATCGTAAGCACGAGAGGGGTGATTCTTAGTTTCGAACTTACGCCATTTGTACTTACGAATAACTTCCTTATGAATGCAATCGGTTTTGGATCAATTCTAATTTTTCCTGAATAAATAGGAGAGAATAGCTGAGGATAGACTGCAACTGCGGCTGGTGATGCAGTGATCATGGGACTAGTTTGATTGCTAGCACTGGGTGGTGAATATTCTTCAATTGTGGGAGGTGAATAGCTTACTTGCGAGGTTTCCGCTTGCTCTGCCTGAAGATAGACTCGGGGTTTTGAGACATTAGCTACATCCTGTTGTTGATCCCAAGTTTGTTTTTTTGGCGCTCCAACATCAAAATTCAGCGGATCTTTCGATACTTTATTATTTACAGTCGGGCGTGGATTTCTGTACTTAGGACGCACAGAACCAACCATTGGCCGAGGCTGGTAACTAGTGAGCTGTTTACGAGGTGTGCTCGCGTAAATATTTTCTTCCATTTTTTTGTTGTAAATTTTTGTTGTTTAAATCGCTACTACTACTAGTCTAATATTCTCTGTAGTTTTGTCAATCTAATTTTTTGTGTGCAGTGTACTCATTACAACAGTTATACACTCTTATTTCACTTTTTGGGCGTAGTGGTAAACGCATCGGAACCATATTCGGGAATAGCAACTTTTTCGTCCTCTTGGTTTAGCAGTCTTTTGATGGCAATTTGTCTCCAATTTTCGCCCAGAGCAGCAATGATAGGGACCTTGAGACTGAAAGCGAGTGCATTAGCGACGCTCATGCCGATCCTGAGGCCGGTGAAACTTCCTGGGCCCTTGAAAATGGCGACACCCTGTATGTCTTCCCATTTCTTGCTATTTTGCTCAAGCAGTTGAAGCATCTTTAGATGAATCGTATCGGCAAGTTGTCGGTGTGCTTCCCAGATGATAGTGTCAATTTTTTTCTGATTCTGAAAGAGCGCTATTTCCGCCACCGGCGTATCCGTTTTAATGCTAATAATTATCACTGGTTTATTCCCTCTAAAATATAAGCGCTGTCTTTGGGTAGCTGTACTTCTAATTTTCGGCTGTCTTCATCAATAGCAGTTATGGTAATCGTGATTCTCTTTTTTGGCAGCACTTCTCGAACGACATCGCCCCACTCAATAACGCTGACTGCCCGAGGGTCATCAGCTACTTCAGATAATTCATGCGCTATAAGCCCGGGAGTAGCGAGTCGATAAAAATCAAAATGATGAATCAAGAAATGGGGTGTCTCATATATTTTAGAAATAGTGAACGTCGGACTGGAAACCTGATCTTCACTCTTTGTTCCACGCACCAGACCACGAGTAAACGTAGTCTTACCTCCTCCAAGATCTGCAATGAGTTCGATACATTCACCACCTTTAAGATTGTGTCCAATTATTTCAGCAAAAGCCTCAGTCTCGGATTGTGAATGAGTTATCTTTGTCAAAATTTCTTCCTGCATATTTTAAAGCTTACCCTGTTGTGTCCGTATTAGGCAATGGCGGAAACATCATTTTTTTGTGTACAATAGAACCGTTATGCTCATGCTTTCATCAAAATTTACAGCAGTCCCAATACTTAGTTTGCGCGTCGGAGGCCGTATTGCTACGACGACTGAAGCTATTATTAATCCCAACAATCTTCATATTGATGGATTCTACTGTCAGCCTGGCAACCAAAAGGAACAACTTATTCTTCTAGACATGCACATTAGGGACTTCACCCACAAGGGGATTATTATTGATGACCATAGCGCACTAAGTGAACCCGAAGATCTTATTCGGCTAAAAGAGATTTTAGAAATTCACTATAATTTAGTTGGAAAAAATGTTCTGGTGAATAAAAAGAAGGTCGGTAAAGTTCGTGATTATTCTTTTGATCAAGCGAGCCTATTTATTCAAAAGATTTATGTGCAACCTTCACTATGGAAAACAATTAATCTAAGCGACCTCATTTTTGATCGAAAAAATATAGTAGAAGTAACCGATAAATATATCGCTTTTCGGGGACCCGAAGTAACGGTGCGTGAAAAAAAATTCACTACGAACGCTTTTCAGGCGAATTTGTCCGCGAGCGCATCAACTACATCTGAATACCGATAGCCCTGACGAAGTAAATAGGTTGTCAACTTTTGACTATCCTGATACTTTGTTTGTTTTTGTTTTTTTTCAATAAGCATCATGAGCGCCGATTTGTCGTTCACTGATTCTTCCAATAAAAGTGATTGAATAATAGCAGTATCGACACCCTTTTGTCGGAGCTCCTGTCGAATGAATTGCTGACTTTTTTGTTTTACCCTTCTTTGATCGATCCACCACCGCGTAAAAGACGTATCACTTTGATACCCTCGTGATATAAATTCATCCAGCCATGCCCTTGCCTGTTCACCGTCGACCTTCTTTCGCCTAAAATAGTCCATGACTTCTTTTTCTGAATGAGGTCGAATCATCAGCCACTCCAGCGCTCGTTGCCGTAACTTTCCGTCAAGCGATAGTTTTTCAAATTTCTTTACATCTTGCTCGTCAATTTCAAGATCTTTTTTTACCTTATGCTCTAGTACCTGGTCGATTGTTAGAGAAAAGCTATATTTACCATCCAAAAAAACGTTGACCCTATCGGGATTTTTAACTTGGAACGAAAGCTTCGTGATCTTCATGACTAACCAATTTTGCGAACAAGTGAGATAAAGATGACGGTCATTACACTAAGCCAGCCGAGCTCAATCGTCCATCCCCAGGTTCTTTCACCCCACTGAATAGCCGTGTGAAACCGTGTTAAAATACTTTTCTTTGGAACCACTTTCTTTTTGAGCTCCAACAAGAGTCGATAAATCCAAACGACGTCCGGTATGGTGGCCAGGGTCATTGCGGCAATAACTAAATATCGAAAATGGCCAGTTACGAGAAGTACTGTTAGCCACAATGTACATAGCAAAATGAAATCTATCGTATAAATAGTGATGAATTTCTTATCTATATCCTTTCCTTTGGTGTTACCAAAATGAGGAAGTGCATCAAGTACAAAGTGGGATAAAAGTGCAATCGGAAGTATCCACCATGATTTTGTTACTAGCGCCAGATTTGCTGCTGTAATAGAGTGATTTGTGGCGGTCATTTAAAACCTTATTTAAGCAGGCGTGACTGCTGCGCGAACAGCTTTTTCAATTTTCTTAAGATCATCTTGATGATCGATTAAATATTGCTTGGCCGCCTCACGGCCTTGGCCAATTTTGCTACCCTCATATTCAAACCAGGCGCCACTTTTTCCAACAATGCCGTGCGTTACTGCAAGATCAAGCGTGTCACCTTCACGGCTGATACCAACGTTATACATAATATCGAATTCCGCTTCCCTGAATGGCGGAGCAATCTTGTTCTTCACTACTTTGACTCTTGCTCGATTTCCAACAACTTCTTCGCCGCTCTTAATCTGACTAATTCTTCGAATATCCAAGCGAACTGATGCGTAGAACTTTAATGCATTTCCACCCGTTGTAGTCTCTGGGTTTCCGAACATAATACCGATCTTCATACGCAACTGATTAATGAAAATGACCGTAGTGTGGCTTTTGTTAATAACACCGGTTAGTTTTCTTAGCGCCTGACTCATAAGTCGAGCCTGTAAGCCCATGTGAGAATCACCCATGTCGCCTTCGATTTCTGCTTGCGGAACAAGAGCTGCAACAGAGTCAACGACAATAAGGTCAACAGCGTTACTTCGCACTAAGGTTTCGACGATTTCAAGCGCCTGCTCACCATTATCTGGTTGGGCAACAAGGAGTGTTCCGATGTTTACTCCGATGCGTTCTGCATAGGCAGGATCGAGCGCATGTTCTGCATCAATAAAGGCAGCCGTGCCGCCTTGCTTTTGAATCTCCGCTACGGCATGAAGGGTCAGTGTTGTTTTACCGCTACTTTCTGGACCGTATACCTCAACGATTCTTCCTTTTGGAATACCGCCACCGAGTGCTAGATCCAGACTAAGGCTTCCTGATGAAAATGTTTCTACATCAATCTTATGGTCAGCGCCCAGTTGCATAATAGCGCCAGCACCAAATTGTTTTTTAATTTGATCAACTGCTAAATTAAGCGCCTGATCTTTACCACTTGCGTTAGTGATCTCAGTTAATGTCGTATCTTTCTTTGCAGATTTTTTTCCAGCCATAGTACCTTACTCCCCTTTATCAACCGTTAGTGTCAGTTTCTTCATTATAGCAAAACTGGTATCATCTCGAGTAATAATATTGTAAAAATATAAAACGCTTACTCTTATTTGCGCTATACTAGTAGAGTACTATGCAAACACAAGAAAAAAAGCCTATTGCTACTACAGCTCGCCTGCAGTCTATTGTTGATTACGGGATTACCTTAGGCGCCAAAGCAATTCATCTTGAGCCACGAAAAGGTTCTATGGCAATACGCTATAGAGTCAATGGTTCACTAAAAGAAGAACGTCACTTATCTTTAATTGAATATAACGCTCTCATTGCTCAAATAAAACTAAAGTCCAACCTGAAAATAACCGAACATGCCAGTGCCCAGCAAGGAATTTTCCATCACTCTTTCAAGAAAAACGCCTTCAAGATATCCGCTACTGTGCTTCCCATTTTGGAGGGAGAAAAAGTAGTTTTGCATATTCAGCACACCAATCCAAAACCACCAACATTAGAGTCCCTTGGCTTCTGGGGGCAAAGCTTAAAGACAATTCAGCAAACACTCTCTCTTCACCGAGGTCTTATTATTGTTAGTGGCAAAAGAAATACTGGAAAATCGGCAACGCTCTTTTCGATGCTCTCTACCCTTGCAAACAGTGGCCTTTCTGTCGCTACCATAGAAGATCCCGTCAGACATGTCATCAAAGGCGCGCATCAGACACAAGTTAATCATAAGAACGGTCTCACCACTGAAATGGGACTACGAAATATCTTACTTCAAGATGCCGATGCAATACTTATCCAACCACTCCATTTAAAAAATATAAGTGAGCTCATTGAAACAACGATTCAAAAAGGTCACCTACTGTTTGGATCGCTTCATGCGGTAGATAGCGCTGAAGCCATTCACCATCTCGTAAATAGTGGCCTAGATAAATATACCGCAGCAAAACACATTCAATTAGCCATCACCCATGATCAGGTTAGGACTCTTTGCAATAACTGCAAACAAGCCTATGCGCCATCTGAAGAAGAAGTTAAGACGTTGCTCCGTGAATTTTCTAATAATGAGAATCTAGCCATTGAGCGATTACATATTCTTGAAATGGCCGCTAAAGACAGTGGGATCGCTGCAGAGAGAAAATTATCAACAACCTACGGCAAGATTGAACAGCTTTGGAAAGCTCGCCCAAATGGTTGTCAAAACTGTAACTACAAAGGCTACAAAGGTTCTATTGGCGTCTTTGAGATAGTACAAAATGGAATTGAACTCCAGAAGATACTTCTTGCTAATCTTGGAAGGCAATCATTGAGGAATGAAATTAAGCGCTCATTAGCTCTTTCAACAAAGCAGGACGCTATCATAAAAATGCTTCGAGGACTCACCTCGATGAATGAAGTTATGCAGGTACAAACTATAAAGGAACAAGATTGACAGTCCGATTACGGAGCATATAATAACCTATGAAAATGACACACAAAAAACAGAACCAGAACGGGTTTACAATAATCGAAATGCTAATTGTGGTATTAGTTATTGGAGTTCTAGCAACGCTTGTTGTCGTTACCTTTAGTGGCATTCAAATGAAAAACAGGGATAACAAGCGAAGAAATGACGTGGAAGCAATTGCCATGCAACTTGAAGTATACAACGCGTCGCACGGCGCGTACCCAGCACTAGCAGAACTATCAAGTGAAAATTGGGTGCAGAAAAATCTTAGAAACTTGAATACTAATCATCTTCAAGCACCGGGATCAAAAAATGCTGATTCACTCTCAAGCACTATATCAATTAGCACCTACCAGTATGTTACGGGTCCAGCTGGTTGCACGACAGTCAAAACAACTTGTACAACCTTCACGCTCACCGCAAAGCTTGAATCCAACAACGCACAACCAATCGTTGTCAAAAACGTCTCTAATTAATAATGACTATGGTCGCTGGAGCGACTGCTATGTAAGCGGTTTCTGGCTGAACCCGTTTGTCCGGTAGCAATCATAAAATCATCTTTAGCATGAAGTATTATCTTTGCTACTCGATGAGGGTTAGGACAATAATTAAAGTAGAAATTTGTCTGCTCTCCAGCAGTCTCTATATTTAGTACTCCATAGCTAAACAAATTTGAAAAGATTCCTTTTTGTTCGCTGGTTACATCTTCAACATTAGCAAGTGAAAGTTGTGAAACTTTTCTGTTGAGTAGTCCATTTTGAATTATTTGAACGACATTTTTATCTGTTACCGTTAATTTGCTCTTGCGGTAAACAAACGTTGCAAGAGAAAGAATTAGCCCGATCAAGAAAACCGCGAAGACAGATAACATACCGACAGTGCCGTAATTTATAGTAGTTCCCCCAAAACTTGGCAACATAATACTTATTCCAAAAAGAGCGAAGGCAAGACATAGGAACGAAAGAATATAAATAAAGATTATGCCGAATGGATGCTGGTGCACGATACACATAATTCGCTCATCGTTTCCCACATCCTCAATTGTCTTGAAGTATTCAGATTCTCGATAACTTTTGCCTGCAACCATGATGACATCTCCTGCATATAGTATAGCAGAAAAAGCTAACTACGCTATATATTGTGTTTTTTACCTAAATGCTTGTACGCCTTGGGTGTCACCTTGCGTCCCCGAGGAGTGCGTTCTAGAAGGCCAATCTGTAGTAAATATGGTTCATAAAAATCTTCAATAGTTGAGCGCTCATCCGCAATCAAAGCCGCCAAAGTATCAACACCAACTGGCCCACCATTATAGTTATCTATAATTGCGCTTAGTAGTAATCGATCGCCTGGATCAAGTCCTAGTTCGTCAATCTCAAGTAGTGCCATTGCCTCGCCAGCAATCTTTTCGTCAATCTTCCCTTTTCCGTTTACATCAGCATAATCCCTTAACCGTTTGAGGATTCTATTTGCAATTCGTGGGGTTAGACGTGCGCGGGTTGAAATTATGGCTGCTGCTTCCGGGACAATTTCAACATTTAGGATATCGGCTGAACGATGTACTATTTCAGCGATTTGTTCAGGAGTGTAGAACTCGAGGCGGTGAATCATACCGAACCGATCACGAAGTGGTGCAGCAAGTGCTCCGGTTCTTGTTGTCGCTCCAATAATAGTAAACTTCGGTAAATCAAGCCTTAGGCTTCGGGAACTTGGCCCTTTTCCGAGCATAATATCTAACTTAAAATCTTCCATGGCGCTATAGAGAACTTCTTCGACTGTCCGATTTAAGCGATGGATTTCGTCGATAAATAGGATATCGCCATCCTGTAAATTAGTGAGTAAGCTGGCTAAATCTCCGGCACGCTCAATGGCCGGGCCGCTGGTAATTCGAATTTGCGCACCCATTTCATTGGCAATAACACTTGCCATTGTTGTCTTACCAAGACCCGGAGGGCCATACAGTAGAACGTGATCAATTGGCTCACTTCTCTTTTTTGCTGCTGCAATCGTCAGCTGCAAGTTTTTCTTCAATCGTTCCTGTCCGATGTAGCTTGCAAAATCCTTAGGACGCAAACTTGTATCAATCGCCTCATCAATTGGTTCTTTCACCTCAGGATCCACTAATCGTTCTATCATACCCTCTATGTCCTAACCTTTAAGGCTTGTCGAATCTTTTCATCAAGTGGCAGCGAACTATCGACTGATTCAAGCGCCTGTGCGGCATCCTGCAAGGAATAGCCGAGCGCAAGCAATGCTTCATGAGCATCATCAAGTTTGGTATATGATGGTTGGTTCAAGAATGCAGTTGCAGACGTACTAGATATAAGACCAACCTTATCCTTCAGGTCAACAACTACTCGTTCAGCCACCTTCTTGCCAACCCCAGGAGCGGATTGGAGCAACTTAACATCACCTGAAGATATGGCCTGTTGGACGTCTTGCATTGATCCGACACTTAAAATTGCTAAGGCCATTTTTGGACCGACACCATTAACACTCAATAATTTTTCAAAAAGTTCTTTTGTATTTCTCGATATAAATCCAAATAAGTCATGTGATTGTTCTCTGATATGTTCATAAATATATACCGTGGCTTCTGTGCCTACCGATAATTTTCCCCAATCATCTGCCGATACAAGTAGCCCATAGCCGACACCATGCACATTCAAAACAATCGTTTCATTAATCTGTTCACTTACTTTACCCGTCAATGTCGCTATCATATCTTAGAGTATAACAGAGAGGCTGTTGCATGCGTGAGTGCTGCAGCTAGTGCATCAGCGCAATCATCAGGCTTTGGTATATCTTTCAGGTTAAGCATCACACGTACCATCTCCTGAATTTGCTTCTTTTCAGCTCGCCCATAACCAGTCAATGCCTGCTTAATTTGCAAAGGAGTATATTCAACGATCGCACCACCGCCCTGCACTGCGGCAAGCATAATGACACCCCGGGCATGGCTAACGCTCATTGCAGTTGTTACATTTTTAGCAAAGAATAATTTTTCAATCGATACAACGTCGGGTTTATGCAAAGTAATAATTTCCGTTAGTCCCTCAAATATAGTTTTCAGCCGCAATTCAAGCGCTTGGTGTGCGGGAGTTCGTATCACTCCAGCATCAATCATTTGATGCTGCCTTCCATTAGTTTCAATCACTCCAAATCCAAC
>Ga0207954_1000009_pt1 | contig 54960 bp, 46 predicted proteins | sample CryBogmetaGMA0M_FD_184547 | JGI IMG/M metagenome (GOLD analysis project Ga0207954, IMG submission 184547) | Freshwater microbial communities from Crystal Bog, Wisconsin, USA - MA0M (SPAdes) | ecosystem: Environmental > Aquatic > Freshwater > Lake | place: Crystal Bog, Wisconsin, USA | collected... | reverse complement strand
TCACCCCCCCCCCCCCCCGGTGGGTTCGTCCTCATGGTGCAATTTCGTTCGCCAAGGCGCATCAGTATCACCGTCTCTTATGCCACCTACGAGCGGTTGTTGGAGCGCTGTGATGCTGAGGGGCGTTCGCTCAGCAACCTGGCGGCTTATCTGCTGGAAACCTCCACGGATGAGGTCAAGAATCTGATGAAAAGGGTTGTGTCCACGGCCGCCTGATCGGCCTTTTCATTGTCTTCTGGTGGGTCGATTTCTGTGGTTGCCCCGCTATGGCCTGGCCGAGGCTGCCGGTGCGGGCGCACAGCTGTGTCGGGCCCAGTCGCAGGCCTGAAGGGCCTGCCGCTGCCAGTGGAGCGGCAGCTGCAGCAGGTCACGGCTGCCGCTGATCCCCAGGCCCACGAACAGGACCGCCGCCAGCACACTGGCGCTGACATGCAGTCGCCGCCAGCGCCGTTGGCTGAGGATTTCCCGTTGGGCCCCGAGGGAAAACAGCATCAGTCCCACCACGGCCATGCCAGCCCAATAGTGGGACTGCCAGAACTCCGCTGAAAGCGGGTTGTCGGACAGGCGAAACACCTCCGGCTGGGATCCGAGGCTCAGGATCCCCAGCCAGGTGAGCAGCGAGAAGCCCAGGCGCAGTGCCGGGGTTTGAACGCGCCACAGGGCCAACAGGGCCGCGAGGGTGCCGAGCAGCACCAGGAGCAGCAGCCCGGCGCGGGGGCCTCCGCCCGCCAGCTCCGCCAGGGGCTGGTGGCTGAAAATCACCACCACCAGAGCCAACAGGCTGGCTGCCACGACACCGGCGGCCAGCCAGCGCCCCAGGGCGGTATGGTCCCGGCCGGTGCCGGTCGGCAATTCGCCCACGCCGCCGCGCCGCTGGCGGGTCTGCAGGCCCAGGCGGGCCACCATGCCGATCAGGGGATACAGCACCACCACCGCCAGGGCGGGATGGAGGATCCACAGCCAGTCAATCGCTTCCACGGAGTCCAGGCGGGGCGGCCAATCCCAGGATTCCTGCCGGCAAGGCTGCGGTCAAGTGCAAGCTGCGGCCGGGGGAGCCTGCATGGCTGCTACCTTGCCCGAAAAGTCAAAGTCAGGTGGATCTGTCGCTAACGGTGGAGCCCGGGTTGGGGGGCGAAAGGCCGGCGGAGCAAGGGAGTGAGCTTCTGATCGTCGCGATCAAAGGTGAGCTTGACACCAACACCTCCGGCCAGCTGGAGCTGGCCCTGCAGGAACAGCTGCAGCGCGGTGCGCGGCGAATCGTGCTTGATATGACGGCCATGGATTATGTGAGTTCCGTCGGCCTCAGGGTGTGCCTGGCCTATCTTAAGAGGCTGAAGTCGGAGGCCGGCATCCTGATGCTTGCTGGCTTGAATGAGGAGGTGCAGGAAGTTTTCGACATGGCTGGATTTTCGGGTTTGTTTGAGATTTTTCCTTCCCTCGAGGAGGTCCGTGCCAGGCACCAGGCGTGATGCTTCTGCGGGAAGACAGTGCCTTCAAGATTGGCTGGGATGTGCTGATCTGTCTGATCGCTCTGGCCACGGGGCTGATCCTGCCCATTGAGCTTGTCCAGGGATTCACGTATGGCCGCGATCTCACGGATTGGTGGATGGCCTTCAGCGCAATCGGCTTGGTTGATGTGGCCCTGACCTTCCTGACCAGCTATGAAGAAAGAGGCCTGATTGTTAGTGATAGTAAGAGCGTTGCTCGCGGCTACCTACTCGGTTGGTTCTGGCTCGACATCGTCGCCAATCTTCCTTTTTTCCTCTTCAAGGCCAGCCACCACGGCTTGACGCTGGTGGCCTTGCTGCCGCTGCTGAGGCTGCAGCAGCTGGTCCGGATCACCGGCCGCTGGGAGGATATTCAGCTGCTCAACAGTTCGGTGTTGCGCATCATCCGCTACGGCATGTGCATCATGCTGATCACCAACTGGAATGCCTGCCTATGGCTCTGGATCGGGCTGCGGGACTTTGATCCCCAGGGATGGATTCAGCGGCTCGCTTTGCCCAGGGATGATTTCCTGGATCTCTATCTTCATTCGCTTTACTGGACAGTCACGACTCTTGCCACAGTGGGTTATGGCGATATCGTCCCGAAAACGCGGCCTGAGCTGCTCATGGCGATCGCCATGATGATCACGGGAGCACTTCTGTATGCTTTCGCTGTCGGCAATGTTGTCAGTATCCTAAATCAGTTTGATGGTGGGCGTGCTGAGTTCAGGCGCCGCCAGTCTGCCATCGCCGACTACCTGGCTCTCAATGGCGTTGATCGGGACGTGATCACCAGGTTGCGCCGGTTTAATGATTATCAGTGGTCCCGCAGTCGGGGTTTTGACGCCCGCGAATTGTTTGACGAACTTCCTGATGAGCTGCGCGGGGAAGTGATTCACAGCATGCTGAGGGAAACGATCAAGAATGTCCCCCTCTTTGCCGAGGCCCCGCAGTCTCTTCAGCAGCGCTTGTTGCTGTTGCTGAGGCCCCAGAGCTATCCCCCTGGAACAGCCTTGCTGGAGGCGGGGAAACTGGGTGATCAGATCGTTTTTGTGCTTCGTGGCATCGTTGAAATCAGCTCCGTTCCACCCCTCGGTGAAGCCCTTCGCCGGGTCGAGTGTGGCGATTATATTGGTGATCTTTCATTCTTTCTGAGGGAGCGGCGTAATGCCAGGGCTGTGGCCACCACCTACGTCGATGCCCTGGTTCTCAGTCGCCCCGTCTTTGATGAGCTCCGTCAACAGGAGCCCCAGATGAAGGCCCTGCTGCAGGTGATGGCGCAGCGGCAGTCCCTGCGAAACCAGGAACTGGTGCTTGCCGGGATCGTCCTCTAGGTGATGGTTCGCCAGCCCCCACTGACCCGCGATGGCGGCCGGGCCTGGCAGCTTGTCGCTGCCGTGCCGGGGCTGCGGGCCCTTTCTCCCGGGGCGCGCCGCCTGCTGATCGCGGTTCTGCTCGTGCTGGCTGCCGCCTTCGGGGTCTCCCAGCTGTTGCAGGAGCGCCTGGCCCGCCATCTGGTGGACAAGGTGGTGGAAAGTCAGCGCATCAAGGTGGCCGGCAACGTGCGCCGTCTCGACCTGATGCTGCGGGAGGCGGAGCAGGGGGTGATCCGCTACGCGGCCTTGATCTCCGAGGCGCCCCAGCCATCGAGCGGCAGTGATCTGCAGCCCTGGGTGCGGCGTGATCCGGACGGGGCCCTGCGCACCCCTCGCCAGGGTTTTGACGCCACCCGGCAGGCCGCTCTCTGGATTCCACCGGACGTCCCGCTCACGCAGGACAACCGCCGTTTCTTTCTCCATTCCCTGCTGGTCACCCGCCTGTTCGGCATGGGGGCAGCCGATGACCTGCTGGTGAACAGCTGGGTGCTGCCTCTCACCAATGGCGAGGTGATCTATTGGCCCGCCAATCCCGATTTCGTCAGCCATGCCGCCGCTGATCTCGATTACCGCCAGACCCCCTGGGTACAGCTCACTAACCCCAGCGGCAATCCCCGCGGCCTGGCGCGCTGGACCGACCCCGATTACGACCCAGCTGCCCGGCAGTGGCTGCTCAGTGTGGTGGCCCCGTTCCGCCGGCAGGGCCGCTGGGCCGGTTCGGTGGGCCACGACATCCTGCTCACCAGTCTGCTGCGGGGTCTGGAGGAGGATCAGACCAGCGCGATCATCGGTGTCCCGGCGGCTTCCGCGGTGTCCGTGCCGCTGTATGTCGTCGGCCGGGGCCAACAGCTGCTCGCCCGCTGGAATGGGGTGCCGCTGAAGGGCGAGCGGCTGCCCGCCCGTTTCAGACCCTTCCTACGCAAGCAGGCGGACAGCCTGGCGATCGGCGTCTTTCCGGATGGTCGCAACTACGTGCTGGTGGCGCCGATCCCCAGCCTGCGGGCGAAGGCGATCTATGAGGTGCGAGGGGACTGGATTCACCGCACCCTCAGCGCCGAGCTGACCGGCCTGCAGGTGCTGGAGGCGCTGGTGCTCTCGGTTCTCATGGGTTCGGCCCTGGCGATCGCCCTGCGGGAAAGCCAGCATCGCCGCAGTGAGCAGCAGCTGTTGCAGGAGCGGAACCGCGATCTGGAACGGCTGGTGCAGGAGCGCACGGCCGCCCTGGAGAATGCCCATCAGCGTCTGAAGCAGGAGGTGCTGCTCGCCAGCCGCATTCAGCGGGATCTGCTGGTGAGCGAGCGGGAACTGGCTGCCCTCACCCCCGGTCTCGAGATCGGGGCCGTGATGGTTCCCAGCAAGGAGGTGGGCGGTGACCTTTACGACTGCATCGCCCTCGGCAAGGACCGTTTCCTGCTCTGCATCGGTGACGTGGCCGGTAAAGGCATGCCTGCGGCCCTGTTGATGAGCACCTGCCTCAGCCTGCTGCGCTCCTATGCGGAGGTGTTCGATTCCCCGGCCGCGATTGTGCGGCGGCTCAACCAGCGGCTCTGCCACAACAACCCGGATTGTGCCTTCACCACCTTTCTGGTGGCGGTGCTGGACCAGCGCAGTGGCGAGCTGCGCTGGTGCAATGCCGGCCATACGCCGATGCTGTTGTTGCGCCGGGGGGAGGTCCCCACCCCCCTGCGCGTGGTGCACGGTCCAGCCCTCGGCGTGGTGGAAGGTTGCACCTACGGCGAGTCCAGGCTGCAGTTGGCAGAAGGTGATGCCCTGTTCCTCTATACCGACGGTGTGATTGAGACCACGGATCGCCAGGGGGGGCGCTTCGGCCTGTTCCGCCTGATCGCGTTGCTGCAGGGGCCCATGCCCCAGGCCAGCCGCCAGCTGGTCCGCACGTTGTTGCGGGATCTGAGGCTCTACGCCGATGGTGAGACCCAGCGGGACGACATCACCATCCTCGTTGTGCGCCGTCAGGCAGGCCCGGCTGCTGATCCAGATCCGCACCGGCTGGATCTTCGGATCGCCAATGCCGTCGATTCCCTGCAGGGGGTGAAGCAGCATCTGCTTGATTTCTGCGCCCATCACGAGATCGCGCCAGGGTTGCGCCGACGCCTGATGGTGGTGGTGGATGAATTGCTCAACAATTCAATTCGCCATGGCTGCCAGGGCCTTGCTGATCAGGCCAGCATCAGTCTCCGTATCGAGTATCGCCAGGGGAGAGTGGAACTTGAACTGCGGGATAACGGCAAGCCCCCGTTCAATCCACTCGATGCCTCAACCCCCGACCTGGACGGCGACGTTCAAGAGCGGGAACTGGGAGGCCTGGGCATTCACCTGGTGCGTCGTCTCAGTTCGGCGATCAGCTATCGATTCGAAGCTGGTTTCAATGTGATCACCCTCCAGATGGAGTCATGAGCAGTTGTCCAGTTCATCGCCACCTCCCCCGGGCCGCGCCTCAGTTGCAGGGGGAACCCAGCTGATGGCCTTCGATCGTGGCCTGCGTCACCGCAGCCTCCGGGCTTCGGAAGTGCTGCCTTTTTACGACAGCGTTTTTGCCGCCGCCTTCACCCTGCTGGCCTTCAATCTGCCGGATCGGCTGGCTGCAGCGATGGGGTCGACTTCGTTGCTGAGTGACCTCGGTTGGTATGGCCTGATGGCGGTGGCGGTGTCGCTTTATTGGTACAAATTGCGCCGGCTGGTGGTGCTCGATCGCTTCCTGCAGCCGCCGCAACTGCTGCTGCTGGCCCTGGGGCTGCTGATCGTGGTGCTGTTGCCCAAGCTGGCCAGCCTGGTGCTGCGCCATGGGGTGGGGGCTGGCACACTGCTGGCATGGACCCTGCCCCAGGTGGTCAACACCACCTGCCTGGGACTTTTGGTGCTGTTCAACATCCTCTGTTATCTCTATGCCTGTAGCCTCCAGCGCCGCCGCGGCCACCGGGGGCGCAGCGGCCGGCTGCTGGAGGGGATGATGCTGACCCAGCTGCTGGGCCTCGGGGCCATGGCTGTCCTGATGGTGTTGGAACTGGGTTTCACCTGGTTCGATAATCAGTACGTTTATCTGTTGCCCCTGGTGCTGATGGCCGAGGAGATCACCGTGGCCAGGCTGATCACCAGGCATTGGCGCCAGCAGGGACAGCCGTAATGGATTACCGCTGGAAGCGTCTGCACAGCTTGCGCACCGGTGAGGTGTTGCCTCTGTTTGATGCTGTGTTTGCAGTGGCCTTCACCCTGCTCGCCTACAGCGTGCCGGAGGAGTTGGCGATGGGATTCGATGGCGTGAACGGCCTGCTGCTGGCGATCGCCAGCTCCCTGTTCAGCGGCATTGCCGTGCTGTTGTATTGGTGGAAAATGAGGCGGCTGCTGCGGATAGCCAGAAGCCTGCATTCCGAGCAACTGCTGCTTGGCTTCGCCAGCATGCTCATTATTGTGGCATTCCCGAAGTTGTCGCAGCTGGCGCTGCTCTATGGAGGAGGCCAGGGGAATCTGCTGGCCTGGACACCTTCCCAGGTCGTGAACGTGCTGTTCCTCGGAGCTCTGTTCCTGTTCGACGGTCTCTGCCTTGGCTTCGCCTTCAGCCTGCGCCGCCATCAGCCCCTTCAAGCCCATAGCCGCCAGCTGCTGGAAACGGCCATTCAGGCCCAGGTGCTGGGCTTTGCTTTCCTGCTGTTGCTGGCGGCGCTGGAACTGATGTTCACCTGGTTCAACAACCAATACCTGCTGCTGGTGCCCGTGGTGCTGCTGCTCGAAGAGTTGCTGGTGGTCCGCCGGATCTCCAGTCGCTGATCAGTTGTTTTCCAGGGCCACCAGATCGCGCAGTTGCGACACCTCAAGGCCGCCCAGCCATTCCTCGCCACTGCCGATGATGTCCTCGGCCAGCTTCGATTTCTCATTGATCATGCGGTCGATTTTCTCTTCCACCGAGCCGCTGGTGATGAACTTGTGCACCAGCACGCGGTTGGTCTGGCCGATGCGGTAGGCCCGGTCGGTGGCCTGGTTCTCCACCGCCGGATTCCACCAGCGGTCGATGTGGAACACATGGCTGGCGCGGGTGAGGTTGAGGCCGACGCCACCGGCTTTGAGCGACAACAGGAACAGCTGCGGCCCGCGTGGATCCTCCTGGAAGCGATCCACCATCGCCTGCCGGTCGGTCTTGCTGGTGTTGCCATAGAGGAAGGGCACCTCCTGCCGCCATTTGCGCTCGAGATGGGCCTTGAGCAGCTGCCCCCATTCGGCGAACTGGGTGAACAGCAGGGCCCGGTCGCCCGCCTCGATCACCTCCTCGAGGATCTCCTCCAGTCGCTGCACCTTGGCGCTGCGGCTGGCGAAGCCGGCATCAACCTCTGTTTCGCCGAGGGCCAGGGCCGGGTGGTTGCAGATCTGCTTGAGCTTCGTGAGCAGGGCCAGCACCTGGCCGTGTTTCTTGCCCAGCGGTGCCCGGGCGATCGCATCCAGGCTGGCTTCGACGGTGCGGCTGTAGAGCTTCACCTGCTCGGGGGAGAGCCCCACCCATTCGCGCAGTTCCACCTTTTCGGGCAGGTCGGAGATGATCGAACGGTCGGTCTTCAGCCGCCGCAGGATGAACGGTCCGACGCGGGCCTTGAGATCCCGCAGCGATGCCATGTCGCCGTAGCGCTCGATCGGCAGCCGGTAGCGCTGGCGGAAGAAGGCCTCCTCCCCCAGCACCTTCGGGTTGAGGAAATCCATCAGCGCCCACAGTTCGCTGACGCGGTTCTCCACCGGCGTGCCGGTGAGGGCGATGCGGAAGCGACCGGACTTGCCGGGGCGGCCCAGGTCGCGGGCGGCCTGGCTCTGCTTGGCGGCCGGGTTCTTGATCGCCTGGGCCTCGTCGATCACCACCCCCTGCCAGTCGATGCTCTCGAGCAGTTCGCTGTCGCGCTGCAGCAGGCCGTAGGTGGTCAGCACCAGGTCCACGCCGTCGAGGGCCTTCTTCAGGGCGGCCTCGCTGGCGGGCCGGCGTGGTCCGTAGTGCTCACGCACCTTCAGCTCCGGCGTGAAGCCGGCGGCCTCCCGTTTCCAATTGGTGAGCACCGAGGTGGGGGCCACCAGCAGCACGGGGCGGCGCAGTTCCTGCTCGGCCCGCAGGTGCTGCAGGAAGGCCAGCAGCTGGATCGTCTTGCCGAGGCCCATGTCGTCGGCCAGGCAGGCGCCCTGGTCGAAACGGTGCAGGAAAGCCAGCCAGCCCAGACCCCGTTCCTGGTAGGGCCGCAGCTGGCCGGCGAAGCCCTCGGGCGCCGGCAGCGGATCGGGGGCCTTCTGCTGGTGGTACTGCTCCAGCACCGCCTGCAGCCGTGGTCCCGCCAGGAAGCGGTGCACCGGCAGCCGCATCAGCGTTTCGCCATCGGTGGCGGTGAGCCGCAGGGCATCGTCGAGGGAGAGGGCGGGATCGGCGGCGCAGAAGCGTTCGGCGTTGCGCAGGTCGCTGGGCCGCAGCTCAATCCAGGCCCCCTTGTGCTGCACCAGCGGGCTGCGTTTGGCCGACAGCCGCTCCAGGTCGCGCAGGTTGAGGGTGACGCCGCCGATCATCAGCTCCCAGCGCCAGTCGAGTCCCTCGCCGAGGCTGAAGCCCCGCGAACGGGCCGGCAGCTCCGCTTCGATCGACAGGCCCAGACGGCTGGCCAGGCCACCGCTGAGGCTGGCCGGCAGCACCACACCCACGCCCACGTCCCGCAGCTGGGCGGCGGCGGTGCGCACCAGCACAAAGGCCTCCGCTGGCACCAGCTGCATGGTTTCCGGCGCCGCCGATTCCAGGCCCCGCTCCAGCGGCGGGAACACCTGCAGGGCCCGTCCCAGGCCCTCCAGCAGCAGCTCGCCGGGCTGGGGCACCGCCACCTCGCCGAGCTGCAGCATCCGGTCGCCGGCACCCCAGACGGCACCGGCCGGCAGTTGCAGGCTGGGATCGGCCTCCGCCTGCAGGCTGAAGCGCAGCTCCCAGAGCTCCTCCCCCTCCGGCGGGGTGAACAGCTCCAGGCAGGCCCGGGCCGGCGCCACCCGGCCGGCCACCGCCTCGCGCCAGTGGTGGGTGGCGATCTCCAGCCGTTCGCTGTCCTCCGCGTCGAGCTTCAGCTGGCCGTCTCCTGCACCCAGGGCCCGCTGCCAGTCGCCCAGGAGGGGATCCAGCCCCTTGGCTTCCGGCTGGAAGCCGCTGCGCAGCTGGCCATCGAGCAGGGCCTCCAGCAGGCTGGCCACCCGCAGCCGGCCGCTGCCGGGGCGGCGGCAGGCCAGGGCCAGCTCCGCTTCAGAACCCTCGGCCATGGCGCAGGTGGCCACCTGGGGCAGGCCCACGGCCAGCTCCTCCAGGCGGCGGCGATCGCCTTCGCGGTTGAGCAGGGGCAGCCACAGGGCCCTGCCTTCCTGCACCTGGGGCAGCCAGCGGCCCCTGGCGATCAGGCTGAGGGCCCAGCGCTGCAGGTGGCTCCACCAGCGCAGTTCGTCGGCCAGGCCCGGATGCTCACCGGAGAGGGGCAGGCCGCTGAGCCATTCGGCGGCTGCCGCGGGGTTGAGGGCCAGACCCTCCACCCGCCAGGGCCACCACAGCACCGAGCGGGGGATCGGTTCGCCGGCCTGCAGAGGCAGTCCGCTCCAGTCGGCCGTTTCGCTGCTGCGGCGCCCCCGGGCGGCCTGGCTGCGGCTGGGCAGGCTGAGGGTGGCGCCGGCGGGCCGCAGCGCCTCCGACCAGAGACCGTTCTCATCGAGCCATTCACTGAGGGCGTCGATATCGAGCGCGAAGGGATGCTCCGGCACCTCCGCTTCCGGCACCACCGGTTTGGCCACCCGCCAGGTGTCGGCCCACAGCAGCAGACGCCCGCCATCGCCTTCGGGGGGGAACAGCCAGGTGGCGTGCAGCAGGCTCATGGGGACGGATGGCCTTGGGGCCGGCAGCGGCCTTCAGGCGGGCAACGGCGACGGGGGGTCATGGCCGCAGGGGAAGCATCAGACGCTGGGCGAGGTGCAGCACCAGGGCACTGCCGACCAGGGGCCACCAGAGCGGCAGCCATGCGTCTGCGATCTCCATCATCACCGCCGGCAGGACTTCGGCCAGGGGACGGGCGCTGCTGCCCCCTTCGAGGGCGCTGAGGGCCAGGGGCGCGGCCAGGCTGCGGATGCCGCAGACCGCTCCCACCAGACCGGCCTGGAGGTGGCTGTCATCCGGGTCGACGCGCTGCAGGTGGAAGGCCAACAGGCCGTAGAAGAAGCCGCAGCCGGCCGAGCGCAGCAGCGGATCAAGCAAGGCGACCGAGCCGCTGCTGCCGGCGTCGGCGGATGGCAACGCCAGGGGCAGGCTGGCACCGGCGGTGGCGGCTGCAGCGGCAGTGGCAGTGGCAGCGGCAGCGGCCAGGAGGGCCCAGCCGAGGGAGCGGAGCCGGAGCCGGGCGCGGCTCTCGATCGGCAACGGGGTCACGGGTGCCGCAGGGTGCCGGACCATCATGCCTGGCTCGCCCTGGCCTGGGAGCTGACGGTGGCGGGCCGTGATCCAGAGCTTCCAGGCGCTCAGCCGCAGCTCCAGCACGAAGCTGGCCTGATCGCTGTGTCTGGTGCGGGGGCTCCCCGCCGGAATTCGCCGGTGCTGCTCTCAGGCTGGCTTTCCAGGATCGCGAACTCCCGATTCCGCATCTCGGCCAGCCAGTGGGCCCCACCATCAAAGGAGGCTGAAAGCTGCCGGGGGGCAGCGGCGCTGGGGGATCATTGGCTCATTCGCCCCCTGGTCCCAGCCCATGGCCGCCGCTCCCTCCCCTGCCAACCCCGGGCGGACCGTGCCCCGCAGCGGCGCCGAGATCCGTGCGGCCTTCCTGCGCTTCTACGAGGAGCGGGGCCACCGGCCGATCGCCAGCGCCTCCCTGGTGCCCGACGATCCCACGGTGCTGCTCACCATCGCCGGCATGCTGCCCTTCAAGCCGGTGTTCCTGGGGCAGCAGGAGCGGCCGGCGGCGCGGGCCACCAGCGCCCAGAAGTGCATCCGCACCAACGACATCGAGAACGTGGGCCGCACGGCGCGGCACCACACGTTCTTTGAAATGCTCGGCAACTTCTCATTCGGCGATTATTTCAAAGAGCAGGCGATCCTGTGGGCCTGGGAGTTGAGTACCGAGCTCTTTGGCCTGGATCCGAAGCATCTGGTGGTGAGTGTTTATGAAGAAGACGATGAATCGGCGGCGATCTGGCGGGATCGGGTGGGGGTGAATCCAGATCGGATCATTCGCATGGGCGAAGCTGATAACTTCTGGACCTCGGGCCCCACCGGCCCCTGCGGCCCCTGCTCGGAGATCTACTACGACTTCAAGCCTGAACTGGGCGATGATGGCATCGATCTGGAGGACGATTCCCGCTTCATCGAGTTCTACAACCTGGTGTTCATGCAGTACAACCGCGATGCGGAGGGTGTCCTCACGCCGCTGGCGAATCGCAACATCGACACCGGCATGGGCCTGGAGCGCATGGCCCAGATCCTCCAGGGCGTTCCCAACAACTACGAAACCGACCTGATCTATCCGCTGATCGAGACGGCGGCGGGCCTGGCAAGCGTCGACTATCGCGCCCTCGACGACAAGGCCATGACCTCTCTGAAGGTGATCGGTGACCACAGCCGTGCCATCACCCAGTTGATCTGCGATGGCGTGACCGCCAGCAACCTGGGCCGCGGCTACATCCTGCGCCGGCTGCTGCGGCGCGTGGTGCGCCACGGCCGGCTGATCGGCATTGATCAGCCCTTCCTGCCGGCGATGGGGGCGGCCGCGATCGCCCTGATGCAGAACGCTTTCCCCCAGCTCATCGACCGCCGCCCGGTGATCCTGGCCGAGCTGGAGCGGGAGGAGGCCCGCTTCCTGGAAACGCTGGAGCGTGGCGAGAAGCTGCTGGCCGATGTGCTCGCCGCCAAGCCGAAGCAGATCTCAGGCGCCCAGGCCTTCGAGCTCTACGACACCTACGGCTTCCCGCTGGAGCTCACCGAGGAGATCGCCGAAGAGCATGGCCTCACGGTGGATCTGGCCGGCTTCGAGGCGGCGATGGAGGCCCAGCGCCAGCGGGCCAAGGCGGCGGCGGTGAGCCTTGATCTCACCCTGCAGGGGGCGATCGAGCAGATGGCCGCCGAGCTGGAGGCCACCGCCTTCAAGGGCTATGAGCAGCTGGAGCACCCCAGCTGTGTGCTGGCCCTGGTGGTGAACGGCGCCCCGGCTGAGCGGGCCGGGGCCGGTGATGCCGTGCAGCTGGTGCTCGATTCCACGCCGTTCTATGGCGAGGGCGGCGGCCAGGTGGGCGATCGGGGTGTGTTGAGCGGCGATGGCCCCGCCGGTGAGGGGGTGACCGTGGCGATCGAGGCGGTGTCCCGCAACCGTTCGGTTTTTGTGCACAGCGGCCGCATCGAGCGCGGCAGCCTGGCGGTGGGGGATTTGGTGACGGCCCGTGTGGATGCGGCCTGCCGCCGCCGCGCCCAGGCCAACCACACCGCCACCCACCTGCTGCAGGCGGCGCTCAAGCAGGTGGTGGATCCGGGCATCGGCCAGGCCGGTTCGCTCGTGGATTTCGATCGCCTGCGTTTTGATTTCCACTGCCCCCGGGCGGTCACGCCGGCCGAGCTGGAGCGGATCGAGGCGCTGATCAACGGCTGGATCGCCGAGGCCCACGGCCTGGAGGTGCGGTCGATGGCGATCGAGCAGGCGAAGGCGGCCGGTGCGGTGGCGATGTTCGGTGAGAAGTACGCCGATGTGGTGCGGGTGGTGGATGTGCCCGGCGTGTCGATGGAGCTGTGCGGCGGCACCCATGTGGCCAACACCGCCGAGATCGGCCTGTTCAAGGTCGTGGGCGAAAGCGGGGTGGCGGCCGGCATCCGCCGCATCGAAGCGGTGGCCGGCCCGGCGGTGCTGCCCTATCTGCAGGAGCGCGATGCGGTGGTGCGGGCCCTGGGCGATCGCTTCAAGGCCCAGCCCGGCGAGATCGTCGAGCGGGTCGCTGCCCTGCAGGAGGAGCTGAAGGCAAACCAGAAGGCCCTGGCGGCGGCCCGCGGCGAACTGGCGCTGGCGAAGGCGACGGCGCTGGCGGCCGGGGCCGAGACCGTGGGTCGTACTCCCGCTGGTGAGCCTCTCAAGCTGCTGGTGACTCGTCTCGACGGGGTGGAAAAAGCGGAACTGCAGATTGTTGCCATGAAACTCCAGGAGCAGGTCGGAATCGGCACTGCAGTGGTCTTGGGTGGATTGCCAAAGCCCAATGATTTGGGCAATGTTGCACTTGCCGCAGCTTTCGGACCAGCTGTCATCGGGGTCGGCCAACAAGCCGGCAAGTTCATCGCCGGCCCGGCGAAAGCCTGCGGCGGTGGCGGCGGCGGCCGCCCCAACCTGGCCCAGGCCGGCGGCAAGGATGGCGCCGCCCTCGATGGGGCGCTGGCGGAGGCGCAGGCGCAGTTGCGGCAGCAGCTGGGCGCGGCCTTGGGCTGAGGGCGCAGGCGCCGCTGCTTCAGGCGGGTGATCGGGATCGGGGCTGAGGAAGCGTGGGCAGAGGCTTGAAGCCAGTGCGACAGGGCTCAACCAGATCTAGCAACTTGCACGAACACGATCGAGATGAGCATGAGGAGGCTCATTCAGCTCATGGCTATGGATATAAACCCGGTATGGCCCACTCCGCAGGATTGTTGAAAACCGCTCCTGGTGAGATATCTTCCAGCCTACCCAGCCTCGGCATCTGATGCAGCGAACGCTGCCCCTGAGTGGCAGGCAAAGAGCCTGGAGTGGCGGAGCTGAGGGCTGCTGGTCGCCTGTCCACTCGCTGGGAATGTTCGAGGAGCAGCGGCATCAACGAGGATCTCGCCTGCCTTCGCCATATCTGGGACATAAGCCCTCAATTACGGATTAGGAAGCCCAAGGTCTTTGCATATCTTGCGAGCAAGTAATTCGTTGATCTCTGTATGACGAGGAATGGAACTGCGCCGGTTTTGCCGGGGATTCCACCACCATGAATGATTGCTGCCCTCCCTGAGTAGCTCGCAGCCATGAGCCGTCAGGTAGCGAAGCAGATCTCTGCGTTTCACAGGTTGAGCAAAAGCTCCTCAGCACCTGGGCCAGCTGCTTCTAATGCATCATTGCGATTGAATTCGAGCGCCTCGCGCAGAACATCTCTAAGCGATTCCAGGAGTTCCTCACGACTGGACTCTTGTGCGTTGACGCCAGGGACTTCTTCCACCCATCCGATCCACCATGGTCCATCCTGGCGAATCACAGCCGTATAAGAAGCGGGGGGGCGGATCATTTAGTGTGGGACTTATATAGGCCAATCTAGCCCAGATTCGAACCGGCGGCGAATATTTGCGCGATTCGCCGGGAAGCACTCAGTACTGTCAGGCTGGTTGTTCGGCTCCGTGCTCGGTCCTGGACTGCACGCCGATTCGGATCTGGATCTGGCCGTGGAGCGGCGGCGGCTCGCGGCGCGGATCGACCGCCTGGCCGGCCTGGCGGAGCGCTGGCAGCGTGAGGGTGCCGACGCGCAACGGGTGGACGCGGCGGCACTGCGCCTGCAGAGCTGCTGCACCAGCGTCGAGCGCTGTCTGCTGCAGATCGTGCGGCTGCTCAACGGTGGCACCCCTGAAGGGGCCGACTGGCACAGCCGCCTGCTGGACAGCCTCGCGCTGGCCACGGAGCACAGGCCGGCGCTGCTCTCGTCGGACACAGCCCGCGCCCTGGGGTTGCTGCTGGGCTTCCGGCATGTGGTGCGCCATCTGTATGCCGATGATCTGGATCCCGCTCAGGTGCAGCAGCGCCTCAGCGGTGCCCTGATGCTCTGGCCGCAGCTGTGCGCCGATCTGCAGGCCTTCGATCACTGGCTGCAGGAGCTGATTGCCCTGGCCGAGAGCGACCACCCCTCGGGCTGATCACCACCCAGCGACGCCAAGGCCCCTCACCCGGCTCAACGCCGCTGAGATGCAGGCTCTGGAGCAGGCGTTGCGGGCTGCCCTGGGCTTGGTGATCAGCCTTGGTCGACTAAACTGGTTTTATGTCAGGCGTGCCCACAATGCGACAGGTGAACATGCATGAGGCCAAGACCCACCTGTCGCGGCTGGTCGAGGAGGCTGCCGCTGGGGAGCCGTTCCTGATCTGCAAAGCCGGACGGCCGATGGTGTGCGTGACGCCGCTGGAGGTTGGGGAGTCGGCCGCCGTGCCGCGCCGTCGGCTCGGCCTGCTCGCCGGACAGTGCCAGGTGCCTGACGACTTCGACCGGATGGCGGCGGCCGAGATCGCCGATCTCTTCGAGGGACGCTGACCGCCGCGATGCGCCTGCTGCTCGATACCCATCTGCTGGTGTGGGCGATGGGCTCCCCTCAGCGCCTACCCGCGGGATTGGCCCCGATGTTGGAGGACCCGAGCCATACCCCGGTCTTCAGTGTGGCCAGCCTGTGGGAGCTGGTGATCAAGCAGGCCCTTGGTCGCCCCGACTTCACCGTGGAGCCGGCTGTGCTGCGCCGTGCTCTGTTGGACGGGGGCTGGCAGGAGCTGCCGATCGAAGCGCACCATGCTCTGGCGGTTGCTGCTCTGCCGCCCCTTCATCCTGATCCGTTCGACCGTCTGTTGCTCGCTCAGGCCAGCGTCGAGGGTCTGCTGCTGATCACGGCCGATCAGCAAATGGCGGAGTACCCGGTCCCCGTGCGTCTGATGCTTCCTGGTCACTGAACTCCCCGTCGATCTGCCGCGCCCAGGTGCCGGGATCGAAGCTGCCGGGCCCACCGTGGCTTGAACAGCTCCGGGCTGCGCCGCAGCCGACGTTCATGGCCACCACCCAGGCCGAGGCCCTGCAGCTGGGGCTGGCCCGCCGGGCCCGCTTGCGGCCAGGCTGGGGGGGTTCGTGTGTTCTGTCATGGGTTGCACCCGCCCCTGCCTGTCCCCCCGCAGGCGTCCGCTGCTGGCCGGGCTGCTGCTGCTGCCGGCGCTGCTGGGCGGGCCGGCGCCGGTGCGGGCGGAGGCCCAGGTGCAGCTGCGCTGTGAGGGCACCGTGCTGGAGGCCCGCGGCGTGGCGGAAAAGCAGCGGCCGATCCAGCGGCTGCAGGTGTCCCTTGGGCTGGAGGCGGAGGCCCCTTCGGCTGATGCGGCCCTTGGCCTGCTGCAACAGCGCCTGGCGGTGGTGCGCAGCGCCCTGCAGCAGCTGCAGATCGAGGAGCTGCGGGTGAGTTCCCCCTCCAGCTGGCAGCGGCCGGCGGAGCCGGGGCGGCCGGCCCAGGTGCAGGCCAGCCTGCAGCTCACGGGTCGCCTGGCGCCCCGGCACCTTCAGGTTCTGGTGCGGGAGGTGGGGGCGTTGCCGGGGGTGCGGTTGGCGCCGGTGACTCCCGAGGCCGATCGCGCCCAGGCTGAAGGAGTGCGCCGCCAGCTGCTGCGGGAGGCGTATCAGGATGCCCGCTCCCAGGCCGCGGAGCTGGCGGCCGCCATCGGCCTGCAGCGGCTGCTGCCCCTGGAGGTGCGGCTGGATGGGCTCGAACTGCGACCCATGCCGATGATGGCGCGGATGGCTGATGCGCCGCCGCCGCCTTTCGATCCGGCCGAGCTGCCGCGGCCGCTGGACCGGCTCACGATGCAGGTGCGTTTCTGCGCCCGTTGATCGCTTCCCCCAGGGCCCTGAGGTGGTCGGCGGCCCGGGCCAGGCCGTGGTCGAGGGGTTGCACGGCGGCGCTGAACCGCTCGAGCTGGGCCTGGTCGCCGCGCTCGGCGGCGCTGATGCCATCGAGCAGCAGGCCGATCACCTCATTGCTGCGCATGCAGCGCTGGCTCACCAGGGCCAGCAGTTCCATCGCCAGGTCGACATCGAACAGCAGCGTGCGCAGGAATTCGTCGCCATTCACCTCCACCAGCCGGGCGTCGCCCCCCACCACGCGCACATCGGTGCTGTGCCGGCCGGTGCCGAACAGGCCCATCTCTCCGAGCAGTTCCTCGGCTTCGATCACCGCCAGGGTGTGGGGCTGCTGATCGAGCTGGCGCAGTTGCACCGCCACCCGGCCCTCCACCAGCAGCAGCACACTGCGGGCCTCCTCCCCCTGGCTGAGCAGCAGTTCCCCCTCCCGGGCCGTGCGCTGGCGGGGCCGCAGTTCCTGATGGTGGATCTCCATCAATAGTTTCATCCGCTCGCGGACCAGCCTGAGCGGCGCTTCATCTCCCCACATGGGGTCCCGGCAGGGGCGTTCCCATGCTGATCAAGGTGCCGCCCTGCGTCAGCCTGGGGCCCTTCAGCCTTCGAGGTAGGTGGTCTGGGCCAGGCTGGCGCGCAGGTGGGCCATCAGCCGGCGGGCGTCGCCGAGGGCCAGCTGGCCCTTGCCGATGGCGGCCTCGCTGGCCAGGCGCAGCCGCTCCAGCAGCAGCTCGGGGTCGTGTTCCATGGCTTCGAGCACTTCGGCGTTGGTGTCGCCCCGCACCACATGATCCACCCGGTAGCCGCCGCCATCGGCGAGGCGCAGGTGTACGGCGTTGGTGCTGCCGAAGAGGTTGTGGAGGTTGCCCATCACCTCCTGGTAGGCGCCGCCGAGGAAGAGGCCGATCCAGTAGGGCTCGCCGGAGCGGAGGGGATGGAGCTCCAGCAGCGGTTTGACCTGGCCGCGGTCGATGAAGCGGGCCAGCTTGCCGTCGGAATCGCAGGTGAGATCGGCGAAGCTGCCCAGCCGCGTGGGGCGTTCATCGAGCCGGTGGATCGGCAGCACCGGGAACAGCTGGTCGATCGCCCAGGTGTCGGGGGCGGAGCGGAATACTGAGAGGTTGGCGTAGTAGGTGCCGGCCAGGGCGGCCGGCAATCGCCGCAGTTCCTCGGGGATGGCACTCTCGGCCGGCAGCGCCGCCAGCTGGGTGGCGATCGCCTGGCAGCAGGCCCAGGTGAGCTGCTCGGCCCGGGCCCGTTCCGGCAGGCTCAGATAGCCCAGGCGGAAGGCGGCCAGGGCGTCGTCCCTGAACTTGAGCGCGTCGTTCCAGGCCTCCTGCAGCCGTTCGGCCGTGCGCGGCCGTTCGTCGCCGCTGCCGGCGGTGCCTGGACCCTTGTCGCCGTCGTTGTTGGCGGCGAGGATCCCGGCAAGGGTGTCACGCAGGTTGCGCAGCACCAGCGGTTCGTTCTCCACAGGATCAGGCACGGTACCGGGCACGGCCCCGGCCCCCAGCACGTCGAACACCAGCACCGAGAAGTGGCTGGCCAGGGCCCGGCCGCTCTCGCTCACCAGCGTGGGCACGGGTACGGCGTGGGGTTCGCAGCATTCGCGCACGGTGGCCACCACGTCGTTGGCGTAGTTCTGCAGGGAGTAGTTGGTGGAGGCCGAGCTGGCGGTGCGGCTGCCGTCGTAGTCGATGCCGAGGCCGCCGCCCACGTCCAGGAAGCCCATCGGCGCCCCGAGGCGGGTGAGTTCCACGTAGATCTGGCCGGCTTCCTGGAGGGCGTCCTTGAGCACGGCGATGTCGTTGATCTGGCTGCCGATGTGGAAGTGCAGCAGCCGCAGATCGGCCAGCAGGCCCGCCTGGCGCAGGGCCTCCACGGTGGCCAGCAGTTCGGGGATGGCCAGGCCGAACTTGGCCCGTTCCCCCACCGAGCTGCCCCAGCGGCCGGTGCTGCGGCTGGAGAGCTTGGCGCGGATGCCGATGAACGGTGCCGCCCCCAGTTCGCGGCTGGCGGCGATGATTCGCTCCACTTCATCGGCCTGTTCGATCACCACCACCGGCTGGCGGCCGAGGCGGCGGGCCAGGATCGCTGTTTCGATGTAGCGCCGGTCCTTGTAGCCGTTGCAGATCAGCAGCGCCTCGGGATCGTCGAGCAGCGACAGGGCGATCAGCAGTTCGGCCTTGCTGCCGGCCTCCAGGCCGAAATGCCAGCGGCGGCCGCTTTCCACCAGATGTTCCACCACGTGGCGCTGCTGGTTGCACTTCACCGGGAAGACCCCTTGGTAGCGGCCGCTGTAGCCGTACTGGGCGATGGCCCGTTCGAAGGCGGCATGCAGGCGCTCGAGCCGGTCTTCGAGGATGTCGTCGAAGCGGATCAGCAGGGGCAGGCTCAGATCCCGGCCCTGCAGCTCCTTCACCAGCTCCACCAGATCGAGCGAGCCGCCGCGTTCGCCGCGGGGCTGCACCATCACGTGGCCGCGGGCGCTCACGGAGAAGTAGGGATCGCCCCAGCGGTCGAGGCCGTAGAGGGCAGCGCCGTCGGCGGCGTTCCAGCGCGGCTCGGCGGGCGGGGTGGCGGCGGTGCCGGTGGGGTTGGCGAGCACCATCAGGCCCCGGGTCATGGCGGATTGCTTGGCAGGAATCTAGTCAGCGGTGTTTTTCGAGGCGGCCGAGCCGCCATCAGCCGCGGGCCCGCCAGAGTTCTGGGCGGAGTCTGGCGGCCCCTGAAGGGCCAGCTGCCGCTGGAAGCGGCCGATCTCCAGCTCCAGCACGCCTTCGCTGATCGACAGGGCGCCGGCGATCTGACGCAGCTGTTGATCCTCCTGCTCCTCAATCTCACCATCGGCGCAGGCCACCCGGAAGGCCGATTCGAGAATCAGTTCCCGACCGTTGTCATCCAGGAGGGCACCTCTCTTGGGGGCAATTTCAACCAGTTGGCAACCAGTTTAAGGAGGGGTGCTTATGGGCGGCTGCGCCACCAGGTGGGCCGCTCGATCAGCACTGCCAGGCCAACCAACAGCAAGGCAAAGGCACAGGTGCCACTCCAGCCCCAGTCCCTCCAGAAGGCCGAGATCACGGCGGAGCATGCCGCCGCGCCCAGATAGGCCATGAGAAACAGTTGGCCGCTCATGCGGCTGCGGGCCAGCGGGTCGATCGCATAGATGCGGGCCAGGTTGGCCAGGAAACTGCCCTGAACCCCCAGGTCCAACGCCATCAACCCCAGCGCCAACGCCGGCAGGGTCAGCGGCAGCAGACCCATGAGCAGCACACCGGCTCCGGCGCAGATCACACCCGTCAGAACGACCCGATCGGGACCGACGCGGTCGACCAGCCTGCCGATCGGTGGTGCGGCCAGGATGCTCACCAGCCCCACCAGGCCGAAACTGCCGATCAGACCTGGACTGAATTGCCAGGGTGGCGCCGCCAGATGCAAGGCCACCGCACTCCAGAGGGCCATGAAGCTGCCGAACAACAGAGCCTGGGAGATGCACGAACGACGCAGCCGCGGATGCCGGCGCCACAACGCCAGCAGCGAGGCCTGCAGCTGCCCATAGCTCTGCCCGCTGGTGGCTGGGCAGGGCGGCAGAGCAGTGCGAAACAGCAGGGCCACGCCCACCATGGCCACGGCCGAGAGGCCATAGATGGCAGGCCAGCCCCAGAGCTGGGCCACCACCCCGCTCACGCTGCGGGACAGCAGGATGCCACTGAACTGGCCGCTGAGCACAATTCCCAGCATCCGACCGCGGTTGGCCTCCGGTGTGAACACGGTGAGGAAGGACGGCAACAGGGCCGGAATCAGGGCTACGAAGCCCAGCGCAAACCAACTGGTCAGGAGCAGCGCAAACGAGGGCGCCAGCATCGCGGCAGCGCTGGCCACGGCCATGCCCACCGCCAGCAGGCTGAGCATGCGTCGCTGCTCGATTGCATCACCGAGCGGCAGCAGCAACAGGTAGCCCATGGCTATTCCCAGTTGGATCAACATGGGTCCCTGCATCACCACTCCCGGCTGCAGGTGGAAGGTCTTCTCGACCGCCGGCAACAGCGACTGGGCGTAGTAAGGGTTGGCCACGCTCACCCCGATGGCGAGGGCCATCAGGGCCAGGGGAGGCAAGCCCTTGCCGAAGCGGCCGGCGGTGCTGTCTGAGGTTGGGGTGCTCAACCGCTCAACACTGTCGGAATGGGCTGCGGTTCAGCTCCTCGCCAATGCCCAGGTCATGGCGCCACTGCTCCAGGGGCCGGTGCCAGTTCTCTTCCCAGCGCTGGGCCAACAGCGGGGGACACACGCCCCCCAGATGCAGGCCGAACGCCACGGCATCCGCGAGATCTGGCGTGGTGTCCGGCCAGTGGGCACGGGCGAGCAGATCTGCCGCGAGCAGCAACGCCGGGCCAGGCTGGCGCAACTGACGGGCGCTGAAACCATTCAGCGCCACCTCCCCGGGGAGGTTGTTGGGGAAGCCGGTGACCAGATGCCAGATGTCATGGCAGGCCCGCGTTCGCAACTGCAGGTACTGGTCGTCATCCTGGAGTTGATCCAGCCCCTGCGGACGTGGGATCAACCCCAGACCCTCCTGCTGGAGCAGACAGCCGAAGGCATGGCCAAGACTGCCGGTGGGCATCCCCATGAGCTCGTCATGGGATGGCCAGTGGCCCCAGTAGCGTTCGGCCACCAGGGCCGCAATCGCCGGATTCTGGCGCAACCGCTGCCGAGCCGTCGCCGCCAGGGGGCTGGCGTAGCTGTAATTGAGAACAGCCAGGGCGCTGGACACACGATCCGGCTGTTCGATCAACTGCAGCAGATCGTCAAGGCTGGCCTCGAGGAACGGGCGCTCCTCTTCTGCAAAGCGACTGGCCGGCAAGTCAGCTGCAGTAAGTGAAGAGACCTGCTCGGCGAAGAGGGGTGGGACGTCGTGCATCAGTCGTCGTGGCCGTCGAGGCTAAACAACCAGCCTCCGGGTACATCCGGTGAGGAGTCAAACCAATACTGCATCACCAATGTAAGAAATACAGCTCGTGGCAAGCGATCCGGCGGCAGTTCGAAGTAGGCCAGCATCCGGGCCAGATTGGCGGCGATGCCAGCCGTGGGTTTGCCGTAGGCGGTGGCGTAGGCCTGCAGGTCCTCCAGCTGCAGCACACCGTCCTGATCGAGATCGAGGCAATCAAAAAATCCGCCGGCCGCCTGGGTGATGAAAGCCTCTGCCTGCGGCCGCCGGGCCGCAAACGCCGACACCACCGTTGCATGGGAGTCAACGAACTCCTGCTCCTCAACCACGCCGTTGTTGTTGAGATCGCGCCGCTCAGTTTCATGCTGATAGACAGCAATAAAAACCTGCAGCAGGTTGGGGAAGGGCGTGGCGCGGTTGCGCCAGCGGGCCGCCAGGGCCTCGGCCACCGGCCGAAAATCAGCTGCCAGGCTCAGCAACCCATCCCTATCTAAATCGTAGAAACGGAACAGGCGGGGATAGCGGCGCTGCAGTTCCGGATGAAGTGGAGCCGAATCAGTCATGGGGACAGGATCAGTCACGGGGACAGGACACCTGGCATGAGAAGGCCCTTGATGGGCAGGCTAACGATGACCATCGGGTGCATGGCCAGCGTTGCTGTTGGTCCTCTTCCACTTCCATCTCACCATCCGGCGCAGGCCACCACCAGCCGGCCAGTTCAGCCCTGCGGATACCCCGCTGGCCGGCTGTTCGCTCCCCAGTACTCCAGGCTGATCAGCCCGAAACAGAGGACGCTGTAGAGGAAGTAGAGGCCATGGAGCGGAATCGCCACCAGCGCCAGGGCGATACCCCCTTGCCTGAAGCAGAGGAAATAGAAGCGCCGGTTGATCCAGAGAAACACCGCAGCGGCCAGTAGTGGCAGGGGCCAGAGGTTCGGCCGCAGGGGCAGCAGGGCGGTTGACAGCACCACCAGCAGGCTCAGCAGGCTGCTCAGCCGCGCTGCGTTGTCGAGGTTCAGCGTGGTGGAGCCGCTCTGCTGGCGCCGCAGCAGCAGCCGGCTCCAGGGGATCGCCCGCTGGCGGATGTCGGTGACCAGCATCGAGCGGAGGGTCCAGCGCTTGTGGTGCTTGCCTTGGATGGTGGGATCCAGCAGGATCGGGCCGCCGGTGTTGCTGAGCCGCAGGCCGAATTCGATGTCTTCGATGCAGGGACGGTCGTAGGCCAAGGCATCGAATCCCCCCACCTCCAGAAACCGCTCCCGCCGCACGGCGCCACACCCTGCCCAGAAGGTGGTGGCCGCTCCGGGGTGACTGCTGTGGGTGTGATGGTGCAGCAGGTTGCGGAAGCGGCTCACCAGCCCAGGTGCGGCCGGGCGATCGTCGTAGCTGCCGAAGAGGGCTGCCAGTTCGGGATCGACGCTGAAATGGGCCCGGACCCGTTCCATCGCGTCGGCGTGCAGTTCCACATCGGCATCCACGAACAGGAGGATTGCCCCCCGGGCCTGCTGCGCTCCCAGGTTGCGGGCGGCGGCGGGGCCCGAGCGTTGGCCGGTGCTCAGCAGCGCGGCGCGGCTGCTTCTGAGCCAGTCGGGGGCGGGGGGCGGCGAGCCATCAAAGACCACGAAGGCCTCATCCTGCGGTCCCAGCCCGGCTAGGGCGGCCCTGACGCAGCAGCCAAAGGGCTCCTCCCAACCGATGGTGGGCATCACCAGGCTGATGGTGGGCTGGGGATCGGTCACCATGAAGGCTGGTCTGGCATCGCCTCAGGAAGGTGAACCCTTCGGAGCGAGGATAGTGGTTCGTACAATCTGCCGAATTCCGCCCGGGCCGCATGGATTTCACCGGCGGTGAGGGATGGACTAGTGGTGCACGATGAGGCGTGAGCCAGGATCATCTCTGGCAGCTTGTAGAAGCTGCTGCCCTGAGAAGATGGATCTGTCACGGCTCGCAGAAATGGTTGTCTGATCGCAAAGCGGGGCTGCCTGTAATGCTTGACAGGATTCAGGATTGACATGTTAGGCTTGATCAGATAAAGTTAATTTTATTAGGAATAAATTCGTTCCATGGAGCGCAAGCCTTCGGTTCAGGATCTGCAGCGCACGAGCCTCGCTCTCTCTTGTCGTTGGACGTCCCTGGGCTTGGCGCTGTCGTTTCTTGCAACTATCGCCGGTCTGTTCGTCAACACTCAGTTTGAGTTTGCCGATTCCGGGGCTTGGCTCCCGATTGTGAATACGTTCGCGAATTACGGGGTGGTCGCCCTGCTTGCCGTTGCTTTTTCGCAGATAGCGTGTTACTTTAGGCCCGAAGATGTTGCCATTGATAAACAGGCTCGCGTCATGGCGAGATTGTCCATAGCCGCAGCCGTGGGGTATATTCTCTTTGTTCCACTGTTTGTCATCGCTTCTATTTCGGCGGCTCACGCATCGGCTGGTATTTTCTCGGTCTTGCCAGGCTGTATCCGCTTCCTCGCTATGGCTGTCGGTTTTATGGGTGTGTCCAGAACAAGAAATGGCAAGGAGTCTCCATTTTTACGGAGTAGCGTCGAGTCGCCTTTGGACTACTGGCTGAAGGGGAAATCTCGTGGATAGAAGCAATGCCTAGCTTTCTCCCGATAGGGCTAGATATGGCTGTTGTTGCAATATGCATTTCCCCATTTTCGCAGATCGAATGCTGAGTGGATCTGGCGAGCTTGGCTATTCTCAATGATTTTCTTCAGAGGTTGGGAGTTGTGATGGCTCTGCGTTCAAAGCTGTATTGGCAATTAATTCCCAGCAGCAATTCTTTCATCAAGAAGTGGCTTGATGATGTGCTGTTTTGCCGCTTCAGTGCTTACTGTCTTTTCAGGAGGCAGTTGGCCCAACAGTATCGATATTCATCCCTTGGCTTGTTCTGGGCTTTTGTCCCCACGATCTTGACTGCCGTGGTGCTCATCGGCAGCCAGCGGGCTCAGATGCTTGCCACTTCAGCTGTTGTTCCAGCGGCTTTCTATGGAATCTTCGGTGTTGCCCTTGCACAGACGTTCCTAGAGGCGCTCAACGCTACGCGGCGTCTGTTCATCGCGCATCAACATGTTTTGCGACGCCAGACATTGCCATTGGATGCCTTCATCATGGCTGATCTGATGCAATTGCTCTTCAGCATGCTGGTGCGATTATCAATTGTGGTTTCTGTCTATGTGATGTTCTCGGTGCCAGCACCCAATCCGGTGATGGCCATGATCGCCGTTCTTGGCTTTTGCGGTATCGCCTGTGCCGGAGCTGGTCTTGGACTCCTGATCGCACCATTCACCGCCCTCACCCAGGATGTTGAACATGTGTCGGCACTTCTTCCCTGGACGATCTTCGCGACTACACCGGTATTCGTGCCGGTGACGGTGAGCTCGATCCTGGGTCGTATTGCGGCCATCAACCCTCTGACCTGGGTCTTCGATGGAATCCGTGCCGCCGCCTATGGGGGTGAGGGTCATGCCATGCTGGCTGTTACGGCGGGCTTGCTGGGCGCTGTGTTGCTCCTGCTGGGATGGAGCTTCTGTCGCGTTGCCAGGCCCCACGTGGTTGAACGGCTGATGATGTGAGCATGGCTGAACCACTCCTTGTCATTGATCGTGTCTGGAAGCGACTCTGTCGTCGTCACGATCGTGCTATTCCCCATACTCTCGCTGATATCAGTCGACAGATTCTGAATCGTCCGCCGCGTCTGGAGCTTCGCGACGGGGAGTTCTGGGCCCTGCGGGATATCAACCTTGCCATTGAGCCTGGCCAGGTGGTTGGGGTGATCGGCCACAACGGTGCGGGTAAGAGCACACTGATCAATCTCGTCACTGGCGTTATTCTCCCCACAGCTGGCTCCATCCAGCTCAGGACACCTCGCATTGCCATGATTGATGCCAATGGCGGCCTGAATCCATTCGAAACCGGTCGGGAAAATGCCGCCACTCTTTTGGCCCTCCATGGCTTGCCGACCGCGGCTATCCCCCGAGACGTCCAGGCCGTGGAGGAGTTTGCAGGAATTGGTGAGTTTATTGATGCACCTGTTAGTACCTATAGCCTTGGCATGCGATTGCGCTTGGCATTTTCCATCTACACCCGTCTGGCTCCAGAGTTGTTTGTGATCGACGAAGCCCTCGGAGGAGGGGATCATCGATTTCGAAATCGATTTCGGCAATTTCTGCGCGATTACGTAGATGCGGGAGGATCAATCCTTCTTTGCTCGCATGAGATGACCTTAATCCAGGCCTTTTGCCACCATTGCATCCTGCTCGATCAAGGCCGAATCATGGCAGCCGGTGAACCTACAGGCGTGATTACGTTCTATCAGGAAAGCATCGCAGAAGAGGAGGCACTGGCCAAGGATGAGCATCAAGGCCCCTCGGAACCAGCAGCCAATGAGGGCTGTCGAATCACCTCAGTCAACTTGAAAACTGAGAATAACTTACCCATTTCCTCAGGCGGATCGCTGCTGATTGAGTTGGAGCTGGCTGTGGATGTGCCAATGGAAGGCTTGGCCTGTTCGATTGATATTGGCAATGCCGAAATTGCCTCAATTACCACGCTAGTTTATGGCTATCCAGGTGGTGATTTGGCTCTCAAGCCACCTGTAGCAACCATATGCTGCCACATCGAGAAGCTGCCTCTTGCCCCAGGCAATTACAATATTCGCTTCTCGTTATTCAGGCCCGAATTGGCGACGACCTTGGTGTCTCAGGGGTGGGACAACGCGGCCCTGCCGATGAAAGTGATTGCGCAAGATACCAACTTAGCCATTATCATGCGCCAGAAGCAGAATTTTGTCCACATTCCAGCGGCATGGGAGATGGCAGCCATTCATTCCGAACCCGATTGAAACAGTCGCTTCATCACCCGATTCATTGATTGACCAGGATCTGCGGCGATCCGCGCCGCCCAGGTTGATAACTTCAGTTCAGGCAAGATGTGCGCTGGTGGCACGATGGCGCCGGCTTGTCGAGGGTATGGATTGTCAACAATTTTCTGGAAAAGAGCCATGTAGCGATCAATCATTGGCTCGATGAGATATGTTTTGCTCACGCTATCTGCGGCGGCCTGCCCCATTCGGCGTCTGTCTTCAGGATAGAGCCAAAGCCATTGTAAATGGTCAGCGAAACCCTCACAATCTCCCACTCGGGCCACAAGTCCATTGCAGCCTGCCACGATCACATCGGGGACTCCACTTCGGAGGTCGCTGACCACAGGCACAAGCCCTTGGGCCATCGCCTCCAGCATTCCAACCGAGAGGCCCTCAAAAGCTGATGGCAGCAGGAAAACATCCCCCATCGCAAGGATGGCCATTGCATCGTCATGGGGTTGGGCACCTGTGAACCAGATTTTTCGCTCGCGTACGAGTTGATGCGCTTGTCGTTCCATGGCATAGCGAAGATCACCATCGCCCACAATGATCATTTCGAAGAGCACAGCACGTTTGTCGAGTGCCCGTGCAATGGCCAGCAGGTCGAGAACGCGTTTCTGGCGTGGGATCAGTCGACCGGTGTAGATGATGCGAAGCCGACGTTTGCCAGAGGTTGAAATATCTTCATTCCAGGCAGGCTCCAAGGCGGTGCGGTGCGGAATCCCATAGGGAATGGTTTCCACTCTCGAAGCGAATGCCGGTGCCAGCCCACGCAGGTGCTCCGTGATGGCATGACTCACGCCAACCAAGGCGTCGCAGGCATGGCCAATGCGGCAGAGATGCTCATAATGCCAGGGATCATCACTGTGAGCGATACCAACGATTCGCACATCGTTCGACAAAACAGGGGCGAGGCATGAGTAGCGATCGTCATAGTTTGGCAAATAAATGCAGGGGCCGAGACTTTCTAAGTGCTTCCGCATGATCTGCCAGCGGAGCTTCCAGCTGAGATAGTTGGATTCAAGCCGCGAGTCCTTGAGTTCCAAGGGGATATCGTCTGCAAAAGAGATGGGATTGCCATCCTGATCAGCAGGTCGAGTGAGAATGCGGGCATCGATTCCATGCCGACGTAGACCACGCACAAGATGAACCGAGAAGGTATCAACTCCGCTGATCGAACCACCACTGCAGGCCACGAGGATGCGGTGGTCTCTGAGGCGAGCACTTCTTGATGGCGAACTGCTGAAGGATGCTGCGGCGTTAGAGATGGCTGGCGGATCAGGCCAAGGATCTGTGGCTGAAATATAATGCTGATCGGCAATTGTGCTTCCAGAAAAAATTATCTGCCCAGCCACCTCTTCTTGCAGGGCAACATAGGACCTTCTTGGTCGAATAAAGTGGTGACTCCGCGATTGTTCTTCCATTCGTTCGAAGAGTCCCACGTATCGCTCCACCATTGGCTCAATGCCGAGCCCTGCGCTCCTAACGGTCTCGAAGGCCTTCTTTCCCAGGTGCTCTCTCCAGTCAGGGTCATAGGCAAGTCTCTCCAGTTGAGCCACGAAATCATCTAGGTTTCCTGTAGTGCCTATCAGAGCATTGGTGCCGTGAGTGATCAGACCTGCTGCTGAACTCATCCAAGGCAGCAGAGGAATACAGCCGCGGCTCATGGCCTCCACCAGACTGAGCGGGAGGGCTGCGCTTTCTCTGGCAGTGGAGAGAACAGCATGGTGATCTGCAAGGGCATCCAGCAGGTCTTCGTTCGAAAATCTGCCAACAACCGCCAGGAGCCCACGCTCAATCAGAGGCTGAAGCTCCTTGCTGAGACTCACCTGTGCAAGTCCAGCTCCAAAGATGGTTAATCGAAACGGAAATGCATGGGTCGCCAGTTCAGAGAGGATAGCCACTAAGTCATTGTGCTCCGATACGCGAAGTTCTGAATCAAGAATACAGGCTATTAGAAGATTGCCTCTCTCTTTAATTGGCGCTGACGCGAGCATGGGAATGCCTTGAGGAATCATTCCCAGCTTCGAAGTGCTGCCATGCAGGTATAAGAGCTTATAGTGAATGTGCTCGTCAGTGGCTACTACCGCATCCCAGTATGGGAAGAGATAAAAAGCTTGTTGCAGAAGAGGCTCGCTATCATGGAGCAATACCCCGAAAGTCTTGATTCGCCTAGAAAGCCTAGGGGCAATTACATTGTGGCGCAAGTCATGTAGCATCAAGTAGTGACAGGGAGCCCTTTCTTCGAGGTAGCGCTCCAAGGCTTCCCAGCGTTGTCCCCAGCTGTCTTGCGCACCTACGGCTAGGATTTCGCAAGGCAAATCGGCGGGAGGAGTGGCCTGCAGGCTTCCTGCATCGTGTTCAGCACTCGTTAATCCTGATTCCGTGATGATAACAGTAGCTTCACGGCCACGGGCCATCAGCCCCCTCACCAATCTCTCAGTGAACACGCTGCTTGAATCGTGTTGCCAGCGAGGCAAGCCGATGATTACTCTGTGCGGCATTGTCGTTTTTTGGTCCGCAAAAGTTCGTTAAACTCAGCTTCTGTCAACCGTCGGTTTTCGTTAGGTATAAATCCTAGGGATCTCCAGCCAGGCTGGCGTGTTAGGAAATCTTTGTGATCGGTGGTTAACCAGAATTCATGATTGGCTTCAATAATCTCAAAGCGGTCAGGCCAACGCTCATCCAAAAAGAAGCATACTGGCTGGCTTTGGATGGGTATGCACGTTATCTGCACGGCAATTCGCGGAGAATCGGCATAATTATCTCCCGACCAATGAACCATATGATTGTCCCAAAGTAGTGCATCACCAGCTTGTGTTGGTATGGGCTGTAGCCAGCGATTAATGATGGCTTCACGAAAGTCGTCAAAATAGCAGGGCACCTTAGGGCCACGAATCCGTTCAATAAGCTTATGGCTGTCTGGCAAGACATGAATTGTTCCGTTTGTAATGCTTGTATCCACCAAAGGACACCATACAGTCATGCACTTTACGGAGAGATCAGCGACGAAGCTCCAATCGGTATGAACTTCGAACATGCCGCTGCCAGCTGGCTTGATCACAAGGCTGGCATTTAAAATATGATAATCCTGAAGTATATTCTTAAGCTTGTTGGCAAAGTAATGCTCTGCCAGTTGGAAGACCCTGCGCCTGTAATCCTTGTTTGAGTCTAAAAAAGTTACATGATAGGGGAGTCCTGATCTAGGCGAATCTGAGGGTCTAAAACTATCGTCAGGTTGAAGCTTAGAGATTTCAGCAAAAAGTTGCTTGACCTCTAGATTAGAAAGGATGCTGGCTGATGCAAATCCCTTTTCTTCATAGTTGGCCTGCAAAAAAGCATCCTTAAAGATATTCATAATTATCGAAGTGTTTGCCTGTCTGCGTGAACAGATTACCACAGCAGAACAGGAAGGGGCGCATGCTCTGGTTGGTCATAGTAAGCGATCATAGAACCTTGCGCTACGATCAATTAGCCACTGCAAAGCACTACGATGCTTGGCTTTGCTGCCATCCTTGGCCAAGCAATCTTGATCGAATGAGCTCAGTTTTGAATCTAATATAGGGTACTCTTGTAAAAGAGTCTGGTTGGCTATTTTATCGCCACTCATTCTTGAATAAAAATTGATGTCGACGGCATGTTTATAGACTCTCCCGTCTCTTTGTGTGACGTGCAACAGTTGCGCACCTACCGGCGTGAAGACACAATTTGCCACGACTCGGGGGCTCAATGATAGGTTAGCGGGGGAGGCATGAATAGTTTGTAAGTCATAACAAACAGCCTGGCCAACCTTGGGCTGAAGCTCAATCATCTGTGAGATTGAAATGTGCGGATAACTTCTGAAAAGATTGGATCCACACATGGGTGTGTAGAGGTGTGATCCTGGCAGGACATGAAGGCGCCCCGCATTTGACGTCTGTTCTGTCAAAGGAATCCATATCGCTATGGCGGAGTAAAGTTGATTGTCTACAAACGTATGATCAGTATGGGGTTGTATCTTGCCCGTTTCTCCAGGACTCTTCGCCACAAAGGATGCACTTACAAACTGGTAGCTATTTAGGAAAACCGAGGTTTTCATCTCTATTGCATTGCGTATGAGAGCTTGCGCATGCAGTCTTCGCTTAGTGTCGGAATCGTGGCATGAAAAAATGCATCCTTCCTGTGCTAATGGATATAGCTGATTATAGGCGTTTAGTAGTTGCTTAAATTCGACTGGATCGGCCAGATCAACTACCACATAGCCATTTTTATTGAACTCTTCTTGAAGAAGAGGATCGCGAAAGGCTGGCCACTTGGATGAAGGCTGCATCAAAGAAGCCTAGGCTCCGATAGAATTAAGCTGATCATAGCATCAGCGTGTTGGGGAGTTTAGATAATCGTCTTTAAAGGGTATATAAGTAGGGTCATTGGCCAACATGGATGCTTTCCCGCGAAACTGCTCAACAATATCAACTGGAACATCGATGGCAGGATGATTGTGTCCAGGCGCATGGCTCAGTTGAATCAGCCTGTCACACCAACGGCGGTTCACCACCCATGCCGCATAGGCCAAGTAGAGTGTGGAAGCCTTCGAGCTGCTCAGTCGCCTGGCTACGGGCTGAAGCCAAAGACGAGAAAAGCGGCTGTAGGCAGCCAGTTGGCGCCTGCTGAGAGAGGGATAGACACGGCCAATGGCGATGGGTGTTCTTGGCAAATCAAGCCGTTGTTCTAGCAATTGCTGATAGCGATCTTCGTCCTGGGCCAAGAGCTCGAATGGAAGTACAACAACCTGAGCAGGTCCGAACAAATTTTGATATGTGCTGATCACTGAGTCCAGATCAAGCCAGTCGGAGATAAAGGGTTGATAGCTATTGTAGAATTCCAAGAACGATTGGTCTCCTCCGATTCTGACAACTTGAGCGTATAAAGAGCGAATCGCGCTAGAAAAACCACGGGTGGTGATTAAGATCGTGGCGTGGGGAAACATGGCAAACAACTGGTCAGCCACCTTTTTTCGATGATCAGCAATACCAGTAGGACCTTGATGAAAGCCAGCGTGGCGAAGTAACAAGGATGTATACCCTTCAGGCCAGATCCTTCCCCCCGTAAGGTGTTCATCGCTGATGGCGTACCAGCGCGGCACTTTATTTAATGCTGTTCGACAGATTTCAGTGGGATTATATACTCCACCAAAGCCCTTGTGGGTAAAGGCAATCCAAGGATTTTTTTCAAACCAGCAAGAGATCCAGGTTGAGCCAGTCTTGTGAAGGCCAACATGAAGGAGAACTTTGGATTCATAACTCTGTGCCATTGTCACCCTCTTCTCTTTAGGCTGGAAGTCGTCCTAATGGTTAGACGCCAATTTACTCGATTGGCTTATAGGCCAAGAACTCTGCGGTCTGAATAGCTGGACCTGACTCTCGAATCCAGAATTGATTCGTGTGTTGCATGAAGTTTTGCCATGCTGCAAGGGAATAATTGTACAGAGGCTTACGCATAAAGAAGATTTCAAAACCCAACTCACTGATGAGATCAACTGTGCTCGGTAAGTCTGGCATCACCAAGCGATACAGCTGGTTGAGGGCTTGTAGGTCTTTCGCCTGCAAAGACAGCAACTCAGGCCGCGATCGATGATCGATGGCATAAAAATCTTTGATGTACAGGAAACCTCCAGGCTTCAGAACATGCATTGCCTGTGCCAAAACCTTGCGGTAATCTTCAGCATGGCAGAGAGATTCAAGGAACAGGACACGATCAAACATATTGGCTGAATAGAGTTCATCAAGCCGATGAAAGTCACCTTGCCGGACAGCGATTCGATCCTGTAGATTTTTGCTGTCAATACGAGCTTGAGCTTCACCAACTTGAACAGAGGAAAGTGTTACAGCCTCAATTTTTAACTTGCAGCGCTCAGCAAACATGATGGCCGGACCGCAAACACCACAACCCGCGTCTAAGATTGTTAAATTATCCTCTAATCTTGCAGCTTTGATCAGATATTCAGCCAGCTCCTCGGTTGATTCAGGTCTTGAGCCTTGAAACACCTCTCCAAAGCCTTCAATGTAACTGGGTGTCATCTGATCATAATACTGTTCTACGTCTGACGTTGAATATTGATTGATGGGTTGGCGGGCGTGGCGCTGGACTTTCGAACTCTGTCCTTGAATAGCCTTTGCCGACGCACTGGCAGAGTTCAGTCGTTTCCGTAGCCGATTGGCTAGGGATTGAAGCTTTTTGAAAGCAGGCGAATGAACTGATGCTGGCGATCGGAGAGATTGCGACTGAATAGATGGACTATCGGAATTCAAGGATTCAGTCACAGGAGCGACGGCTATTTCTATCGGCACGGAAATAGATTGAGGGCAATCACCTATGGAGCTTTCATGTAGTAGCAGTTCTTTGTAGAAATTGTCATCTACGTACTGGCTATCGGGCGCGAGACTGTGGCGGATACTGGCAGCATTGCCTAGTCGCTCTTGGAATTCAGCCAGGCTGTAGAGACGATTGAGATTTGGAATTGTTTTTAAGAAATTAAGCTCGCTTGGCCGAGGCAGGAAACTGCCAAATACCTGTTCAAAGTAGTCATCAGTTGCCTTGTAGAGATCAAATTTGTAGCCTTGGCTGGGATCGAAATGAGTATGGACTGTGGTGGATTCAATAGGTACACAGGAGCAGTGCATGGCATAGCGGGGGGTCTGCGATCTATTCACAGGCGACCAATGCAGCAAGCTGTTCTCAAAAATAATGGCCTCACCGGCTTTGGTTGGCAGGGCTAGTGAATATTTCTCGCGAATCACATCCGTATAATCTTTGCAAAATAGGGGTCCTGAAGACGGGTGGCCAATGGTCTGGGGGAAAATCTTATGGCTCTCGGGGACAACGCAGAGAGTTCCATTGTTCAAGTCCGCATCAACCAATGGACACCAAATATCAATGACCCAATCCTTGGGGTACTCCACTACAGTGGGGTGATAGTGAAGATCAAGCCAGCCAGCGCCAGGAACTTTGATGAACAGTCCGCATGACACGATGCGATAGCCATCAAACAACTGCTCAACGTAAGGTCTAAGTAGTTCTTTTAGATACTTGGCGCCCGACTCTCGGTAAGCCGTATTATGATCAGTATAGCTATTTAAAATGAATGATTTTCCTGTCTGATCCTGGGATGGAGTGAGGTACTCCTCTGGATAATAGCGGCGCGCACTGGCCAGCAATTCCTGGATCTGTGAGCTGGGAAGCAATCGCTCTCGAACGTAGCCCCTCCTGGCCAGCAGTGCATTCTGGGATTCATTTTGCAATATTAGTCTCATGAGGATACAACTGAAGCGATCTGGGTTTGTGGCTTTATCAAGTCCTAATTATACACCACAATCTGTCTTACTAGATTGCAAAGTCATTTGACCAATGCAAATTAATTTAGGGGCTAGATCATGCATCTGTCATTCTTATTGATTTTCTTGGTAGGAAGAGCCATTCACAATAGGTTAGCCACTTCATGTGATGGGCATATGACCAGAATCAATGGCAGATCATCCGGGCTATTGTTTGTGTTCACACCTCCTTGCCGGGATTGCCAGCTTTGAGGCCGGCAGTTGGCTCTAGCTAGAGTACTCCTTCCAAATGTCTACCTATGGGTTTTATTTGCCAAATAAAGCTAACCCATCCTAGTGCTAGTGTAATTTTTATTTAGCAGCGAGGCCCAAGTGATATTGCCGTTCGGCTTCAGGAAGAAGTTTCCAGGCCTTTATTTTCTACATATTCCCAAAACTGCTGGATCTTCGCTCTCGGGCATTATACTCAGAGCATATCCTGGCAAGTATCTTTTGCCAGTGCATGAATTGCCCCAGCTTTTATGTATGAGCCGAGAAGAGATCAATCAATACAGGTGCTTCGTCGGGCACTTTGGTTCAGGTTTCTTTAATCTCTTGGATTTCCCCGTATTGGGGATTGCAATGCTTAGGGATCCATTCGAAATAGCAATATCTGCTCTTTATTATGCCAGAAAGATGTATCTACGCTCTGGTATTCCCGCGATGAGCGAGAAGCGAAAACAGTTCCTGATTGAAAAGGGAATCATTGCTTCATCGGAGATGCCTGGATTTGATGCAACTATTGCCCGCGTATTGGAGAATGGAGATCTTTTGCAAATGCTTAACAATCCCTGGCTCGCAAGGGTCATCGAAAATCGTCAGACGCTCTATCTCGGCTATGATGTTGACATTAATCCCGCTTCAGCATCGCCAGAGTCATTCCTCAACTGGAGCCGTAATACTGATAATAAACTTGATTTCTTCTTTGTAAACAAGTTGGCTTGTGGTTTCGATGTCACTAGTGTGATCGCCAAGGCAGAGAGCCGTCTTGAGCAAATGGATGTTATCGGTATAGTTGAGAATTTTGGGCAGAGTGTCCAAATGTTGTGTGACACATTGGGCATCGTTGCCCCGAGGTCACTTCCCAAGGAGAACATTGCACCAGAAAGAAATGTTCACCAGATAATTGCTTATCGCGAATCTGGAATTCCTGCCGAGGTGGCAAAACGGATTGATGAGTTGACAGAGATTGACCGGCATATCTATGAATATGGTTTTTCTCTATTCTTAAAGAGGGCCAAGCGGCTCAGCGGAAAATCCTTCTTTTACGGGCGAAAAGTTGCCAATTGGCAATGATGGTAAGCTAGCCTTCTGGCTATTGGATTGTTCTCGATTTGCTTGATTGATGCTTATCCGCGCGCTCGCCATGTTGCCATCCGCCGTATCCCATTCGGAAGCAACAGAACATGAATTAATAGCAAGGTCAGATATTCCGGTGAGCGCAGAGCGATAAGAGTAAGCATGGCAAGCGGCTGCCAGTACCAGCAAAACTCACCGATTATCCTGTCATAGATCAAATGAAATGAATTGGTGCGAGATTCAGGTTTGTGCGCGGTGGGTGCTCGTGCATCAAGAGCCCTTTTCTTTCGATGCCAAAGCTGCCATGTCAGGTGGACGCCAAAACAGAGCACGATAAAAAGGTTGGCAGCGCCTTCCAGAAATACAAGAAATAACGTGGCTGCTAGTACAACCCTCGAAAGTTTAAGCGTAGCATCAAAGCCATTGTCCCAGCCATGCTTCACGATAAAGGTTTTGACTCCGCATAGTTGATCTCTAGAGTAATCAAATAGCTGATGCCTGAGAATGCCAAGCAGCCCAAATAGGAAGGCCCAGATTGCGAATGCTATAATGTAGAGCATCAAGGCAGGGCTTGATTTGCCTCCGACTCCCACCAAAGCCGCGATTATGCCCGGGATCACATAGGCGTAGAGGGAATCAGCGATAGGACCAAGTAAGCCACGCGTCTTGAGCCTCACGGGTGGAACGCTGTAGGCCAGGAACAGGCCATACTCAAGTACCAACAGAGCCAGTATCAATGGCGATCGTGGCAGCCATGCCCAAGGTATGATTCCGAGCAGTACTACAAAAGCAAGAATCAGAAGCTGGCCAAGGCGATCATGCCTTCCCATGATGTTGTAATGGCCCGACCGAAGATCTTGCCTGATATCTGTCAGATCATTCAGCACATAGCCAAAACTGGCGATGCCGATTGTGGCCAAGGTGAAGATGACAAGTCTGGCTAGGCTCTCGCTGACAGGTGGAAGTGACGGCGTTGTATAAATGGCAAAATAAGCCGAGCCAAGCATCACCATATAGTGATACCCCCACCACTGGTCTGTTTTCAGTGGCTTAAGCATCGGCTAATGGCCTCATCTCATTGATCTGCTGGGCGATCGCTGAGCTTTTGTTTGCGCTGGTTGAACAGATCATTCATCGCTTACCTGTGTCAGCCTATGGATAGTTTGTCTACGATTGATTCGAGATGATCGGCAAAGACTGAACATGGATCTGGGGGATACAAGCTGCGGACATGTTCGGCAGCAGCAGCACCGATCTGCTCCCAGTGATCACGTCTTTGCCAGGCTCGCTCAAGGGCGGCATCCATTTCACTGATGCTGGCGGAGCTGGCCAGGTAGCCATGGATTCCATCTTCCAGGATCTCAGCCGTACCACCCGCATCGGCAACGATCACCACTCTTCCACAGAGCATCGCTTCTACCTGCACCAAGGGAAGTCCTTCGGCACGGCAGGGCAGTACCAGGCCATGGTGTTCTCGCCAGATGTCCTTCGGCGATGCAAAGCCGCAGAAGCTCACCTGTTCAAGCCTGAGGTAACTCGCCATATCTTTCAATCCCTGTTCCATGGCTCCTTCTCCATAAAAGCTCACATGCAGTGGCCGTTCCCGCCATTTAGGCATGGCCAGAACATTGAGGATCACATCCTGCCCTTTTTCTTCAGGCCACAATCGGCCAACACATGCAAGTCGCCATGCTGAGTCTGATGGCTTGGGCCACGGCAAGGCTCGATCATGTGGAACCAGAAAAGGATTTCGAATCACGGATACAGCCGATAGGTTCATGCCAAGCTGCCTCTCGACAAGTTTAAGATTGTGTTTCGATACAAAGAAACTTTGGCGGGCATTTCTGTAGGCCCGACGCAGCTGAGACAATGCACCATCATGAGGCCAATGGATCTCAGCGGCTTTCTGGCAGATGAGCACATACGGGATGCCTGCCTTCTCGCATATTTCTGGCAGCGGTATCGGAACACATCCGTCATAGGCCTGTCCCTGAGCAACCACGACCAGGTCGGGCTTGCGCCAACGCAACCTGGCCGCCAGGACACGGTTTCGAAGATATGAGACAAGCCGATAGTATCTGGGCTTAAAGCGTAAGACTGCGTCAACAACTGATCGCTCCAGGGGGTGAACGCCAAAGCGATCGACTTTGACTCCTTTTGCTTTGAGCTGAATCCATTTATTATGGTGAATCCTTGATGGGATGTTTTCCGTGCCTCCGGCGAGGATTTGATAGCCGCGTTCAGCGAGCTTGAGGGCTGAGCCTGACCAGAGTTCCTCGGAGCCTCCCCATGGCAAGGGGCAAGAGGTCACAAAAAGGATTCTTCTGGGTCTGGCCATCAGTTCACTGGGTTCGGTTTAATGATGTTGCGGTGGGTGCATGGCAAGTTGCCTGCTTGCATGTCGTCCTTTTAATTTAGCATCCCAGGATAGATGCTGGGCGCTCCCGAGGCTTGTTTCGGTATTCGTCGCTTCGTTTTGCATTTTTGGCAACGGATTTTGGTCTTGGTTTGATGGGTGGGAATTCAGGCGCAAAGGCTTCAGGGTGGGCCCTTCGTCTGTGCGTCAAGTCATGTTTTTTCGATGTTCATTCGTTGAATAGTTCCCGCGCTGATTTGCTTTCTCTGCCCTTGCTGTGATGGTAGCCTTTGTGATGGCGTAGAGTGCGTTTTGAGATGCGGCGAGTCCATCAGTGTCTTGGTAGCGCCCCGAATGCGTGCCTTTCATGAGTCGGCCTGTCGTCACGATTGTGATTCCTACTTACGGCCGTCCTCAAAAACTGCAGGCCTGCCTTGTCGCACTCGCCAAGCAGACTCTGGCCGAGCCATGGGAGGTGGTGGTGGTGGATGACGGCAGTCCGCAGTCCCTAGCGGCCGTTGGCCCAGCATGGGCTGGCCGGCTGGATCTGCGTGTGATCCGCCAGGAGAATGCAGGGCCTGCTGCGGCCCGTAATCGCGGCGTTCAGGAGGCGCGCGGTAGCCTCATCGCGTTCACCGACGATGACTGCCTGCCGGAGCCCCATTGGCTCGAGCTGCTCGTTCGGGCAGCCCGGGAGCGGCCTGGCGCACTCGTCGGTGGCAGTACTGTCAACGGCCTTGGTGGCGAGCTCTTTGCCTCCACGAGTCAGCTGATCATTGATTTCGTTTACAGCCATTTTAACGCTGATCCTGATAACGCTTACTTTTTTGCCACAAACAACCTGCTCTGCCCGAGAGAGCGTTTCCTATCGGTCCGTGGCTTCGACCGCAGTTTTCCCCGCGCCGGTGCCGAAGACCGCGATTTTTGCGACCGCTGGCGCAACGCTGGCTGGCCGCTCATCTGGCGGCCAGGCGCCCGCGTGGAGCACCGACATTCCCAGACCTTCCGGACATTCATTGATCTCCATGTCCGCTACGGCCGCGGCGCCTACCTCTATCAGGTCAGGCGAAGGCAGCGCCGGTCGGGAACGATGCAGGACGACCTCAGTTTCCACACCACCTTGCCCCGGCGACTGCGCGATTATCTGGCGGTGCGCCAGGACTCCTTCCTGGCGAGGCTGCGGCTGGTCGCGGTTCTAGGCCTTTGGCAGGGGGCCAATGCGGCGGGCTTTGCTATCGAAGCCATCTCCGCCGTTGCGAAGCGCCTTTTACTTCTAACCAGACCCCTAAGCCGATAGTCCATGCCCACTAGCTTTCGAGCCTTGCCTGCGGAGCTTGGGGCCTGCATTGATGTGAGGTCTTGGGCAACGATTCACAGAACGTTCGACGCACTGGTGATCGGACAGCAATTTGCGGACCGATTGGTCGATGCCTCTGCTTTCAGGCCCGTCGTGGTTGAGCAGGAATTCAATCCCCTGCTGTGGATCTTTCTTCTGCTCCAGAGACTTTTTACCGCGTTTCATCCCTGTGGGAAGGCCGTGTCCTTCGTCGGGAGAGGGGTTGCTTGAGGATTCTGCTCGTCAACGACTACGGCACCCTTGCCGGTGGTGCGGAGGTGATTCTCTTCAACCTCCGCGATGCGTTGCGGGCGAGGGGCCACGAGGTGCGGGTGTTCGCCTCCAGCGCGCCTGCGGGCAGCGAAGCCAACCAGGCCGATGATCTTGGTTATGGCACCACGGGGCGATGGCGCGCTGTGGTGCAATCTGCGAACCCCGCCGCGGCATGGGCGCTACGCGGGGCGGTAGCACGGTTCGCTCCCGATGTCGTCCACGTCAACCTGTACCTCACCCAGCTTTCCCCGCTGATCCAGTTGGCGCTCGGCAATGTGCCGGCGATCTACTACGCGATGTGGAATCGGGCGATCTGCCCAGCGGGCAACCGCTGGCTGCCGGATGGACGCATTTGTACCGCGCGGCCCGGGATCGCGTGTTTGCGGGACGGCTGTCTGCCCTTCCACGATTGGCTGCCGCTCATGGCCCAGCTGTCGGCTGATCGTGTGTTGGCACCAGGGTTCAGGCGCGTCGTGGCCATCAGCCATGCGGTGGCATCACGGTTGGAGGAGTTCGGCGCCCCCCATCTGCGGGGGGCCTGGGTCGTGCATCCCGGCACCGCCGCTGTGGAGCCCCGCGATGCTCTCTCGCCCACGCCAAGGGCGGTGGTGGCAGGCCGTCTTGTTCCGGAGAAGGGCATCGACATCCTCGTCCGGGCGTTCGCGCGACTGGCGTCACGCCACGGTCAGAGCAGCCTCGTGGTGATCGGCGACGGCCCCGAGCGTCGCAACCTCACCCGCCTCGCCCATGGCCTCGGCGTCGGCGAGCGGGTCACCTTCACCGGCAAGCTGTCACCCGAAGCCACCCTTGCCAGTCTTCGTTCCGCCTGGGTCGTCTGCGTTCCATCGCTCTGGGAGGAACCCTTCGGCATGATCGCTGCCGAGGCCCAGATGTACGGCGTGGCTGTTGTTGCCAGCCGCTGCGGCGGCCTGGCGGAGATCGTGGCGGACGGGGAAACGGGCTACCTGGTGCCGCCCGGCGATCCCGAGTCGCTGGCGAGCCGGCTTGATCTGCTGTTTTCCGACCCTGCTCTCGCCTATGCGCTCGGGGTTCGCGGCCATGCCAGGGCGGCGGCCATGTTTGATCTCAATGGATTCGCCAGACGCATGGAGGGGGTGTATGGCGACGCGATGGCGTGGCGGGCTTTTCGCTCCTGAACGTCCGAGGCGGAGTCTTCACGCCCCTGCTTCCCATTCGCAGAAGCTCCGGTTGCCGGCCCTGCTCCACAATTCGGCCGTTGTCCAGGGCCGGCTGCTGCCTTTCGGGGTCCGTCAGCGTCCCGCCCTCCAGGTGGATGCTTCGCCCCAGGGGGTTGTTGCAGGCCTGGCCTGCCTGGCTTTTAAAGAGATGCCAGCTCGTCAGGCCGATCGCCGTTGCCGCGAAAACCGGCATCAGATCGCTCACCGATTCGAGCACCCCCACCAGCAGGCAAAACCGCAGCATGCGTTGTTCCTGTCAGGCCGATGACGGTCTGCAGTCCGTCGGCGCACCCGAGCGGCTGGCCATGGAGCAGTCGTCCCGCGGCGGAATGCCATCGCCTGCGATGTGCCGGATCTTCAGGCACTCATGGCGGCAACGGCCGCACCTTCCTCGATGTATTCGGCATCCTGGTTCACCTGCCAGATGTCGTAGAGCTGCTCACCCGCCAGGATGTTGCGGGCGGTGAGAATGGCCGTCATCATCGAATGGTCCTGGTTGTTGTATTGGTGCATGCCGTTGCGGCCCACCACCTGCAGCCCGGGGCAGTGTTCGCTGAGGGCGCTGCGGATGATGGCGCGGCGTTCGGTGTAGAGATCGTCGTACACCGGATAGGCCCTGGGCTGACGCACCACGGCGCCATCGATCACGTCGCCTTCGCTTGCCAACCCCAGGCTGATCAATTCGAGGGTCGCCATGCGGATCAGGTCGCTGTCGGTGCTGGTCCAGATCGGATCGCTCTGGTCGCAGAAGTACTCCATCCCGTAGCAGGCCATGGCTGGATCGGCGAGCATTTCCGGTGACCAGTTTCCGAAGTTCTGAATGCGGCCCACCTGGAGCTTGGGATCATGGATGTAGATCCAGTTGTCGGGGAAGGTGCTTCCCGTCTTCAGGATCAGGGCCACCGTCAGGAAATCGCGGTAGCGCAGGGCGTCTGCAGCCTCCAGCGCTGGGGCGGGCAGGCTTGGCTGCAGATGCCGCACCAGCCAGCCCAGCGGCGCTGAGCTGATCAGCTGATCCACCTCCTGCTGGCGCTCGCAGCCGTCGGCGGTTTTCAGCGTCACCCGCCAGTTTCCATCCGCCCGGCGCTCGATTGCGCTCACCCGGCTGCCCATGTGGACCCGCCCCCCCCGCTCGCGGATCCTGGTCGTGGCGGCCTCCCAGAGCATGCCGGGCCCATGGCGGGGGTAGCGGAAGGAGGTGATCAGCGTCTTGATCACATCCGAGCGGCCATCGCTGCCCGCTTGCGGAGGTCGGCGGGCGGGCCGCAGGGCTGTGCGGGCCGCCTTGATCAGGGAGAGGCCCTTGATGCGTTGGGCGGCCCAGTCGGCGGAGATGTCGCGGCAGGACATGCCCCAGACCTTTTCGGTGTAACTCTTGAAGAACATCTGGTAAAGACGTCCGCCAAATTTACGGGTGATCCACTCCTCGAAATTCGTCGGTCTTGAGGGGCTTTTTACTTTAGCTTTGAAGTAGGACGCAACCGTCAGGAGAGATTGGCGTTTCCCTAGATTTTCAACCACCTCGCCGATGTCGAGGGGGTAGGAGTAGAATTTGCCGCGGTAGTAGATGCGGGAAAGACGGTCGCGCACCAGCATGTCGTTCGGCAGGATCTCGCTCCAGAGGTCCTCCACCTCCTTCGACTTGGAGAAAAAGCGATGGCCACCGATGTCGAAGCGGAAGCCCTTGTAGGTCTCCGTGCGGGAGATGCCACCCACGTAGTGAGAATCCGCTTCCCAGACATCGATCTCCAGGCCGGCATCACTCAGCAGGTAGGCGGCTGTTAGTCCAGCTGGGCCTGCTCCGATGACGCCGATTCGCATAGAACTGTTGGCAAAGATGGGAAAGAACGTATATGCAAATGCGTTCGAAGAGGTCCTCGACGCCCGTATTTCCGTTTTTTTACATAATCCTACTCCCGTCGTCCGCTCAATTGGCGGCTGGGAAACGGCTGGCGCTTCTGCCATGCCCATGTCCGTTCACTGCTGCTGACTTTAATCGCCCGCGTCCGGCCCTGATCCCCGGCTCTGTGCTTGCCAAGGGGTGGGCCGGACGCGGACGATGGCCCCGTAAACGCCTTCCCCCGCCATGGCCACCGAACGCTCCTTCATCGCCATCAAGCCCGACGGGGTGCAGCGGGGCCTGGTGGGCGAGATCCTGGGGCGCTTCGAGCGCAAGGGTTTCAAGCTGGTGGGGCTCAAGCAGCTCACCCCCAGCCGTGAGCTGGCCGAGAGCCATTACGGCGTGCACCGCGAGCGCCCCTTCTTCGCCGGCCTGGTTGAGTTCATCACCAGCGGTCCGGTGGTGGCGATGGTGTGGGAGGGCGACGGCGTCATCGCCAGTGCCCGCAAGCTGATCGGCGCCACCAAGCCCCTCGAGGCCGAGCCCGGCACCATCCGCGGTGACCTGGCCGTGAACATCGGCCGCAACGTGATCCACGGTTCCGACGCCCCCGAAACCGCCGCGTTCGAGATCGGCCTCTGGTTCCAGCCCTCCGAGCTGAGCGATTGGTCTCCGGCCGACCAGGTCTGGCGCGTGGAGGGCTGATCGGCCCCCTGCCCCCTACCCCGGTGGCATGGGCCGGTCCCAGCGGAAGGCCGCCAGCTGGTCGTGCTGGCCGGGCTCCAGCCGGTCGGTGATCGCCGCCGTCAGCAGCTCCGCCGTGATCGCCGCCAGCAGTACGCCGTTGCGGTGGTGGCCGCTGGCCAGCCACAGGCCAGGCACCGGCCCCCTCCCCAGCAGCGGTCCGCCGTCGGGGGTGCCGGGCCGGAACCCCCACCAGCGCTCCATCGGCGGCCAACCGGCGGCGGCAGGCAGCAGGGCGGCGATCCCCTCCTGCAGCTGCCGTTGCCCCTGGGGGGTCAGCCCTTCGCTGAAGCCCGCCTCCGGTTCGCTGGTGGCTCCCACCACCAGCAAGCCGTCCTCCCGCGGCACCAGGTAGGTGCCCGGGCCGAACACCACCCGTTGCAGCGCACCGATCGGTCCCTGCAGGGACAGCATCTGCCCCTTGATCGGCCGCACCGGTAGCTGGGGAAGCAGCCGGGCACTCCAGGCGCCGCAGGCCAGCACTGCGGTGTCCGTCGCCAATCGCACCTCGGCGCCATCGGCGCGCTGCAGGCGCACCCCGCTCAGGTCGGCCCCGTTCCGATCCACCGCCTGCACCTCACAGCCCTCCTCGAACTGCACGCCGCGATTCACGCAGGCCCGCTCCAGGGCCCGCATCAGCAGCCGGCGGTTGTCGATCTGGCCGTCCTGGCGGAACAGCAGGCCCGCCTGCCAATCGGGGCCGAGGCCCGGCAGCTCCCGCTCCAGGCCGCGGCGATCCAGGGCTTCCCCCCAGCAGGCGGTGGGATAGGCCTGGCCCTGTTGCACCGTTCTGAACGGCACGACGATGCCGCTGGTGCGCAGACCGCAGGCCAGGCCGCTGTCGGCCTCGATCCGCGCCACCCAGGCGGGCACCAGGGCCAGGCCGGCCTGGCCCAGCGCCAGCAGCTCCCCCTCCAGCCCCTCGGCATGGGGGGCCAGCATGCCGGCCGCCACGAAGCCGGCCGCCTCGCTGCGGCGCCGGCTCAGCACCCGCACCGCCCGTCCCTCGCTCGCCAGCCGGTGGGCGATCGCCAGCCCCATCAGGCCGCCGCCGAGGATCAGCACGGGATCAGGCTGGAGCAACGGCATCGGAGCCATCCGGCGACACCCCATAGGATCGCCCCAACCGCAACGGGACGGGGCCGATGCTGCTGGCTACGCAGGCAGGACTCCATGCGGCGCCCACCATGCTGGTGAGGGGTCAGCCGCTGCCGGTGGTGCTCGGCGTGCTGGGGGTGCTTCTGCTCGCCACCCTGGCGATCCGTCGCTTTTCCTTGCGGCTCGGCGCTCCGGCAATCCTCGGCGTGCTGCTGTTCGGCTTGTTGATGCCGAACGAGCTGGAGCTGTTCCAGGACTCCACCATCACCAACCTGCACACGATCGGAGGGTCGGTGCTGCTGTTTTATGCCGGCCTTCAGACGGAGGTGCGCTCCGTCAAGGGCTATGTGGAATACGGCGTGATCCTGGCCTTCGGTGGCGTGGCCGTGGCCTCCACCGCGCTCGGCCTGATCATCTGGACCTGCCTTTCGGCCTCTGCCGATGGCCTCGCCTTCGGTTTCAACCAGCTGCCGATCAGCGTGGCCATGCTCACGGCCGCCTGCCTGGGCTCCACCGATGCCGGCGCCACCATGAGCGTGCTCGCCGATCTGAAGGACCGCCTGCCGGAGCGGCTGCGCAGCCTGCTGGAGTTCGAATCGGCCCTGAATGACGCCTCAGCGATCCTTTTTCTGGGTCTGGTGACCGGCCTGGTGAGCAGTGCCCAAGCCGGCGTCAGCGTCGACCACCTGCTGGTGCAGCAGGTCCGCCTTTTCGTGCAGAGCGTCGGCTCCGGAGTGCTGATCGGTGTCTGCCTGGGTTATTTCTGCCGCTTCTGCCTCGACCGTCTGGTGCAGCAGCGCGAGCAGCTGCTCATCTTCGGCATCGCCTTCACGAGCATCGCCTACGGCAGCTCCACCCTCCTCGGCGGCTCCGGCTTCATCTGCGCCTACGTCACCGGCTTGTTCCTCAGCAACCACACCTACAAGAATCCCGGCATCACCGCCGATGCGCTCCAGGAGGTGCTCTCCCCCTTCAACACAATGATGGAGATGCTGATTTTCCTGGTGTTCGGCCTCACCACCGAACCCGAGGCGGTGTTGCCCCTGGTGCCGATCGGGGTGGTGGTGGCTTTGTCGATGATGCTGATCGCCAGGCCCCTGAGCGTGCTGCTCTTCCAGCCGTTCTCCCCCTTCAACCTGCGCGAGTCGCTGCTGGTGGCCTGGTGCGGCCTGCGGGGAGCGGTGCCCCTGGCCCTGGCCCTGGAGGTGGTGCATGCCATCCCGGAGCTGCCTGGGGTGGCGGCGGCCACGGCCGAAAAGCTGGCCAACAACATCTCCGGCCTTGTGTTCATGGTGGTGCTGCTCAACCTGCTGGTGCAGGGCCTCAGCCTCCCCTGGGTGTGCCGCCAGCTGGGCCTGGCCGGCGATGAACCGCCCGACACCCCGGCCCCCCTGCTCCCATAGGATCGCCAGCGGCACAGGCAGGCAGCAACGATGGCCGAGAGCGGCGGCAGTACCGGCACGACCACCAGCGTGACTGGCAGCACCACCAGCGGCACCGGCGCTGGCCCGTTGTCCGAGCTCCCGGCCTGGGAGGCGGTGATCGGCCTGGAGACCCACGTGCAGCTCGGCACCGCCAGCAAGATCTTCACCTGCGCCTCCACCGCCTTCGGTGACGACCCCAACACCCATATCGACCCCGTGGTGTGCGGTCTGCCGGGCACCCTGCCGGTGCTCAATCAGAAGGTGCTCGAATATGCCGTGAAGGCGGCCATGGCCCTCAACCTGAAGGTGGCCGAACACAGCAAGTTCGACCGCAAACAATATTTCTACCCCGACCTGCCGAAGAACTATCAGATCTCCCAGTTCGATGAACCGATCGCCGAAGAGGGCTGGATTGAGGTGGAGGTGGCCGAGAAGGGCAAGGACACCTACCTCAAGACCATTGGCATCGAGCGCCTGCACATGGAGGAGGATGCCGGCAAGCTCGTCCACGCCGGCAGCGACCGCCTGGCCGGCTCCACCCATTCCCTGGTCGATTACAATCGCGCCGGTGTGGCCCTGGCCGAGATCGTCAGCAAGCCCGATCTGCGCACCGGCCGGGAAGCGGCGGAATACGCCTCGGAGATCCGCCGGATCATGCGTTATCTGGGGGTGAGCGACGGCAACATGCAGGAGGGATCCCTTCGCTGCGACGTCAACATCTCGGTGCGGCGCGGCCCCGATGCCCCCTTCGGCACCAAGGTGGAGATCAAGAACATGAACTCCTTCAATGCCATCCAGCGGGCCTGCGAGCACGAAATCCAGCGCCAGATCAAGGCCTATGAGGCCGGTGAGCGGGTGGTGCAGGAGACACGCCTGTGGGATGAGGCCAAGCAGATCACCAAGAGCATGCGCTCCAAGGAGGGCGCCAGCGATTACCGCTACTTCCCCGAGCCCGATCTGGGGCCGATTGAGGTGAGCGCTGAACAGCGGCGGGCCTGGCGATCCGAGATGCCGGAACTGCCGGCCGAGCGCCGCCACCGCTACGCCGAGCAGCTGGGCCTCTCCCAGTACGACGCCCGGGTGCTCACCGAGGAGCGCGCCATGGCCGACTACTTTGAGGCCACCGTCACCGCCGGTGCCGACGCCAAGGCCGCCGCCAACTGGCTCAGCGGCGACGTCGCCGCCCATGTGAACGCCAACCGGCTCAGCTACGACACCCTGCCGCTGCGGCCCCAGCAGCTGGCCGAGATGGTGCAGCTGATTGAGACCGGCACCATCAGCGGCAAGATTGCCAAGGAGATCCTGCCGGAGTTGCTGGATCAGGGCGGCTCCGCCAAGGCGATCGTCGAGCAGCGCGGCCTGGGGATGATCAGCGATACGGCGGCGATCGAGGCGATCGTCGATGCCCTGCTGGCGGCCCACCCCGAGGAGGTGGAGGCCTTTCGCGGCGGCAAGACCAAGCTGCAGGGCTTCTTCGTCGGCCAGCTGATGAAGCAGACCGGCGGCAAGGCCGATCCCAAGCTCGCCAACCAGATCCTCAGCGGCAAGTTGAAGGGCTGAGCGGCGACGGCTTCCCCGGGCCCCGGAACCGCCGGGCTGCACTGTGTCGGCTGAGAGCCGCTGGCCTTTGACATTGAGGTGAAGGCGCTGCTTTACAGCAGCGCCGGGATTCCCCATGACTGGGTGATCGACGTGCACAAGCCGCGCCTGCATGTGGTGCATGGGGGCCTGGAACCTGCGCACCAGGGTTGTCGCCGTTGCTGTGCTCGGTGGAGCCACGTCTGCGCGATCTGCCCCGCCGCTGACGGAGTGCCGCCGCCTCCGGCCTGCGCCTCCGTTCAGACCAGGCTGATCTGGCCGAGGCTCGCGGCCCCGCCTGCGAAGCCGTAGCCCGTGATCTCCACAACCGCATCGGTGCTGGAGCTGTAGCCGGCGGTGGCGTTGTTGAAGGCGATGAAGGTGCGCTGGCTGGTGCCGCTGCCGGAGGTGAACGTGGCCGCCCCGTTGGCCACGAAGTTGCTGGTGCTCAGCAGGGTCCCGATCGCACTCGTGGTCAGGGCCGTGACTGCCCCCTGGTTACTGAAGCCCCCGGCCCCCGGCAGCGTCGTCAGGTCGAAGCGGTCCTGTCCCACCATGAAGCCGATGATCTTCTCGAAGGTGGGCGCCGAGGCGGTGCCGCCGACGATGGCATCGGTGAGGGTCGTGTAGTTGAAGGTGTCGGCCCCGTTGCCGCCGTTGAGAACGTCGCGTCCGCCGCCGCCGTTGAGCGTGTCATCGCCGTCTGCGCCGATCAGCGTGTCGACGCCGAGGCCGCCGAGGATGGCGTCGGAGCTGGCGCTGCCGGTGATCGAATCGTTGCCGGCGCCGCCCTCGATGCTCAGGTTGGCGCCGAGCAGGGAGACGCCCGTGAAGTTGAGGGTGTTGGCGTTGCTGTCACCGAGCAGGCGCACGGCGCCGGTGGTGGCGGTGGCGTCGATCACCTCGATGCCGGTGGCGGCGCTGAAGCCGCGCAGGCCGATGTCGACCGCGTCGCTGCCGCTGGCGCTGACCACCAGGATGCGATCGCTTTCACCGGCGCCGCTGCCGTCGTCGGCGTAGGTGTCGTAGCCCCCGAAGCCGCTGGCGGAACTGCCGCTGACCTCATAGGTGTCGGAACCGCCGGCGCCGTTGAGCAGGTCGTTGCCGCTGCCGCCAAGGATGGTGTCGTTGGCGGCGCTGCCGGTGATCGAATCGTTGCCGGCGCCGCCCTCGATGCGGATGTTGGCACCGAGCAGGGAGACGCCCGTGAAGTTGAGGGTGTTGGCGTTGCTGTTACCGAGCAGGCGCACGGCGCCGGTGGTGGCGGTGGCGTCGATCAGCTCGATGCCGGTGGCGGCAGCGGAGAAGGACGTCAGGCCGATGTCGACCGCGTCGCTGCCGTTGGCCGCCACGGCCACGATGCGGTCCGTGCCGGCCGTGTCGGCATAGCTGTCGTAGCCCTGGAAGGTGTAGGTCTTACGGTCGGGATTGGAGGGATCGCGGCCGCTCACCTCGTAGGTGTCGTCGCCGCTGCCGCCCTGCAGCAGGTCGTTGTCGCCGCCGCCGCGGATCACATCCCCCCCGGCGGTGCCAATCAGCGTGTCCGCGCCCCAGCCGCCTTCCAGCACGAAGTGGCCGCCGCTGAGGCTGACGCTCGAGAGGTCGATCCGGTTGGCTTCCCAGTTGCCGAGCAGACGCACAGTGGCGGTGGTGGTGCCGCCGTTGCCGTCATCGATCGTGGTGGCGTTGACGATGCACTCGATGCCGCTGCTGGCGTCGAAGCTGCGCAGGCCGATGTCCACCGGGCCGTTGCCCACCGCCTGGATCGTGTCGATGCCGTCGCCGCTGGCGCCTGAATCGAGGTAGCTGTCGAAGCCTTCGAAGTCGTAGGTCTGAGAGTTGGTGTTGTCGGGGTTCCAGCCGCTCACCTCGTAGGTGTCGCCGCCGCCGCCGCCGTCGAGCCGGTCGTCATCACCGCCGCCGCGCAGGCGGTCCGCTGCCGCGGATCCGCGCAGGGTGTCCTTGCCCCAGCCCCCCTCGATCACGAAGCCGGCCTGCTGGCCGCCTACCAGCTCGGTGGCGGAGAAGTCGAGCAGGTTGGCCTGCCAGTTGCCGAGCAGGCGCACCGTGGCGCTGGTGCTGCCGCCGTTGCCGTCATCGATCGTGGTGGCGTTGACGATGCGCTCGATGCCGCTCGCCGGCCCGAAGTTGAGCAGGCCGATGTCCACCGGGCCGATGCCCTCGGCGACGATCGTGTCGATGCCGTCGTTGGCAGCACCGGAATCGGCGAAGGTGTCGAAGCCCTCGAAGCTGTAGGGCTGGCTTTCGATCCATTGCGGACCGGCGCCGCTGACGCGGTACGTGTCGCCGCCGCCGCCGCCGTCCAGCCGGTCGTCGTCCTGGCCACCGCGGATGTCATCGGCCAGGGCGCTGCCCACCACGGTGTCCTTGCCGCCGCCGGCGTCGATGGCGAAGTGACCGCCCACCAGCTCGGTGGCCGAGAAGTCGAGCAGGTTGGCCTGCCAGTTGCCGAGCAGCCGCACCAGGGCGGCGGAGCCGTTGCCGTCATCGCTGGCGTTGACGATCTGCTCGATGCCGCTGGTGGGTCCGAAGTTGCGGAAACCGATGTCCACCGGGCCGAGGCCGCTGGCGATGATCTGATCCGTGCCGGTCGTGCCCGAATCGGCGTAGGTGTCGTAACCCTGGAAGCGGTAGGGGACGCCGGTGATCCAGTTGGGATCGGCGCCGCTCACCAGATAGCGATCGCCGTCCTCGCCGCCATCGAGCCAGTCGTTGTCGAAGCCGCCCTCCAGTTGATCGCTGCCGCTGCCGCCCTGCAGGCTGTCGCAGCCCCAGCTGCCATCCAGCAGGTCGGCGCCGCCATTGCCCTGGAGCAGGTCGTTGCCACGCTTGCCAAGCAGCTGGTCCCGCTCGTCATTGCCCACGAGCACGTCGGCGCCATCGGTGCCGATCGTCAGCCTGCTGCTGTTGAGGAAATAGTTCACCCAGGACGACACGTCGCTGAGCGATTGGTTGGTGTTGCCGTCCTCGTTGAGGAAGTTTTCGCCCTGGATTTCGAAGCCGATGTGAAACATGCCATCGGCCACAGTGTTGATCAGATTGCGGCCGAAGAACTGGGTCGTGCCGCCGTCGTTCTGGATCTTGTGGAAGCCGGTTTCGACGCCATTCTCATCGTCGCCGTGCAGGGCCACGAACGTGTCGTAGCGGTTGCTGCGGATCCAGCTGTTGATCTGGCGCAGATCAGCCTTGGTGATCCAGCCATCGCTGTTGACGCCGGTGGCGGCGATGGCCTCCAAATAGAGATGCAGGATGCCGTCAGCGGCGGCCAGGCCATCATTGATGTTTGTGGCTGAGGTCCACTTGGCCAGGCCCGGATCCAGGCGCATCCAGTCCGTCAGCCGATCGAAGCCGGTGCCGGTGGTTGAGGGATCGCCGTAGTAGTAGGTGATCCACTCGGCGACATCGCTGACCTTCGCATTGGCGTTGCCGTCTTCGTTGACGAAGCGTCCGTCGACCGTGGTGGCAAAGCCGATGTGGAAAATGCCGTCAAAGATGGTGTTGATCGCATTGCGACCGAACAGGGTGGTGTTGCCGCCGTCATTCTGAACGAGGTGATACCCGGTCTCGACGCCGTTCTCATCGTCCCCGTGCAGCGCCTTGAAGCTGGCGAAGCGGTTGCTGTCGCTGCGGATCCAGTTGTTGATCCAGAGCACCTCGGCACTGCTGAGGCGGGTGGGGTCGGCATCGGCGGCGCCGGCCTGGTTGAGGGCGTTGATACCGCCCGCGATCAGGTTGTCGAGGCCATCCGCCGCGGTGGCGCCGCCCTGGATCTGGGGCCAGCTGATGCGGGCGGCCAGGCCCGGATCGCCCACGATCGTCTCGACGATGCGGTCCAGGCCGGTATTCGTGGTGGTCAGATCGGTCTTGAGGGCGGTCAGCCAGCGCGCCACATCCGTGAGCAGGGCGTTGTCGGCGCCGTCCTCATTGGTGAAGCGGGTTCCGTCGGCACTCAGCGGGAAGCCGAAGTGATAGAGCCCGTCCTGCACCGTGTCGATCAGGGCGCGGCCGTCGAACTTGGAGTTGCCGCCGTCGCCCTGGATCTGATGGAAGCCCGTCTCGACGCCGTTGTCATCGTCGCCATGCAGAGCGATGAACTGCGCCAGGCGCGCGGCATCGCTGCGCACCCAGGTGTTGAGGGCCACGATGTCGGCGCTGGTGAGCACCTCCTTGCTCAGCAGGTCCAGGGCCTGCAGGCCCTGGATCAGCATCCGGTTCAGCCCATCGGCGGCGGCGAGGCCCGAGGCGAGGGCGGTGGCTTCGGTGGCGCCGGCCAGACCGCCGTCGCGGCCATCCCAGGCGATCAGCTGATCGAGGCCGGTGCCGGTGCTGCCCACCGGGGTGGTGAGCAGGGGGGAATAGGTGCGGACGGTGTCGGCCATGGTGAGGGAGCAGCAGCAGGGAAGTGAAAAGGCAGGCCGGGGGGCGGTGGCTCAGCGCCGTGGCCGCCCGGTATGGATGGAGGCAGAAGCCTTGAACAGCGGAACCGTCTGGGCGGCTCCTGAGAAGACGAGGTCAGGCAGCGATCCAGCCGCGGCTCTGCGGCGCCGGTCCCCGTTGGCGCGCAGAGGCAGGGATGCAACAACCCCGGGCGATGGCGTGGGGGCGTACTGGCTGGGGTGGCGCCACTCGGGAGCAGCGCCGGGACGGCGAGGCGGTCTGTCCAGGGCCGCGTCGGATGTCAGCGGCAGTGGAGGCTCCAGAGCGGAACCGGCGGGTGGATGCGATCACGAAGCCGCGGCCAGAATGAGCCGGCGCCTCAGGTGCAGGCCGCCAACTGTGGCCTCAGGCAGCCGATGGCCGGCTGGGGTGGAGGCGTGGCGAAGGCTTGGGTCATGGCGTTTTACCTCAGGAGAGGGGGCGTTCCCGCAGCGTGATCGCAGACGATCTGCAGCGAGCTCTCAGAAAACCATAACCCATTTCACCCCTTCTTCACCAGTTGTCCGTCCGTTTCCCCTGCTCAATTCACCTCCGCACTCTGTGGCGCGATGACGGATCCAGGCAGCCCGAGGGTTGCCGCCACCCGGGCCTCAGGCGCGCCGGTCTATGGCCGGCGGCTGCCCTTCAGGGGGGCGCGGTATCCGTTGTGTCGCCGAGCGCGGTCTGCAGCTGCGCCGGCAGCGCCGCCGGGTCCGCCCGGTTGTCGATCAGCCGATCGGCCAGGGGGCGTTTACGCGTCAGGGGCCACTGGGCGGCCAGGCGGGCGCCGGCGTCGGCTTCGCTCAGTCCGTCACGGCCCATCAGCCGCTGCAGCTGCTGCTCCGCTTCGCAGTCCACCAGCCAGATCTCGCTGCAGAGCCCCTCCAGGCCCGCTTCGAACAGCAGTGGGATCACCAGCACCACCGCCGGAGCTTCCTCCAGGGCGGCCAGCTCCGCCTCGAAGCGCTGGCGCACCAGCGGATGCACCAGCTGCTCCAGCCAGCGGCGCTCGCGCTCGTCGGCGAACACGATCCGCCCCACGGCGGCGCGATCGATCGCGATGGCCCCATCTTCAGCCGGTTCGCCTGCCGCTGGGCTCGGAACAGGCCGCGCTGCTGGGGCCAGCATCTCGCTGTCCGCCGCCGAGGGACTTCCGGTTGCCCTGACGTGCGCGCTGCCCTGGGCGGTTTCTGCAGAGGTCGGCGCGGCACCGTCCTGCAGCCGCACCCGCTCGCCATAGCGTTCCAGCACGGCGCTGGCGCCGGGGCTGCCTGGCGCCAGCGCCTCACGCGCGAACACGTCGGCATCGAGCAGGGGCAGGCCCCGTTCCGCCAGCAGCCGGCCGACGCTGCTCTTGCCGGAGGCGATGCCGCCGGTGAGGCCGATGCGTCGCTGGCGTCCCTGCCAGCGCGGCCGGTTGAGCGCCTGCAGCAGTGGCGGCGGGCCCAGCTGCTCCAGCTGGAACGCGGGGCCGTAGCTGGGGGTGGAGCGCTCGGAATAGAAGCGGGTGCGGCGCGGCGGCCTCAGCCGGCTCCAGCCGTTGGCCAGGCGGCTGCGCAGTCGCAGGCTGGCGCGCATGCCCGCCTGCAGCAAGGAGGGCGGCGCGGGCCAGCCGAGGCTGGCGTTGACGGAGGTTTCCGGCAGGGCCATCAGCAGTCGCCGCAGGGCGGGGCGCAGGGGCGGGGGCCAGTCCCGCAGCAGCATCGCCAGCGTGGCCTCGGCGACGCGGGCATTGGCGGGGGCGGCGGCGAATCGATCCGCCTCGTATCCCTGGTTGAACGCCATCAGCTCCTCCAGGCTGGCGGGGATCGCAGCGATCCCCATCCGTTCGCCCACCCGCCGCCAGAAGCGGAAGCTGGCCTGTTGTTCCGCTGCGGACAGGGGCCGCCAGCCATAGCGCTCCAGCCAGCGGATCGGCTCGGCCACGAAGGTGCTGAGCACGTACAGGAAATCGTCGTTGCCGATCGGGTAGTGGCCGTGGATGCGGTTCATGCGGGCGATCACGGCGCCGCCGGCCGGGCTGTCGGGGCCGTGGCGCAGCAGCTCGGCCACCATCAGGCCGGTGTCGTCGTAGCGCTTGCGAGGTCGCTGGGCGAATTCGCCGGTGCGGTCCAGCAGGCCCGCGATCGAGGGCACGCAGAAGGTCTTGAGCAGCGCCAGTTCCAGGGCGCGGGTGATGTCCCAGGGAAACAGCACGCCGGCCAGCTGGTGGCAGAGGGCGATCTCCTCGGCCACCCCCAGCGGCTCCGGCGTCGGGCTTCCGGGTTCGGTCTCCGCAACGGCCATCTCCGGCGGTGGCATCCCTGGCTGCAGGATGGCATGAGCCGTCCCTGGCCCCGCAGCGATGACCAGCTCCGCCGCCCCCCCCGTGTCCGCCTGGCAGCCGATCGCCGGCGGCATCACCGCCCCCCGCGGGTTCCTGGCCGCGGCGATCACCGCCGGCCTCAAGCCCTCCGGCAATCCCGACCTTTCGCTGCTCCTGGCCCCTGAAGGAGCGGTGTGTGCTGGCACCTTCACCACCAGCCTGGTGCGGGCCGCCAGCGTCGATCTCTGCGCTGGGCGGCTGCGGGCCGGCGGCGGCCACGCCCGGGCGGTGCTCACCAATTCGGGCCAGGCCAATGCCTGCACCGGCGAGCGGGGCCTGGCCGACAGCCTCACGGCCACCGCCGAGCTGGCCCAGCGGCTGGGGCTCGCAGCTGAGGAGGTGCTGATCTGCAGCACCGGGGTGATCGGCGTGCCGATCCCGATGGACGCATTGAATGCGGGCCTCGATCCGCTGGTGGCGGCCCTGAGCGACACGGGCGGCGACGCGGCGGCGCGGGCGATTCTCACCACCGATCTGATCGACAAGCAGATTGCCCTGGAGGCCGAGCTGGGCGGCCGGCCGGTGCGGATCGGCGGCATGGCCAAGGGTTCGGGGATGATCCACCCGGACATGGCCACGATGCTGGGCTACCTGAGCTGTGATGCCGGCGTGCCTGCCGATGTCTGGCAGGCGATGGTGGGGCGGGCAGTAGCGCGGTCGTTCAATGCGATCACCGTGGACGGCGACACCAGCACCAATGACACGTTCCTGGCCTTCGCGGCCGGCGAGCCCCTGCCCCCCGAGCACTGGCAAGCGTTGGAAGCTGGCCTGACGGCGGTGTCGCAACACCTGGCCCGGGCAATCGCCCGCGATGGCGAAGGGGCCACCTGCCTGATTGAGGTGCGGGTGGAGGGCACGACCGACAGTGCCGGAGCCATCGCCATCGCCCGTAGCGTCTGCGGCTCGTCCCTGGTCAAGTGCGCCGTGCATGGCCGCGATCCCAACTGGGGCCGGATTGTGGCGGCGGCGGGGCGCGCCGGGGTGCCCTTCGATCCCGGCGCCGTAGCCCTCTGGCTGGGGGAGCACCAGCTGATGGCCGCCGGCCAGCCCCTGACCTTCGATCGCCCCGCCGCCAGCGGCTACCTCAGGGCCTGCGCCGCCGGCCGTTACCTCGGCGGTCCCGGCCCCGAGGGCGACACGGTGCTGATCCGCCTGCGGCTGGGCGATGGCCCCGGAGCCGGCACCGCCTGGGGCTGCGATCTTTCTGATCAATACGTGCGGATCAATGCCGATTACACCACATAGCCCAAAAACTAGGGAGACCCTGGAAAACCCAGGCCATTTGCGGGACAATGGCTCTGTGATCGCAGGCCAGGACTGGTGTGATGGGCGGCAAGCAGCTTGGCTTCTCGGATTACGAGCTCACCACGGCGAAGAAGCA
>Ga0207954_1000007_pt1 | contig 58648 bp, 74 predicted proteins | sample CryBogmetaGMA0M_FD_184547 | JGI IMG/M metagenome (GOLD analysis project Ga0207954, IMG submission 184547) | Freshwater microbial communities from Crystal Bog, Wisconsin, USA - MA0M (SPAdes) | ecosystem: Environmental > Aquatic > Freshwater > Lake | place: Crystal Bog, Wisconsin, USA | collected... | reverse complement strand
ATACCAGCCCGCCCGCCGCGCCCGTCTACACGGCGCCTCTCGTTTCTGTGGCGGAACTGACGTGGTTTGGTTGCGTCGATCCGGGCAGCGAACCGTGGGTGCGTTTTGAAAATTACGAAGCCGGGCGGCTTTGGTTTGCACACGGGCTTGCTTTTTCACCCGGGTTTTGTGAACTTCGTTGCGGCTGGTCAAACGCGATTCCTCCGTCTGGCCGTATGATTTCTACGCTTCCTGTGTGGCACGCCGGGCCAGGGCTAGTTAGCGCGATTGAAGAACGTCTTCAAGCAATAAACTCGCCGTATGCGGCAGGATTTAACAGCGACGCAACGATGGTGCTAGTGGGTTATCAGCTGCAAAATGGGGCGCAGGTGCCGCGGGTTCGTTTTGAGAGTGCCGCGGACGCCGAACGATGGTTGCGCGCCTCGCGCCTGGTCTCTGGCCGCGCTGCCACCGCTGCTGAGATGGCTGTCTTTTCAGTGCGCGTTCACGCAAGTACGCTCAGTGATTTTTCATATTTGCCTGTGGCGCCGCGGGCGGTTAGCGCCGCGGCTGCTGGCGTAATTAGCACGCCGCTGACGGCCAGCAATCCTTTTTGGACATCGATGCTGGCGCCAGGGCGGGCTACGTCTTCATTACCAATTGACGTAACACAGGTTAATACGTCTTCATTACCAATTAACGTAACACAGGTTAATAGATGGGAATCTTTGCCCGCCTCAGCGCCTATAGGTGGTAGTTCTGCAGCTGCGTTGTTGCAGGTATTTCGGCGCGTGCTTGCTGCGATGAACGGCGACTGCATTAATAGTACGTTTTTAGTAGCGCACGACCATTTGCGCACCACGATCACAATGCCGGTAGTTTTACCTTCAACCGCGACTACAAAAGCAGAGTTTCTTGCCAACCTTGCGCGCGAGTTTGGCTTGGGGGCTGCCAGCTCGCCGCCGCTGCAGGCTCTCGATTTGGCAGTAGCTACTCGTAGTCGGCGGCTGCAGCCGTTGAATGAAAGCGCAGCAACAGATGAATCAAGCTGATTTGATGCAGCGGTTGCGGCTGTGCCACGAGTTGCTCGGCACAGACGGTATTATTTCGCTCAACGGCAGTTTTGAGCAAAATTCAGACGGCCAGGTAACCACGCGTTTAACTGTTGAGTTTGTTGCGCTGAATAACTGGCAATTACCAGACGCCGCGACTGCAATAGTGCGCTTGATTGAACGTTTGCGCAAAGAACATCCAGCCGTAGCTATTCCGGCAGCACCAATAACTATTCAGCTGCCGCAAACATTACGCCGCAAATTGTTGAAGCCAGATAGCGGTCTCCAGGAGGCATGATGCCATGACGACGATTCGCAAAGATATCAAACCCGGTCGGAACATGCCGTGCCCGTGCGGCAGCGGCAACAAGTTCAAAAAGTGCTGCGGCAGCGCTTTAGGCGTGCCAACTGCTAACCGGGCTTGCGTCTCGTATATCGACACTGGTGAAACAGCTGTGCGTTGGGTGATCTGTGATCCGACCGGCACGCGGTTCTTTTCCAACACGGCTAACCAGATTCTTGTGTTTAGTGATAAGGCTGTTGCAACGGCAATTGCAGCACTTGAAGAGTTCTCGGGCCAACAGCCTGGCGAGATTAACGTCGCGGGCGTCGGCCCCACGAAGCTCAAACACTTGTGCGAAATACTGCCGTATGTTGAAGTATCTGACGTAGATCAAGCCGCTGCGCTCGTGCGTGGGCGGCTTACCGTCAAAACTCAAGAAGGCGCAAAAGGCGATGACGACAAAAACTAAGAAGAAAACTAGCCCGTTCAACAAGCAACTCGCGGTTGAAAAGAAGATTGCCGCTGAGATTGCCAACAAGCAACTTGCGGCTGAAAAGAAGATTGCCGCTGAGATTGCCAAACGCGAGGCTGTGTTCAAGAAAGCCACCGCGTCCGGAAAGCGCGTTTTAATCGCGAAGGACGTAATCGCGCAAATTAAAGCCGGGCGTATCAAGCCAGTATCCCGCAACTTTGTTCTTGTAACTGCGGTCGCGCCGGCAATCATGGACACATATAGACGAGCCCGAAGCGATAGCACTTTCCCCGCGGAGTGCAGCATTGACCATGAATACGCAATTATTCACAGCGCCGGCGAGACTGACGCGCGCGAAACGCTTTTAAAGCAAGACATTAAACAGTGCTCTTGTTGCGCGCTCGGCGGCCTGTTTTTAAGCTGCACGTTGTTCAATAACAACACGACAGTCAACCAACTTGCAAACGCAGCCGCTGATATTGGCTGCGTCTTAGACAAAGATCACGACGGGCCGGAACCGATTATTTCAAACGGCCTTGATACATTTTTCTCGGTAACGCAGTTGCGGCTTATCGAGCAAACATTTGAGGGAGACAGCGGCGCTGTAGTCGGCGGCGATTATGACGCGCAAGAAAAGCCCTATCCCGCGCTTACGCCGGCGGCAAAAACGTTCTACGAGCGCTATCCGTCGGCCAAGAACCGGTTGGTTGCGATTATGAAAAACATCATCAAGAACAACGGCACATTCAAACCCTGAACTACAAGGAGTAGTTATGGCCACCAAGCTCAAGCCCAAGAAGAAAACCAGCAAGGCGCTGGCCAAGGCGCGGAAAGTAGCGGCTGAGATTCGCCGCCGTAACAAAGTATTTACGGCCGCAAGTCCGGCTCAGAAACGCGTCCTGATTGCAAAAGACGTCATTAAACAGGTCAAAGCAAAGCGGTTTATTGCGGCAGAGGGCTCGTGGTTGCACCTAGTCGATAAATACGGCAATAACATTGCAGGGCCGCTCGTCGGAGAAGCTGATCGTTCCACGCAAATTCAGTCGATGTTTTTGAGCGGCGCTGCGCCGACATGCGCATGCTGCGCGCTGGGCGGCATCATGATGGCGTGCACGCTGTACAACAATAATCAGACAGTGGAAGATTTGGCCTCTGACTCAAATATCGGCCGTAACGTAAGACACGGCAACGAGTTTTCAAACGGTTTGCACCGCTTTTTTTCGCGGCAGCAGTTAGCGCTAATTGAGTGCGCGTTTGAGGGCGGCCACGGTGAATTTTTTGTTAGTTCTGCCTGTGGCGGGCCGCCACATGCAACTACGTCGCTGCTGAGGAATGTACCGCGTAATACGCTGCAGCGCGCTTTGGATTATGAGGACGCATATCCAAAAGCTGATAAACGCATGCTCGCGATCATGCGGAATATTGTGAAGAACAACGGCACGTTTAGGCCCTAACACAAAAAGGTAACAATGAGCGATAAGCTGACGATTCGAGATCATTTCGCCGCCGCGGCGCTGACGGGAATTATCGCCGCTGCCGACGACAGTGAAATCGAGGTGGACGAAGCAGTGTTTATATCGAAGCAGGCGTGGCTTGTTGCTGACGCCATGCTCGCCGCGCGCGGCGACACCGACGCCGCGCCGCTAGCCCCCGGCGTGACGCTCACCGACGCGGAGCGTGAGATGTTGACGTTTGTCCGCGGCATCTTCGCAGCACGCGAAGACAACGAGCTTGCTTCCGCCATAGACGCCCTGCTCGCGCGGGCCGCGCGTGGCACCACAGATCATGACGCCGCGCCGGCGGCGAGAGCCACAAAGGAGACCCCTACGAGGGAATCTGCCGCTGATGGCACCGGCGATACGCTCGCGGCGCAGGGGCCGGTGGCGTGGGGCGTGTACCGCGGCGACAAAATCGACAGAGCGTGTACGTCGCCAGAGGTTGCGGCATCGTGGATGAGAACGTGGCCGGAGCGCAATTACAGGGTCGTCCCCCTATACGCCGCGCCGCCCGCGTCCGGCGTGACGCTCACCGACGCGGAGCGGGCGGTGCTTCGTGAGTGCGCGGACATCGCGTGGGCGCAGCTACTGTCTGCCGAGGAGGGTGGCGACGAGGAGACGATTGCGCGTTGGACGCGGCGTAACGTACTGCTCCGCGGCCTGCTCTCGCGGGCGGCAAAGGAGGGGCGATGAGCAAGTGGTGCCGAGAGTGTGGAGGCTCTGGTTCGGTTGATTCTGGCGGCGTTGGGACAGGCCGATGGATCACCGTTTCGTGCGGCATGTGCGGAGGAAGCGGTTTTGAAGGAGGGCGAGCGATGAGCAACGAGAATAACGAGGCCAAACGCGAGATGCGGGAGAAAATTGAGGATGCGACGAATCGCTTCCATGACGCCCGCGAATGGTGGGACGATTACTACGCAGACGAAAACGGCAAGACTGTCGGGGATCGACTGCTTGATGACTGTATTGAGATCGTTTGCCGGCGTCTCGGCGTGAGGCTTACCGACGCGGAGCCATCGCGCGAGGGGCCGCCCGGTGACGGCTGGCGTTTTCTTCGCCACGACGAGATCGTCCTCGACAGCGACGAGTTCCTCGATACATCGGCCATGTCATTCGGCTGGAAACCGACTCGCGACGCTGGCGAGAAAGCCGGCGCTGGCATTTTCTACCGTCGCCGCACTGACACCTCTCCGCCCGCGTCCAGCGTGACGCTCACCGCAGCGGAGCGGGAGGCTATTATTCGCGGGCAGGAGGCGCTGGAGTATGTCGGCGCGGACCCGCACTGCCCGTGTTTTGAAACACAGACACTGAAGTGGGCGGCTACGCTGCGCGGACTTCTGGAACGATTAGGCTGAGAACGACAGCGATCAGCGGCCCGCGACCGCTGACTTACAATTCCGGCAGACGGCATCGCGGGTCCGCTGCGTCGACTTGGTTCTCAGACGCAAAACAGGAGCGAGGATATCCCATGGCAAAAAACTACGATTGCAACGGCGACCCATGCGGCGAGTACGGCGCGGCTTTGCTGGAAGCACAAACACTGCGAGACGAGATCGACAGCCTGCGGGCGGAACTGACGCTCACCGACGAGGTGCGTGAGGCGGTGGAGTGGGCGATCGCTGTCACTTGCACGCTGCCGCACGACCCGATTGGGCCGATCCAACGAGAAAGGCTGCGCGACTGGATCGCGCGGCACGGGAGGGACGCATGAGCGACGCGCGCGTGGTGTTTCTGACGCCGGCAGAGCGAGACGCGATCCTGCGAGTGACGGAGATCGTTGCGATTGCGGCGAATCGCTGGGCCGGCGCAGTCGATCGCGAGGCTTTGGAACAGCTGATCTCGGACTGCGAGACGCTTGTTTCGCTGCACGAGCGGACGGAACCATAACTGTTTTGCATCAGCAACGTCGATTGCTAACTGTTTTTCTTGTTCCGTAACAGAAATGTATCACTTCATGAACGACTCCGACTTCGCCGGCCTGCTGATCCTCGCCGCCATGGTGATGTTCCCGGTCCTCGTCGTCGGGCAGATAGTCGAGGAGGTTTGGCGTCGCCGACAACGTGTCGCCGACAACGCGAAACGGCGACACGACGCGGAGACGTGTCGCGTAGAACGACAGGAGGAGAAACGATGAATGATGTTATGGACGAGTTGCTTTCGTGGCTGCGAAATCCGTGCGCGGAAACCGCAAGCGACGTTGTCGTACTGGCGATGAAAGAGATAAGGCGACTGCGCGACGATCCGAACAGATCGCAGTGTGAGCTTGGCGCTCTATTTGCAAAGTCCGGGCGGCTTATGAAGGAGGTGGAGCGGCTGCGGATGACCGACGCGGAGCGGGAGATGCTGACGCATGTCCGCGACATCTGCGCAGCACGCGAAGACAACTGGCTTGCGTCCGCCATAGACGCCCTGCTCGCGCGGGTGACGAAGGAGGGAACCGCGTGAGCGACAATAAAGAGATAACACCCGACGCGCGGCATTTGATCTGGGTGGCGCGGAATTTGCTTTGGCAGGCGCACGAAGCGTTTAACGCCACTGAGCAAATCTCCGATCGCGCAGTTGTGTGCACGAACATTCGCGCATGTATTGAACTGATTGACCAGCTGAGCGCGCGATTAAAAGCGCATTCAGGCGTGCCGTGCGCCGCTACCACTATGCCACCCGGGCCCGACAACGCGTGGGGGCATTTTTTAGAGCACGTAGCGCAGTGTTATTTACAACCTGATTTTAGAAACAGTCAAAAAAAGGAGTCTAAGTGACCAAGCCGATTGACCAAGAACGATTTAACGCCGCAGTGATGAACTGGATCAGCGAGGCTAGTTCATTCCTCTGTCATGACGTCGCCAAAAATGAAGGCGGCAAGAAGATCATGGGCCGCGGCATCGTCGCCGACTCATGCCAGCAATGCTGGACTGCCTACGGACGAGATACGACGAGGATTGAGTCAGCGCCGGAGCCTGAGAAACCAAAATTTGAGAAGAAGAACGAGCCGACGCTTGGTAGCAAGTTGTCAGACGTTGAAATCTGCCGAGCAAACGGCTGGGTGGTGGATGATATTTTGATGGCGGCTGGTGACAGCGACTTGCGCGTGCAAATCACAGGTTTTGGCAAAAATAGCCTTCTTGTGCGCCAGTACGATCCCGACAACGTCGTGTGGGGCGATGAGTATTTATTGCTCCTGCGATACCGTGATTGGAACCGCGAATCAGATGAACCTGAAGCGCCGCTTGACACCCCTGACGCTCTGCTCGCAATAGCGGAGTGCAGAGACCTGATGTCAGAGGATCAGCAAGTGTTGCGCCGCGCGGCCGATGAGATTGTCAGGCTGCGGCGGGCCGCGCCGCCCGCCGGCAGCGTGACGCTCACCAACGAGGAGGAGATTGAGCGGCTGCAACGCTCCGTCATCGATTGGAAATTAGAGGCAGAGGTGCATCGCACGCGAGCAGCAGCCGCCGTTGCCGAGATCGCCCGCCTGCGTGAGGCCGTTGAGCTCACCGACGCGGATCGCGTGGCGATTGCGTGGGCCGTCGAGGTATCCGACAGCCTTGCGGAGTGCGGCGGTGCCGGGATTTCTCCGGGCGATGTCCTCCGCGGCCTGCTCGCGCGGGCGGCGAAGGAGGAGACGCGATGAGCGACAGCGACCAACCCGCGTCGTGGATCGACGAGGAGATTGCCTGCGAGGCGGCGTTCGCGCGCAGCGGCGCGCCGCATGACTGGCCGGATGACGAGCCCGCTACTGTGACGCGGATGGCCGCGTCCATGGCGGCGGAGTGCGTTCGTCTCCGCGAAGAGGTCAAGCGGCTGCGTCTCACCGACGCGGAGCGAAAACTTCTGCAACGGCTGGAGACAAGCGGCGCTCTGGATGGGTTTATGCTCTCTGATAAGAATCGCCAGACGCTCCGCAACCTGCTCGCGCGAGTATCAACATTGATTTGAAATTCTGCCAAATTGCGCGTCGGGCGGGTTAACATCCGCCCTACGCGTGCTTTTTTTGTGCTGTCGGATAATGACGCAAAACACGACCGGTTTGACTCTATTTCTCAAAGGACTAACCATGCTTCAGTGGATTAACAAGTTGACGAGCAGCGGCATTAAGGTTCGGTGCGCGGAGCTTTTTTCTCAGGCTGCGCCGCCTGTTACGCCGGCGCCTGCTCCAGCTCCGGCTCCGGCTCCCGCGCCAGCACCTGAGCCCGAGGAAGACACGCTTGACGCGCTGGTTAAGCGTGTAATCGCGTGGGGCGTCGAGCGGCGGATCACGCTCAACAGCACCCCCGAGGCGCAGCTGCTCAAGTGCATGAGCGAGTTGGGCGAGCTTGCAGACGCTACGCTTAAAGACGATATGCCTGCGGTCGTCGACGGCGTTGGCGACGTGATGGTCACGCTCGTTATGTATTCTGAGACACAGGGTTTAGATCTGGCTGCGTGTCTTGAGCACGCGTACGACCAGATCAAGGACCGCAAAGGTCATTTGACGCCTGCGGGCGTTTTTGTGAAGGAGTAATCTGTGGAAGACGCGCATCTGATGGTCGGCGGGTACAGGCTGGTCTGCACCAGTACCGCCTGCCCCGAGCAGTACGACGTTCTCAATGCCGATGGCACGCAGGTCGCATACCTGCGGCTGCGGCACGGGTATTTCCGGGCTGACGTGCCGGCCGTGGGCGGCGACACGGTATACGAGGCGCACACCCGCGGCGACGGCACCTTCGACACTGATGAGCGCATGCCGCAGCTAGAGGCAGCCATCGCGGCAGTCAAAGACTGGCATCTTAAGCTGCTGGCCGAGCACAGCAGATAGATATCTTTCAGCCAGGGGGCAGTGTGTACGGCATTGAAAAGTACCGGGCGCAAACCTGGAAAATCACTCGGGTGTCGCGGCGGGCGTCGGGGGTGTTTGCGATTCGGCACGTGCTTTATCCGGCGTCTGGCATGCGCCGCCGGCGCCTTGAAATGCAGCACGCGCGTGTACTTCAGATGGTTCACCGGCTGCACAAGATCTGGTTCAAGAAAGCCAAGAGCCTGTTCGCTGAGCAGCTCTGGCGCCCCGGTGGAATGGACACCCGCACTGGCACTCTGCTCACGATGCGCCGGGTTATGCACTGCCGGCCGTCGTGCGTGTTCTACATGCACGGCAACAACGGCCGGCTGCGCCCCTGCCGGAGAGATCGGTTTTGTCCGTTTTGCTGGGCGAGAACCGCCGCCAGCGGTTACCGGCTATACAAACACGAGATTCGGCAAGCCCGTAAAGACAATCCCCGTATGGTGCTGGTCGGTCGTGTCATCTCGCACAAGTTCACCGCGCGAGATTTCAATCCGGCAGCCGGCTGTAAGCCAGAGCAGTTGCTCAGCGCAGCCCAGGAATTGCGCGCCGTTCTCGAAAAACATGTTGCCGCGTATAAGCCCCTCGCAAAACAGCTTCAGCGCAAGGTGCTGGGTAGCGCCTGGCGCGTTGCTGTAAACCCGTGCGATGACGGATGGCAGGTCGAAGCGCGGCAGTTGTTTCTGTGCCGTGGTAAACAGGCATTGCCGTTGATTCGGTATACCGGCGCCAAGACTGATTTCTACGAGTCAGTGTGCGTGCACGACGAAGACGAGGTCGCGCAAGTGCTCGGCAAATTTTTCGAGTATCCTGCTGGTTTGCTGGCGGGCTATTCTGAACTGGCGGCTGTGTATCTGCAGGCCAGCTCGAATATGCGTACAAGCAGCGGCACTGGCGTATTCCGGGCAACCGGGCAGAGCCTTGTACGGCGTTTTAAGAAAGCAGACTCACATGGCGCGCGTAAACCTGAGCCGGAACCTCAAGCTCCAGAAGAACTCGGTGGTCTTCCGCCTGACGTACCTGTGTGAGTTGGTGTTCGGTGGCAGCTTCGAGGCCATGGCGCGCGTAGTCGGGTTGTCAGAGGCGCAAAGCCGCTCGAGGCCGATCAGAACCGCGCTCATCAACAGTCGCGCGCTCGGGCGGCTGGTGTCGGCTGGCTTTGTCAACGCGGAGTGGCTGTTGTGCGGCACTGGGCCTGTCCGGCCGGGTGACCCGTATATACGGGCGCCTGAGCGGGTTACGCTGCCGCACAAACTCGAGCCGCGCTGGCCGGCATTTGCGGCGATCGATGCGCCATGCGAGCTGCCTAAGCTTGAAGAAACCTTGGCAGCCCGGTCAGCCCAGCCAGCTGCCCCGCTGCCAGATTTCGTGCCGGCCGCCAGGGCGATCTACGCAGCGCGCAGCGCGAACAAGCCGGTGATTCTGGCTTTGGGCCCGGAAGCCGTATATGCGCCTGCTGGGCCGGTTGTGGCCGCGATGCTGCGCAAAGATTACGCGACTGGGCTTGCTTTTACTGGCAGCGCAGCCGCGGCAGATCTCGAGGTGGCGCTTTTCGGCGGCCGGGCTTCCCGTGCCGGCATGCTGTGCGAGCTGTCTGAGATGCACGCAGCAGCCAGGTTGGCCGCAGCGCACGGCATTGGCTACGGCGAGGCGCTGGGGCGCTGGGCGTATCCGGTTGCTAGCCGCCGGGACGAAAGCGCGCTGGCGGTTGCGTACTCGATGAACAAGCCGGTGACTGTTCACGCGGCTATCGGCGAAGCCGGCGCGCATTTTCTGCCCGCGAAACACGCGGCCGATATCGGCGCAGCCATTGGCGCGGCCAGCTACGTAGACATGCTGGTGTTCACCCACGAGCTGCTGCACTTCACAGAAGAACCGGGCGGCGTATTTCTGTCTGCCGACGAGACTGGTTTGTGTGACCGCGTATTTCACAACGCGATGTACGTTGTTCAGCAAACAGCTCGGCTGAAAGTGACAGATTGCCGGGCATATGTTATTGGCGGGGAGTTTCGACGCACGCTTCCCGCGCTATTGGAAACCTGTGCCGCCGTTTTTGACGGAAGTATAGAGCATGACGAACGAACCGACGCCCAGAGCGGCGCAAGCAATCGATGACTATTTTGAGCATGCTGCGCCCGGCCTGACGCCGAAGCAGCAAGTCCTGATCACAGCTGCGGTGCTTGAGCTTTTGCGGCAGGTTTCGCTGCAAGCTCAGGCCGCCAAGACGCCGCCAGATGCCGCGCGGCTTGGGTTGCTATCTTTGCTGGGCCAGCTTTGTCACCAAGATTGGGAGCAAATCCAGTTTTCTGTGACGCACGCGGCGATCCGGCACCACGGCGATGAGTTAGATATCTTTGCCGGCCTCAAGGCTTTCGCGGCGCTTGTTGAGCTGGACGCGGCTTCGGCTACGCACGAGGTCTTCAACGCCCTGCTCGAGCCGCCCGGGCAGCCAACAGCCAAGCCAGCAGCTAAGCCGGCAGCCAAGCCGGCAGCCAAGCAGGTAGCCCAGCCTGCAGAGCTTCCTGTGCCGGCTCCTGACAAAATCTGCGCCGAGCTCGCCAGCCCGAGCAACCTGGCTCGGGTGTTCCAGCCGGCCAAGTTTCAGGATGGCGGGACTCCGCGCGCCGAGCTGCTGACCTGGCAAAGCATGCTGTCTGGCGGCGACAAAGCAGGGTTGGGGCCGCAGTATTCGGCGATTGCGCTGGACGAGACAGAGACGCCGCGGCTGCTACTGGAAACCGGCGAGGATTACCGCGTGCCGAAAAGCACGTTTTTGGCGTCGTACGCCAGCGCCGAGCAGTATGCGGCCACGCCGCCGTATCTGCTGGCGTGCACGCGGGTTTATGCGCCGTTCAGCTGGCGAGGAGACGCGCTCAACGCTTCGGCTGCGGACCTGGACGCGCAGTTTGGGAAGTTTACGAAGCCTCTCATCGTGTGCCCGTACAGCATGGCTCTCTCGGCGCCGCTTATGTCCGTATTTGACATGCCTCATGCCTGTCCGCCCGGCCACGTCGTGTCGATCACGTTGTCTGTTGACGGCACGCCGTATTTCGTTACGCTGGAGGCCCGGGTCGCACAAACAGGTCCCTACGTGACCGCAAATCTCGTTGCCGGAAACGGTATTGTCGTGATGCGCCTGGATACGCCGCGGTTGTTTTCACCGCTTGGTGTGTACCTGTTCCCGCTGAAGGAGTCAGCCATCGCGCTGATTTTGCACTGATGCAATTCCGCAAGCCGCGCGTACTCGTACTCGGCGATCTGTTGCTCGACCTGTGGGCCGAGGTTGAACCTCGGGAGTCAAATCCCGAGGGCGCAGCCATGGTCATGGACGGTTCTTCAGATCGTCGAAACGAGTCGCTCGGCGGTGCGGGATTGGTGGCGCAGCTACTCAAAAGCCTGAACATGAACGTCAAAGTCATGGGGCAGCTGGGTTCAAATGCGCAGGCGGCTATGGTGCACACGCTGCTGCACGAGTGCGGGCTGAGTTGCAAAAACATCAAGTTCGTGCGGGACTATCTGACGCCAACCAAGTGGCGGTTTGTGAACTCGCACGGCATGGTGGTGTTTCGGTACGACGAAGAAGCCGATACAGACGATTACATGGACGCCGAGTCTCAGTATTTTGACTTCAGCCGTTACGAAAAGCTGGTTCAGGCAGCCGATTGCGTCGTGATAGCTGATTACGGCAAAGGGTACTGCCAGGAGTTTGGCCAGAAGATCATCGCGGCGGCCAAGTACTACGACGTGTTGACGGTTGTAGGCGCAAAGCCGCATTTGCTGCAGCACTACGCTGGCGCAGACATCGTCAAGATAAACCGCAGCGAAGCCGACGATTATCTTCTGTACCACCAGGGCCCGCTAAAGGTTAACGATCCTGCGGCTGAAGTTGCTGCCCTCGTAATTGCCGCCGGCGTAATCGTAACGGCGGCTGGATCTGGCTGCCATGGCGCTGTCCGGAACGCTGCGGGCCAGTTTGATAGTTTTACGTCTCCGGCAGTGCCCTGCTTTCCGAAGATCAAAAACTGCGTCGGCGCCGGAGACGCGTTCCTGGCCGGGCTTGTCTGCGAGCTGGTCAGACCGCCGCGCACAAGATCGCCGGGATTCACCAGCAAGCCGCTGTCTGTCGCGCGGTTGCAAGTTGCTGTGGCGAGCGCTGCGGCTGTCTCGGCTCAGTATCTTGTGCGCGGCTTTCCCGATGTTGACCCGGCAACGCCGTTTTTGGCCAGCTACGCCAAGCGTGTCCAGCTGTCTGTGGCCGCGAAAGTGCTCACGCGCGACGAGGCTCAGACGCTCTGTCAGGCTTGGCGTAGCGTCGGCCGCAAGGTGGTGTTTACCAACGGTTGTTTTGATCTGCTGCACCGCGGGCACCTGCAGCTGCTTGAGCAGGCCAAGCAGCAGGGCGATCAGCTCATCGTGGCGCTCAACACCGACGACAGTATTCGGTTGCTCAAAGGTGCTGCGCGACCCGCACAAGATTTCTACACGCGGTCTCAGGTGCTCGCGAACCTGAGTTGCGTCGACGCGGTTGTGCCGTTGGACGAAAGCGATCTGGCGGCACAGCCAGAATTGCGCGGCATGCTGACCAACTTCGTCCCGGACGTGCTGGTCAAAGGCGCGCAATACGAGGATGTCGAGATCGTTGGCTGGGAGGAGATGGTCAATCGCGACCCTCCCGGCCAGGTTTGGCGTTGTCCTATGGTGGACAACTGCAGTACGACACAGCTCATTGCGAAAGTACAAAGTAATGGCAAGTGAGAATTACGACTTTGGCGGCCATATCGAAGACGACACCGACGTGTCGCCGCGTCGCCACACGGACGCGCAGGAAGAGCGTCTGTCGCCGTATGGCCTGCTGGTTTCTCGCGTGGGGCACACCCGCGCCAAAGATATCTTTGCCGCTATGCAGCGGTTAGCCAATCTCGTGACTGAACAACACGGGAGCGGCGTACCTGGTATCGCCTTCGACGTTGAAGGTGGCCGGTTTGTTTCGATTATCGGCGGCAGCGACAACGACCGCGGCTTCTAATAAGGGGTACACGATGTACTTGTTTTTTGACTGCGAGACCGGTGGCCTGGACACGCACCACAGCCTGCTAACACTAGCGGCGGTCGTCACAGATAAGAACTTCCGGCCGATTTGCGGCGGAAACGCTGATGACACGCTCTATCTGGAGCTGCGCCATCCCACGTACATCGTGACGCCGGAAGCCATGACGATTAACAAGATCGACCTGATTACGCACAGCGCCCGGGGGCTCAAGATCGACGAGGCGCAGCAGAAGTTTGAAACCTGGCTGGCCAACGCGCACGCACGCAGCAAAGTCTGGCGGCTCACCCCTGCCGGGCACAACGTGCCGTTTGATTTGAAGTTTGTCTGGGATCAGCTGATGTATCCTGACAAGTGGAACAAGCACTGTGGTTACCACACGCTGGACACAGTGACGCTGGCTGGGTTTTTTAACTCTGTCGGGCTAATCTCGAGCAAATGTAATCTCACGGCGCTCTGCGAGTACTTTCAGATCCCTTTGATTGACGCGCACAACGCCATGGCTGACACAATGGCTACGATCGAGCTGGCAAAGCAGTTTGCTGCGCTCGTGCGCGCAAACGCGCCGGTTCCTTCGTAGCGGGCTTGTCGGGGCTTCAGCCGCTGCCTCATTCGGCGGCTACCGATACCCTAGTCGTGAGTGGGTCATAACCGCGAGGCTACTAACGCAGGTACCGTAGCTTGCGTGGAGTAGAAGTGACTTGAACGGACTCGGTCGCGTTGCCCGATGGTGTAACGGTAGCACGAGAGATTTTGGTTCTTTCTGTCTAGGTTCGAATCCTAGTCGGGCATTGGTCTGTTATTTACTTAAAGGCGCAAACATGACAACAAAGAAACATATCCATTGATTGGCGTGATAATTTTAACCCACCGTGTACGGATTGAAATAAATGTGCAGCACGGGGCCGCTAGTATGAAACCACAGCCTGTTGAATTTCTCGGTGGCCCGCTCGATGGCGTCTGCCCTGCTGTAGCGCCCAGCGGCGAGCAGTTTTCGTATCGGGACGGCAACATTGTTCACGTGTACACAATTGACGAGGTGTATGAAGGGCCTGGCGTGCGGCGCGTATTTCGGCATACCGGCGTGTTCGCTATTGGCCCAGAGCGGCGCGTGTTGGAGGACAAATAAAATGAGTTCTGCAGTATTTACCATCGCGCAAGACGAAGTTGACATACTGCCGGTGTGGCTGGCGCATTATCGGCATTATGCGCCGGAAGCTGCGCTATACGTGCTCAACCACGATTCGATGGGCGACGCCGACTGGTATCTGCGCGGGCTTGCCACAGACAACGACGTGACGGTCGTGCCGGTACAACACGCAGATAGTTTTGACTATGACTGGTTGGCCCGCGTGGTTGAAGATTTTGCGACCTTCCTGCTGCGGAGCTATCCCACAGTAGGTTTTTCCGAGGTTGACGAGCTGTTCATGCCGGATCCGGCAAAATACTCCACGCTGCATGAGTTGCTGGCCGCGACTGGCGACACGTTTATCAAAGCGCAGGGCCGTTGTGTCGTGCACCATCATCCGGATGAGCCGGCGCTGAACTGGAGCCAGCCGATCTTGGCGCAGCGGCAGCATTGGTATGCTTCGCAGCGCTACAGCAAAATCGCGTTCATGCGCGCGCCGGTTTACTACACGCACGGCTTTCACAGCGCGTACAACGTGCCCGATACGCTGTCGGCGCATCCTGAGCTGCTCTGCCTGCATTTGCATCAGGTCGACTACCAGACGACACTCCGCCGGCATCAACGTAACGGCGGGCGTTGTTGGTCGCCGGTGTTTCGCAAATCTGAGCAGGGTCTGCATCAACGGTTGGACAACCCGGACGGGTTACAAAAATATCTGTTGTGTAATTTAGACAGCCCGAGAGAATACGCAGCGCTGGAGCCGATTCCGGCGTTGTACAAGGAACACTATCAGGTATGTCTGCCGCCGGATTGACGCTGTACGTGCTGCATACGGACAGGAACCCGGAGATCGCCGCGGACTGTGTTGCCGCGGCACGCTGGGCGAGTACGCACACGTGTTCAGTGCTGTTGGTTACGCCGCCCGGGAAAAGTGCCGACTACAACTCTTGTGGCGCGGACTTGCTGTACGAGAACCAAGCTGCCGTGCCGGCGGCGCTGGTTGATTTCTTGTTCCTTGACGGCCTGCGCCACGCGATTCATGCAGGCGTTGAGTTCGAGCAGGCTGTTTGCGCTCGTGATGATGTCGCATTCTTGCGGCCCGGCGTTGACGACAGTGTAAACGATCTGTTTTATGCAGAGCGTTGCGACCTGATCGGCGTCGCTGACCGGTATTACTATGGCGAGCAGTTCATGCGTGTGGGCGCGCATCTTTCGCGATGGCGTGTGCCACACGAGATCTGGGATCGGCCGCCTGTAGTGCACACAGCGCAATCTGCTGTTTTTGCGATGACGTACAAGCTAGCCCGGGAAATGTTTCATCGCCGGCTTTTGATGCCGCCCGGGTTTGAGCAGTGGCCCGTATCTGTTGGCGCGTATCTGACGTGGGTCTGCCAGCTGCTTATGCTGCAACCCTACATGCGCGGCTCAATGGATCGCCCACACGCGCCGTTCTACGTGAATGACGGTTGGGGCGGCGCGTACAACACGCCGCCCTACCTGCTGCATCCAAACGTGCTGGTATATTGGTCGTTGCGGCGTGTGGCCGGCTACTCCGAAGCCGACAGCCGGGCGTGGTGTAAATCTTTGCGGCAGGTGAACGCATGATGCCAGACATCAAATTCATGTCGCGCGAAGAGCAGGCATTTGTCAAGTTGTACACCGTCACGCTAAAGCGCGAGTACGATTTGTTTATGTCTGTGCTGAGTTTAATGAGCTCGCACTCACTTGCGTTAAAGTGTCCGGTACAGGCGGCTCGGGTCGCGCAAGAACTGCAGGGTTTTCACGCTGATTTTGACTCGGCATTGGCAAGCCTGGCAAATGCGCACGGACTGCGCAGCAAAACAACGACTGACGAACACCCTACGCCGGCCGAGCTGGTCCGCCTTGTACAGATTTCGTTCTTCAAGCTAGTAAAATCAGCAACAAAAAACGAACAATCTGCGGACAAGGGTTGGTTTAGCGGGCATCCGTTTGATTGGAAAAAAGAAGTAGAGAAAACGCCGCCGTTCAAAGTTGACAACCAGTTTGAAAACGCCATGACTGCGTTGTTTGCGGCGTTGTACAAACTGTTCAACAACACGTCGCAGGCGGCGGATTTTAAATTGCCGTCTGACCTCTACGGCGGCCCAACCGAATTTGAAGCCGAAGACGAGTATTGCGAAGACGGCGACGATGATTTCTTGAGCGACGATTTTGACGCGCCCCACTAGGAGAATCGCGTGCAACCGCTGTTCGTGTTTACCGCCGATCTTCACCTGGAGGACGGCGCGTGGTCTACGCGGCCCACCATTTACGGTGACGCCTATCACAGTTTCGAGCAGATCGTTGATTACTGTATTGCGCATAAATTGCCGCTCATTCTTGGCGGCGATGTTTTGGAGAAGAAGAACAATTCTGCCAGGCCTATTGCCAAGCTGTGCGAAGGCCTAACTAAAATGCAGCGCGCCGATTTGGATGTGATGTATATCCAGGGCAATCATGAGTATGATCGAAATGCGCCTTGGCTGTCAGTGCATCCATGGCCGTATCATTTGCACGCCAAGCCCACGATAATTGGCGACGGGGGCCCCGACGACGCGCGTATTTGTGGTCTCGACTGGCTCCCGCGCGGCGAAATTCAGGCTGCGCTGGCGCAAGTGCCGGCTGATGTAGAGATCTTGATCACGCATCAGGTGTGGGACGAGTTCATGAACGGACTCGGCCGCATCGAATGCGTGCTGCCTGACGTGCATCACGCGCGGGTCGTGCTCAACGGTGATTTTCACCCGACCAAGGAAGTTACCGGTGTTGGCGCGCAGGGTCAGTCAGTTCGCATGCTAAGCCCGGGCTCGATCTGCATGCAGGACTGCAGCGAGTCGCCTGAGAAGTCTTTCTTTGTGATCGGCCGCGAAGGGGGCTGGCCCGGCACCGACTCCGCAAAGATATCTTTTGAGCGCGTGCCGCTTCAAACGCGGAACTTTCTTGATTACCAGGTGCGCGATCAGGCGCTGCTGGATTCGCTGTGCGCCGGCGGTTTGGCCGAGGCGATTGCGCAGCTGCCCCCGAAGCCATATCCAATCGACAAGCCAATCGTGCGCATCAAGTTCGACAAGCGGCTGCCGGACGCGTTTTTGCGGCTGTCTACGGCCGCCGGCGACGCTGCGCACTTGTTTTGCGAGGCATTGTCCGAGAAAGTGCAGGCGGCGAACAAGGTCAGCAATCGAGCTGGTGCGAAGAATGACTTGTTGGCTGTGCTGGCTGAGCTGCTGGGCGAAGATTCCCAGGAGTACAAGCTGGCAGCAACGATGGTCAGCGCTGAAGATCCAGCCGCGGAGCTGGAAGCGTTTTTCAAAGCGTTTTTCACAGAGGAAGCTGCGAATGCAACTGCTGAGACTGGAAGTTCGGAACTGGGTGCATCACCGGCACCGGGTGTGTGAGTTCACCCGCGGCCTGGTGGCCATTCTGGGCGAAAATGGCTCGGGCAAAAGCAGCCTGTTCGGAGCGCTGCGCTGGCTGCTGACTGGAGACAACCCAAATTACGGCAGCAAGGCCGATAACATTTCGCAGTACGCGAAAGAAGGCGAGCCGTCGTACGCCACGCTCGAGTTCGAGCACTCTGGTCACATAGCGGTGGTGACCAGGCATCTGTTGCCGGCGAACGAGCAGGCCACGCTGACCATCGACGGCGTGGAGGCCGGCCGCGGCGAGAAGGGCGTGACAGCGGGGATCGAAAAGCTGCTTGGCGTCGACGCGAAGTTCATCTCGCGGTTCATCATCGTCGGCCAGACCGAGATCTTCTCGTTCATCGACGACAGCCAGACAGACACCGACAAGTTCTTCCAGCGGCTGTTCAACACCGCCAAGGCCGACAAGTGCCAGGACCTGATCGGGAAGAACACGGCAAAGATATCTATTCCGGAGCTGGCGGTGACGTCGGGAGAGCTGGCGACTCAGGTTGCCGACGCCGATAAAGAGCTGCGGCGGCTGGAGCACGAGCTGGCGCAGCTGCCCACGATGGAGCAGTTTTTCAAGCTGCAGACCGGGTATCAGACTACAGCGCAGGCCTGGGAAGACCGCCAGAAGGCGGCTGAAAAGCTTGCCGAGGCTGCCGGTCGGCGAAAGCAGGTCGCGGCTGAGCTGGACACCGCGCAGAAAGAATGCGAGCAGTACGCTACTGACCTGGAAGCGCTGGACGAGGCTTCGCAGGGACAGGAGCAGGCAATCTCGGCCGCCCGCACGGCGCTCGGGCACTGGCAAAGCTACAAGAGCGTCGCCAAGGCCAAGGAGAATTTGCAAACGAGCCGGGCGGCCATTGCCGAGGCGCGGGCGAACTTGACAAAACCAGCGGCCCCCGGCGAGATTTCCGCCGTCGAACTGCGGCGCGATATGGACTCTAAACTGTTGCGGATCGGCGAGCTCGATGAGTTCGTAGAAATGTTTGTAACCGAGGGCGTAGCCGAGTGCCCAACGTGTCACACGCCGTCGAATCAACTTGCCGGCCAAGTCGCGAAACACAACGAAGCTTTGGCAGAACTTCGCACTGAAGTCCAAGATCTGAAAGACGCTTTTTTGCGGCAGAAAAAGTTGGAAACAGACTGGCAGACTTGGGAAAGCAAACAGAAAGAGCTGGATTTGAAGGACCAGCAGCTGACGGTGGCCGAGCAGGATCTGCGCGTAGCCACGCCGCCTGAGCTCAGCGAAGACGAGCTGACCAAGGTCGTCGCCGATTACGACTCGTTCCAGCAGGCCCGTAAAGAAATCGCGCCGTTAGCTGAAGCAGCAAAACTGCAGCAGGCAAAGCTAGCCGGCACGCTCACCAACATCGACGAGGCAATTGTTACGCTTTCTGAGCAGATTCGACAGGCCACTGTTTCCGCGGCTGATGCAGAGCTGGCAGCGGCAGCGTTACGGGACTTGAAAACCCAGCTGGCGGCCCGGGCTGTTGTCGAGCTGAACAAGGCCGACGCCGCGTATAAGCTGAAGGAGCTCAACGCCCAGCACGCACAGGCGTTTGCGGACGAGCGTAAAGCCTGCAAAATGAGAGCGTGGACTGGGTTGTCCGAAAAGACGCGTGAAGCGCTCAAGAACGCGCCTAGGTTGGTGGCGCAGCGCAATCTGCAGCGGCTCGAGCTAGCAATTAACGAGCTTCTGCAGATTTTCCAGGTTAACTTTCAGGTAAAGGTGGCGGAGGATGGAACCCCAACATTCATTGCCGAGTTCTACGACGGCCGACGGCAGGTTGCTCAGCGGCTGTCCATTGGACAAAAGACCGTCCTGGCTCTTGCGTTTCGAGTCGCCGTCAACGCGATGTTTGCCGAAGAAATCGGGCTTCTCGCGCTGGACGAGCCGACTGCGGCGCTGGATCAGCCGCGTATTCGCGCCTTGGCGCCGGTCCTAGAGAAACTGCGCGAGTTGTCTACGGCAAAAGGTTTACAGTGCCTGCTGGTCACACACGCCGCCAGCCTGTCTAATCTGTTCGAGTCGGCTATTGAACTTGAACCGCCGGAACTGCGCCATGTTACACCCGGATGAAATTGCACTGAAGCTTCATACGGCCGCCGACGGAACTGTATGGTATGCGGCCGGTATTTCCGCGCCGCGCTCTTCCGAGCAAATTTTAGACGTGTTTCTGCAGTCAGCCGCTGTGCACAAGATGGGTCTGCGGATCCGGGTGCTGGGCGTACCTCAAAACGCGGAATTAATTACGGCGCTGTATATCCGGCGGCGTAAGAACGAAATCTCCGCCGTCGAGGTCGCCGGGCCGAACATCTGCGAATCTCCAGAAGAGCTGGCTGATCCGGAACTTGTTATGCACCGCATGCGGGCGACGTTACTGCCGTCCGCATGCGGCGGCTGGCACATGATCACTGACGCGGACTATCTGACGTACGCGTTGATTGCGCGGATGCAGCGCACGAGCGACGTGTTTGACAGCACAACGGCTGCGTACTACCAGGCGCACCCTGTGTATCAGGCGCTGTCGTTTATTCCGACGCTTTCTGCAGAGCACGCGGCCCGCCTTGTGAAAACGATCGTTGACCCCCGCTGGTACGTAGACCGCCGGGCCCCTGAGCGCGGCGGCAAGCTGGCACTGTACATGGGTTTGACGCCGGCCTCGCAGAAAAAGGTCAGCGATTCCGGCAAGCTGATCCACAAAAACCGCGACATTCGCTGCGGTCTTGTGCTGGATACCTGGAAGGGACAGCACGCCGGCGCGATTGATCTGGCAGACCCGAAGAACTTCCTCTATCGTGTGCACAAGGCAGCCGGAGAGGGTTGGCACGGAGATCTGCGGGCGTCACAGACGTTTTTGCGGTATCTGCGGTACAACTGGCTCGCCGGGCTCGAACGGCGGGCCGGGCTTAAAGACGGCTTGTTTGCGCCGGACATGTTTTTCAAAACACCCGGCGAGCAGGAAGCTTACAAACAGCACATGGCGAGCTGATGCAGGAAGTTGCTATTACGCTGCGTTTCAATCGGGTCTGTCTCGGCGGCGCCAAGCGGCGGCGGCACAGCCAGATCGTGTTTGCGTTTGAGCGCGACCCGAATGGCCGCGTAATGTTTATGCCGTCTGCCTGGCTCTCGGTCATGCGCTACGCCGCGACGTTGGCTAACCGGCATCAGGCGGCCGTGAAAAAGATCGACTGGTGCCCGGTAGTGACCGGTACGCCGTGCAACGATTGGCGCCGCACCGTGGTCACACAGGGCAGTTCCGCGGCAAAAAGTCATTTCGTTGTTCACGAGGCTTTTCGCCCCGGCGAAACAATTGCGCTGTCGGCCGTACTTCCGGACGAAATCGGTATTCCTGATTTTCTGAATTTGCTTACGCTGGTGGGCAAGTACCGCGGCTTTTCGCCATTCAATAACCCACAAGAGAAATATGGCACATTTGAGGTCCTTTCAGTCGAACCAACCGCCAACTCCGGCGCCGACGCTAGCTAACATGGAAATTACGCCGCAGCCTGTGGTGATCACACGGCGTGAAAACGTATTGACGCTGACGGGCGCCAACGACACGCCGTTGGATGCGCAGCTTATTCGACGGTTGACGCACGACCTGAAATACGAACACGTTGAAGCCGTGCAGGGCACAGCGCGGCGTGACCCGATTACCGGGCAACGGCAGTTTTTTACAACCAAAGAGTACAAGCTGTTTCGTGTTGAAAACGGCAGGGTGATCGTGCTGGCTGGCTATCTAGCCCGCATGATCGGGAGATTGCGCAAGCTCGGCTGTCCGATGTCGTTGCGTGATACAACGCCAGCGCGCAAGCGGCCGAACTGTTACGTGCCGCAATGGGACAACATCCCGGCTGATTTTCAGTTTCGGCCGCGGCAGCGCGAGTGCGTTGAAACTATTGCGCGGGTGCCGTGTGGAATCATCAAGGCTGTTACGGGCTTCGGGAAAACTTCGATGATCGGCGTGCTGGCGCGGATTTTTCCGGAAGCCCGCATCGACGTTGTCACCAAGTCCGTAGACGTTGCAGAGCGCATCAAGCGCAGCCTCAAGCGATTCGTGCCAAAGGTCGGCATGATCGGCGACGGCTGGAAGCAGCGTGAGCGTGTGACGGTCATCACAGCCGGCAGTCTGGGCCACGCTGACGGTGACGCAGATTTTATGTTCGCTGACGAAGTTCACCAGCTTGCCACGGTTAACTTCTCTACCCTGCTTGCCAACCGGTATCGCAACAGCCGGAACTTTGGATTGTCCGCCACGCCATATGCGCGGATGGACAATGCTCATCACGTCCTTGAGCCGCTGTTCGGCCCGATGGTCTTTGAGCTGACCTACCAGCAGGCCGTGGAGCTGGGGCTGGTGGTGCCCGTGCGGGTGCGCTGGCTGCCAATGCGGCTCAGAACCAACCCCGCAGAGCGCTACAGCAACCGCGTGGCGCGCAAGCGCTACGGAATCTGGACAAACCACGAGCGGAACTCTATCATCGCGGCGGCCGTGCAGGACTTCCCTGAGCCGCACCAGGTTTTGATCCTTGTCGAGACCATCGAACATGCGGTGCATCTGGGCCTGCATCTGCCAGATTTCACGCTCATGTACGGCTTCATGTCGCCGCAGGATTGCGCTTTCTACAAGAAGCACAAGCTCCTGCCAGAGCACTACCAGCCTCTCAACGACGTGCAGAAGCACGACATGCGCGGGCAGTTCGAAGCCGGGACGTTACGCCGCGTTATCGCGACTGACGTCTGGGCAACCGGTGTGGACTTTGAGCAGCTCAACGTGCTGGTTCGCGCGGATGATCGAGACAGTGACATTGTCGACGTCCAGGGTCCGGGCCGCGTAAGTCGGACCTATACAGCACCCGACGGCACCCGCAAGGAGGTCGGCGAAGTGCTGGACTGCATGGACACGTTTGATCCGACGTTTTACCGAAAGAGTCTCGGACGCCGAAACAGCTACAAATTACTTGGATGGGAACAGAACTGGCATGAAGCTCAGCGAAGTTGGCGTGGCGCAGGAGATTGATCTTTCGCCTTCTTGGTATCGGCAGCTGTCCGATCACCAAGCCGCGGCATACATTCGGTATCAGTACATTTGGCGGCACGAGCACGCCTGGGATTGGGACACTCCGGCGCACAGCCGGGTGCGGCGCTCGTGGGACGGCGGTAAAGACGCGTTTGGCGTGAAATATTCTTGCGGCTGGACAAAGATTCTTGCCGCAGCCCGCCTGTCAAATGCCGATCTTGGCGCCTGGGTTGCGGCGCATTTTTCTGATATCGGCCTCAACCAGATGATTGCGCAGACGCACACGTTGCCGGAGGTCCGGCCAACGTTCTTGCGGTCGAGCACATCGCCGGCGCTGTATCAGAAATATTGCTCGACGTTGCCGGGTGTTCTACGGCAGGCGTTTCAAGTGGCCGGCGACACGATTGCCAGCCGGTTGCGCGGCACGGCTGTGCTGGGCATGGCGCCTGACGATCACGCGTTTTACGTGCTTTGCGACGAAGCCTATGTCTCTGCGTCGCCATTCTTTCGTTACGTGTTTTCTGAGCAGCTAAACTGCCAGCGGGGCGTGGAAAGATATCTATGGCTGGCGGCTCTTGAGTACGAGTCGCAGCAACGTTTGTATGACATCGCGCTAGGGAATGATTGCGCGTGGGGGCCTCTTCGCGCCGCCGTCTGTGAAATTCGGAAGCACTGGAAGGAATACGCATGAGCAATTTTCAGCGTCAAGACGACGCGCCCAGTGATGTTGATACAACGCTTAGCGCAAACGAAATGCAGGCGTTGTTTTACGGCTTTCTGCGGTATCCGACGCTGCTGAAAGACGCCATCGCTGTGAACTTCAATGAGTCTCGTTTCCGCGGCGGCGAGCATCGGTACTTTGTTCTGTTTCAGACCATCCGATTTCTTTACGACCAGTATGGCAGTGTTTCTCAAGAAATGCTGGAAACAACGCTGCAGTCGTGGCTTGAATCGTCGCGGATTACGTTGAACGACGAAGACATTTTATTCTTTTTCGGTGAGACGCCGGGCACCGGCTTCATCGCCGACGCGTTTACTCGAATTCCGGCAGACGAGGTGCAACAACGGGCTGAGCGGCAGTTCATGGAAAACGTGCTCAAGCGTTTCATGAACATCCGGCTCATTAAGCCTGGATTGCAGGGAATTCTCAACCGCGGCACTGAAGACACGGCGCCGGAGCACATCAGAAGTTTCTTGGAGCGCTTCGGACATATTGCCCAGCGCGTCGACCACATCGGCACCCCAACGATTAATTCAGCGGCCATGCCGACGTACGGCACGCCGATTGTGCTGCCGCCACCGGCAATGCCGACAGGCATACCGTGGATTGATCAGTACATTGGCGGCTTTCGTCCGGGTGACCTCATCGGCGTGCTGGGCCCGTACAGCGGCGGTAAGACAACTTTGCTGACGACAGCTGCAATTCGTATGGCTGAGCTGTACGCCAATCAGGGTTTGAACAAGCTGGCAGTATTTGTCGGCTACGAGGATGGCGCTGAGCGTATGAACGCGTTGTTTTGGTCGGCTGCCACGCGCATCGACCGTAATTTGTTTGTTAACGCCGGCGAGCAGTTCTGGACGCAGCTGTCGGATCGTCAGAATCTCAAGGACTATGACCGCGCCCTGCCGGAAAACCGGAATGGCGAGATTATGTTCGGCGAGCGCGAGCGCTGGGAGGCCGCCATGGCGTGGTTCAACCGGCACTTCGTCTTTCTGGACTTCTCCTATAACGCGGCGACCGGCGGCCGCGGTGCCGGCGGCGTCGCCGAAATTAAGGCGTCGCTCGAGCGGCTGGCCGAAGAGCGCGGCATGGATATCGGCTCCGTGTTCATCGACTACACGGGTCTGCTTGTCGAGCGAGAGTTGGCGAACCTTGGCAACATGGCTGCGCGGTTCGACCAGCATGCGATCATCCGGCCGATCAAGCAGGTGCCAGACGATCTTCGCACGACGGTCGCTGTGCCGATGCGCTGCGCTGTGATGTTGGCGCACCAGCTGGCTCCGGGCGAGGTCAAAAAGTTCAAGCCGTATCAGTACATCAGCCATCTTGATGCGTCTGGCTGCAAAAGCTTCGCCGAGAACGTGCACTCTTGCGTGTGCATCAACCAGCGCGACCTGTCGACGCGCGTATCGACGATTTACTGGTCTAAGGTTCGTACCGGAGTTCCGCTTACGTACCACGGGTTGATTCGTATGGATGACCGGGTAGTCGACATTCATCTGGTCAACGATCAGTACGTCGCCTGCTCGATAACCCGCGCTATTGTGGGCCGTAACGACGTGCGTGTGGCCGCGCCGCCCGCGGTAGCCACCGGCACTGACAACAACCGCCGCCGCGGCTGGGAGACCGACGAGTTCGCTGGCGATATGACCTGAAAGGAAATCAAAGGAAAATGACAATGACTGTCCCAGCGGATCGCAGCGTTGACCCGCTGAACTCGACTCTTTACTCGCTACTTGAACACAAGTTCGGCGAGATCTCGATCGCTAATGAGGGCGTAAGCGCACATATCCAGCGTTTTGCCGACCCGCTGCGGCCCGGGCGTGTTGTGGAGAATCCGTTGACCTGGGGCGAGTTTTACTGTGTGAACTGCCCGTTTTGCGAAGACACCCGGCGCCGGCTCTGGATCAATCACCTGTACGGGTCGGATTTTGAGCACAACCGGCGCAAGTACACGCATCTAGCCGTGTGTTACAACGAGAACTGCACGCACGAGCCTGGGCGTCTTCCGCAGTTGGAGACGATTGTATTTGGACCAGGCCGTCCGCTTTTTCGTAAGGTGCAAATCAAAGCCGCATCGGCAGAGTTCGTTCACAAGGCCGCCGCGCCGCCTGGCGAAATCTGTCAGCTCGGCGGGTTGCCGGAGTTTCATCCGGCCGTCCGGTACGTGCGAAGTCGGAACTTTGATCCGGCTGTGCTAGCGCGAGATTTCAACGTGGGTGTGTGCACGTTTGTGGAGGATCCTCGTTACAAGATCATGCTGAATCGGCTTTACATCCCGATCAGCATGAACCACGAGCTGGTTGGCTGGCAGGGCCGCGCAATCAAAGATGTGGCACCGAAGTACTTCAACGCGCCGGGCACGAGCAAGACCCGCATGCTCTACAACATGGATACGGCGAGCTCGCAGCCCTACGTCGTGGTGGTGGAGGGCGTGCCAAGCGTATGGCGTATCGGCGCTGCGGCGGTTTGCCTATTCGGCAAGACGATGTCGCTGTATCAACAGACGACTATTGTCACCACGTGGGGGCGCAAGCCCATTGTGCTGATGCTCGACGCAGACGCGCGGGCTGAGATGGAGCAGGGCGTCAGCGCTCTCAGGGCGCGTGGCGTCAACGTGCGCCCGGTGTTTTTGCCGGACGCGCGCGATCCGGCCGATTATTCGACGCCAGAGATTCAAGCCATAATTGACAAGGAGTTGAGGTAATGGGTTTTCTCACAACATTAACGATTTATAACGACGGGTTTTCAAACATTGAAGCCAACAAAGAAGAGTTTGCAAACGGCGTTATCGCTGCCATCAGAAATTTTTGCCAAGCGCCTATTGATGTGCGCGTAGGTAATTTTGGGAACTGTGTCCGCGTCCAACCGTCGCGTCACGCAGATGATCACACCGTATATGTCCACCGCGGCAATTGCGTGGTTGAGATCCGGCCGTACAGCGACTTGACGAGAGAATTGGCGCAGCGAAATCCTCAGTTTGCGCACAATATTCTGCAGCAGCTTCGTCGGACTTGTAAGGAACTTGAGGCCGTGCTATTGGATATTGAGGCGAAATCGCCAGCGGCTGCAGCGTTGAGCACTGCGCAGGTTAGCAATTCACGCAAAGGACGCGATACCAATGGCGAAGAAAGCAAAGAAAGCACAGACCACTAAGAAGTGCAAACAGTGCGGCATCGAGCCCTGCGCCGAGATGTGGCGCATTTGCGCGAAATGCGTTGATAAAAACGCGGAGTATCAGCGCAAAATTGATAAAGAACGCTCCGAATCTCCGCATCGTTGGGACCGTACGGTTTTAAACGTGCCGCTCAAGCGGTAAACACAGTAAAGGTTTTATGTCAAATCAAACGTTGCATCATTTGTTTTCACGCGCTCTTGAAGATGCGCAGGCAGCGGCCCTGGCAGACGCTCTGTATCCGTTTTTGGATATGACAGCGCCGGGCATGCCGCCTGCCGGGCCAAACTTCATTCAGCACGCCAACCACATGGGCGACTCGATTGACCCGGCTGCTGTGAAAAAGAAGCAGAACCCGGTTGGTGACAACCTGCGGTATCTGTATCGCCGGGCGCTGTATGACTACAAATTCTCGATGCCGATCCGGGTAAAGTCCGGCGACATAGTCACGAACTTTTTGCCGGGCCATATCTGGGGCAATCGCGCGGCGAAGATTTACGGACCGAAGCCAGCGCGAGTTATGGTTGTGAGCAAGATCCCCGGCCGCGAGGAAATGGCGGACGCGTCTGTCATTACCGGCAACATCGGCCGCAAGTTCCTTGACGCGCTCGAGGACTTGGGCGTCGAGGAAGAAGAGTATCTCAGCTGGTACGTGACGTACGCCTGCAAGTTTCGCTCTCCTACGCCGGATTCGCCTGCGGTTCCGGCGGCGTGGCTCAAGGACTGCGGGCTGCTGCTGCAGCAGGAGCTCCGGCTGGTCCGGCCGGACTATGTGCTGTGCTTGGGGCAAGAGGCAACCAAAGCCGTATTGAATGTATCAGGCAACGTGTCGAGCCTCGCAGGGCGCGTTCTTCCGCTCAAGGTGGTTGACGGCGACGGGACGCGCGAAATCAAAGTCATGACCTGTATGAACCCGGCTTTTGTGCTGCGCAAGCCGGAAGCGTACGAAGACTTTCGTGGACAGCTCGGCAGGTTTGTCGATCTGATTAACAACCGAGCGCAGGAAAGCGAGGCGGTCGATCATGCTGACGTGTACACAGAAGAAGCGCTCACGGAAATCGTGGACGCTGTGCTTGCGGATACCAGCCCGAATGCCAACATCATTGCGGTCGACTGCGAATGGCACGGTGATTACCCGACGGAGCCGGGCAGCTATTTACGGACGGTTCAGTTTTCGAACAAAGACAAGTGGGCGCGCACGGTCGTTCTTCGGTATGACGGCGGCGCGGAAGCTTTTCGGCCCAATCTCGATGTCGCCCGTACGCAGCTCAATCGCCTCCTCAAAAGCTCACCAGGCCGACATGTACGTGTGGGCGGGCACTTTCTCCGCGCTGACCTTCCATGGCTTATTGACTTTGGCGTGGACGTCCGAGACGAGTACGCCCCCAGCGCAGACTCTGCTGACCGGGCGCACGGGGGCTGGGACACCAGCCTGATGTACCACGCTGTCAATGAGACGGCGCGGTACGGTCTGGACGCGTGCTCGCTGCGGTTCACGTCGGCGCCGACCTACTGGGAGACGCTCGACAAGTGGAAGAAGAATTACCGCAAGCGCAACAAGCTCAAGGCCAGCGACATCGAGGGCTACGGCATTATCCCGTGTCACATCCTGCACCCGTACGCCAGCTACGACGCGGACGTGACCCGCCGGATTTGCATGAAGTTCTACGGGACCGACGGCACCGACGGCCTGCTGAGCAAAGATATCTATTCGAACGACTGCTGGCTGCCGTACTGGACTGCGCATCAGGCGAGCCTGGCGTTTTTTGAGATGGAGCAGACCGGCATGGTGATCGACCGGCAGCGCGCCGACGACCTCACGACGCTGTTCATGAACACACAGGACCGGCTGCTCAACGATATTCGGCAGGAGCTCGCCTGGCCGAACTTCAACCCAAAGAGTCAGCCGCAGCTGGCGCTCGCGCTGTTTGGCCGGCGGTTTCTTGCGCAGTACGAAGACACGGTAACTGTGCCAGATGACGCAAGATTGCTCGACCTGCAGCCGATCAAGACCACCGGTAAGCGCCCCATTCTGTGGAAAGATCTGGAAAGTAAATGGCTCGGAGAAAATGCCCCGGCCCCAAGCACAGACAAAGAAAGTCTTGGAATTCTTGGCCACGTCAACAACACTGCGGCTAAAATCCGGGACTACAAGTTTATCAGCCAGGTGCTGGTGTCTGTCTTGCGCAAGCCGAATACCACAGAAGACGGCGAATTTGAAGTTGACGAAGAAGGGCATTACCAGTATGAAAAAGGTCTTATTGGCGCGGCGCACGCCGACGGCAAAGTTCGCACACATCTTTTCCAGACCAAGGAAACCGGCCGCGCCAGCTCGAGCCGCCCGCCTCTCCAGAATCTTAGCTCGCGTCGTGAAGATGATTACAGGCGGATTCTCGGCGACAGCTACACGCACCCTGTCCGTTCCGTCTTACGCGTGCCGGAGGGCTGTGTCGGCATCGAAACGGACCTCACTGGTGCGGAACTGGCGGTCCTCGCGTGGCTGAGTCAGGACGCCAACTTCATTGAGCACGTCCGGCGCAATTTGCTGCCAGAAGAACATCCAGATCATTACGACATCCACAGTCGACAGGCCGTCAAAGCCTTCCAGTTGCACGACGTTGCGCCGACAAAGTCTGGCATGAAGGACGCCGGTAAGAAAGGTTTGCGCGTTGCCGCCAAAAACGTGAACTTCGGTATTCCATATGGCCGCGGCTCAGAGGCGATTGCGCGACAGTGCAAGGAAGAAGGCGTTGAAGTCACGCCGGCCGAGTGTCAGAAGATGATTGACGCGTACTTTAACTCGTATCCGCGCACGTGGGACTTTCTGGCAGAGTGCCGCAATCGGTCGCAGACCCCTGGCTGGCTTGTCGGGCCGTACGGGCGGTATCGGCGATTTGTGCCCAGTCCAGACCGAAGCGTCATCGGCGAACAGCAGCGGCAAGCGCAGAACTTCCCGATTCAAGGTGGTGTTGCCGACGCTGTGTCGATTGCGTTGAACAACTTCTACCAGTACCGGAAAACGCACCCCGACGTTCGTTACGACATCGCGCTGCAGATTCACGACGCGATTATGCTGATCGTGCCGATTGAACACGCGGAACGTGTGTATCACGAGGTTGTGCCGGCCTGCATGATCGACGGCGTGCCGTTCTGGCCGCGCTATCTGGACGGCACGCTGATCCCGGTCCGCGAGCCGTTTCACTTCGGCATGGATCGAGAAGTTTTTGTGTCTTGGGGCGAGAAGCTAAAGCCAGCCCAGGCAAAGAGTTTGGGCCTGCATTGGCTGGGCTCGGCGGGTTAGTCTGGACTTTGATTGGTTTCGAGCTAGACTGCGATTAGTGTTGGGTAGGATTTCTCACAAAGGAGGGGCTTTATGCCTCGTTACGCTTCGCAAAACCTTGCGGCGATGGACCCCGAATACCGCAAGGCCAACAACATCGGGGCTGGTGGTGGCGACCCCAAGAAGCGCCGGTACGCATACGGCAAGCAGAACAACATTCTCGTGGCGCAGGGCTCCGAGCTGTTCGGGCAGGGCTTCACGATCCGCCTGCTGCCGATCTACGAAGAGACCGCCAGGGACGAAAACGGCAACCGCGTGTTTGCCAATTTCCGCGAGGGTCGCAACAACGCGGCTTTCGGCGATTGGAGCAGGATCTACACTTGCGCCAATTGGGTGGGCAATCCCGGCATTTGCTTCGTGATCCACGACGGCAACGACCAGACGAATCCTTACGACAGTCCGTATCACGTGCTGCGTAACATCGCATGGACGCACAAGGACACGCCGGGCATCGGCAGGCTGTTCTCCGAGCTGCTCTCGAAGAACTTCGTTCCCAAGAGCCACGTGGGTTCGTTGCGCAAGCCGGAGCAGACTCTGTTCGTGTCGGCCAGCGCTGTCGGTCTGGACGCCAGCGGACAGCCCACGCTGCTCACCTTCGGCGAAAATCAGAACAAGGACGACAAGGACAAGGGCGCGCGTATCATCGGCCTCAAGACCAGCGCGGCCCAGTCGCTGCACGCGGCGCTGGCCGTTCGGGACGAGCAGTCCGGCGATTACATGTCCGGCGACATGCTGTCGTTCGGCACGGCAAAGCTGATCACGTTTCTTCCCGAGACGTATTCGGCTGGCCACAACGCCCGCAACTCCAACGGCATCTCGCCGCAGGGTCCGACGGGTGTGCAGATTCCGAAGTACGCGCAGCAGTCTGCGCCGGTGCTGGTTGGCTATCCTCCGTCGCGGTCGTCGATGACGCACTTCTGTGTGATTCACGACGGCTACAACGGCAAGCAGGTCGACCTCGAGCCGTACGCCGACAAGCTGGTGAACGACACGCTGTCGTGGGACGAGTACATGTTCGTCCCGACCTTCGAGGAGCAGGCCGAAATGCTCGCGCCCGCGTTTCCGAAGGAGGCGCTCCAGTTCGCGTGGCAGGAGTGGCCGGAGTATCTCCGTGTGCTGCCGCGCGGCACTACGACGGTCGAGGTCGGCGGCCGCAGCGTCGATGAACTGGAGCCCGAAGATTCGGCGCCGGTTGTCGCATCGCGGCCGGTTGTCAAAGGGCCCGCCACGACGAAGGCTGCTACGGCTGTAACTGAGACCGCTCCGCCGGCCGAGCTTTCTGACGACGAGTCGGCCGGTGTAGACGATATGTTTGCGGCGGGTTCTGCGCCCGCTGAGCAGCCCGCGCCACCGGCGCGGCCGACCACCAACGTGGCGGACATTGTGGCCCGGGCCCGCGCTCAAGCGGCCCGGAAGAGCTGAGTATCGGTTTGACCCGGCGGCGCGGCGCCTTGTGTAAGGCGCCCGCCGCTGCGGGCGAATCTGATTGCCAGCTGTGGCGTTTAAAAACGGATCGTTCTTTTACGAAAGGTTTCGACATGGCTAAGACAGTAATTGCCGCCGGTTCTGATGACGAGCAGCCCCGCCGGGCGGCCAATAAGGTGGCCGCCGCCCGGCCGGCCGAAAACTGGGTTGTTCGGTGTATTGCGCTTGCCTCCGCCGTCCTGGCGAGAATCGGGTCGTCTACTCGCGGCAGTGACGGAAAAAATTATGTTGTCATGGAGTCGGTGCGGCGCAAGATCGCCAATCTTGTGCGCAATCACCCTGATCCAGATCTGCCGGCATCTGTCTATTTCACGCAGGAGGAATGGCAATCCATCCCGCCAAATCCCATTCAGCGCGACACGGCAAAACACGCGCAGCGCTGCCGAGAAAAGTTTTTCACTGTTACCGTGTCGCAGAAGACTGTTTGTATCGCCGTACAAGATAACGGCGAGATCTACAAGGTAGACGGTCACACCCGTACGTACTGCTGGGAAAACGGACTCGTACCGGCCGATAAGATTCCTGCGGTGCTGAATGTTGTCATTCAGTTTTCTGTTGATTACGACGGCACGTGTCTCGCGTACAAGACATATGATGACAGTACGCAGGGAAAGAATGGCGGTGATCAGTTGTTTGCGGCGTACAAAGAAAACGACCTGCACCCTGTGCCGGCAGGTTTTCTTTTCAACTGCACCGGTGTTGTCGACGCGCTGCGCACGGCCTTTACGATTCTTGCGCAACACGGCATCATCAGCAGCTCGATGTTGAAGCGCGCTACTGAGACTAAGAATCTCAAAAAGAAGTGCCCGCCAAACTTGACGGAGTGCGTGAAGCGGTTCAAGGCTGCCTTGAAGGCGCTGGACAGGTTGAATCCGCCTTCGCGGTTGTTCAAGGGCGCGGTCACTCGCGCGTTCTTGCTGGCGTACACGAAGTACGTCGTGCTTGGACTGGGCGGTCGTGATGCGGAAGCAAAGCTGCTGGATTTCTTCACAAAGTATCGTGACGGAGTCGGCAAGCGGATCAACAACAATTTCGACGCTGTTGAAAACTTCCGCGCTATTCGCGTAGAGGAGGGCGGCGGCGAGAAGCACCGCCGCGACAAGACGCCGCGACTGCTGGGCGCGATCGAGCGGTACATCGAAAACGGACCCAACAAGATGTACACGCAAGAAGGTGTGGTGACCATGGACGTGTACTTCAAGTACCGCACCGCGCTAAGCAAGGGCAACGGCGCGCGAAAGAAGGGCAAAAACGGGTAATCGCTAGTTCTCTTAATGCAGCCTGTGTAGGCTGCATTATTTTTACACAGAAAGAACACATGGGTCGCAAACGCAAAGAAGACGAAAAGCCGACAATTACCGCCCGTGGTAATGAGCACCCCGTCATTACGGAAGTGCTGAAGGCCACTGCGGAAGATCAAGACCCGCTGATCGGGCTGCCGCTGCCGTCGCTTGCGGCGCGGTATCTGTGTCAGTCGAACATTCTGCCGTTGTCGCGGTTCGTGCATATCCGCGGCATGTTCAGTTCTGGCAAGAGTGCGCTTTTGATGGAGATCATGCACTGGTTCACGCGCTACGGCGGCGGCGGCATTCTCATCGACACCGAGAACAAAAGCTCGGAGACCATGCTGCACGGCATGCTTGGGCACAACGAGGAGTACATCAAGCGTAACTTCGTCGTGAAGGCCGAGTCCGCCGAACAGTGGCAGAAGAAGTACATGGGCTTCTCGCAAAAGATCCATGCGCAGGCCGACAGCTCGACCGGCGGGCGTGTGTTTCCGGTGGTGATCGGCGTTGACTCTGTCTCGGCTGTCGACGTTGACCGCAAGCTTGAAAAGGTTGCTGACGAGGGTCACGCGTCTTCCGGGCACCCGGCGCTTGCGCGGAATCTTTCGGAGTTCTGCCGTAACGCCCTGTCTCCGACGCTGCGGCGGTATCCGATGCTTCTCGTGGTGACGAATCACCTGAAGGAAGAGATCAATCAGATGGGCTTCGGGCCGCCCAAGATGTACGCCCCAGGCGGCTCAGCGCTGGACTTCTATCCCTGCCTGATCCTTGACATGAAGGCGTTTTCGAGCAAGCCGCTGCAGCTCGCCGATGGTAAGGAGGGCAAGTCGATCTGGATCACGGCAACCAAGAACAATCTCGGCGCGCCTATGCGCACCCTGAACGTCAACCTGCTGTGGTACAGCAAGATCGTGCCCTGTAAGGACAAGCGCGGTAACGACAGTTTCAAGACGCAGCAGTTCCATTACTGGGACTGGCACACGGCGACAATCCGTCTGCTCACCGGGCTGATGGACGAGAACGCCAAGAAGCTGCCGGCCGGCACCGACCCGAAGCTGCCCGACCTTCTGCGGCAAACGTGCGACATTGAGTACAAGCACGGCACCAAGAATGCCGACACGCCGCTGGTGTTCAGCAAAGCGCTCGGAATCTCCAAGCAGGAGGCCGTGTCTGAAGTCGAAGCGGCCATGCTGCTCGAGAACAACCCGCTGATTCTCGGCAAGCTGCACGGCCTGCTCGGCATCAACGAGTACCTGGTGTGCGACCCGGCTGTCCGGTACCGCGAGCAGGTTGTGGCCGAGCTGGCCAAGCAGAACATCTCCGATGAGCCGGAGGTTGTCGCCGGCGAGCACCGGCTGAACGAAGATATCATTCCCGCCGACTTTGACCCCCTGGGACAGGTGAGCTAATGGAATTAGTCTGTTGCCGGTTGGTTGCTCCGCGGAAGAGTAATGCTGCCGCGATTAAAAAGGCGCCACCGCGGCGTGACCGCTGGAAAGAGTTTTGGCACACGCTGGCCGAGCTGCGCGCTTTTTGTCCTACTGCGCAGCCGGTCGTTGTGCGGTTTTCTGCGCTGCCAGACACGATGCTCGGGCATTGTGTAAGGCGCGCAAAACGGTTTCTGATTCGCTTGAACGCACAGATGGACGAGCCCCAAGCATGCGACGTTCTCGTGCATGAGTGGGCGCATGCGATGGCGTGGAGTTTCTCGCTCGAAGCACTGGCCAACCGAAAAGGCACGACACCCGAAGAATTTGACGCTGTAAGCCACGACGAAACGTGGGGCTGCTCGTACTCTCGGGCGTGGCGTGTCTATACGGCAGCGATGCAGAAATTTGATTTGGCCCAACTCACGCGATAACTCACTGCGAGCGTGACAACTGATGGATCGTGAAAACTTTTTCGATAACCTGCGGGACGACTCCGGCGGCCCGGCAGAGTTATTGCGGGCCCGCCGGCAACTGGCATACGAAGAGCGGGTAATCAAGCGGGTTTTTTCCGAGTGCGGTATCAAGATCAACGGCTGGGGTCGGTTTGCAAATCAGTGCCGGGACATGACCGGTCAGGACAAGCTGAACTTCAACTGGTTCAACAGCGTCTTTACTCATTTTCCTGGAACGCTTTGCGGGCGGCGTATTCCCGGTTTGTTCAAGCTGCAGCTGGTAGACCTGTTTAAGCCGCGGCAAAACAGGCTTGCCAGGGCTGTCGTGAAAGCGCTGCGCGGGTACAATCTCGAACCGCAAAGCAGTTCGTTCGTGCTGGTGTTTCCGGTCGTCCGGACTTCGTTTTGCGCCCATTCGATGACGAGGCTGAAGGCTTCCAACCGCATCAGCCTACAGCTGGCGTACGAGGACTTCACGTTAACCATTGAACCCACAGCCGGGTTTGGCCGGGCAATCGGATCCGATTGGTTTGAAACGTAGGAGTCATGGATGCCTCCCGGGTCGAAACAGCGCAGCATCTTTGCGCCAGTAACTGCGCTCGCTTTCAACGCAGCGCAGCTTGAAGACCTAAAAACGTTTCTTGCCCAGCGTGTTGAAAACACGTCTGTCGTGCCGATTTCAGATGTTGAGCAGTTGCTCATGTCTGGCGACGGCCGGCTGTCTGATAACGGCTACCGGTTCAACTTTCTCGGGTTCCAGTCGCTGTGTAACGGCGTGGTGACTGGCCTGGGCACGTTGTTCAACGAGCTGTCGGGCGAGGTGAAGTACCGGAACGGCATTAAAACCGTTCAGGATCTTCCAGCCGCGATCAGCATCTACAACACGGCCGTGCGGGCCAAGATTGAAAGCCTCCGTGAGCGCACGCTGCTGGTCGATAATCGAGAACGTGTCGTCGAAGGCTTTATGGGCTTGACGCACCGTATGCTGGACAACAGCCAGTTTCTGGAAACCGTCGCCAACGAGATGGAAGTCCGGCGACCTGGCGCAAGGTTCTACCGCGCGGAGTTGCTGGGTCGCGAACTGCGGCTGTTCTACATTGATCCGGCCACGGCGCGGAAAGATATCTATTCAGATCCGCGGCACACGCTCGTGGCTGGCTGGGCGTTCACTAATCAGGAAGACCGTGGACGGTCTATTCATGCCGTGCGGTGCGTGCTGACCAAGTTCGGCGTGGCGACTGAACGGCCCCAGAACAGTTCTCGCTTGACGCATGTCGGCGCCGACATCGTCGGTCGCACGCAGCTGCTGGTGGGCAAAGCAGCCGACCGCGACCTGGACATGTCAGCTGTGCTGGCCCGGCTGGCAGGTCTTCAGGCGCAGCCGCTCGGCTTCGAAGACAATCCGGAGAAGTTTGAGCAGGCTGCCGCGCGCTGGGTGACCTGGTTGGCGCGCATGGGCGTTCGGCGAGATGACGCCAAGATCATCGCGCGCAATGCCGGGATGGTCGGCGCCGATCTTGACCTGCGTGATTCAGTCGAGGTATACACCCGCGCCGTGCTGGGCTCCCGCACAGCCTATGACCTGCTCTGTGCGCTTTTGCGGTTCTCGAGGACAGAGCCGCCCAAGTTCCGCGACCGGCTGCAGGAGGTGGCGGCGCTGATTTTGCTGCCGCCGCAGCGCAAAAAACGATGGGTCTGACTGCGCAGTCAAACTCTCTTGACGCTATCTCGTCAAGACGTACAACACGTGTCAGTATCCACCCTTTCTTTGGGAGTTTCTAAATATGGCAAGGAAATCCAACGCCGCTGCCGCTATCGAGTCGTCAGCCGTAACCAGCACAGTTGCCGCCGTGGCCGAAACCAGTCTGGCTCCGGCCCTGCGGACCATCGTGCGGGAAATCGACGGGCTGTTTAACGACGCGCAGACGACGAGTTTGCGGGCTTTTTGGCAGATCGGCAAGCACATCGCGGACGTCGCCACCGATCCGGATAGTTATCTAACCGATGAGCAGAAGGATGCGCAGGTCGATCCGGCGGCGCTGCTGATTTCGATCTTCTCGCCGGTGTATTCGGCTGACCAGTTGCGCAGCGCCGAGGCGTTCTACGACAAGTATCCGACCGAGCGCGAGCTCAATCGGCTGCTGGCGCTTCGGTCTGAGGAAAACCCGCGCTGGCGGCTGAGCACGTCTCATGTTCAGTTGCTGACGCAGGTTTCCGACGATGATCAACGAACCGCCCTGGAAGAAAAGTGCGCTGACGAAGCGCTGACTGCCAAGACGCTGGCCAAGGAGCTGCAGGATCTGCGGGGTAAGAAGCCCGGCGGCGGGCGTAAGCACGAATCGCCCAAGGGGCTCAAGAATCAGCTCTACGATCTGCTGCATCACATTCGGCGATTTGTCGCGCGATCTGAGTCGCTCTGGCTCGGCGACGACAGCGTTTATGACCAGTTTATGAACGCAGCGCCGGCCCGTCGCGAGGGCGTGCCACAGCAGCATTTCGATGAGATTGCCGAGATGCTGACCAAGCTCTCCGACGTTGTGGGAGACCACATCGGCATGGTCAACAAGGTGCTCGAGGCGCTGCGGCCCGCTAAGGAGACCGACGAAAACGCCGACGACGCCGAAGACGAAGCCGAAGATTCGGATGACTCGGATGACATGGTGGCCGACGCGCGTCGCGCCGCCGCCGCTGCAGCAGCAAGCCGGAAGCGTAACAAAATCACCAGGTGAGTCTTCAACATGTTTTTCGTGCAAGATGTTCCCGTCGTAATTGAGCCTGGCGTAGCCGTCTTGGAAACAAGCATGGCCGTCAATGATTCAAAGGCTGGGACGCGGCAGGTAGCCGCTCATTTCTTCCGGCTCGCGCTGGACGAAAAGACGGCCCCGACGCTGCCGCTGGTTGTCACGACGCAGCATCCGCATGTCTTCTCGATGAACGAGGGCGACGCTGACAAGTCGCCGCTGCTGCTGGTGTATGACATGCTTGGTCGGCTGGCGATCGTGTACACGCGCGATGATCGTGGTTGCTGGGAGCGGCGCGACGTTATTGCCGAGCATGCCGGCAAAGCGATCACGCAGTTCTCGATTCGGTTTTGCTTTGGCTCTTCGAAGGATCGCAACAAGTTTCTCGACTTGATGCAGCATCTGACGTCGCAGGTCAAAGAAGGCCAAGTCGCGTCCAAGTCCGAGATGACCGAGGCTTTAACGTTACTGGCGCGCTCTCGGGTGCCGCCAGTAGTGCTGCCAGTCGCGGTCGCAAAGTCCAAGCTGGCGAACGTGCGGTTGTAAGTTTTATGACCGCGCAGTAGATTCAGTTTCGTATTCGCAGCTCCCGGGGCTGCGGATTTGCCGGGGATCGGCGGGCGGTGCATCCGATGGTGAGATGGCGCCCACACCGCCCGCCGCCCTGGCCCATATCGGAGCTTGTATGGCGGACGGATCCGCTGATCTTTGCGTGTGCGTCTTGTTCTACGGACAAGATGAGCACTGTTACAAGTTGGCGCAGCGCGTGCTTAACGCGCCCATGCGCGAGCTTGCCCGACGCAATGTCGAGTTCCGGTTTGGTTTCAACGCCGTAGGCGCCGAGACGCGCGCCTATGTGAAAGCTGCCGTTGAGCAGTGTTTTCACGGGGCTATGTGGGTCGAGCCCGAGGAAAACATCTTCAAGTACCCGATCATGCGCCGGATGCTGCATGAACGGCCGCTGCGCGCTCCGGTCACCATGTGGTTCGACGACGACTCGTGTTTAGCCCCGAACTGTAACGTGACCCAATGGCTGCCGCGCGTGTACAAACTGCTCGACACGTACGCCATGGTCGGCTCGCTGTATCGGCAAAGACTGCTGGGGAACCAGGCAGAGTGGATCAAAAATCAGTGGTGGTACAACAGGAAGCCCATTTCGCCGTACGTGAAATTCATCACCGGCGGCTGGTGGGCGATCCAATCCAGCGTCCTGCTACGGTTTGACTGGCCTATTCCAGACCTGAAACACCGCGGCGGCGACGTTATGCTTGGCGCCCTTTGTGCGCAGCACGACCTGCCGATTACGCACTTTCGCGACGGCGTCTGGATCAACGCGAACGACCAAGGCGTCGAGAGCAAGGCGCCCCGCCGCGGTCATAACGAACGGCCGATTGGTTTTGATTACAAAGCTGGTGGAGAAGCTCTTACTCGCGAGTTTCTTTTGCAGCAGGGCGCTTGCTGCGGCCGCGGCTGCAAAAACTGCCCGTACGACCCGCCGCACCAACGCGGCTCAACAGTCATCAAGGATTGATTTATGCAGCTGATTGTCGAAACGCTCGACATGGAAAAGACGCGGGCGCATTGGCCGCAGGAAACACCCTTTGCGCCGGCGCTCATTCGAGACCATAAGCGCGACAAGGGGCACTGGGCTGTTCTGACAGCGCCGCTGCAGCCAGGCGACGAGCCGCACTGGTCATATGCCGAGCGAGACGAGTACCTGCGGATTCCGTTGTTTCCATATGTTCTCAGCGGCCGCGGCGATCTCGCGCTGGCATTCATGCTGCAGCTGGGGCTGTCCTGCGCCGGACATCTGCCAGGCCGCGTCACAGGCTTTTACGTTGTGACTGGTAATCCTGTTGAGCTTTTGCTTGACCCGGATACCGACGAGCCGGTCAGCATGCGGTACTGGATTGGATTCGCTGTAATTGTGGAGGAGACATGAAAGTCCCCGTCATTTTTCCACCTGAACTGCAGAACCCATTTCAGGCTGCCGCGGCGGGCCAATCAGCGCCGCCGCGCAGAGATCACGGGCAGCTTATTGCTGCTGCCGGCACCGCAATATCTGAGGCAAACTCTCGTTATCGGGAGTTGCGCGATCTGATTCGCCAGATTAACGGCATGGCTGACAGCGCGCCGCTGCCCGATACGCTGCATATTGAAAGCATCGTCATCACATACCGTGCAAACGATGTGGTCCAGCGCGCTACCGTTAGCCGTGTTCAACGCGTCGGCGATCTGTTCAATCTGCTAACGCGCGAAGTAGACGAGCTGGTGAACACGCTGCGGCTGGAAGCTCAGGCCGCGGCAACTGCAGCTGAGCAGGTTGCGGACGCCTGTAATCGCGCGCAGTACGCCGCGAACGCACGGCAAAGTCAGGTGACCCCATGAAGATTAAAGGGTTCAGCTACCAGCGTGTAATTGCCCGGCGTGATCGTATTTTTGCGCACGCACTTCAGCCATATATCGGGGGTATGATCGTCGGCGATACGATCCAAGACATTACAAACGACGTTATTGCTCAAATGCCGCAGACCGTCTCTCGAGACGCGCTGTTTGAATCAATTCGCATTTTTGCGGGTACATCATTAACGCGGCTCAGCGCCAAAGAGATGGCGTGGCGGCTGGCCGGCAATATCGATTTGCTGATTGACGGTGAGCCTGTGCGGCCATGGGTGCGGCAAGTTAAAGATGAAGCTGTTCCCGTGCGCGTCGAACGTATGCGCCCGGGCCGCCGGAAAGACACGCATGGTTGGATGTTGTTTTGTCGGGCTTTGGCCGGTTCGCCCTGCCCGATGGTATTCCCGCAGTTCTTCAGTCGGCGTAGTTGCTACGCAATTTCGCGCTCTGTCGGGTTTACGTCGCCATACGGAAATCATCCGTTTTCAACGCCACTGTATTTCGTGGGTTTGCTGTTTGTGGCCAATATTGAGGCCGAGCGCAGCGAAGATACGCCGTATTTTCGCACGATTAGCAGCACAAGCGGCCTGCTTGCGCAAAACCGCGGCAAGATCGAGGTGCGTTGTCGGTCAAGGCCGTGCCCGAGAAACTTCCAGCACCCGTGCGACAAATGCTGGCTCGGGTACAACGAATGCCCGGCGGCAATTTATCCGCAGACGCTCGTGCAGCGTGAGTGCGCAACTTGCGCCGGCGCAGCGTTCTTTGAGCCCGACGATGAAGGCGTAATTTGCATGAACTGCCGCGCGGCGCAAAACCACGACAGGTGAACTACCAATGTCACGGATTTACTACTGCACGGCCGTCTACAACCGCTGGGCTACGTTTCGGCTGCTGCTGGACAGCTTTTTGGCGGTTACGCAGGCGGCCGGCGCAGAGCATGACAGGCTTTGTGTGTACGACTGGGACGGCGCCGGGAAAGATATCTATTCGCCCTGGCCGGATTCGGTGATCTACTGCGCCGGTAATCTGCCCGGCTTGATCAACCGCGCCGACGCCAGAAACAGAGCCATGGGATGTTGTGAGCCGGCAGTCGATGATCTTGTGTTTTTTGTCGACTGCGATATGGTACTCCCTGTAGATTTCTCAGCCCGTGTTCGCGCTCACGTCAGACCAGGGCATGCGTACTTTCCAATCTGCTACTCGCTTTACCAGGGCGCGCCGATTGCTGAGTGCGGTGAAGGCCCGCCGTATCACAAGAATGGTTCTACGGCGAATGGCTGGTGGCGTGACAGCGGGCGCGGAAACTGCGGTTTCACGGTGGCAGACTTTCAAACGCTCGGCGGCTGGGACGGCCAGCGGTTCGGTACACGTTACGGCCGCGAGGACGATGATATCTATTGGCGGGCGTACAGCCTGTGCGAGCTTCATCGGGAGCGCGTGCACGGCTTTTTCCATCAGTGGCACCCGAAACTTCCAGAAGAGCAGAATCCTTCTACACGGAGACAGGCATGACTATTGGTTACAAACAACGCGGTTCTGACGGGCCGCTGTATCACCCTGAGCGTGATTTCGCCTACATCACGCCGACGCTCATGAAGCAGGCGATCGAGAACATGTCGGCGCCGCCCGATCCGGACATCGAAGCGTGGGTGCACGAAAACAAAATCACGGACGTCGAGTTCGTGGCTGCTGCTGAAGCGCTTGGCGACGCGCAGCGTGATTTCGTCAACGCTGCCGATCCGGTAACGAGTCTTCACCAGGCCTTGAGCCGCCGAGATTACTTTTCGCTGCGTACGCCTGTGCGGCTGCTGCTCGAGTCAGCTGTCGGCCGCGTTATGATCGGCGCTTGGTTTAAAGCTGTGCGAGAGGTCACCGCTATCGGCGAGGAATCTCCGGTGCAGAACGACATGTGCCGGTTCAAGGCCGCCGTGTGTGAGTTTGCAGCTCGTGCGGGTGTGCCCCAACTTGACGGCAATGTTACGGCTGAGGTGGTTCTGATGCGGCAAGATGTTTTACACGCCAAGTTGCAGGCCGCGTATGCTGAGCTGCGCACTGTAAGGCAAGCTCTTGTTGACGCTGAGAACAAAGCCACGCGGTTAGAGATTATGCTGGACCACCTGCCGAGATGGGCCCAGCGGTTCATTTCATGGAGTCGCGGTAACCAGACCCAATACCCGGGTCCGAAGTAAGGAGCTTTTTTTGGCCAAGTACAGGATGTACAAGAACCCGGAAGATTTTTCCGGGAAGTTGCCCAAAAAGCCTGCAGACACCATTCGGTGCCTGGGTATGGACTTAGGCAGCAACTGCGGCGTAGCTATCTATGACTACGCCGCCGGCACAAAGATTCTGCAGGAAAAGCTGCACCTGTTTCAGTGGGACCTGTCCACGCAGGGTCTCGAGAGCGGCGCCGCCAGATTCGTTCGGCTGCGGGCTTTCCTGAACGTCGTGCAGCCCGATGCGGTGGCTTACGAAGACGTAAAGTATTCGCCGCCGCGAGAGTTCTTCATGAACAAGAAGTTCGGGATTCCGGCAGTACTGGCGCGCGTGGCGACAGCGTCAGAAGTCCTGGGCGGGCTTAAGGTCACCGTGGCGACATGGGCGCAGGAGAACAACCTGCTGTCTAACGGCTACGCCATTGCGACGATCAAGAAGTTCGCCACCGGCAACGGCCGCGCCAACAAAGAAGACATGATTGCCGCGGCTAACCGCACGCTTGGCACAGCGTTCGACCAGTCTAAGTACAAGTCTGATGGCCTAGACAATGTCTGTGACGCGGCGTTTGTGCTGTTGCTATTGCTGCAGAATCTGCGGGCTAGCGCTCCACCCAAGCCGAGGTAAGCATGGACCGGCCCAGCACATTTCAAGAAGTCGAGCATATTACCGGCGCCGACGCGATCAAACAGATTTCGTGCGCGGAAGCTTTGCGCAATCGCGGCGTAAAGTTCTGTTTGTTCACGCCGGCGCTGTTGCTGACGCACGGCGGCTTCGACCGCGATCCGGTTGTAGAGTTTGACGCGCGCTACAACTTGCCGGCCGCCCATCGACCATTTTTTATCCAGCTACGGCGCGACGCAGAAAAGTTCTTTGACGGACTTGGTTTGAAAGCGCTCCCCGGCCGGCCGCAGGCTATCAACTGGGATCAGCGGATTTACGCCATTGAAGAAGAATACGCCGTTGACTGTTTTGGCTTTCTCGGCGGCATCGCATATTCCGACCCGAGAACAAATCTGTTTGCGTCTGTCATGAGTTACGACGTGCAGGTACCTGATCCAACATCGCGCGTAAACGAGTTTTTGACGATCAAAATTTTTGGCGTGATGGCTAATACGTTTATCGCGTATATGCAGGAGCGCCCAGGAAAACGACCAGTCGCGCGCCGCGTGCCGTTTTCAGGCGGTTTGCTGCCAGCTAACTTGCCCCGCACAAACTTGATGGGCGCGGCGCCCAAGGAAGACCCGCTACAGCTGAGGGAGGGTGACTGATGGCAAAAGAAAAGCCGGCAGCTCCGGCTGAGCCGGAAAAGATATCTTTCCACGCGGCTGTGTTGCAGTCCGATGGATCATTTGGCGTAGAGTCGTTTGCCAGTTTGAGCGCCCTCGCGGCCCGGCTCAAAGAACTGATCAACAACGATGTAACGGTGTTTGCGTTCTCTGGCGAGCGCCTGCATATTTCCAAGCCGCCGTTTCGGCACCTGTTGGTTCCAGGCGCAGATCCAGTGCCGCTGTTTGATATTCCGCAGGCGCTCGAACCGGATGAAACCGGCTATCTCGGCGTTGACCCGATCAATTTGCAGGGGCCGCCTGAAATCAGGCCGGCGCAAGTTGGGCATCCGGCTGCCGAGCAAGATGATGATTTCTTCAGCGACGACAGCGGTGGCGATGTGATGGGCGTGTTCGACAACGCTCTGCCTGATCCGGATAGCTAAATCGCGCGTAAAACGCGGGCATATTAGTTGCCTGGCTTCTCGTTTGCGGCCAGGCATATGGCGCGGGCCTACAACGCCCGCAAAGGAGCGCTTATGCGCGTAGTCACGTTTAACGGGCTGCCTGTAAAACGACAGCACCGTACGCGAGACGGACAGATCAAGGTTGTGTTCTACAACAACCAGGCGCCTGTCGTAGTCTCGCCTGCCGACTGGCGTGAGCGGTCGCGCAGTGAGTTCCACTCCGCCGATGTTAAGCGGAGTGACGTAGTTCGAAAGTAATTTCCTGTGAAGGAGAACGAGATGAACGTCGAAAACAACACGGTCGCGGGCGGTTTGGTTCAGAAGCAAATCACGCTTCTTCGGAGACTCGCGGCCGTCGAGAACATCGTCCGCGGCCTGGTAGCCATGATGTGGCTGCCGGGCTTCCGCCGCCGCTTCGGCGGCCTGCGTGCTGTGAAAAGCACGCGCCCGGTCGCGGTCACCCTCGAGGTGACCCCGGCCGGCGGGGTGATGCTGGCCGGCGCGATCGCACGACCCGACCGGCGGACCGGAAAGATGGTGTTCGACACCATCTTCCGGTACAACTTCTCCAGTCCGATGACGGCATCGGGCGGCGGAGAAGTGCTCTCCTGGAAAAAGGAGATCATCGCCCGAAGGGGGCTTGATCTCCTCGCCGCCGTCGTTCGCTTCGGCGAGCAGGCGGCGGACCGGCGGCGGCGCGAGCCACAGGTTGACGAGCTGGCGCTGCCGCGCCTGCTGATCTCGTTCAACCCCGGCGAAGAGCAGATCGACGAGGCCAAGCTCACCGAGCTCGCCGCGACGGCCGAGATCTGCCCGGAGCTTTTCGAGTCGTACCGCGAGCATCTCCGGCAGGAGATGAGGCAGTACGACCGGACCGCTGGGCTCGTGTACGTCGACAGCGCCATCGTCGACGACGACGCGGTGACCCGGGGGGTCGAGTGCGCGGTCGAGGACTACTCGCCCGTGCTCGGTCTTCCCACGAACAACCCCGCCCGGGGGCTGTTCGAGTTTCGTAACCCGGCCAGCAGCGTGCTGGCTGAGGCGCACGTGGCGGACGTCTCGACGATCGACCAGGAAACCCTGGATAGGGTCGTCGCGGCGTTCAGGTTGGCGTCGCCGCTCGGCGAGCGGCTCGCGGATGATGCGGTGTTCGACGCCCTCTGCAACCCGAGCCAGCCGGCTCGGTGCGCGGCGGGCGTTGACGGCATCCCGGCCACCCGCGTGGTGGCCGCGATGCGCCATCTCGGGGGCCGCTGGATCGCCCACGAGGCGACCAGCGAGGACCTGCTCACGGCCGCCAAGCGGCCGGGAGAGCCGCTGGTGCTGAGCCAGCTGAGCCAGGTGCGGGTGATCCCGGTCGAGGCGTTCGGGGAGCTCCCGGCGCCCTACGCCGGCTGGCTGCTCCCGCGGCCGGACTGGCAGCCCAGGTCGGGCGTGAGGGCGGCTACCGCCGCGGAGGCGGAGCTGGCCTGACCGCCGCTAATCAATGCGCTATTTCATTAAACCGCCGAACAGCAGCGTGCTGGACTGGTGTCTTTCACAAGACGCCAAGCCACATACGGTGCCGCTCATGCCTGCGCAAGCAGACAGCGGTTTGGTGATAGCGTATTTGATGGGCGGTCAGGTCTTCGCAGAGGTCGCACCCTCCCGCGAAGACGTTGTTGAGATTTGCGGCGAGGGAGTTCCTTTGGGGCGCCTGTATTTCCAGATTTCCAAATCTGCGTTATATATGGTGTCTCCCGAATTAACTCCAGCTGCATTCGGAGAAAGCTAAACGCGGGGCGCAAGCCCCGGGTTTAGCTTTCTCTTAGCTATCAGAGGTTTTATGCCCCCCGCGCAGTACAAAGACCCAGCGGCCGAGCATCTCAGCAACGGCCGGTCACTGGCTGATCTCATGCGGCGCGGGCCGGGCGGCGTCCGCGGCGTGATTGTCGCGAAAGCCACCCCTGGCGGGCTGCCGTCAAACTACGATCCGCATGACCGCGCCAATCTCGAGGTGCACGTGGATCCCGACGGCGGAAATGCGATTCTGCGCATGGACCGCATAACCCCGGCTGCCGTGACAGCGGCGCTGGCTGTCGCCAATCAAGCTGTACAGGGGGCCGATATTGAGGCAATTCGCGAAAGGGCAGCCGTGGCATTCGAACAACTGGCAAAGATATCTAACCGGTCGGGCGTCAAAGCGGTGCAAGTAACCAAAACGGCTGCAGCATCAGCTCCGCCGCCGTGGACGGAGGAGCTAGCCGCGCTCGAGGAGCTGCAGACCGAAGCGGCAGCGCTGGCTGACATGGAGCCGGGCCACAATCCGCTAGTGAAATCTCCTGCGCAGTTGCCCCTGGAAAAGATTGATCGCGGTTACAGCCCTATGGCGGCGTTCGGGCTGAAGAAAGTTACTGTTCAGCCGGCAAGCGCTCAGCAGGGTATATCTAAAAGCCCGGCGTCTGGCCCGCCGCAGAAGCTGGTGTACTTTGAAAAAGAGGGCATCGGCACCGTACCGGCTTTCTTTCACGATGTGCTTGTAAACGTATCAAGGCCGGAACCAGACAGCCAGGAAGAATCTGGCTTTATCGTGCTGGTATACGACATTCGGTTTGAGCAATCAGCTGCGCGCTGGTTTCCGCCGGCAAATGACCCATATCAGCGACCGTGGGCCGTACAGATCAGCGATGACAATCGACTGTATCTTGTTCATACCACAGGGTTTCAGTACATTTATGATTCGCGAGAGTACTGCGTACTTCTCGTTGAAAAGGCGTTGCGCGCCCCAGAAGGAACTGACGAATGATGGAAAAGCAAGGAATCGTGGCGCCTGAAGTTACGCCTCCTGAAGATGGCGGCGTGCCTGCGCAGATCAAACGCGCTGAAAATCAGACGCACCGGCGGAACGCCGAAGAAATTGAAAAGCTTGACGCCGATTTTCGCAAGACGGCGGCTGAGGCGACACGGAAGTCGCTTCGTTAATCTCACGGACGAGGCGTGCGCGTGTCTACATCTTTCAGCAGCACTAACAATTTCGGCACGCTTGGCCGTGGTGGTATTGCAGACGAACGGTTTCCAGACCCGTTCTGCGACATGGCGTCGCTGTACATGCCGGAGAGCATTCAAACAGCTCTTCGGTGGTGCGAGTACATCGGTAACGCGCACGGCCCGTATCGCCAGGCTCTCGACAGAGTCGTAAGTTATTTTATCACCGACGTTGATGTCGGCGACCTGGGCGAGAACACGATTGGCCGTGAAGAAAAAGAAAAATACCGTGTGTTTCTTGAGGAAACACTCGGGATTAAAACTGTGTTGCACGCGGTCGGTATGGATTTACAGATATACGGTAATTCTTTTACCAGTCTATATGTCCCATTTCGCCGCTATTTGTCGTGCAAAAAATGCGGACTTGAAGCTCCGTTAGCCAAGATACACGGGTCGTCGTCGTTCAATTTCAAATGGGAGAACTTTGAGTTTCACGCCACGTGCCCGAATTGCAAGTACAACGGCGTGTTTAATCACATCGACAGGCGCGGCGGCGACAGCGACGCGATGAAGATTAAGCGTTGGAGTCCGCACGAGATTGATATCTTGTGGGACCCATATAGTGAAGAATGCACATACGTTTGGAAAATCAACGAAGACTACCGCACCATGATCAAAAATGGGCATTTGCACCAACTTGAGCATGCGAGCTGGGAAGTTATTCAAGCCATTAAAGATGGCAAAAACCTCATGTTTGACAAGGGCGTGATCTATCACGCCAAAGAAGACGCGCTCTCTGGTATGCGCAACAAGGGCTGGGGCATTTCACGAATTCTGGTGAACTTTCGGCAGGCGTGGTATTACCAGATCTTGCAGCGCTACAACGAAGCCATTGCGTTGGACTACATCATTCCGTTTCGGGTGATCACGCCGATGCCTCGTGGCGGCGACGCGCAATCTTCTGACCCGGTACACACGATTAACTTGTCAAGCTTTTCGGCTCGCGTACAGTCTATGCTTAAGGCGCGCCGCGTTGACCCGGCCCGCTGGAACGTTCTACCGTTTCCGGTGCAGTATCAGGCGCTTGGCGGTGACGCGAGCCAGCTTGCGCCGAAAGACTTGATTGATCAGGGGCTTGATACGCTGCTGCAGTGCATCGGTATGCCGGTTGAGCTGATGCGCGGCACGCTCACCATGCAAGCTGCCCCTGCGGCTTTGCGGCTGTTTGAAGCCAACTGGAGTCATCTGCCGCACAGCATGAATTGCTTTTTGCGCAATCTGGTGCAGAACGTTTCTCGTGTTATGTCGTGGGAGCCTGTGGCTTGCAAACTCCAGCGCGTTACGCATGCTGACGACCTCAACCGGCAGATGGCCAAGCTGCAGCTCATGCAGGGGCAGCTCATCTCCAAGACCACGGGCCTCAAGAGCGTGGGATTGGACTACGAGGAAGAGACCAAGCAACAACTCGAGGAAGAGCGGATCTACGCCGAAGAGCAGTCGCGCATGCAAGAAGAGATGCAGCAAGAGCAACAAATGAAGGATCTCTCGCAGCCGGCGCAGATGATGCAGGGCGCTGGCGATCCAGGCGCCAGTGCGACTGGCATGCCTCCCGGCGGCGATCCGGCGCCGGGCGGCGCTGCGCCCGCGGGGCAGCCCGGGCAGCCTCCTATGCCCGGCCAACCAGGTGGCGGCAGTCCCGTAGACGCGTTTCTGGCTCAACGGCAGAACAGCCCGAATATTCCTCGCACGCCAGAGGACCTCCAGAGCCAGGCGCAGGTACTTGCGCAACAAATCCTGCAGCTGCCTGAAGGTCAAAAAGACAGTGAACTCATCAAGCTCAAGCGCAGCGACCCGACGACACACGCGCTTGTTTCCAGCATTATTGATGACATTCGGCAGCAGGCCAGATCTCAGGGCGGCGCGCAGGTCATGGCGCAGCAGTTTGGGCAAGGCCAGCCACCGGGATAAATCACGATGTCCGTCGGGATCTATACCCACTACGCGCACTGCGATCAGGCCTACTTTGCAGTGCGCCTGGTTGAATTACTGCGCTCCGTCGGCGAGGCGTTTGATATCTATTCAGACAACTCTCCGGGCAAGCTCAAATTACCCTACGACCGAATTGTTCAATACAAGGGCACGCTAAAATACACAGACTGGGTTAAACGGCGTCGCGTAGTCGTCTGGACACATGTGCCCCGAGTAGAGCAAATTGATTACGCCCGGCGCCGCGGAATCTACACAATTCTGGCGCCAATGTGGCAGGAGCTGCTCTCGCCGTTCAAGAAAACCATGAAGCGCGCAGACCGGATCGTGGCGTTTAGCAAAGACGCGCAGACTCTCTACACGGATATCTACAAGTTCAGCAACGTTTCGCTGATTCCGTTTGATACCGGGCTGCCGATCACGCGCAAAGAAGACGGCCCAAATCCGCGCAATATCAGGTTGTTTTTGCCGTGGTTCGATCGCAACGCCAAATGCGCCACGTCGTCGTTTTTACGGCACATCAGCTTTTTGTTGGAGCACATGCCAGAGGCCCGGCTTACGGTAGCTGTAAACTCGAGTCGCTTTGGACCAGCTGTTGCGCGCTTTTTTACGCGACTTGGCAAGCGCACAGGCGGCCGTGTAGTTCTAGCGCGCGCAGTGCCATACCTCAAACGCCCAGCGTTGTTCGCAAACGCCGATCTCACTATCTGGCCGGCTGAGTGCGACAACTATGGTTTTGTAGGGCTGACCTCGCTAGCAGCTGGTACGCCCGTGCTTACGTTGGGAATCTCTCCACAAACTGATTACCTCTGGCCTGATATCAACGCGGCGCTGGTACGCACCAAAATCGACTATGACGAGAACGGCGTGCCGCGCGCTGTTCCGGACTATTCGCTGTTGGCTGCCGCTTTGCAAGAACTCATTGCCGAGCCTCATCACATCAAAGCCATGCAGCGCAAAGTTTCGTACAATTTGGCCGCCCGACGGGCCGCATTTGAGGGCGGCTGGCGCGAGCTGCTGTCTCTTTGACCTTTGCAGGCACAAGGAGGTGCCGATGAACACCGAGCAGAAAATTGGCGATACTCTTGCGTTTGCTAAACAGTATTACCAGGATCAGCCGTCGGTATACCGTCGAACACTTGTGCAGCACGCCGTCGCCGTCGCGAAGCTTGCTGAGCAAATCTCAATGCGGCTGTACCAAGACGTGCGCGAAGATTTCATGTCGGAAGAAACGCAAGAAAGCGTGGCCGCTATTGTGCACGGCGCTATTCTGCACGACGTCATCAACGTCAGCCGGTGCGCGTTCGAACAGATCGCTGAGCGCACAACAGTGCAGATTGCGGCCATGGTAGCTGACCTAAGCCGAGATTTCAGGCTAGTAGAAACAAAACGCGACATGGAGTTTCGCGGCAGGCTAAGTCAAAGTCCGGTTGGCGCGCAGATCGTGGCGGTAGCAGATATTCTCTGCACGACCAAAGAAGTGATCGACATGCTCAACGCTGTCGGCTTAAACGCTATTCCAAGGGCGCGCAAAATCCTGATGCAGCTAGACGGGGACTTACTGGTAATCAGCGCCGCGAACCGGTTCTACACGCTGCGCCTCTACACACACGCCGCTCGAAATCTCTTGCAAGATGCGAGCAAGTTGATTAAAGAATGTCGCGCCAAAGCAAAAATGGCCCGGCTTGTAGACAGCGCAACTGTGACGCTGCGCTCGAAGGTGGCCGCCAAGCTTAATACTGGTTCTGCCCCGGTTGAAACACCTGCTCAGGAGAGCACCGATGTCAAAAAGCGCACTCGTCGACGCGATTCGTGAGGATTACCTGCAAGCTGCCCACAGCGTCCCGGGCGGTGTTGTTGATCATTTCTGCGAGTTCATGGTTGATTGGCTTGCCAAAAAAAGTGTCATCGGCGTTGGCCACGCCGCGTCTGGCTTGGCACTCCGGTTTGCCGACGGTAGTGAGCTGGGTCTGTTTAACGCAGATTTCGCGCCGACTACTGCTGACACGCCGGCTGTGTCGTTGACCAAGGGCGGCGTCAGTGCTCGGCAGGGTATCGGCGGCGCGGACAACAGCATCCGGATCACCGGCAAGTAAAGATAGATATCTATTCAACCCGCGCAGGGAGGCTCTGTGTTCGTCTGCTTCGAAGGAATTGACGGCGCCGGAAAAAGCACTCAGGCGCGCATGCTGTACCAGCGGCTCAAAGCCGAAGGGCGGCCGACAGAGCTAGTAGCCGATCCTGGCACAACGTCGATTGGCACAGCTATCCGGCAGATCTTGCTGCAGAACGACGCCCCGATTACTACTTTGGCGCAAATGCTGCTTTTCTCGGCAGCGCGGGCGGAGCTAGCTGCGCATATCAAAGCCAGGCTTGCCGATGGCGTTACAGTCATCTGTGATCGCTGGCTGTTGTCGACGCTGGTTTACCAAGGCGAGCTCAACGGCGTCGACCCGGAACTGATCATGGCGATTTTCCGGGGCACATCAAATATTACGCCGGATCTATGTTTGTTGCTGGATTTACCCGACGCAGTTGTAGCGGCGCGGGTGGGCCCGCCGCGTGATCGATATGAGCGCCGCAGTTTTGCAGATCTTTGGCGCACGCGTAACGCCTATTTTCAGCACGCAAAAAATCCGTTAGCCGCTAAACGTCTGTGTCAAGTAAACGCGGCACAGACGTTTGAGGCTTTGCACGAAGAGGTTTACCGACTTTACAGTAACACAACAAGGAGTTTGGCATGTCAATCATGGCGCCCTTGAAAAAAAAGCCTCGCGCAACAAAAGCGCAGCTGTACCTCGACTTTATTGATGAGCCGGATTTCAAGCCGGCCACAAAAAAGCGCGGCAGGCCAACAAAACCCAAAACAGAAATGCCGGCGCCTAAGCAGGTAATTACGCAGCAACCTGAGCAGCCTGACTTCAAAGCGTTATGTATGTTGTTACACGACCTTGCACAGCGGCATGTGTCCAGAATCAATTTTCGAGATTTCACGGCGCTTGTGCGCTGTACTAAGCTGCTGCTCGGCGAAGGGCTGCCAATTGAGCCGGCTGTAGCACTTGTGGCGCCGCTCGCTGCGCAGACTGAAGTGCTCGTGACGGCAGATCCGAAATACCGGCTCATGCGCAACCGGGCCATTGCTGGCCTCGCCACAATCGCCGACTTGAGCTCAAAAGCGCCAGCTAAAGGCTCAGAAGATTATCAGCGCGGTATGCGGGCGGCCTTTCAACAGGCCAGCGAAGTCGCAGCGTTTTTTCTTGAAGATTTTCTCGAAGTAACTAAAAAGGAGTCTAGCCCAGCCTAGCGTCGTTATGCCCTCGATCATTAGCCAGACGCCCGATCTTTTTGAGCTGAAAAACCCTGACGGTCAAGACAACGACCCGCCAACGTTATTGGTGGAAGTCGGCGCGTGGAAAGACGAAAAAGGTGTGCAACAGTCTGGCGTGTCTGTGGCGGTATATGGGGCGTTGGCGCCGTTGTTGTCGGCCGGTGACGCGCGCAAGTTTGCAAAGTGGCTGCTCAAAGCCGCGGACGAGCTAGAGGGCACCGGCAAAACCCCTGATCGCAAGGGGCAAAAAAAGCGGCGAGACTTTGAAGACGACGAGTAAGGCCAGGGCGGTAGAACAGGCCATTTTGTTATCATAGGGCCTACTACCCGGCGAGCCTTTCCATGCGTAAAAAGAAGATCTCAGAGCTGGAATCTCGGCCCGATCTGGCGCCGGCGGATCTTTTTCCAGTGGTAGATACAACGCCCGGCCGAAAGCTCAAGACCAAGAAAACCACGGTCGCCGATATTGACGCGTATATTGACGCGGTCAAGCAGCCCGAAAAGGGCACACCGGGCGGTGTCGCAACTCTGGAAACCGGTAGCGGCAGATTACCGGCGGCCCAGCTTCCGGCAATTGCTATCACAGAAACGTTTTCAGTCAGCTCAGAAGCCGCCATGTTGGCGCTGCAAGCTCAGATTGGCGACTTTGCGCTGCGCTCAGACACGAATCAAACGTTCGTGCTGCAAGGTGCAAATCCCGGCTTGCTTAGCAATTGGCAAGAAATCACAACACCGGCGCCGGCACTTAGCGCGTTGCCTGATGTAGACAGTTTTATTCCGCCTGAAAAAGCCTTGTTGGTATATGACCCTGATACGCAGCGGTGGCGTCCTGTGCGTATCGAGCGGCTAGTTGACGGCGGTGAGTTTTAGTACAATTACGCCGGCGCCCCAAAAAGAGGTAAAAACATGGCCAATACATTACGGATCAAACGGCGGTTAACCGGTGCCGCTGGCGCGCCCTCAAGCCTGGCGAACGCCGAACTGGCATTCAACGAAGTTTCGGGCGTTCTTTACTACGGCAAAGGCAGCGCCGACGGCGTTGCTACGTCGGTCATTGCCATTGGCGGTGACGGTGCTTTTGCTACCAAGACGTACGTTGACAATGCCGTGTCCGCGGCCACGCCCGCCGGCGTCGCATATCTCAACCAGAGCAACACCTACGGCGCCTCGTACACCAACACATTCGACGGCACAGTCAATCTTGAAGGTGTGTTCAAGATTGACAATGTGACCGTAAACACGAGCGCTGACGAACTGAATGTGCTCGACGGCGTGACAGCCGGTACTGCCAGCGCTGGCAAAGCGCTGGTGGTTGACTCGAGCAAAAATATCAATCTCGGCACGGGCAGTCTGTCTGCCGCCGGAGTCACCACGACCGGCAACGCAACTGTTGGCGGTAATTTGACGGTAACGGGCGACCTGACAATCAACGGCACGACGACCACGATTAATTCCACGACGCTGTCGGTGGATGATATCAATGTGGTGCTTGGCGACACGGCGTCTCCGACTGATACCACAGCTAACGGCGGCGGTCTGACGCTTAAGGGCACGACCGACAAAACGTTTAACTGGGTCAGCGCGACTACTGCGTGGACATCGAGTGAGCATCTCAACCTGGCCAGCGGCAAGTCGTACTACATTGCCGGAACGAGTGTTCTTTCGGGTAGCACGCTCGGCAGCGGTGTAACAAGTTCCAGCCTGACCAGCGTTGGCACAATCAGCAGCGGTACGTGGCAGGGCACGGCTGTAGCCGTGGCTTACGGCGGTACGGGCGCGACAACGGCGTCTGGCGCCCGTACAAATCTTGGTCTGGTGATCGGCACCGACGTCCAGGCTTATGACGTCGAGCTGGCCGCGCTGGCAAGCGTGACATCTGCGGCTGATGCGCTGGCTTACTTCACGGGTTCTGGTACAGCGACAACGACCACGCTGACAAGCTTTGGGCGCAGTTTAATCGACGACACGAGTGCGTCTGATGCTCGTACGACGCTTGGCCTGGTGATCGGCACCAATGTTCAGGCTTATGACGCTGAACTGGCGGCGCTGGCGGGCGTGACCAGTGCTGCTGACGCGCTGGCTTACTTCACGGGTTCCGGCACGGCGACAACGACTACGCTGACGAGCTACGCCCGTGGCCTGCTTGATGACACCAGTGCGTCTGATGCTCGTACAACGCTTGGCCTTGGGACAATTGCCACGCAGTCGGCCAACAACGTCTCGATCACTGGCGGGTCGATCGATAACGTGACCCTGGACGGCGGCACGTTTTAATTCGGGCGCAAATATGGCGCAGTATTTACAGAGCCAACGATCGCTTGCGCAGATCGCTGGCTCTGGCCATATTTAGACAACGTGTTCGGCGTCTGTGCAGGAAAGCACCATGCCCCGTAAAAACAAGATATTGTTGCGCAACGGTACAACTGCGCCGTCCGCTGCCGATTTTGAAGTGGCTGAGCCGGCCTTCGATAAAACAGCTGGCAAGCTATACGTCAAAAATGCTGCCGGCGCGATGGTTGAGATTGGCGCCGGCAGCGGCAGCGGCAGCAGCGTCCCAGACCCCTACGAGTTGGGCACCTATCCGTTGATCACGATCTCCGCGCAGCCGTCGGCGACAAGCGTGGTGGTTGGCAGCAGCGCGACGTTCACCGTCACGGCCACGGCCACGCTGCCGACGGCGACGATCTCGTACCAGTGGCAGTTATCGACAGACTCAGGATCGACATACAGCAACGTCAGCGGCGCAACGTCCTCATCGCTCTCGCTCACCAATCTCCAGACCAGCAGCAGCGGCTACCGCTACCGCTGCCGGCTGGCGGCGAACCTGTCGCAGATTTTTTCGTCATCGGCGACGTTGACGGTAAATACTGCGCTCAATCAAGCTGTCTTGCTGACGAGCGGAACAAGCTACACTGTGCCAAATGGTGCGACCACCATGAAGGCGTGGGCTGTGGGTGGCGGTAACAGGCGCCCAGTCAGCGGCTGCGCGGGCGGCACAGCATACAAAACATGGTCAGTGTCTAGCGGCAACACAATCACATATTCGGTCGGTGCTGGTGGAGACCTTACTGCGGGCAACACGACCGTGACGTTTGGCGGCGTAACAATAACCGGCTATGGCGCGCCGGGGAATGGCACCGCCGGCACTTACGGTGGCGGCGACGGAGGCGCAAACGGCGGAACCGGAACAAATGGCGACCCTGCGTATGGCGGTGCTGTCGGCGGAAACACAGCTACTGCGTACCGCCGCGCGATGACAGACGTGTCAGGGCTGAAGGCAGCCCTGACGCTCGCCGGTGCAAAGGTGACCGAGGACAACACAGCCACCCCAGCTTTTGGCAGCGGTTCGTATTCGTCAAAAATGGGTTTGCGTCTTAACACGCCGGGGGCGGGTGGTGGCGGATTGTCGACTGGCTGGAGTGCGCAATTCGGCGGGGACGGCGCGGTAGTGCTGTACTTCACATGAGCGACATTCTTCGCGCACAAAACGGAAACGCGCTGCTGCTATCTCCGAGAAGCGGTTCACACTCGTTGGCGCTTGCGGCCCTGCGAGCCTATTGGCCGGATGCTGTCATTCAAGAGCCAAGTTGGCACCCGGCAGCTTTTTTCCCCGTGCAGGAGTGGTGGAACGGCAAAAACCACAACGTCGCCCTCGTTGTCCGCAATCCGGTCGAACGCTTCCGTAGCATGTGCGCTCATCGTCCTGATCGAACGCTCGACGAGCATCTGGCGGAGCCTTCTTACGGCCCGCTGCCGCGCGGCGAGTTCGCCCGTCTGTTCAAGTTCGAGGCCGGATTGGACGCCGTCGCCAAATGGCTGGGCTTGCCGCTGCCGCTGCCGCACGAGGACGCGACCGACCCCGCGGCGAAGCCCGTGCTGACGCCGGATCAGGAGGCTCGCGTGCGTCAGATCTTCGCCGCGGATATTGCCTTGTGGGAGTCGATCTGATGGCAGTAATCAACACACAGCGCGGCACAGCCGCAGCACTCACCGCGACCAACCCCGTGATCGCCGACGGGCAGATCGTGTACGAGACCGACACGGGCCGCATAAAAATTGGCGACGGCGTGACGGCGTGGACAAATCTGCGTTACGGCTCAACAGCCGTTTACGCTTACACCAGCACCGCCAGCTTTCCGGGAACCGGCACGGCAGCCGTGATTTATCTGGCGACCGATTCGGGACGGGCTTACCGCTGGGATTCAAGCGGCGTGTACGTAGAAATCGGCCCGGTTGGCAGCGGCGTATTTACCGAAAACGATATCGATCCTTTTCTTCTCATGGGGCTGTAAATGGCACGCGCAAACAAAGTATTGGGACAAAGCAGCCCTGCCGCTGCCGCGCTCACGACGCTATACACCGTGCCTGCTGCAACACAGACAGTCGGTTCCACGCTTGTGATCTGTAACACTACAACCGCTGCCATGACATATCGCGTGGCCGTTCGGCCCGCTGGGGCCTCAATCGAAACGAAGCACTATCTCGCCTACGATGCTAGCGTGACTGCAAACGACAGTGTGTTTTTAACACTTGGCATGACGCTAGCCACAACCGATGTGGTGAGCGTATATGCCAGCGCAGTGAATTGCGCGTTTACGCTGTTCGGCGCGGAGATTACATGACCGCTTTGAATACAACATCGCGTACTGCGTCTAAAGCTAATTTGCTGCCAATCAGTGGGTTTCGTGATCCGATGAGTCTTACCAACTGCGTAGGCTGGTGGGATTTCTCCGCTGCTCAGTACCTGTCAACGGCAACAAATGGTATCGGCGCGGTCAGTGACGGCTCGGCAATTGCTTACTGCTTCGATAGATCAGGGAACGGCAGGCATCTGACGCAGGCGACGGCAAACAACCGTCCTACTTGGAGTAGCACGGGGTTGAACTCGCTTGGTGCTGGCAGTTTCAACGGCACTACCAACTTCCTGTCTACGGCGGCGTCATTTGGACCTTGGACTGGAGACCAATCTTTTTCTTGGGCGGCCGTGTTCACTCGCGCCGCCGCGACGTCTGGCTGGATCGCGTGCAGCGCGACGAACGTGGGAAACAACTCCAGTGTGCTGATCGGAGACGCATACAACTCGTCGTTCTCCGGCAATCGCATCTTGAACTACGGTGGATCGGCAATTATGTGGGGAACAGCGAATCAGACAACCGGAACGGGGTTCGTCATCAGCGGCTACAGTTCTGCCGGAGCGAGAAACGTCAGCAGTTTTCTACGCAACGGGACGCAGTCGCACCTGACGTCGCAGAGTGCGACCACTAGCACGCTCTCTGCGTCGGCGGCCGCACTGGAAATGGGGCGAGGGTACATCGCGGGCTATCAGTACCATAACGGCCTTCTCGCGGAGATTGCTATCTACTCCCGCGTGCTGCTTGCCGCCGAATTGACTGCGCTCACCCGCTACCTCGGCGCTAAATGGAACATCACGGTCGCATAAAGGATTTCATATGGCATTATCATTTCCAAGCAGTCCAACAGTAGGCCAAGCCAGCGTTCAAAACGGTCGCACCTACACATGGGACGGCTACGCATGGAATCTATCCGGGTCTGACACAAAACACGCTAGCACACACGGCCCGTCAGGCGCCGACCCGATTGCAATTGACGGCAGTCAGGTCACGACCGGCACCGTGACTGACGCGAGGCTATCAGCCAAAGCGAACACAATGCTCAATTTGTACCTCTGGCAAAACTTCCGCTAGGAGCAACTCATGGCAACAGCACCTGCATTTGCAGCCACACCGCGTATCGGCGCTGTCTCAATCGCCACGGCAGATTCCAGTTACACGGCGCCCACGAACGTGGGCTCTCTGATCACTGGTGTCGCGGCAGGCACGAAGATCAACGAGATTGTCTGCAAATGCGCTGCGACGAGTGCTGCGGCAATCGTCAGGATTTTTTTGTACGACGGCACGACCTACTGGCTTTTTGACGAAATAACTATTGCCGCCGCGACCGGCAGCGCGACCGTGCAGCAGACTCGCGTCAGTACCAGTTACAACAATCTGATCCTGCCGTCAGCGTCATGGAGCGTGCGAGTCACGACCAGCGTCGGGCAGGCCACGCACGTTACCGCGTTCGGGGCAGACCTATGAACAACGGCATTTATGGTCTGGCTACTAATAGCTTGACCGCCGCCGCAACTTTCAGCCTCAACGGCGTCACTGCGCCGGTGGTGGTACGGGCGTTGATTGTCGCTGGCGGCGGCGGCGGCGGTGGTGCAGCATACGCGCAGCCCGGCGGCGGCGGCGGCGGAGGCGGAATGCTTGAGCAGACGGTGGTCATTCAGCTCGGCGTGGCCTACGCAGTGCAGATCGGTGCGGGCGGTGCTGCCGGGACAGGCACGGCAACCGCTGGCGCTCCGGGCAGTCCCGGCGGTTTCTCGCGGTTCGGCCCGGTGCTGTGCGTCGGTGGTGGCGGCGGCGCATTTAGCAACGGCGCGCTCTCTGGTGCAGGATCGCCCGGCGGCAGCGGCGGTGGAACGATCGGTGCTGCCGGATACGCGACGCTGTGCTCCGCGCAGGGCAACGCCGGCGCGACACTCAGCGGAGGCGGCGCAGGTGGCGCTGGAGTCTCCGGCTCCGCGTCGCAGCGTGCCGACGGAGGGGCCGGTCGCAACAGCACTGTGCCGGCGGTGCCGCGCAACTACGCCGGCACAGTGCTGT
>Ga0207954_1000006_pt1 | contig 66081 bp, 60 predicted proteins | sample CryBogmetaGMA0M_FD_184547 | JGI IMG/M metagenome (GOLD analysis project Ga0207954, IMG submission 184547) | Freshwater microbial communities from Crystal Bog, Wisconsin, USA - MA0M (SPAdes) | ecosystem: Environmental > Aquatic > Freshwater > Lake | place: Crystal Bog, Wisconsin, USA | collected... | reverse complement strand
GCTCTTCTTGGCTTCACGACACCGCAGCTGCCCGACGAGCCTTCTTCGGAGCAACCGGAGCCGTCGGAGGCGGAGCAGCTGGAGGCGTCACAGCCCTCTCCTCAACCTCAACCTCATCCTCTTCAGTGACCGGCACCTCGACAGCCGCGGGCTTGTCCTCCTCAACCGGCTCGTCAGGCTCCTTGATGTCGGCGAACGCAGCCTTCGCACCGACGCGCGTCGGCGGGAACACCTTGGCGTGAGCGATGCGCCAGGTCACACCGAAGCCCGTGCCCGTGACGTAGATGCTCGGCGTCAGAACCATGCGGCACTCGACACGCTTCGCAAACACCTGCTCGAGGTTGTTCTCGGTCAGCTCAATCGTTGCACCGTTCGCATCCACCGCGTCCATCCCGACCTGGCCATCCCAGATCGAGATCTTCATGCGGAGCGACGGCGGATACTTGCCGTTCGGCACCCACTCACCGTTGATCTTCTCGACGCTCGGCGTGAGGATCGGCTTCATCGTTTCGCGGAGCACGGCCTCGGACTTCGACTTGCCGAACCACTTGCCGCTGTTCGAGATCGCGTGCTGAACGATCTTCTCAGACAGGTCAGTGAGGAAGTTGTAGAACTGACCGACGTCAGTGCCGTCCGTCGAGCGCTCCTTCGCGTAGGGATCGCAGCCCTTCAGCGACGCGAGCATACTGTAGTTGCGCTGACCAGTCTTCTCGTCCTCACGGACGACGACGCCAGCCGGGTAGAAGATACGAGGAATGCGAACCTGAAGGGGTTGTCCATTGTACTTGATGGGAACGGTCTTACCCCCAGCCTTGTTCGAGCGGATCTCGCCGATCATGACGCGGTTGATGTCCAGGTTCTCAGAAGGAATGATTGCAGAGGTAGCCATATTGATTGTTGTGAGATGGACTGGCCTCGCCAACCCCGGATTCGTTTTCCGCGCAGGTTTCCAGTTTTCAAGGCTCAGCACAAGATAAGCAATGCCTCAGTGCGCCTCCGTTCGAAACAAAACTTCAACGGATCGATGTTCGTCGGATGCGATGACTGGACATATGTTATGCGGACGTCACGCTCGAGCTAAGTCCCCCAGGTTTTGGGCGGATGTGAATCGTGATAAGATTGATCGATTTGCAAAAGTCCAAGCGTTATATCGAGGATGGTGTGTCCGCCGTCGATTGGTCTGGGCTGGGCCAGGTGTCTTGAAGCGAACTAGGTGTGTGAATGATGAAGACCTCGTGACGATGGAGTCAAAGGAGAAGCAGCATCCTTTTGACTATTTCGGAATCGAAGAGGCTGGGAAGATTTGGTGGTTTGACTTTGGAAGCGCATGGGAGTGGAGTATTCGCACTGTGACTCCGTTGAACCCTTACACGAAGGTCCCGTTTGAACATGCTGACCTTGCGAGGCTCCGTAAGATACATCTCTATCGCAGACGATGGAAGCTGCCTGTTCCCGCACCCTCGAAGGACCTCGTTGAGAATATCCTTCGACGGTGGAATGTACTGGCTCAGATCTTCCGTAGTTTTGGATTCGAGGAAACACATCCCGAACAGTTCGCAAACTTAACTCACGCAAACCTCCGCATGATGTTCCGCTTCTTTCATGATGATTTGATTGCGATGCCCAAACCTAACCAACGGCTTTTAATGATCTGTTCGAAGGGCGCGCTCAATGCCTACACTACGAACAACGGATATATCATCAATTCGTTGAACCTTCTCACCATTGGGCTGACGGATGTTCAGTCGTATGACGTTGTGTTTCTAGCGTTGTCTGCGCTGTGGCGGTGCTAAAACGGATTCTAGCATTGCTCGGAAACATGGTGCAACCATGAACATCTTCTTCTTGTCGTTGGACCCCGACGAAGCGGCTCGTCTTCACTGTGATAAACACGTGGTGAAGATGATCCTCGAAACTGCACAACTATTGTACACCGCACATTGGGTCTACGAGTCACCGCTTCCCGAAGGAGCCTACAAGAAGACACATCCTAATCATCCGTCTGCACGTTGGGTCCGCGAATCATTGGCGAACTACACCTGGCTCTGCCGCCTCGGTTTGGCCTTGTGTGCTGAGTATTCGTTTCGCTATGGAAAGATTCACAAGACTCATGCGCATCTGACCTGGTTGTCCGCACATCCACCGGAGCCGCTCGTCGATGTTGGATGGACCCTACCTAGATTGGCCATGCCCGAAGAATATCACCACCTCGACCCTGTTGTAGCCTATCGCGCCTACTATGTTGGCGCCAAGTCGCGTTTGTTGGCCTACACAAAACGTCTTCCACCAGAGTTTCTGGCGCAAGCGGTTTACATGACCGCCGGAGGTAAGAGTATACCAGTGCGTTAGAAATGTCTGCTTCTTCTGCTTCCGTTAAGTCAAACAAGATGGCCCCGAAGAAGTCCTCCCCTGCTGCCCCCGTCGCCGCCCCTGCACCTGCACCTGCCGCCAAGACCCCGAAGGTCAAGGCCCCCAAGGCTGAGAAGCCTGCCGCCCCGTCGAAGGCCGTTGTGACGGTCCCGACGGTCGAGTCGGCCTCGACCCCGGCCGTTGTTGAGGCGACGGAGAGTTCTGACGTCATCCTCGCCAGCCTCGCCGAGAAGCTCAAGGCGCTCTCGACGGAGCTCACGACCCGTGTCCGCGAGGCCACGAAGAGTGTGTCGGACGCCATCAAGGCGACCAAGCGCGAGGCCCGCGAGATCAAGAAGAAGAAGAAGAAGAACCCGGAGGACATGACTCCGGAGGAGCGCAAGACGTGGGAGGCCCGCCGTGCGAACAACGCCTTCCTCGTTCAGCGCCCGCTGACGGATGAGCTCTGCGCGTTCATGGGCCTGAAGTCAGGCGAGAAGCGCTCGCAGACGGAGGTGACGAAGTTCATCTCGGGCTACGTCAAGCAGCACAACTGCTTCGACCCGGCGTTCAAGCGCCGCATCCTGCCCAACTCGGCGCTCGCGAAGCTGCTCCGCGTCACGGACAAGGAGGAGGTCACCTACCTGAACCTCCAGTCTTTCCTCAAGGTCCACTTCCTCAAGCCGAAGGCGTAGGTTCACAAGGAACCTCCGGTGACGTAAATATTTTCTAAAAAGAAATATAAAATGTCCGACTCGATACGCGATCCTTTTAGGCCCTCGGGGATGACTCGTTCGCAAACTGCTCGTTACCACGGGCGCCAGCATGTAAAGCTGCCCAACGACTTTGAGGGCCAGAAGCGCAGGTACATGGGGTCGTTGAAGAAGTTGGCGGCCTACAACAAGGCTCATGGAAAGACCGGCGGTCGCCGTCACCGCAAGACCCGCCGCCACACTCGTCGCCGATAGACTCCTCCAAGCCGTCGCCACTAGACTCCTAAACCAAACATAAACAATAAAAATACCCTGGAACCCCAGGTGATTTTTAGTGTCTAGATGTAATGGACGTTGCGTTTAAGGATGTCGATAAGATGCCGCCCAAGGGGTTCATGACTCCGAAGCAGCCTGGATCTCCGGATTACTCGCCTGCTGGAAAGGTTGGCAGCCCAACGGCAGAAGACCTCGAGAAGGTGAAGGAGAACACGCCGTCAAAGGACAAGACTCAACGGGCTCTACTTCCGTTGTTTAATACGGCAGGCCGTAGACGCAAGTCCCGAAAGACGAAGCGGAAGTCCAAGAAGTCACGTCGCACTAGACGGAGGTTGTAATCAGCTCATGGGGCATCTCCATGTAGAGAACCGTGCTGAAGAAGGGCGACAGACGTTCATCGAGGACAAGTGCACGCTGCTTGTCGTTCTCAACCAATGTCTTCGTCAACCTGCGCAGGACAAGGCCGCGGTCAACGGAGGAGTCAACCTTAATCTTACATTTACCCGCCTTCCATCCACACAAGGATGACGTATTACATGCGTCCTTTTGTTGGAACTGTCCGCAGGGTGTACGCACTTTGTTCACGAATGCACGTGGACCTTGCGTTGCATCCCAATGGGCCTCCTTTTTGAGCCAGGTATCAAGCTGCTTGTAGAGGTTCTTTCCGCGAGATGCGATACCTTCGCGGAGGTCTGCATATTCCTCCTTCTGGATGTCCTTGGAGAGTGAGAACATGAGAAAGTCAAATACCTCTGCCGAGTACGAGATTGAGTCTGCAGTATGGATGTCTTCGGCATTGGGCGCTCCATCGATCAGTTCGCGTTCTTGGTGACGCTGCATCGTGGACAACACCTCCTTCGCAGTCACAAGTGTCGACTCTTCAGGTTGAAAGGGTGCGCGGAACTCGGAGGCGAGCAACGACTCAACGAACCGGCCCTGCGTATCCTGGAGGTCTTCAACCCACTTGAATCCCTTGTGTGTGGTATTATCGAGAAAGGTGCGCTCGGCTTGACGAGTCGGGAGTTCTTCTGGCTTAATGTCCGCATATCCCGACCGTGCACGAACTCCGGGCAACTGTTCGTATGTCGCGGGCTGAACTGGTAGGACAACCACTTTCGGCACAAACACCGCCTGAACTCGCTCGAACGGGTCGAGAATCACCTGGAAGTCATGTCCCTTGCTCTGAAGCTCATGAAGTGCATCGGCTAAGCGTGGACGGTCGGATGCACATGCGCGGGCATGAAGTGTGGTCACGGTGGTCAGCATCTTCTTCGGAAACAGCGGGTCGCGAATGTTGACTGTATACTTATATTTCGCAAAGCCCTTTGCCTTATCCGTGCTTCGAGCTACGTGGGCAAGAATGTCGTCGTCGAGCAGTACGATCGTCCGCTCGCGAGGGCTGAGCATCTCAGACCAGAATCCGCATTTGACCGAAGAGGCTGCAGTATCGATGCGAATCACCGCACATCGAATGACGGATGTAACGTATTCAAGCTCATCCAAAATAGTCAGTCGACCCTCCTTATACGCTCGCTGAACACCTGAAACAATCCGGTCAATCTGCGTTTCACCCTCTCCCATATCAGTCCACGACCTGGCGAAGGAACAGAGCATCACATTCTTCGGTGCATCTTTGGGTTCGGGAATCGCATCCTTTGTGTTGAGGAAATGGGGGATTGTCTTGGACGGCCGACCGAGTCCCACGCGGAAGAAGTCGGACTTTCCCGAATCCAGACGGCTCTTCTTGATGGAGCGATCGTAGTGGATTGGTATCTGAAGGGATGCGGACAGTGTGTTTGAAAGATAAGCCATTCGCAATGCAGGTGTCTTTGCAGAGCTGAGAATGTAGGAGTCGTCGCTCTTCTCTGAGTTTGGAACCATCAGCTTCTTAAACGGCTGTTCGACCTTGTAACAACATGGGACCTGCTTATCCTTGATGGTGCCGATGTAGTTCGGAAACACAGACGTTTGGTCGCGCTTGATCACTGAGAACTCCGTGGTATCCTCGTCCTTTCCAGAGCGCACCTTTCCTCCGCACACTGGACATGCATCGTCGACGAGCTGATCCTCGCGTAACGGAAGTTCATCCTTGATACACCAATACTGTGGACACGTTGCGATTCCGTCACGCACAGGCATGATGTGGACGTTATAGTCTTCGATGCCTTCCTTGTCCTTGTTCGCTTCCTGCACTTTGGCCTGCTTCTCGGTGGCTGGATAGTTGCGAGGGTTGTATTCGGGTGGGATGCGCGCTTCATCTTCAGCCGTCAACACGACAACCTGCTTGTTCTTGTCGCACTTACCAGGATATGCGCTGTCGAATGTTTCGGGATCAAACTCTTGTAGGCGCGTTGTGAAATACTTGTAGGTTGAACTCGACTTCTCCTTCAATCCCTTCTTTTTCTTTGGAGCTTCTTGGACCTCCTCCTTAGGTGCTTCGGTCGGTTCGCTGGTCAGTCCCAGGTCTGCAAGGAAATCATCGTCCACATCGAACTCCCCCGCATGAATCACCGGCTGTGCAGCTGTGGTGGCTTCAACGACCTCAACTCGGCGAGGGCAAACTGCATCGACCGACGCATCATCCGAAGTGAGCACGTAGCGGAGAATACTCGCATACTTCATCGCACGCTCAACCGTGGTGACCGAGGACAAAATCACCTCCTTGTTTGAGAACCTCAGCGTTGGAAATCCCTTGAGAACGCGGTCGAGGTCAAGGTCATCGCCTAGGTTTAAGAAGGTTCGAAACATGTTCTCCGCATCCTCCTGAGTTATTCCAATTTCAACCAGAGTTGCGGGTGATGGGACTTCGGCTTCCTGGAGGGCTTGAAAGGCTTGGACTTGGAGAGGCGTGAAGTTCTCTGCGAGGCGGTCTGCACGCAGAAGTCGGAACGTATCGTCTTGGTAACTGAAGAGCGTCTGAAGGCATGAAAAGCGCCGCATGTCGAACTCGGAAACCTCCTTGGGGTAGACGCCAAGTAGCGACATGTCCTGAAGCTCCCATCGGGTAACTGCGAGGTCTGCAGGTTCTACAAACGGCGTGATACCGTCAAACGTCTTGAACCAATCGTAGAGGCTGAGTCTAATCTCATCCAAGCTCTGCTTCGAATCCTTTCCACGCACAATCGTGAACTGGATGTCGCGTGGTGTAATTGCGATGCGGTCGAAGGATGTGCGAGAGGTTCCGCGGTAGAGAAGCAGAGTTGGTAAGCGACGCTGGGGAAGAGTTGCAGAAGTCCATGACTTCCACATGCCTACATCAATGGAAGGCACCTTGTTGTCCGGGTCCTTCACGTAGAACTTGTGACGGGTCTTCTCCTGCTTCGATGTGAAGAACCCAACATACGGTGTTTTCGGGGATAGAGTCAGACCGTAGAACATCTGCTCGAAGCGGGCTCGTGGTGCGGTAAACACGGTTTCCACGAGAGGTAGATACCACTTCGCTCGCAGAATCGCGGGATGCTTTGGCTCAGGTGCATCCAGAGCAAGTAGTTTCGTCAGTTGCTCTGCGTTGGTTCGCAGTGACCGAATCGCAGAGTCCGTGAGCCGATTGGGTGTATCCTCGCGAAACAAGGGGTAGTAGACGCGTCGCACGATGGACGACATCTCGTTGAACTCCGTGGCCCTGAACTCTCCAACGTCGGAATACAGCGTTTCAAAGAGCAGCTGCATGTTTCCAATCGGAATGCGAGTGGATGCGAAGTTCAGATCCTTCGGAGGAAGAGGGAGAACAATCGAACGCTGGTCGGCGATACCAAAGATACGCCACTCGGAGAACCCAGCGCCAGGAGAGTAGAGGTCGCTCAGTGCATCCGGTTTCGAGTTCCAGTCCTCGCGCGAGAAGGCATGCTCTTTGACTCCGGTGCCTGGCCGGGTCTGTTCCAGATAATACTTGAACAGCTCAGCGCTCAATCTCACGCCATCGACCGACATACGAAGAAAGAGTGCATCCCAGTTGCGCGGATCCTCGTAATACTCTTCGGGTAGCTGGACGTTGACTTCAATGAAAAGACGGTCAGGATGACTGTTAACTGCGATTGCGATATGTTGACGCACAGTCTCTAACGTATCATCCTCGAAGAAGGATACGGAAGATCCTGTTCCCGCGACGGGTACAGACTTCGACATTATAATTGACTTAGGTTTTCTCAGAGAGGGGAATCCGTAATCTGCATACCACAATACGGCGTCGGTTGACGCGAATAGTTCACCGGCGTATAGATCCCAACCTTCACCGCATCGTGTAGGATTCGTTTGAAGTTCCCCCAGAACTCCGTGGTGTGTCCAATACTTTCCGTCATCAGATGCGCCATCTCGTGTAGCATCACGAACATGATCGTATTGATATCGATGAGCGGATACTGCGGTGGTTTGGTTTTATCCCGCAGGCAGACGACAATCCGCTGACCCTTGTTCTCGGAATACGACGTATCAGGTGAGCTCATCTCGTTCTCTGAGAACACGTCGGGCTGAAACCGGGCAACAAAGCGAGCAACAGGCGGATCGTTCATCAACGCGGGTTCTTCGGCATACGAGTCGCGAAGTTTCGTGAGGTTGGATCGGATCTTCGCCATGAGCTTCACTGCCTCTTCCTTGTTGGGCAAGTTCTGTATGTCGTATTCATGACCATCAGGACCGGTCATTCGAACCGTATTTCCCGGTCCTATGAGTTGGGATACAATCGCGACCCCGACGACGGCAGCAGCAACCGACAACATTATCTATCACTGCGAGTTTAAGCGGTCAGGCCATCCAGCGCCCGGTTGGCGCGGAAAGGGTCCGGGTCAATCGTCGTCTGCAGGAACGGGCCAACCTTGGACTGCGGGTTCGGCGTCTCCGAGCGGATGTCGTAGGTCGGGTTGCGGTTGTTCTGCGAGATACCGATGATGTTGATGTTGGCGTGGTAACCCGCCTGGAGGAAGTTCTGGCCATCCATGTCCTTGGAGCCAACCGGGTTGACGGCGGCCCACGAGGCACCGACCTCACCCTTGGGGAGCAGCTCGCTCGACGACAGCACGTTCTGGGTGTACGTCTGCTGCGACGCCGGGGTGCGTCCCTGCATGCCGCCCACATCGTAGGCATTACCACCCAGCGCCGACGTGCCGACAGAGTACGGGCCCTGGCCAGACATCGGGCCCATCGCACCCGAGCCACCGACCTCCTCCGCCTTGTCCAGGACCGCCGACTTGCCGCCAGAATAAGATGAAAAGAGAGAATACACAACAACCACACCCACTAACACCATTCCGAGTCGGACAATCTTCTGAGAGGAGAGCTTCATACTTTATTCATGTCGTCAGACAAATTTCGCAGGTTCGTCGTATCGGGGAACAGAAGGTCGACGAGCTGCTCGCGGCGAAGCGTCCAGAATCCACGCACACCCTTCCTCTTCGCTTCATCGCGAAGCTGGGCAATCGTCATCTTCTCGATGATAAAGGACTTGGGTAGTTCAGCCATACTCAGAATCTGAATCAACTGTGCTCGCTTGAGGATGTAGTACTGCTTGATACGGCGTTGCTTAGCGAGCTGCTTGAGCTCGACCAGTGATAGAGAATCCATTGAGACTGACGTTCCTCCCCGCTACCGAATCCGTTTTTTTCCGGGCTTCAAGTAATGCAACGAACACCCGTGATCCTCGCCTTTTTCATTGCCGCCGCACTTGTTGGGCTGGCCCTGCGGTTCACCGATATGAGCGGAGGTGTGGAAACCTTCAAGCTGCCTAGCGACGATATGGCCCCTCTGGAGACTGAGAAGACATCCGGCGTCACAGGGTGGGCCGAGACGTCACCGATTCTCGGAAGCCAGGCGAAGCCCGTCCCCGAGCTCCCGTATGATGTGGCGGACGATACCGCCATTGGTCAGTTCATGAACAGCAAGATTGGACCCGAGTGCTGCCCTTCACCGTTCTCGACGGGTGCTGGATGTGTCTGTCTGACGGATGCCGACCGTAAGGGTTTCGCGTCCCGCTTTGGGAATAAGACTCCTATGTAATTAAATAATGGATCACCTTCGCGCCTTCATCAAGTGTTTGAAGGACAAGAACCCTGAACTTCAATTTCCCCGTGCGTCGGATGAGGTGTACACCCACCTGACGGACGCATTGACTCCACATGGTATGAAGATTATGCAGCGCGATAACTCGCTGTTCAAGGCAGCAGACGCCCCTCAGCCACTCCCTGGTATCGATATTCGTGTCGCCTGGGATGGAAGCGAAGAAACATGGAAGGCTCTTCATATGACCATGATCTTCTCGTTCCTGCGCGGTGACCCGAAGGAGAAGGTTGCTCAGCTGATGGAAGCCATGAAGCATGTGCTTCCGGAAACGCATGGCGATACGAGCGAGATTCTGAAGATCCTGGGCCAAGAGGATACCACGTCTTCGCTGACGGAGATGTTTGAGCTGCTCATGAAGACCAAGTTGGCTTCGATTGTTGGCGAGATTGCCGCGTCGATCAAGCTGGATGATATTGGAATTGACTTTGAGCGCCCTGAGGAGATTCTCGAGGCACTTCAGCACCCTGAGCGCAGTCAGGCGGTTCGACAGATTATGGAGCAGGTCAAGACCATGCTGGAGGAGCGTGTTAAGACAGGTAAGATCAATCAACAGGAACTCATTCGCGAGATCGAAACACTCAAGGCGAAGTTCCAGTCGAGTTTCGGAAAGTATATGAATGAGATGGTCGGTGTGGCGCGTGAGGGACCCGCGACAGGGAACACGTCTGCTCAGATCATGTCCAATTCCCCAGAGGCTCGTCGTGCACGTATGCAGGCCCGACTCCAGCGTAAACTCCACGAAAAAGGTCGCAAGTGAAGATAAGAGATGTCCTTCTGGTTTTCCGATCCAAGCATTCTATTCCGCTCAGACACGTGGTTCGCATTTGTGCCGACCGCGGGTATGAAGGTGGATGAAGCATTGAACGCTGTGGTTCGCTTCACGGTGTATTTGAGTTTTCTGCTGTTTCTTTGCTCGATGGAGGTGAAGTATTTCGTCTATGTGCCTGTCGTGATGGCGATCACGGTTGCGCTCCACCAGCTGTATCCCAATACGAAGAAGATCACTGAGCCGTTCCGGATGGGCACTGCAGTGAGTGGATACGTTGGTTCTGAGTTGACGCTACCGACCCAGGAGAACCCGTTCATGAACCCGACCTTGGTCGACATCAATGAGAACCCGAAGAAGCCGCCTGCTGCAGATCCGACGGACATTGACGTGCGCGACAAGGTCATGAAGCAGTTCGCACAGACCTCTAACGTCTATCTGGACACCACGGACGTCTTTCAGCTGGCTCAGGCTCAGCGCAACTTCTACACTGTGCCCGCAGATGACCATGAGGGACTCCTTCAGTTCCTTGGAAAGGGAGCGGCTTCAGGTAAGATCCTGAACGAGGGATATGTGATTGCAAAGGGCTCAATGCCCAAAACGCCGGCGACTACCACGAGTCAGCCGACGGGGGCGACGCCGGGTCAGACTACGGAGCAGACCGAGCTTCCTCTCGATCTCACCCGCTGATTCCTGCTGTCCTGAAATCACCCGCTCACGACCACGCTTCGGCTTGAACTTCATCGTCGGAAACCCAGACACATTCTCTTCAGGAGGTACGTTGGCCGACTCAATCTCCTCGACGGGAATCTTGGAGTGCTTCCTCTTAAACTCATCCCACTTTGGCTTATTGGCTTCGCAATGCGAACACCCCTCCATGTAGAACAATACTAACAGTGGACGACGCTTGAGACGCTTCTCAACGCCGCCCGCATAGTTATCTCGTCCCGGTCGTGCAGTGAGGTCACCGAACGACATATTTATATCAACAACTAGAAAATGGCGTGTCTGGATGAATTGAACCAATCGGCAGATAAGACGTGGATTGGGATTTCACGCGCAACGGGTGATATGAAGAAGTTCGAGAACATCGCACAGTTTCAAGACTACCAGAAGGCTCTTGGATGCGCACCTGTTCGTGCATCACCCTATGTAGAGTCAAACGCTGGAAAGAACACGACGCCAACCGGATTCCTCGAGTTCAAGCCACGTGATGCAGCTACACAAGCGAGATTTGATGCGACCTCAGACCAATGGGAGGGCGCAAAGGCATCGGAAGAAGCTGTGAAGCAGGGGCTGTTTATTGAAGACAGTGCTGATCCGGTAACTCGGGAAAAGAAGGCGCAACCCATGATGACCCCACCACAGTCTGCACGGGGAGCTCCTGCTCCTGCGCCGACAAACGATGTTTGCTCAATACAATGAAGTGGGTATTGCTCGCACTCGCGATGCTGCTCGTGGTGCTTCTTCTTCGAAGCACTGAGCATTTCAAAGACCCAGAGTATACGAATGTTACGCGGCCATGCTTCTGTTCGACAAAGGATGTCGCTCAACCATGTGAGCCCTCTTGTGCGGCATGGGATAGTAAGATCGAAGCGCTCGCACCCATTGGCGCAAACAACTCGGATTACATCACTGTGCTTCAAGCATTCTACGACCAAGTCTATGTACCTACACCTTCGCGGCCCACCGAAGCGCAGGTGAATACGTTCTTAGCATCTCCTGCTGGAACGGTCGCAGGAGTGGACAACGCAGCTGTGAAGCGAATCATGATGAATGCATTCCATATCCAGGGTTCCCTTACTGCGGCTCAGAGTGAAGAGGCGAGTCAGAACTTCAAACCCGTAGATGCCGATCTGGCTCCGGAAATGGGTCGCGATGAAGTCAGAACTCGTGAGGAGGACCAGTATGTGGGGGCGAATCCCAAACCGTCGACCAGGTTATCTGAGGGCGACTATGCACCTGTTACGCAGTCGAAGCCACTGAATCCTGGACAATGGGAGGATGGCTCAACAATGTGGAAGGGTCCTCGTCCCGCATCTGTATGCCCGTGTGCTGAAAATATCATGTAGACACAATGAGGAAGTGGATCCTGTTAGCACTACTGGTTCTTCTGTTTTTTGTTACATTCAAGTACCGAGAGGGAGTGGACAGCACACTTTCGCCACCGCCATCATGTTCTGCACCCGATCTTTCCGTCATCGATGGGTTGTGTAAGAAGCCTGATGTGCAACCGACTCCACCCACGTGTCCACCGGGTACGACTGTTGGTCTTGGTGGTACGAAGTGTTATGGACCCGATACTATGACGGCAGCACAAGCTGCTGCTGCTGGGCTGACATACAGTAATATAACACAAAAGTACAGCAAGGATGTTTCGCCAACATGTCCTGCTGGATACAAACTTGGCGGCCTGGGGGGATGTACATATGAAAATCCGTTACAGCCAACGTGCGCATCGGGGTTCACTTACTCTCCTGAAAGCGGAACGTGTAGTGCAACAAGTGTATCGTATGCCGAGTCAACTGGATATGCTGACCTCGCAGCTTCTGTCCAAGACGCAAACAATGGCCCCCTTCCATCCGCAATCGATGAGCGTGCCTCATCGGGCGACACAGATACAACTCGTCCACTGAATGGCGATGTGTTTGGAGCAAACGGACCGTTCTCTGGCCAGCTTGGAACAGGTCAGGGAACAGGGACGGCGGCCGCTGCAGTTATGAATGGAAACACATATGGACCGCCGGGACAAACAGTTACCCTCGCCCCGTTTGACCTCTGGAAGGGAACCAAGGGATCGAAGGGAACTCCTACGATGCCCGGAACAAAGATGCCGGTCGACGGTCCTACCTGGGGTGGTGTTGGAAGCTCAACTATGTCGCGGTCGGCCACGTCTTCTCAGCCTGCCCCTGCGCTATATGGACCGGTGGGAAGTGGCGCACGCGGTGCAGACACCAATGGCTTTGGGTTTGGAGGCGGCTCTGTTTCAGGCTGGGGCTATTCGCAGAAGAACAGTGTCGATACCAGTATGCTTCCAAGCGGCGAATCGACTGGGTCAGAGCCATCGAATGCATACGCAGTGACCTCTCGTGTTCCAGGCGATATGGACATGTTTCCCTTTCCCTACATTCAGTCATCGAGTTACTCGCTCGCCAACGGATCAATGAAAACGGATCCCGTTCCATTCTTAACAGATTTCTCTGCGTTCCAGAATTAAGATGTTCGGCCTCCGCAATCAACGTGGTTCCTGCTGGGTCAACGCAACACTTCAAGCTGTCTTTCGAATTCCTGATGTCCAGACGCGCTATACAGCAAATGCGGCTCTGGATACATCACCTATCGACACCTCACTACAAGAAATCTGGTCAAGCAAAGGAGAAGAGGGATTGAAGCCCTTCTACGAGGCTGTACGGACGGCAGTCATGCCTGCGGGCGAAGGAATTGGCGACTCACATGAGCTGTTGGAGTTCCTCTGCGACAAACTACCGTTCCTCGACAAGCTCTGTCGCTTCAAAATCGGCAACACCGTCAAATGTACCAATCCAGACTGCAACTACAAGGATGTCCACACAGATTCGCTGATCGAGTTCTCTGTTTCACCCTCTCAGCGCAAGCAGAGCCTGACCGACTGCGTGATGCAGGCCGTCACACCGGTCACGATTCCTGACTGGACATGCGAGAAGTGTAAACATAAGGGGTGTGTGAAGCAACTTCTCATGTCGTCCTTTCCTCGAGTCTTCGTGTTCCACGTGACCTCGCTCGACTCATCTGTATCGTATTCGACGCTCTTGGTCTTAAACGGACAGAAGTACGCACTCTCCGCCGTCGTCTGCTTCAACGGAGGCCATTGGTGGACATATGGTCGCGATATGCCGCCGGGTAAGGATTGGGTAGAGTATGACGATTCGAACGTTCGCAACCGCGGTCCACAGAACTTCCCCTTGTCGGATAATATGCGTCTGCTATTCTATTATCGCGTGGGTGAATAAGGAAATGGACGCTAGCGTCGCCTTTGCTACTGGAATCGGCGTCTTACTATTTTTAACATTTTTCACCATCTTCTCGACCGGCTCGTTCTTAGCGGTTGGAGTTCTGTGGGTCCTGTTGGCGATGATGGGGTTCCTGCTCAACGTCTACGGCGTCATTACGTCGAACATGTTTTCGACTTCTGCTCCTGCCGCTGAACCAGCCCAGCCTGTTGGACAGGCAACCTCTTCGCTACCAGCCGCACAGCTTGTGGGAAGCGAGGTGTTTCACATCTCAGATAACAAGTTCACCTACGATGATGCGGCAGCAGTCTGTGCGGCGTATGACTCACAGCTAGCGACGCTTGAACAGATTCTTGATGCATATAACCACGGTGCAGAGTGGTGTGGATACGGGTGGTCGGCTGGAGGCATGGCTCTGTATCCTACGCAGAAGGGGACATGGGATGCACTCCAACAGGAAGCTGACCAGAAGAAGCGCACTGCATGTGGACGTCCAGGTGTGAACGGTGGGTATTTCGACCCGTCCTCAAAGTTCGGAGTGAACTGCTTTGGAATTAAGCCGCAGGGCAACGTCAAGCTACCGACTCCTCTCCCCGGAACTGACCAGGACGCATTCAACGGAGCTGTGGCTAAGTTCAAGGCGATGATCAAGTCATTCAACCTCGATCCTTATTCGAGGGCAACGTGGTCTGGATCTACGTCCACGGCGTCCCCGGGTCAGCAGTTCATCAACCAAGTAACGACGGAGCATTTTGCGATGCGTGAACATTTGGAGGATATGGAAGTTATGCCCGGACACACAATGGCTACAAATGCTCTTTCGATTCAATCGCCCTATGGTCTACGCGGTCAGCAGGGTGATGTCGGACCTCCTGGACCTCCTGGACCTGCGAGCAGTGTACCTGGTCCCGTTGGACCTGGAGGACCTGCTGGACCTGCTGGACCTGCTGGACCACCGGGTACAAAGGGTGATCCAGGAGTGAGCAATGTACCCGGTCCGACCGGACCTGCAGGAGCCAACGGTAAAGATGGATCTCCCGGAGGTACCGGACCCACTGGTCCGAAGGGCGACCCCGGTGTTGTTAAGCCGGGACCCGTTCGTATCAGTGATCGTTGGGTGATTCAAGACGAAGGTGTAGCACTTGTGTTCCGGGACACATTGTCTCCTGGAGATAACCGATATGCGATGTGGAATAGCCAGGGTAACCAGAAGAATCTTTAACAGGTTACCAAGGCGCGTACTTGTGGAAAAACGGTGGAACACTATCCAATTGTAATCAGCTCCAAAAGCCAATCCCAGGCGTCCAGCCATATTTATTGAAAAATCTGAATACCGGCGGGATACGACCAGCTCCACGGTCATAGGACAACTCGCCACCCTTGTAGCATAGATACGGCATACCGGGAATGTGCTCTGGGTAATCCGGAGGACACTTCTTGTAACACATTCCATCGATACGCTCTGTATGTTTGTCGGTTCCAACCCTGTCGATGTCCGCACATGTCTTGTGGCCAGCCGCATTGGCTTCTACCGCTGTTTCCATTTTGTGTGTAATCGGGTTAATGACTGGGTCGGGCTTGCTGTTCGACTTCATCCACATCTTAATTTCATCATCGTAATTCCCCGAAAAGTCTTGGGGGCCTGGACAAAGACCACCGTGGTCCAGGCGTCCAACTGTTTCTACGCATCCGGTCCACCAATGACCAATGATGTCTGTCCCCCACTGAACGCATTTATGCTTCCATCGAGTGCAAGTGAGTCCGAAGTTCACCCAATCGGTTCCATCTCCGTTATTGTCTGGACACGGTTCAAGTCCGATGACTGTGCCGGCTCCGATTCCAACTGAATCTACATAACAACGCACACCGAAACCATGGTATCCAGGCTTACATTCTTCGTAACAAAGGCCGCCCTCGCCAGACTTGTGGTCACCAACACATGTGTTTGGGAAGGTCCCCATCAGCTCGATACCGAATAACTTCGTCGGTGAAATCGCCCACGCAATTGCGACGAAGATCACGAAGAAGAACCCCAATGTGATTGCAACCAACCAGAAGATCACCCATGGATTCCATGCACCCCAGATGTTACGCGTGGTGTCCGCATAGAGAAGACCTAAATAAATCGATCCAAGGACTCCACCAAGCACGGATGCAACAATAAGAGTCGTGGACATAAAGTCATTGATCGGTGTCCAGATTTCTGGTGGAAACAAAAACGTCCAGAGATCGGACGGAGCCATTCAATTGTTTCTTAGGAAGAAAACAATGGACTCGATTATGCCTTCACTTACGTCATTCTCAAGAACCGGATCTCAACAGACAGTTACCGTCCCCCCGACGTCTGGTCAGGAGGTCAATCGCTTTACATGGTTGCTCTACCGTCCTCAAGCACATGCGGTTCGTCCGTTTGAGTCCGACCAATCTGCACGGCAAGAGAAATACGTGAACAGCGACCCAAATAAAGTCCGTTGAAATACGTAAATGGACGTCGTTCTCCTAATGGGTCTGGCGGCCCTCGGCTATGCGATGGCTGTGCCGAAGCGTCGCACTGACGCACCTGCTTCCGATCAAATTGCGGGTAAAGAACTGTATACGCCTCTGGAAGAGATGGAGTTATCCATTGTTCAGGCAGCAACTGGACATAACAACATGGTGCCCTTCTTTGGTGCGAACCGTACACAGACCACCTTCTCAGATGGTCACGAGAGTCTGCTCGACAAGTACACGGGTATGGGCAAGAACACATTCTTCCGCAAGGAGGAGGCAGGTGCATTCTTCGAGCCCGAGGCTGGTCGTGGTAACCCCTGGAAGGCTCAGGTCGAAACAGACTTCGAGCAGTCGCGCCAGGTCACGAGCATGGCGATGAAGAATGTGGCTCCAATTGAGCGTGTTCAGGTCGGTCCAGGTGTGAACGATGGCTACACCAATCTGCCGTCGGGTGGTCTGAACCAGGGCCTCGAGGCACGTGAGTGGCAGCTACCCAAGACCACGGACGAGCAGCGTATCGCCACGAAGCCGAAGCTCACCTACACCTCGAACCCGACCCCGGGCAAGCAGCGCTACGGTCTGCAGCCAGGTCTGCAGGCACCCGTCAAGAAGAACAAGCCTGACCGTTTCCAGGTTCTCCAGGGCGATGATGGTTCCCTGCCGCACTTGAATACAACCATCGGTCGCGAGAAGGCATCTGCGATCTACCCCGAGTTCGTCATGAAGACGCAGAACCGTCCCGAAACAGCGGCGCAGTTCGTCGGTCCTCTGGGCAAGAGCACGGGTGGAAATGAGTCATACATCCGTTCCTTCACGGAGCCGTACCAGCAGTTCATGAAGCTCACCACCGAGGGTCGCCCGTCACCTGGTGGACCGGTTGCGGGTATGCAGTCAGTCAATTCAGGACCCGAGGCGTACACTGCGATGACGCATCGCGACGAGTCGACTCACGTCAACTACCGCGGATTCGAGGTGCCTCTCTTCGGACGTGGCGGTCAGACACCGACAGCGGCTCTGCGTGGCTCCGTTAAGTACGACGAGCCGGTCGGCCAGAGTGTTCAGCTCGACCGCGTTGCGCAGCCGGGTCTGCTCGACGCATTCAAGAGTAATCCGTATACACAGAGCTTACAGTCTTCAGCGTAATGGATTCATCACTACTTCGATACACCACAACACAAACTGTATGCCTCCACGGACTAACCCGTCGAGACATGCATGATGTCGTTCGGTCCGTTGCTGTTCATCCCGAGAGGATCCACGTTTGCGGATGCACGCGTGAACCATGGATTCGGTCAGCCTTGTCGTTTCTTCGCGTTGTTTGGATTCCTCCGGGTGAACAATGCAAGACCTCGCAGACATCGGGCGAATCGAGTCCGCTCTCCTCGCGCGCCGTTCCGAGCTTGTTCAGTCGACCTCCTTCTTCTTCAGCGTAGTGATGCTTGTCGTGGTTCTAGGTGGCTTTGCGTGGTTTCTCAAAGTGCAGTACGAACTGAACAAGGACGCCCCCCAGGAGAAGCGTATACCTTTCGAGCCTACGGTTTGGTATTCGGCTACACGAAACCTTCGCAGTGAAGAGTATGCAGGACAACTCCAACCTTTTGAGATTGAAGCTCGACATGGTGTACCGGGACCTCCAGATGGAGGTGGCCCAACAGAAGTTTACGGAACTGACCACGGCGCCCCCGAGTGAGCCAGTTGCACCCGAACCCCAACCTGCTCCTGTTGCACCAAAGCCTAAACGAAAGAAGTTGCAGAAAGGTAAGTAAGGCATGTCCATATCGCCTGGACCCAATACGGGCGGGGCATATCCATCTGCCCTGTCGTCCAGCACCACCTTCTATAAATATGAACCCTTCAGCTTTACGTTCACAGGTGGCTCAAATTTCGCGGTATCTGGTACACTTGCCGGATATTGCACTGTGTCGACGTCCAATGCAGTGTTCTCAGCGGCAGTGACGGGAACTGGTACGATAGCAGGAACGGCGTTAACCTTGACGTCCGGTGGACCTTTCGTTGCTGGCTCGTTCATCACAGGTGTTGCATCTGGAACCTACATCGTTTCCGTTACAAATTCATCGAATTATGTTGTGTCTCCTTCACAGACAGTCTCATCGCCCACGTCTATTACGCAAAACAATGGGTTTCAAACGGTTGGATCTGTGTCCGGCGAAACATTAACCGTAACCTCCACAGGTGGAACGTTGACGTATCGAATCTACATTAACAACGGACGGTTTATTGTGACCCCGACTCTAACGTCCATTGTGTTGTATCAGAATGAACCTATTTCAAACACACTTCGCATATTGGGACTAAACGCGTCGAATATCACATTTACTGCGCAGACATTGATGTGTAACGCATACACGACGCCTACATTGCCGTCGTCGTTATTAACGTTCACGCCTTCGAACGACAGACTAAACTTTATATTGGCTGGAAGCTCTACCAATGTATCTGCGAGCAGTAACTATTACATCATCGGTTCAAACTCAACGAACGGATATGTTGTGACGACAACCTTTTCGATTCAGGTATCGAATGAGCGTATGTATATGCTGAGTTCGAACACAAATGTATCGCTTACAATCGGCACTGCACTCGCTCCTCCTTATCCCACATTCGAAGTGATTACTCCACTCACTACTCCAGTAGGCACACAAGTATCATTTGGTTCATTCAATTTACCACCGGGGTTGTCGCTGCTTTCTGTCGCTTCAAACAAGGTATCCATTGTAGGAATACCCGTGTACACATCGAACACCACATTCTTAAGCACGGTTACCGCGGCGACATATGGGCTCGCGATGCTTACAGCTTCATCGACTATTTCGTTTGGATACAACTCATCGGTTATCTTCACGTCACCGAGTACTGCAACGTTTTACTCGAATGTCCCAAACTCCATTACAAACACTGCAGTTCTGTTTCCGATATCGAATACGATTACGTATACTTCAACGGCTTTGTCGGGATTTACGCTGGGAGCCACCACTGGGATACTTTCGGGTACAGCGACGAGTAACGTTACGATTCCCATTACAGCCACAAGTGGACTCATCTCCAACGTGCAGTCTGTGAATATAAGCGTATTGCCTGTTTCTGTATCCTATACAATCTCGCCTAGTTCAACGATTACTAACATCGTTGGACAGACCATTACGCCTGTAACGATTACGTTCAGCTCACCCGCGTATTCCGGAATTTGTGTCCAAGGAACCCCGGTGTATTCGGGACTACCACTTGGACTTACTGCGCAATTTTCCGGTTCAACGGTTACGCTCACCGGAATCGCCTACGTTGTTGCAACTAATCAACCAATCACAGTAACTATCACCACACCCGATGGTACACTGAAAACAGCAACACTGTACTATACGTTCACAAGCGATACGTTCACAACTACAATCTACCCAACTTCACTTTCATTCCAACAGAATGCACTTATCACGCCGATTCAGTTTTCAGTGGTTACAGCAAGTCAAGTGCCCATTACGTATTTTTATGGTTCTGGAGTCCCGTCTGGGTTGTACGTAACTCCAGGTGGAACTCTTCAGGGAACCCCGACAACCCCCACTGCTCTCACAGCTCTGACCGGAGTGTATGCGACAAATGGATACTCGAGTAATCAAGTCACATCTGGACTATCCTATAGCGTTAAATCGGATACTGCGCATATTCTATCGAGCCCGTTTGCTACAGCGTTGACCGTTTCTTCACCGGTGGCCACGATCGCGACAACCACGCAAACCACAAGCGGTCTATCACTGAGCAATGAATACTTCAACCCTGCCGTCGGATTCAAGCAACCGAATACAATGACGTTTTTAACGTACCCTTATGGTCTTATCGTAAGTCCGCTCAGTATAACAGGAACCCTTGGAACTTGTACGTATCCAGACGACATCGTCCTTCCTGCGTATACCACGATATATGGAACGTTTAACCCGAATGCGATTCCGGTTGTGCTTGCGCTGTCGAATTCAAACCCTCAAGTCATTAACCGTTTCATAATTGGACAGAGGCCATATGGATTCAATGTGTATTGTGATTTTGGAACCTCGACCTTTTCGAATATCGCTAGTTATGGAATTCTGGGTCAAGAAAAAACAAACCCACATTCATTCGTAATCACATCAAACGCCACGTCAACCTTATCAAATTGGTCTGGAAATATCGTGATTGCGAACGGTGATTCACAATTGATCGTAGGTAGCACAGGTACACCATTCACTTTCAACGTAACGGATGATTTTGGCGGAGGCGGCGCACGATACTGCATCTATGATGCATCAAACTTACAACGATGGATCACGTTGTCGATGAATACTGGGTATATATGGACGTCTCCGACACCTGACTTGAGAAATGCAAATTGGAATCAGTTTGTCGTTGGAGGAACTATACCGGCAGTTTTGGCGGGAGTTGGATCTGGAATCGTTATGCGAATGTATGGAACAACTCTCCTATTAGGAGGCGCAACACCAAATACATTGGTTCAGACGACGATTACCCCGAGTACGGTTGGGCCACTCACGTTTTCAAACGTAACTAGCAACATCATTTCATCTGTCTATGATATCGCTACGGGACCAGTCGTTGTCGCAGCCGGGCGGGTCAATCCTGCGTCTTTGTATCCGACCACTAGTATACAATATTCATACGATGGAACTACGTGGTTACCGACGATAGGTTCATTCAATACACTTACGACGAATGTTGTGTATGGTAATTCGAAGTTGACGTATCCATGGCTTGCATTAGGGTCGAATGGAGCAACACCTGGGGTTGCATATTCTTCAGATGGTATTACTTGGACCCAGAGCCAGTATTTATTCGCAATTGGAACAACCCTTGGTCCACTGCAGTTTGACGGAACCTACTGGTGTTTCTTCGGTACGTCGAATTCAACCTTTACGCTCTATCAACACGATGCATTAGGCACGACAATGGATACCTGGACATCTACGACCCCATCGTTCAGTGATTCGGGCATCACTGCACTGTATACATTTCCTACACCAATCTATACGATCGTTGGAACCCCTAACCCCGTTGTATACGCAGGAGCTACTCCTACCGGGCCCGTGATTACACCAGCTTCGCAGACAGTATTGATTTATCAATATGTTCCCATCTCATCGGTTACATTTAGTTCATCTGATTTGACGGCAGTCTATTTCTTAGGATCCGCACTTCCTCCGGGTATGACGTTCGATGCCGCAACTGCGACGATTTCTGGCTTATCCGTGCAACTTGGTACATTTGTTGTAGCTATCTATGCACAGTCATCGAGTGGTGTTAGTGTAGTCACAGTGACGTTCATTGTTTCTCGCGCAACCATACTTGCTAAAACACCAAACGCTGCGAGTTACACATCGTTTGTTCGCGAAAAGGTGACTGCGGATTCTGCTACATCTGCGATCAACAATCATACGACGCCATTTGAAGTCGGACCATTTGCTCTTCCTCGCCCGCCAGCGATTATCACCGCTCCTGAAATCTGTTGCGACACAACAGTGAAAAATAATTAAGTTTTTATGTGGCGATAATCTACTCAAACTCCGGCATCAACATGCCCTTGAATTCATTCATGCCGAGCATGCCCACGAACACGTGGACACCCCCGCGCAGTTCGTAGACGCGATGAGTCTTGACGCCAACGTCATAATCTCTGAGGTGGAAGTTGACTTCCACGAGGTCTTCGTCGTCATCGTCTTGTTTCGGTAGGAACTTCTCCATGTGCTCGCTGAGTGACACGGCCTTGAAGTCCTCGGGGCTGAGGCTGTTGATATAGGCGAGGAACGCCTTGTTGTCGCCGCCTTGTTGCTCCAATCGCTGGAGCTGTTGGCGGTTGAGTTTCTCGAGATTAGGCGCCGCGACGGGCTTGTGCGGAGTGACGGGCCGCCATAGATATGCGATGGTGCGGTCGGAGAGGTCTGAAGAGAGGTTGAGCTTGGAGAAGGCGTTGGCGAGAGCGAAGTTGATAGTGGACTGCATTTTGGCTGGGGGCTCTTGGGATATCCGTGGACCTTCAAAATCCGTTTTCGGAAAACGAATCCTCTGTCCCTCAAGGTAAGAGGTAGCACCTGTACAAGATGCCTCGCAATATGACTGGAGGCTCCGGCCACCGCTCTCAACGCAACTCCGAATCCAACAAGACCAAGCAGAACAACAAGATCGGCGACAAGATGCTAGACGACCTCATGGACGAGGCTGATCTAGATGGTGCCCACATCGGGCGAGTCATGCGTCGCCTAGGCGATGGGCGCATGGAGATCTTCTACACCGAGAAGGAAACAATCGAGGGCAAGGAGCGCCCAGTGGACAAGCTCATTCAAGCACCGATTCGCGGCGGCATGCGCGGTCGTGGAAAGAAGGACGTCTGGGTGGACGTTGGAAGCCTCGTACTCTTCGAAGAGACTGGGCTTGGCGGTATGGCCACTCATCGGATTCTGTCCGTTTTCACACCCGCCCAGATTGCTCGCTACAAGAGCATCGTGACGGACGCCGATCCGCGACTCTTCCTCAAGGGAACGGCTACGGCGGACACGTCTGACGGTATCGAGTTTGATACCACCGAAGCCGACGATGAAGTCGACGTTGACCAGATCTAAGTGAACGATCCGTCAACCTCAAAAATTTTTACATGCGCGAAACCTCTGAGCAAAGCATTTCGGATAAAAGAGTAATGGCTCTCTCAACCTACATCCCCGGAAAAGGAGTGATTACCTGCGCTCCAAACATTGCACAAGGGCCACAGGGGCCAGCCGGATTTCAAGGTGCAACCGGCCCAACTGGCTGGACCGGGTTCACTGGTCTTCGGGGTCTACCCGGCACTGCGGCAAATACTGGAACTACCGGAACTACCGGTCCAACCGGCCCTACAGGTCCGGGTATAACAGGTACGACGGGTCCAACCGGAATCTCGGGACCGACCGGACGAACAGGTCCAACCGGCCCGGCAGGTGCGCCGGGGACTGCGGCCAATACAGGATGTACAGGTCCAACCGGTCCATCTGGATTTACAGGTTCCACCGGTCCAACGGGTCCAACTGGATCAACCGGTCCAACTGGATCAACCGGTCCAACTGGATGTACGGGCAGAACAGGTCCAACAGGCCCGACTGGAGTAACAGGTGTAACTGGACCTTTTTCTACTGGGTTTACAGGTACAATCGGTGCTACAGGTCCGACTGGAACAACGGGTCCGACGGGTCCCTTCGGACCACCGGGTGTAGTAGGAGATCGCGGTCCGACTGGATGCACGGGTCCGAACACCGGACCTACGGGTCCAACGGGTTTACGGGCGACTGGATTCACAGGTTGCACAGGTCCAACGGGTCCAACGGGAGTGATTGGAGATCAGGGTTGGAGTGGAAATACCGGATATACTGGATATACCGGGAACACTGGCCTGACGGGTCCGACGGGTATAACCGGGTTTACCGGTAACACCGGTACAACTGGATTTATCGGTAATACTGGACCAACCGGATTTACTGGTAACACGGGTCCGACTGGTATTACAGGACCAACAGGCGGCACGGGTCCAACGGGTACAACTGGACCTACGGGTCAAACAGGTGTAGTGGGTCCAACGGGACCTACAGGTCAGACAGGCACAACGGGTCCGACTGGTTTTACTGGATACCAAGGATGGGCGGGATGGACTGGACCAATGGGCACTACAGGTCCGACGGGACCAACTGGATATCAGGGGGTGCAGGGACCTCAAGGACCGTCTGGGCGAACTGGTTGGACAGGATGGACAGGTCCGACGGGTCCTAGTAAGCCCATCTTACCTGTAGGATCACCAGTTACAGTTGGTTCAGTAGGTGTTGGTCCCAGTTATACCTTCCCATCCGGCCTAACCACCATATCGGTGTCGACAAGCATCCCCACTACAAGTTACATGATTACCCAAGGTTGGGCATTTTCGGCTGCTACCTCGGGTTCGATTGGAACGTTGAATCTTGTAAGTTTGAGCTGGTCGAACATCAGCAGTACATGGTATTTGAATGCAGTTGTTTTCAATTCAGTTGTATCACAAGTCAATGCGACGTTCACGGTCTATTATTACTATCAGTAAGTAACAACAGGGAAATGTCCTATAGTTCTCCGCCTATCGGGGTTGCGCCGTATATAATTCCATTACGCTCAAATGTCCAACAGGTCCCAGGCCCCCGCGGCACATCTGGTTCAATTGGATCACAAAGTTCGTTCACTGGCCCTACGGGTCCTACGGGACCAACCGGATTATATGCAACGTATGGTGCGACTGGAGCTACAGGCTTGACGAGTACTACGGGTCCAACGGGAATCACGGGTCCAACCGGACCGACTGGATACAATGGTCCATCGTCCACAGGCCACACCGGAACAACGGGGCCATCTGGCGTATTTACGAACACAGGTGCAACTGGTTATACTGGACCAGTGAATACCTGGACTGGACCAACTGGAAGTACGACTGGACCAACTGGATCCTATTCGACTGGGCCAACTGGGCCAACTGGGCAAACTGGTATCACAGGAGCATCGGGCAGCATCGGCAGCACAGGTCCATTGGGACCATCGGGTCCAACGGGACCCACTGGACCGACCGGTCTACAGGGTCAACTGGGTCCCGTAGGTACCCGAGGTGGGCAAGGTATACCTGGACTTGCCGGAGTCAATACTGGACCAACGGGTCCTACTGCGATACGGGGGCCAATTGGTCCGTTTGATTCCAGTTGGGCGAATACCGGTGCTACGGGTCCGACGGGTGCAACTGCAAGTGCCGGTCCTGGGTTGGTTGGAGATACTGGCCCGACTGGAAACACTGGATTGACGGGGCCAATCGGTACCACAGGACCTACTGGAACTACCGGATTGACCGGTCCAATTGGAATCACCGGAAATACAGGTAATACAGGCAATAGTGGAACTACGGGCCGAACGGGTACAACGGGACCCACTGGACCCACGGGACCTGGAAAAATAGGATTCACACCGAAGACCGTCGCTGATTTTTCAATCGCGTCATTTTCTTCGCAAAACGGAGTTCTGATTTCAGGTGCGAACCCTACGACCTGGACTTCGGGGGATATCTCTTTACCAAAGCAGTCGAGAGTTGCATGGAACGGCTCGTATTGGATTTCGGTATATGGTACAATCACTCGCTCATATGACGGTAACATATGGACGGAAGTGTATTCTTCGGAGGTAGGTGGACTCAACGGCCAGATTCTGTCTACAATTGCATGGGGGCAAAATCAATGGGTTGCGGTAGGGAGTGTGCTCTACACATCGCCAGATGGTTCTACGTGGACAAACCGAACATTTAGCTCCAGTTTTTCACATATCGCATTCAACGGATCATCCTGGGTTGGGACAGGTATTGGGTCAGGTTCTGGTATCATCGCGACAAGTCCAGATGGAATCACATGGACATCCCAGGTCACATTCCCCGGAAACCGAGTCGTATGGAACGGAACCATGTGGGTTGTTGTTGGTAATACTGGGTTGTATTGGAGTCAAAATGGAACCACGTGGACGTTTGTGAGCTGGTTATATAGCAGTACACCTCAATCGATTGCATGGAACGGTAAGGTATTCGTGATCGCCTGTGCGGGAACCCCGAGTTTAGTCTGTCTTCCCGTTGGGTTAGCCACTACAGTACCTGGAACAGGCATTCCTACAAACACTACGATTCAAACAGGTATCACGTGGACTGGATCGTACTTTATCGCGATAGGCGGCAACGATACAAACGTATACCTGAGTCAAGATGGTCTTACATGGACAACGCAGACTACATCAGCTCCAGCCTCATTGTATTCAATCGCAGCACGAACCGTCTTGCCGTTTATCTTCGGACCATATGGTCCCACGGGTCCCACGGGGTGGACAGGGTATACTGGCGCAAGCGGGCCAACGAGTATATTCGGTCCAAGTGGACCAACTGGTAGTACTGGACCAACCGGATCTACAGGGTGGTATGGGCCCATCGGACCATCCGGATTTACCGGGGTAACGGGAACAACGGGATGGCAGCCGGCAGGTCCCAGTGGTTGCACCGGAATCAATGGTATATCATTCAATTTATATCAGGTTTCGGGATCAGTACCCGCTCTTCCGGCGACAAGCGGACTTTCGAGTCTACAAAGCTATGATACAGGTATTCCAGTCACAAATCGCGTCGGACTGAATGAATTCTCTGGAGTTACATTGGCTGGCGTCCCATGCGTTCTGACCGCGCAGTATTTCACGAGTAATGTGGGCACAAACACCTGGGCATATAACTATCAATTTTATCCACTGAGCAATACAGTTGCGAGTGGTGATAAGTTCAACAGCGCCGCAAAGTTTAACGTTTATAACTAATGGACGAGTGGGTTGCAGTTGTGCGCGACCTGAAGGATTCTGCATCCGATGCATACGAAGTTGAGGTCATTTGTCGCGATATCCTGCGCTACGTGCGGACGAAGCGCATTCGTGATGTCGGCAAGTTCATGCAGCATCTTGGACCCGAATACGAAGCGTTCATCGAATCCCTTCACCACGACCCCAAGACAATCGAACACATTGTTCAGGACGATGCGTTCTGGTCCGCTACGCTCGCTTTCCTGCCTAAAACGAATACTTTACACAGAACAGTATAAGAGGTAAAATGGGAGACACAATCACCGGAGTTCAATTCGGCATCGCAAACCCCGACGACATCCTCAAGCGGAGTGTCGTGGAGGTTACTACCGACAAAACCTATCAATCTGGTCAGCCCGTCACGAATGGCGTCTTTGATTCGCGATTCGGCGTCATCGAGAACGGCAAGGTCTGCCCTACCTGCAAACACACCAACCAGTTCTGCCCCGGCCACTTCGGTCACATCACACTCGCGCGCCCCGTCTACCTCTACCAGTTCTTCGACTGGATTGAGAAGCTATCAAACATCATATGTCTGAACTGCTCGAACGTGATTCTCGAAGAGGCGGTGTCGCAAATCGAGAAGCTGACCTCGAAGGGGCTTGAGCGATTCAAGGATGTCCGTGAGATTGTCGCCAAGGTTCGCACGCAAGGAGCCGAGAAGCCTACTGCCTGTAGCACCTGCTCTACGCCCTTCTTCAAGAAGATTGCTCGTGTCGCTGGTAAGGCTGCGACTCTCGAGGGGTTCCCGATTGGTGACCCTGACGAGCCTCCGCCGCCGGTTCCGATTCAGGTCGAGATGATCCTGCGCGCCTTCCAGCGTATGACCGACCAGACCTGCGATATGCTCGGCTTCAATCACAAGTTCTCTCGCCCCGAGTGGATGATTTGCACGGTTCTCGCTGTGCCTCCTCTCACGGTTCGCCCGTCGGTCGTGATGGATGATAACCAGCGCATGGAGGATGACCTGACGCACAAGCTCATCGATGTTCTTCGCAACAACCAGCGCCTGCGGGACAAGCTCGACAAGGGCGAGTCAGCAGAGATGATTGATAAGTATACCGCAATGGTCCAGTATGATGTGGCCACCTACGTGGACAACGACATCAAGGGACTGGCTCCGGCTGCGCAGAGGTCTGGCCGTCCTCTTCGCACCCTCAAGTCCCGCTTCGGAGCCAAGACTGGACGTGTCCGCGGTAACCTGATGGGAAAGCGCGTTGACTTCTCAGCCCGTTCGGTTATCACGCCGGATGCGAACATCGAACTCGACGAATTGGGTGTGCCTGAGGAGATTGCCGTGAACCTGACCTTCCCCGAGATTGTGAATGCATTCAATCGCGACCGTCTGATTAGCTACGTTCGCAACGGACCTGATACGCACCCCGGAGCGAAGTCCGTGTTCCTCAAGCAGGACAACCGCGTGGTCAACTTGCGATTCGTCAGCCCGGACACCATCGACCTGCGCGAGGGCGACATTGTCCACCGCCATCTGATTGACGGTGATGCGGTACTCTTCAACCGTCAGCCTTCTCTTCACAAGGCTTCGATGATGGCTCACCGCGTTCGCGTTCTGCCCTATTCGACCTTCCGCCTGAACGTTTCAGCCACCCGTCCCTACAATGCAGACTTTGACGGTGACGAGATGAACATGCACGTGCCGCAGAGCATCGCCTCGGCCACGGAGCTGCGTTACCTGGCGTCCCTGCTGCGTAACATCATCAGCCCCCGCACGAACAGCCCGATCATTCAGCTGTTCCAAGACACGATGACCGGTATCTTCCGTATCAGCCAGCCTGGTGTTGAGGTGCCGGAGGTCATCGCAATGAACATGCTCGCTCGTATCAAGCGAGTGGTGTCTCGCAAGGGTCGCAACTGGACTGGAGCTGAGCTTATCTCGACTGCCTTCCCGATGCTCTCGCTCAAGGGAGGTGTTACCATTGAGAACGGACAGCTGACCTCGGGTATCCTGAAGAAGTCGGCCTGCAGCAACCTGATTCACGTGGTCTACAACGACTTCAGCCCTGACCGCTGCGGACAGCTGATCAACGACATTCAGTCCGTGGTCACCCAGTTCAACCTGTTCACCGGCTTCTCTGTCGGAACTGCAGACCTGATTGCGAACATTGAAACCCAACGCTTCGTGAACGACAAGCTCTCGGAGGGACGCACTGCAGTGTCCAAGATTCTGTCTGATGTACACGGTGGTATGTTTGCGAACATCTCAGGTATGTCCGATGGTGAGGAGCTGGAGGACCGCATCTCCTCTGCACTGAAGGCCGTTGCGGCCAATATCAACGACGAGGTGATCAAGAGCCTGCCCAAAGACAATGCGATTGTTCAGATGGTTGATTCTGGATCAAAGGGAGGTCCGCAGAACATCACGCAGATGGTGGCTCTGCTTGGTCAACAGCTGATTGAGGGCAAGCGTGTTCAGTATACGCTTCAGGATCGCACTCTGCCTCACTTCGCCCGCTACGATGACGGCGTGGAGTCACGTGGCTTTGTCCAGAACTCCTTCATGAATGGCCTGCTTCCCGCAGAGTTCTTCTTCCACGCCCAGGCTGGACGTGAGGGTCTGATTGATACGGCTGTTAAGACATCCGATACCGGCTACATTCAGCGCCGACTGATGAAGACGATGGAGGACCAACATGTCGAGCATGACGGCACGGTTCGTAATGTGACTGGAAGTATCATTCAGTTTGCCTACGGTGAGGACGGCATTGACTCCATCTCTGTCGAGGGTCAGACTTGCGACCTCGGCACAATGACGCTCGAGGACGTCTACCGCAACTACGGTATGAGCCCCGCGGATGTGAACCCGTTCCTGAAGACGGAGGTCGCAGAGGCACCGGACATGATTGATGAGATTCTCGCAGACCGCGACATGTTGGTGCGCAACGTGTTCCGCTACAAGAAGAACGACCAGGTGCTTGCGCCGGTCAACATCAAGCGCATGGTCACGGCGTATGCGAATGGCTATGCGACCAAGACGGACTTGACGCCTCAGCAGGTTGTGGCGAGCATCGGTGCCTTCGTAGCCAAGTTCCCTCACAACAAGGTGTTCCACGCACTGCTGCGCTACCACCTCGCACCTAAGAAGGCAATCCTAGTTCACCGTCTGACGGAGGCTCTGTTCAATGAGCTGATGGCGGACATTGAGTATCGCTACATGAAGGCACAGGTCCATGCAGGTGAGATGGTGGGTGCGCTCTCTGCGCAGTCCATCGGTGAGCCTACGACGCAGCTCACATTGAACACCTTCCACTCTGCAGGCACGGCCAAGGCCAACGCCACCTCAGGAGTGCCGCGTATCGAGGAGCTGCTGTCTGCCTCTCCGAATCCGAAGCGTCCAGGCAACACCGCGTACTTCGCTGGCGACGTATCGGGCAACGATGCGATTGCGATGATGAAGCGTGTTCAGCGCACGACCCTGCGTCACATCACCAAGTCTGTGCGTGTCTACTACGACCCATATCCTCTACAGGACTCTGTTGTCGAGGAGGACCGCGATATCCTCGAGAAGAACCGTGAGTTCAGCCTCGAGAACGAAACAGAGTGCGCATCTCCTTGGATCATGCGCCTGGAGCTGAACGATGTCGAGATGTACGCACGTAACGTCTGGGACCTCACGGAGATCAAGTCAAAGTTGGAGAACAACGGCCTCAAGATCATGAAGTGTATGTCGACAGACCCGTCTGCGAAGAAGTTGATCATGCGAATCATGTTCGATCCTTCAATCGTCAAGACGCCCACCTACCTTCGCTTCCTCGAGGACAAGGTGCTCGATACGGTTCTCAGGGGCGTCGATGGCGTGGGTCGCGTGTTCTTGCGCAAGGTCAAGAGCGAGCAGGTGTTTGACGATACGGTGGGTGGCTACACGACCAAGGACCAGTATGTTCTGGATACGGAGGGCACGAACCTTCATGATCTGCTGGTGTTCCCGGGTCTGGACGGGACACGCACGTTCTCGAACGACATTCACGAGGTGAACGATGTCTTCGGTATTGAGGCGGCCCGCACGTGCTTGCTCGATGAGTTCAATGAGGTATTCTCTACAGAGAAGGTGAACTACCACCACTTGAGCGTTCTGATCGACACCATGACCTATTCAGGACGCATCGTGCCGGTGAATCGCTTCGGAATGAAGAAGAATGAAACGGGTGTCCTTGCGAAGAGCTCTTTCGAGGAAACGTCGAAGACCATGTTCGATGCCGCAGTGGTGGCCGAGTATGATACGATGCGCGGTGTATCTGCGAACATCATGTTTGGTCAGAAGCCACCGTGCGGAACAGGCTTCGTCGATATCCTGGTGGACGAAACGCGCCTACCCGAGGGCGCAGATGAGATTGTCGAGCCCGATACACTCGAGCAGGCGAACAAGGCGATTGCCTCAGTTCAGGACTCAGAGTGCAGGATTGAGGACATCATCATGGCGTGGTAAGCCCTCGAGCATAATCTTAAAGAATCCGAATGAAGCACAGAAAAACACCCACCATATGATCGCAAGTGTTGCTGAGCGCGCATCAAATCTCAAGTCAGTGAAACTAGTCATTACCTTTTTGCTTCGTTTCCGTGAAAGTTATCGGGGGAATGTGTAATGGCGACCCCAAACAGGGTTCTGAACGGCGAAGACCCTAGCAATCAGTTCGTAACACATGCTCGAACTGAACCCGAGCACGCCGACTTTGCCCGAAAGCGCAATGCACTTGATTCATGGCACGATAACCCGGCCTCAATGAACCATGCGATCATCCGCAAACTCTACTCTGGGGGCATTGATGGGTCCGGGCAGCGCCCTGTGCCCTTCAAGACCGAAGGTGAGTTCGTTACCTTTGTGATGGCGAATCAAGGTGTTCCGGCGAGTTACTTTTTGCGTTGGGCTGATCGACTTGCCGAGTCATATGCGTTCAACCTGACTCCGAAGATGGAGTGCCTAGTCAATGATGCGCCTTTTGAGCCGTTCGCAGGAGTGCCGAATTACGAACTCACGTTCCCATATGATCAAGGACCCGGACTTCTTAACTATATGAGGGGTGCGGTTAACTGCTTATTCATCTCGGATGCGATCGACACTGCACCGAAGAAGACAGGTAAGCAATACAAGCCGTATTATTTCCCGATCGACCTTGTGATTATGAGCGGTAAAGATGTAGGGTTTGATGAGAGTGTGATCAAACAAGTTGCGTTTGCTGACTTTACGGCTTCACCTATAGGTGAGTCGAGGCAAGTTGAATGTAAAGCATTGATTCTTGCGGATCCAGGAGGGTCTGGCCAGTTCCGCTGGTATGACTTGAATAACACTGATACTAGAGAACGCCCGACTGATCTCGCAGCGGCGCGCGCAAGTGCGATTCCCAAGAGGTCGAACTATCCGTCCGGATTCTTCGCTGGAAATGATGCGGGTGCGAGAGTATTAGATACTGCTGACTTGAAACCGGTGATTGCGTTGTGTACGGTTGCGGCCAAGGTATTGAGTGATATCAGCGTTGCGATCTCCGCATCTCCGCAGGTGCAAAAGTTATATCCTCTTCCTGGCGCAGCAGGATGGCTTCCTCTCTACGATGGTCAAGATACGATCGTCGCTCCTTCAAAATACATTCACAATACAGGTGACCGCACATCCAGCATTGAAGGTAGTCGATTGGGAGCAGATACATGCTATGTATCTCCGATGAGCAAGGGCATTGCGGTAGGTCGGTTCATACCTGGTGAAGAAGTTCAAGGAGGAGAGGCAACAGTCGCAGCATTCCTTGGGAGGTTAGACACCATAAAGACGGAGATCAATGATAGGTTTGTTGCATTCATAGCTGATCTCACACCTGACTCTGAAAAGTATAGGGTCGATGGTGTGGCTATGATCAATAATGAGAGTAGGACGGCTGCACTGGCGACCTACCTTGACGGGAAGAAGACACAAATTGAGGCATGGAAGGCAGATGTGAACGACTTTCTCGATAAGAAGATTGCGGAAATCAAAGCGGCAGCCGCAACGGGAGAGATAGACGCCAGAATCGCAACAGCCAAGGAAGGATTTCAAGGTCTTGAAAAGCGCAAGTTAAGCTTGATGCCGCAAAGTCCGACGATTTCCGCTACACTCAAGAATGGTGAGCGAAAGAGCCTACCCGGTTCGTTCTTTGTATGCGCAACACAGGATGGAAGGAAACAACAAATCGCATTCAAGACCGATATCGACGGGTTGGTTCGTGCGGTTCGCGGAGGCCGCAGGCGAACTGTGCGCCGACGACGAAGCCTGCGTCGCATGCGTGGTGGTAACCCCATTTGCATCGCGTTCGAAACCTTTACAGAGGCGATCCGTGATGCGGCAATTGATGCATCCATGGGGAAGTTGGTTGCCGATGAAACAAGTCTTCTGGACGCATTTAAGGTGGCCTTTCCTGGAAATCCGAATACAGCACTGGAGGCCATTAAGGGGTGTCGTGAATATGACGAAGACTTGTGGTGGTCAGTATTCAATGAAGTAGAATACGAAGAGATCAATGCACGATTCGACACTGATGCAGTATCCAACGCGATAGTTGCCGCGTTGGTCGATCCTCCGGCTCCAACAGCTGCTCCACCTGCTCCCGAGCCTGTGCCCCCGCCCGCTGCAGAGAGTGGCTACGGAACGGATTCGACGATTGTTGGACCCAGCCATGTACGTATAGGTCCAAAGGCTATCGCTGTTCGCAATCTTGCTGCCTCCAAGATAGCAAGTCAGGCGGAAAGGATGGGAACAATACGTGAAAAGCAGAGGACCGCTGCGACAAATACGCTACGGGGTCTGGCTGGTGCTCCCATGAAGGATATAGTTGCCGGACGTCGCACCTTCCGTCGTCGTCTGCCCAAACTCCTCTAATCATATCATAATGGTCAATCTTACTCACCCGGAGTTGGCGGAGATTCGAAATGAGAATCTACCTGCTGCTTCGCTTGATGCTCTGAAGGAGCTGCGCACTCGACTCTGTAACAATGCGGGGTCTGAGTATGAGCTTCAGAGTCATCAGAAGTTCCTGCGTCGTGTTCTGTCGCCCGACAGTTCGACACGCAATCTCCTGATGGTTCACGGCACGGGTGTAGGTAAGTCCTGCACAGCAATCCAGATCGCGGAAGAATACATTCTGCGCCCTGAGTTTCAAGAAAAGAAGGTCCTTGTCGTTGCGGGACCTGCAGTTCAGTCCAATTTCAAGACGGAGATCTTCGACATCAACCGTGTTTCGCTCGACAAGACAGAGTCATTGTTGTCCTCCAAACAGTGCACGGGTCGGCGGTATCTCGATATGCTCATGCGCATTGAAGCCGATCCCAAGCAGTGGAAGGTGCCGGATACACGCATCCGTCTTGGAACACTTGCGGATCGTATCATCGGCGAGTTCTATGAGTTCGCAGGATACAGCAGCTTTGGCGCGCTCATCAATAAGAAGTTCCTTGATCTGAAGCCAGCTGATGCGGAGAAATGGGTTCACGAAACCTTCGACAACCGCTTGCTCATTATCGACGAAGCACACAATCTCCGCGAAGGCAGCTCAGAGATGAAGACGGTATCAACTGCGCTTGAAACGCTGGTCAAGACGGCAGATGGACTGGTGTTGGTGTTGTTGACTGCGACACCGATGTACGATACGCATGAAGAAATCATCTTTTACATGAACCTGTTCCTCTGGAATGACCGTAAGCAACCGCTGAACAAGAAGATTCTACCTGCAGAATTCCTGCTTCCAGATGGGTCTATCAAGACGTCCAAAGAGCAGGCGTTCCGTGACTGGGCACAAACCTACGTTTCCTACGTGAAGGGCGAGAACCCGTTTACTTTTCCATTCCGCCTTCCTGCACCAGAGATTGATGGTCTGCCGGAGCCTACCACTGGATTCACTGGACTTCAGATTGGTGCGGCCTCTAAGATGAAGTATCTCACAGTGACTCCGTCGACGGTCACAGGTGGTCAGAAGAAGCTGATTGATGGTGCGACTGGAAAGGACGACGAAGAGGCGCGCATGGCTCTGATGATTCCGACCATCAGTGTGCTGCCTGGAAACAAGGAGTTTGGAGAAGTGTTCAGGGCTTCGGGGACACAGTGGCAATACACTGGAGAAGCGTGCTTGACTCCGGAGAAGTTGCCTGGCGTATCTGCGAAGTTCGTAACTGTCCTCAAGCAGATTGAAGAGTCGAAGGGTGTGGTATTGGTCTATTCCAATTACGTCGAACGTGGTTCTCGCTTGTTCGCGATGGCCCTGGAGGAACATGGCTATACTCCTGCGAGTGGACCGGCTCTTCTTGAGAACCCCGCCTACAAGGGCAAGTCTAAGGGCGAGTATATGCTGCTCAGTAGCGAAGTGTCGACCCCACAGACGAATGCACTGTTGCAGTTAGCACGCTCTGACCGTAACGTCAACGGTGAGAAGGTTCGCGTCATCGTGACCACACCGCGCATCTCTGAGGGTGTGAATTTCCGTTACGTGCGTCAAGTCCATTTGCTCGACCCCTGGTGGAACATGAGCCGCATTGAGCAGGTCATTGGCCGTGCTTTGCGCACCTGTAGTCACCAAGCGCTTCCGTTTGAAGAGCAGAACTGCTCTGTCTACCTCCACGTGTTGCGCTCCGATACTGAGCAGGAGTGCTTTGATGAGTATACGTATCGCACAAAGGTCGAAGAGAAGGGCGTCAAGATTGCACGTGTTCGTCGTCTTCTTGAGGAGTCTGCGATGGACTGTCCGATTCAAACCAGTCTGAACACGCTGCCCGAAGATTGGAAGAACCTTGAAGTGCCGCAGCGAAGGTCAGAAGGGTCAAAGGAGGCCACACTGATGCTGAAAGATATGATGGCTCCCGTGTTCTCCGACGGTGATGCTGCACAGTGCCGCGTCAAGCCTTCTGAGCCGGAGGAGTATGTGCGTCCTCTATCGACCTATTTCGATGTTCGCGATGAGGTGTTCACGAAGCTCGGTAAGCTGTTCATTGATAAACCAATCTGGGACCGCGAGGAGCTCTTCACAGCCTTGAAGATGTATCAGCGCGACGTAGTGGTCTTCCTGCTTCAGAACGCAATCCGCACGGGATTCAAGTTCAAGGACTCATTTGGTCGGCCGAGTCTGCTTCAGTCCCGCGGTGATTTGTATTCGCTGAACCCGTCTGTCGAGAATGGAACGATGGTTGAGCGCACGACCCAATCTGCTGTCCACGGGGATGCACCGATTGAGGCTGTTGAAACTGAAAAGGAGATAGGTGAACTCCCTGACCTCGCAAAGCTGGTTGACCAGCTTGACCTCAAGGATACCTCGCTTGTCGTGACCGAAGTGCCGGCTGGACTGGAAGGGAAGGAGCGTTCAAAGGCGCGTGATGCTCAGCGTAGGACTCAAGAGCAGATTCAGGCAGTCGACCAGTTCGCTGCACGAATCAAGGTTGACTTCGCAGCCGTGTTACCAGGTTACATGTTTGACCGCCTGACCCGTGAGCAGAAGATTATGATTCTCCGGTCACCTGCTGCGAAAGACCTGCCTTTTGCTGACCGTCTTCGCGTGCCTGGAACCGAGATTCTGGTCTTGGGTAAGGATGACTACGACCCGCCGGACCCGATTGGTGATGACCGCACAGCTGTTCAGGAGTGGGTCAAGGCAGTCACTGAGCGCTATGCAGTCGACAACGACAAGATGGTTGCGACACTGAAGGACGGCAAGTTCTCCATCGGAAAGTTCGAAGAGAAGGATGGTGTCTTCAAGCGTATCCACGGCGTCAAACGTGATGTGCCGATTGTCTGTGGAACGGGAAGTAACGGAACTACGGAAGTCAACAAGTTGGCCATGTATATCGATATCCGCAAGCGTGGAATCCCCGACATTCCGAAGAAGACCACTTGGACCCGATGTGATATCGCAGAGCTTCTAGCACGCGAACAGAACAATATCGTATGGTATACGCCCGAAGAGATGGACGTGTTAACGAAGCTTAAAACGAAAACAAGTGAATAAGAACAACGGACAGCATGGATCCTGTATTCGAACGTCGTGAGTTGACGCGGTCAGTACACATCAATGCTTCAAATCTACAACGCTCAATTCACGTGAGTCTGCTCGCGCAGCTTCGCGCGAATTATGAGGGTATCTGCACTCCAGAGGGCTTTGTTCAGCGCCGTAGCATCACGATTGTCGAGCACTCGCTTGGACGTGTGAACCTTATCAAGGGTGGTCTTGATTACACCGTCAAGTTTCAGGCCGATGTCTGCATGCCGCATCCCGGTCAGATGTTCCGTGGTCTGGTCACTCTGAAGAGCAAGATTGGTCTGCATGCCGAGCTGCTTCCGATGAAGGTGCTGCTGCCTCGCGACCTCCACATTGGAAACGCAGAGTTCGACGATGTGACTGAGAAGCAGGAGGTCGAGTTCAAGGTCGTTGGCTCACGCTTTCAACAGGGTGACGATTCAATTGTGGTACTCGCGACTCTGACCACGGTCATCAACCCTGCAGCGGAGAAGGCGATGGCTGCAACACGTGAGGAGGTTGAGCCGGTGATTGCCGCAGGTCCTGCCGAGCCTACCTCGGAGAAGCGTGTCGTCACAGTGACTCCAGAGGTAGCCAGGTCAGCCGAGCCTGCCTCTCGTAGGAAGTTACAGAAGAAAGCTAAGGGGATTGAGATAAATGAACCGAGCACGGAAGGAAAAACTGCGTGACCAGCTTGATACTCTGGATATCCACGAACACGCGCAGGTCTTTGATGTGATTAGGCGCTACACCAACGAATACACCCGCACAAACACTGGGGCTTTAATTTCAAGCGAGTCCCTTCCCGATGCATGTATCGTCGAGATGGAAACACTCGTTGCTTTTTACTTGGATCAGCGCAAGCAGATGGACGCGGACGAACGAGCAAGGAAGAGTCTGCGGAAGGAATAAATGGACGTCTTCTTTGATGTTTCCGCACTACCTCTGACCGACGACGAAATCAACGCCATTCTCTCCGCTCGCGAACCTCGCGATGAGAACATTTCAGTTCCCACATCCGTCGCATTCGGAGAGGAGAAGCGGTTCGTCATGTACGGCGACACGCAGGAGTACAAGGAATATGAGTCGGCCCAAGCGATGATCCAGGATCAACCTCCGCTTCCCGACCCTGTCTTTGCGCCCGGTGAGTTTGTTCCCTGCACCTACGACGCGGGTGCACAGCTCAATTGCCTAGACGCACACGATGCTAGCTTCAAGGAGATGATTCAGGAGATGTTTGATGCGGGTCCTGAGCTAAAGCTAACAGAGGATGCGATTGACCACCTGGTCAATGAACGGGAGAAAACGGATAGACATTATCAGAGGGAATAATAAGGGCAAATGGAGTCTCTTCTTTCGACCACGGCGCGGAAGGACCTTGACCATCTTGCAACATATGTGAAGCACGCCAATGCTGAGCTAGAATGCAAGGTTCTCTCCAACCAAATTCAAACCAAAGACATCGCAGACCGAATTCTCAAACGTATCGAAGGCCTCGCAGCCGGACCAGCAAGTGAGGTCGTTCGGGCAACCTTCAGCTATCCAGACAACATTCGCGTTGTCGTCGAAGGCGCGGAGAACATCCACAAGGTCTGCTCCACCAACGGGTTCAAGGGCACACCGCTCAGAGTCGAGCGCAAGTCGCACTACTTCAACGGGGCACAAGACCGAGTCGAAGTGCCGGAAGCAGGTGTGTCGTTCACACTTCGCAAGGAGGAGGAGGTTCGTCGTGACTTCACAGGCGCGGCGATGGATGCGAAGTCACATGTCCGCATCCTCAACCGCAAGAGCTGGAAGACGCAGGACGGCCTTCTTCAGATTGACTTCTCGATGGTGAAGTCGAAGACGCGGAACACGCGGTCCATCTCCGAGATTCTCCGTCAGAACCCAACCTACGAGCTAGAGATTGAAGTCATCAACCGTCAGGCCAACCCGAAGGACATCGTGGACTCGCTCTTGGTCCACATGGAGATTCTCCTCGCAGCCTTCCACGGGACCGCATTCCTTCTGCCTGCATCAGACGTGATGCGCTACGCCAACGAGTTCAAGGCCACAGGTCAGAAGTTCATCAACCCCGTCACGATGAAGCGCCGACACCTCCGTACTGACCGACCGAACAACATCCTGACCGGATACACGGTCACGAACAAGGCAGATGGTCAGCGCTGCTTCCTGGTCGTGATGCGTGATAAGCGCATGATTATGGTTCGCCCGAACGGGACCATCACCTGGACTGGGATGACGGCGACAAAGGATACGCATGTGAACGATGTAGTGGACGGTGAATATATCGAGGACAAGCACCTCTTCTGTATCTTCGATGTCTATTCGTTCCGTGGTGTAAATACGACACGTCTGCCTCTGATGACGACTGATTCGGATGTCCAAGCCAACCCGCTGAAGTCCCGCCTCGGATGTGCACGCGAGTTCGTGTCGGACCTGCGTCGTGACTTTGTGACCCAGATGACGAGCAAGCCTCTTCGCGTGGAAACCAAGCTGTTCCTCGCAGGCGATGGACCGGCTATGGAGGAGGCGATTAACACCATGCTCTCGACCAAGTTCGAGTATGAAACCGATGGTCTAATCTTCACACCTCGCTCCTCTCCAGTGGCTCCGCTTCCCGAGCGCAGCGGCAACACATGGACAACCGTCTACAAGTGGAAGCCACCCACGATGAACAGCATTGACTTCCTGGTCAAGTTCAAGGCCGGTGATGACTACGACACCGTACTCAAGAAGCCAGTGTTCAACGGCCAGTTGTACATTGGTCGCCGTCGTGGGTTCGACATCGTCTACCCATGCGAAACCATGACCGGAGAGTATGTGCCTCCGAAGATGGCTCCCGAGCTTCAGGTGATTGCGGAAACCCGTGACCGTGTTCCGGGCATCTTCCAGCCTTCAGTTCCACGCAATCCCGATGCCTACAAGATTGCGATTCCTTTGGATGCGAAGGGTGTTCCGGTCGACAAGACAGGTTCGCGCGTCGAGGACAATACCATCATTGAGTGCGTGCGCAACATCGACACTCAGCGTTGGGAGATTCTGCGGACTCGCTACGACAAGACGCATCAGTATCGGGTCCTAAAAGAGGCGCAGTTTGGTAACGACGTTGTGACTGCGAACTCTATCTGGACGAACATTCACGTGCCGGTGACGGAAGAGATGCTCACCACGTGCGTATCCGAACCTCCGGATGATACGTTCGAAGATGACCTGTATTACCGTGATGACCTTGGCTCTCGCGACCGTGTGCTGAAGGATACCTATGCCTTCCATAACAAGATCAAGGCACTTCTGTTCACACAGAACGTGAAGCCAGGAAGCACGCTTCTGGAGCTGGCGATGGGTCGTGGCGGTGACCTGCTCAAGTGGCGCGAAACAAAGCCGAGCCGCGTGGTTGGATTCGATGTTGCGGCCGGCAATCTGAACTCGCCGGTTCAGGGCGCATGTGTTCGCTACTTGCGCGAGCAGGGCAAGCTACCTCCTGCACTGTTCATCGTGGGCGACATGACTCAGCCTCTGTATGAGCAGGACAATCGGTATGTTCGCATCCTCGCTGGACTCGAACAGGCACCTACACCGTATCTGCAGCAGTTTGCTGGCCTAGTACACTTTGACGTCATCTCGTGCCAGATGGCGCTTCACTATGCGTGCACTTCTGAGGAAATCTTCAAGGTCTTCGTGAAGAACCTGACGGACCATGGAAAGGGCATCTTCTTCGGCACCTGCATGGATGGCGCTGCGGTCTACGCTGCATTGATCGGCAAGAAGAGTCACCTGTTCCGCGCAGATGGCCAGGTGTTTGGCGAGATCTCCAAGTCGTATACCGACGGTGACTCCTGGCACGAGGAGTTCGGCCAGATGATCTCAGTGAAGCTGGAGAGCTTTGAACGTGCGATGGATGAAGCGTTGGTTCCCTTTGGAAAGGTGACGGAGATGCTCGCAGAGGCGGGATATGAGCTTGTGAATACCGAGATGTTCTCTGACTATTACGCGAAGCAGACTGCGATTAAGTTGACGCTCGAGCAGCAGGCCTTCTCATTCCTCCACCGCAGCTTCGTCTTCAAGCGCGCTGCGCCTGTGGCTCCTAAGGAGAAGGAGGAGTCGAAGACGACGGAGGAGGTCCAAGAGGTAACGGTTCCTACCATGGAGGAGCCGAAGAAGAAGGCTGTGTTGAAGAAGCGAATCAAGGCGAAGGAAGAGCCTGAGGCAGAGCCACCGGTTCTGTTCTACGGAGCGGATGAGAGCAAGGGTGAGTATCGCTTCATGAGCAACATGTTCGTTGCGCCGTTCGAGATTGATGGGATGACGTTCCCTACGGTCGAGCACTACTTCCAGTGGTCAAAGGCGGTTCTGTTCGAGGGCAAGGATTCAGAGTCGGCGAAGAAGATGATGAAGGCGCCGCGCAACAAGGAGTTCACGGAAGCCAAGTCTGTTAAGGCAATCGGAAAGAAGGTCAAGGACTTCAGTGATGCGAAGTGGGATGATGTGAAGATGGCGGTGATGGAGAAGGCGGTTCGAGCCAAGTTCGTCAATCCGAAACACGAGCTGTTGCCGAAGCTGCTGGCCACAGGTGACCGTGAGATTGGAGAGGCGAATCCACGCGATAAGTTCTGGGGAATCGGGACGTCTGCGGACACTGCGGATGCGAAGAATCCGAAGAAGTGGAAGGGACAGAATCAACTAGGGAAGATGTTGATGAAGCTGCGTAATGAATTTAAAGAGGCCAAGAAGGATTGAAGTGGGGGAAACCCTACACGCTGATAAGTTAGTGGTAGACTAACAGATTTCCATTCTGTTTGCGCGGGTTCGATTCCCGCTCAGCGTATTCACGAGTGTGTCCGAGTGGTTAAGGAGGCAGGCTTAAGATCTGCTGGTTCACACCTCGTGGGTTCGAATCCCACCGCTCGTAGTTTCCGAAAACGAATCCTGCTGTGCCGAGGGTATACATCCTCTCACAACAAGATGCAGACCCGTTCCAAGCGCACTATGCCTTCGAAGATCGTCAACAAGCGCTGGACCCAGACCGAGGAGCGTCAGATGGTTCGCCTTCGCCGCCACGGTGGCCTTACCTTTGAGGAGATCGCCAATGAGCTCCATCGCGCACCCGATGCCGTGAAGCTCCGTTTCGAGAAGAAGCTCTTGGAGCACGCAACGGGTGACGTCCAGGAGAGGGAAGTCCTCCGCTGGTTTAATCTCGATGTCGAGTAATGATAAGCCTTAACTTCATAGGGACGACGTTACTAGCGATCGTCATAGCAAACTTATTCATATCAGCCGCAGCCAATGCACCTCTATCACCGGAGGTCCACGTTATGGCTCCACCCATCTCAGTGGGAAAAGAACGATCTTTTTCATCTGGTCGAGATGCGTCCATGTTTACCCAACAAGTGCGTAGACGTGCAGTCGTGAACGCACATTACGGAAGTCCGGGCTACATTCTACGCGAAACTCCGCATACGTCTGGCTTCACCAACGGTGTAGTCGAATTGTATTCGCTTACCGGTGTGTGCGAGAGAATCTGTGCTGCTGCAGTTGCTGCATGCAATCCGATCTTGGATGGCGGCAAGTCGACCGACGAGTTCTGCGATGTGCTGGATGGTGGAAGCGCAGCTGGGTCTGGCGATGTCGTCCTGGATGCGGGGAACTCACAAACTGTTGTTTGTTAATAATGGCGAACTGTGGAACCACGAACGTCAAATTTTTACTTCGCAAAGATTCACTGGCTGTTTGGACTGCATCGACTGTGGTCTTAGCGCTTGGTGAACCCAGTGTAGTGACCGACACAGGTCAGATGAAGATTGGTGATGGGATTCACACCTGGAATGACCTCCCCTACGTGGGTTCCTCTACTTCCATCATTTTCGATGGCGGTGGGCCGTTTCAAACGTATTCACAAGGCCCCGTTCTCGACTGCGGCAGCATTTTCTGATAAAGACACAAGCGTAGATGCCATACATCCAACTCCAATTTCGGAGAGGTCTGGCGTCCCAATGGACGGCAGCCAACACCCTCCTCGCAGAGGGCGAAATGGGAATTGAAACTGATACTGAATTGTTTAAAATCGGCGACGGTGTTACACGGTGGAACTTACTTCGATACGGTGGATTGCATGGTCCTACCGGAACGACAGGTCCAACGGGTCCTACCGGAATCACCGGATCCACCGGCCCGATGGCGTCCGGTACGAACGTCGCATCGAGTTACGGCTATTCAACAAGTATTGATATTACAAATTCAACAATCGTGTTTCCATTTGACCAGACATACTTTGAACAAGGAACGCATATTGATCCGGCTCACAACACTCGCATCGTCATCGAGAATCAGGGCGTGTATGAAATCATTACATCGATTCAGATCAAAAACACTAACGTCACTCCGACCAACGCATATACCTGGTTACGTGTGAATGGTGCAGATGTTCCCTCTACAAACGGTGGCCTGCTTGTTCCATCCGATGAATCTGCGGCATCCTTGGTCACTGTTCCCTATTTGTATCCTCTCAATGTGGGAGATTACATTGAGATCGCTGCGTATTCACCGTCTGCGAACGTGAGCGCGGTTGCCTTTGGTGTTGGTGCACATGGTTCTACCCCTGCAGGCCCATCGATTGCGATCAATATCAAACAGGTTGCAGTCGACATCGGTAAGACCGGACCGACCGGACGCACAGGCTACACGGGTAATACTGGACCGACAGGTATGACTGGTCCCACGGGAATGACCGGACCCACTGGGTATACAGGCAACACCGGTCCAACTGGAGCTACGGGTGCGGCATCGACCGTGACTGGGCCTACAGGACCCACTGGACCCACTGGCTACACTGGAAACACCGGTGCCGCATCGTTTGTTACGGGACCCACCGGCTACACTGGATACACGGGTACAACTGGGCCTACAGGACCTACAGGACCAACAGGCGTGGACGGACCGATTGGTCCAACAGGTACAACTGGGCCGACAGGGACTACGGGTGTAACCGGTTCGACGGGGTCTACCGGGTCTACTGGACCCACAGGTGTGACCGGATCCACTGGGCCAACGGGGACTACTGGACCCACAGGTGTGATCGGGCCTACAGGTCAAACGGGCAACATTGGTTCAACAGGGCCAACGGGGTCTACTGGACCTACAGGCAACATTGGGTCGATGGGTAACACTGGGCCTACGGGAAACACTGGATCCACCGGTTCAACGGGGTATACTGGAAACACCGGCTCAACTGGACCCATCGGATCCACTGGATCTACTGGAAACACCGGCTCAACTGGACCCACTGGCTCAACGGGGATGACTGGACCCACTGGACCAACAGGGACGACCGGCCCTACGGGTGTGACTGGTTCAACTGGCGCAACTGGAATGACCGGGACGACTGGTCCCACTGGTCCCACTGGGCCGACGGGTATGACTGGACCCACTGGACCCACAGGTATGACCGGATCCACTGGATATACGGGTGTGACTGGTTCAACTGGTGCAACTGGTCCTACTGGGCCAACGGGGACAACAGGCCCCACGGGATACACAGGCGTGACCGGTTCAACTGGTGCAACTGGATCCACTGGCCCGACAGGCATGACTGGACCCACTGGGTCAACTGGAACCACTGGGTCAACTGGAACCACTGGACCTACTGGCCCTACGGGTATGTCTGGTCCTACGGGTCCTACCGGCGCGACAGGAATGACTGGGCCTACAGGAATGACTGGGCCTACAGGACCTACTGGAACCACCGGTCCCGTTGGACATGGATACGCGACACTTGTCCCGACGAATTCCTATTTTCTGGGTCCGGGAGAGATCGGATACCAGCTATCGGGTGCGTTCTACGCAATACCGACTGCACAGCTAGGTAACGTTGCACGCGTTGATCAAGTGTATGGAAACGATTCGACGGCGTATATCGGTGGGTTACCATTCGCAACCATTCCCGCTGCGATCACTGCAGTTATCGGCTCAGGGTCTGTCGCAACACCTCAAAACTCAAACACGACCATATGGGTTCTTCCTGGAGTCTACAACATCTCGCCTACAGGAACCAACGGAACCATTACAGATAGCACGGGTGCGACACTCTATCCATTGCTTCAACTTCCTGCAACGACTGCGTTACGAGGCATCAGTCTTCAGACCTGCACGATCCAATGCTCAAATCCTTCTCAGAACACGGCATTGTTCTACATTTCTGCAAACACACGTATGGAAGATTTGACGATGGTGCTGGGGAATTCTTCGTATGCCGGATCCAACAACCTTGTGGGTCTGTATTTCAATGCTACCTCTACTGTGTCTGCAAAAATCAGGACGACCGTGTTGAATTTGTGCAATGCGTCGATGTCTTCGTCCTCCTCTAACAATCTGTACGGTGTTCAGTTTGACGGCACAGGGACGTTAGGTGCCTCCACGTTCTCCTTCAACTGCTACAAGGGATCCACCATCAATATCTACGGTAACGGATCGGGAAACAAGCGTGGTGTGATTGTGACGAACTCTAACATCGCAACCTTCCGTGATATGAACATCTATGTTGCTGCCCCACCAACCAATGCTGCATTCACAGGGTCCTATGTAGGCATTGAAACCAACGACACCAACAACTTGGGTTCCATTCAGCTGCGGTCCACAACCATCGGAACCGTTCAACCAACGGGGTCGCAAACCTACACTGCCTCCGACATCCTTCAAACAACACCTGCAACCATCACCAATCCAACCTATCTTGCGTCGCCTGGTATTCAAGTTGGGCCAGGAACAGACTTGGTGACCAAAACAGCAGGAAGCAAGGGATTTTCGAGCTACGTGTATCCGACCACGATCTTCTATGGGGCAATTGGAACCTTGAATACATCTGGAAATCCAGGAACAACAACACCTGCCTACTTGTGGCCTGGTTCTGTAACCATTCACGGAACCGGTGGACAGTTCATTCAGTATCCCGACGTAACTGCAACTCCTCCCTGTTATCGTGTTCAACAACCCATGATTTTATCTGGAATGTCGGCATCGTTGAACGTATCTCCTGGAACGGGACATTCAACAACAGTTATTGTGCGAAAGACACCATCTGGAGGTTCAATTGCGGATACGGTCTATTCATTGACCTTTTCCAACGCACAGACGAACCTGTCCAAATATGACGCATCAGTCGATTTCGCAGCAGGTGATTACCTCCACCTCCGAATTTACTATGATGCAGCTCCGAACGCCACACAGGATGTTTCCGTTCAGTTAGATTGTTTCTGATTTCTTTGCGGCCAGTAATCAATGGCGACGTTCGAATACGTCAAGGTTGGCGACGGTGTAACCCCGTGGTCCAGTCTTCCGTATGTAGCTGGTTTTCCCGGACCCACCGGTTCAGTTGGTCCGACTGGCGCGCAAGGTATCGCAGGTGTATCGGGTGGTCTGATTCTCCAGCTCGATTATCCCACAACAGTCAATCCGTGGACAACCACTCTGTCTGGAGATCTGTTAACAGCGTTTAATGTGGGAACTCAGGTGAATATCACAGTTCCTGCGAATACCCTCAATGCCTATGTCGCATCGTTCACGATCCCGGTCGGCTCTCTGCCTGGAACGGTTGCGGTGGGTGGACTCTGGGACGTCAATTTGTATGCAACACCTGGCGTGGCTTCCTCTCCACCTACTTACTATTTCAGCGTCTACGATGGTGCTACGCTTGTGGCGGCAGGCTCATCTGTCGATTCGACGGCCATCAACCAGGCAACAATCATGCAGCAGTACACGTACTCACTCTACGTACCTGCACATACATACACGACAAACCTACAGATTCGACTCTACGCTACAACCCCAGTCGGAAGTTCGCTCACGATTGGTCTCCGCGATAGCACTGCAAGCCACATTCATACGACGCTGGTGTCGGTTGGGTCTGTTGGTCCCACCGGAGTGACTGGGCCGATTGGACCCACGGGGTACACTGGACAGACAGGTGCAGGTGCAACGGGTCCGACGGGTGTGACGGGACCTACAGGTGTAACCGGATCTACGGGTCCCACAGGCGCAGGTGCGACAGGATACACTGGTAACACCGGGCCAACTGGAACTACAGGTATGACTGGTCCCACGGGCGCAGGTGCGACGGGATATACTGGTAACACTGGATCAACTGGAACTACAGGTATGACTGGTCCCACAGGCGCAGGTGCGACGGGATATACTGGTAACACTGGATCAACTGGAACTACGGGTGCAACAGGACCTACAGGTGTTACAGGTGCGATTGGACCTACGGGTACCACTGGCTCGACCGGTATCATTGGACCCACTGGACCTACCGGGCCGACGGGTGTAGTTGGAGCTACAGGATACACCGGAGTCACTGGACCCACTGGACCTACCGGGCCTACGGGTGCGATTGGACCTACGGGTACCACAGGAACAACGGGCCCTGCTGTGACTGGACCTACAGGTGTGACCGGACCAGCCGGTGGAGGAACTGGTTCGACTGGGCCAACTGGACCTGCATCAGCCATAACAGGACCTACAGGTGTGACCGGACCAGCTGGTGGAGGAACTGGTTCGACTGGGCCAACTGGACCAGGATCACCTGGCGGAACAGGACCGACTGGACCGGCTGGATACGGGTCGACTGGTCCCCAGGGCATTCAGGGGATACAGGGAAATCAGGGGATACAGGGTACAGGCGGACCAACAGGACCGCAGGGTATACAGGGATTTCAGGGGATACAGGGGTGGACCGGCTTCACTGGTTCAACTGGGTTCACCGGGTTCACTGGAATGACTGGTCCAACTGGAATGACTGGTCCCACCGGGTTCACCGGCCCTACGGGATCAACTGGATTCACCGGATTCACTGGCTCGACTGGACCTACTGGACCTGGATCACCTGGTGGAACTGGACCCACGGGAACCGCCGGAACCACTGGACCTACAGGACCAGGATTCTCTGCGATTACGACACCGGGAACAAACTACGTATTGACTGCAAACGGGTCCTCTACAACAAGTGCGATTGGACAAGCGAATTTGACGTTTTTCGCAAATACTGGTCAGTTGGTGAACTCAAATACGAGTGCAGGTATCAGTCCGGCCTATACGATAACCGGAGGTGCGTCGTCTGCTGTCTCCGAATACGCAGTTGCAGCCTGTAATGCGTACTATTCGTCACTTGCACTCGCAGGCGATACAGTTCTCCGCGGAACAGGACGAGTTATTTTAGCATCTGGAATCAGCGGAAACGCTGCAGCGAACTATGTACCGGGTATTGTCATTTCGAATACGTCGGTTGGCGTTGGCACCAACAGTCCAGGATATACGTTGGACGTACTCGGTACCTCCAACTACACCCCCGCAACCTATGGAAACGCACGTCTGACTACACCAACCATCACATGGTCAAACTCAAGTCTTCCAACCTCAACGTACAGTGCACAACCGTCCCTTCAGACGGCCGGGCTTCAGCTGACGTATGGTGGAGGCACATACGGCGGAGCCGTGACGGGAGGTATTCAACAGCCCTCCAGCGGCGTCCTTTCGTTAGGCACCATGAACGGTACGGGATCCATTATTGAGACCATGCGATCAACCGGCTGCAATACATGGTTCCCAGCATCAGGTGGAGTCCAGATCACGGGAAGCAACGGATTGATCTTACAGACGCAGGGATCTGTGTTTATTCCCGGAACATCGGCGAGCGGAACAGGCTATGTAACAAGCTCAGCTTCTTCAAACTTAGCGACCGCATTCGGGTCATCGAACTTTACGATTGAGTTGTGGGCGTACCCTACGTATACATCAACCAACGCGAACATTCCGATCTTTGCAACTGGAAGCCCAGCCACCGGAGAAATCCGTATCGCACAGAGCGTCACTGCGTCCAATACACCGGGATTCGTGATCGGAACCACAGCAGTTCAAGGTACAGCTGGAACGATCGTATCGAACACATGGTATCATATTGCTCTGGTTCGCAACGGAAACGTGTTCACCATGTACATCAATGGCTCAAACGCGTTCAGTAACACGATCACATACACATTCTCAAACGCCGCTAACATCTCACTTGGAACATATTACGGTGCAACCACCTATTACACCGGCTTCATCGGTGGCGTCCGCATCGTCAATGGAACTGCATTGTATACAACGAACTTCACACCGCCCACATCAGCCTTCACGTTCGTAGCCGGAACCAGTTTGTTGATGAACATGTTTTCGAGTGCAACCGCCTTGACTGACTCTGCAAACAATACTGGGTTCACATTCGCCAACAGTGCGGCTTGGTCGGCGTTTAGCCCGATGGGTCAGTCTACGACCTTAGCAACGCTGGGAGCAGTTGGAAACATTCAACAGACATCGTACGGTCCAGCCGCAAATACCGGTGTACTCACGCGACGTCTAGATATCAACGGAACAACCGAATACTTTGCATTGTATGCCTCATCCAACATGCTCATACAGTCCACGACCGGGCTTTATATGTACGGCAACCCAGTCTACCTGTATGCACAATCTGGCGGAAACATGGTGTTCAATACATCAAACGCAGCTTGGAACTTCTCCAACACCTCAAACAGTACACAAGTATTCTCAATCTCCGGACTCGGCAACCTCTCCAACTCCAATGCGACATCGAACAACATCGGCGGTTCCACGTTATCCAACAGCATCCTCACGGTAGGTGCCGCGACAGCCGGTAGCACCACAACAGGGTCTGTGAACGTCGCCGGTGGCTATTTCGTGAACGGTGTAGCACTGACTGGTGGATCGGCCATCTCCACCTATTCGAACGCAGGTGCTGTGTTGTTCGCAACGGGAACGTCTACTGGTCTTCAAGGTAGTTCGAACTTGTTCTTCAGCAACAGCAGCAATTTAGGAATCCAGACCACGACCCCAGCAACAGCCCTCGATGTGAATGGTGGTGTGACCATTCGCAACGGCTATCGTCCAACGTACTCTAACGTATCCTCCGGCACATCCTTTACGGTCCCATCCACAGCCTACGGCACACACTTCAACATCACCGCATCTTCGATCACCGGCATCACACTTCCTACGGTGGTCGGTTCAACGGATTCGAACGCGTATTGGGTGTTCCGCAACAACACCGCGGGCTACCTGTCGATTACGTTCACCTACACCACCGCGGGAACCACATACCCCACAAACCCCGTCACGATTCCACCTGCAAATTCCTTGACGATGATGGTGACGTTCCCTAGTTCAGTTTTAGGGTATGTTTTGTTCTAAGTATACAATGCTGGTCGGTGCTTCCAAAAGCATCTCTGGATTTGACCCACGAAGTATTCCTGGCTGTTCGCTGTGGTTGGATGCGGCGGATACTGCAACCATGAACTCAACTCCAACTGTGACGACGTGGACGGATAAATCGGGTCAAGGAAACAACGTTGTAGGAACCGCTACCTATTCGTCTGGAACCATGACGTTTAATGGAAGTACGCAAGCGTTTTCTAACACTGCGTACGTCTTCCCATCAAACGCGTATTCCATGTTTGCGGTCTATTCCAATACAACAGCTCCAGCTTCGACTGCCTATATGAATGTTGTCTATGGAAACGGCGGCTATCCGATGTTAGGCGTATACGGTTCGAGCAAATTTGTATCTGCTCGGTCTGTGGTTGCGAATACAGGTGCGTTATCCCCAAACATAGTTGCTTCGAATGTGTTGGTTGGTGCGACGTATACACCCTCCACCTTTTCACCATTTATCAACGGTTCCGCAGAAACTACTCTAGCCGGAACAACGTTGGCTGCAACCGGTATCTACGTCGGTGGGCCAACTAACTACTTCAATGGTTCAGTTTCAGAGATTCTGATTTACTCGGCCACGTTAACGCAAACCCAACGCCAATCCGTTGAAGGCTACTTGGCCTGGAAGTGGGGACTTCAAGTCCAGACCCCAGTAGCCCCTGTTTTGACGCCCCTGAGTATTTCGGGATGTGCCTTGTGGTTGGATGGGGCGGATTCTAACTCAATGACATTCAGCAGTGGAACCTCGAATCTCATAGCGTGGAAAGATAAGTCTGGCTTAAGCAATAACGCAACCGCTTATAACTCACCTGTTTTAACTGCGAATGCAATAAATGGTAATCCGGCCATAGCGACCAATAATCTTCCGTATTTTAACGGGTCTGTTTCAGTTACTGGAACAACAGTTACAATTTTCTCTGTTGCGACAACGACGCGTACTCTACCCAACGGTGGTAGTGATCAACGACTCGTGAGCTTGGAAAACGGCGCCAACGTGGACTATGGTCGTACAGATGGTGTAATTGGACTCTTTAATCAGTATACTACTTCTTCGATAGCCACATGGCGTGTGTCTGGACCTCTCGCCAGTAATGCGATTACAGCTAATACACCATTTTTAGCAGTAAGTAAATATGACGGAACTAATGCGTATTTGTGGAAGAACGGGGTAGCCGGAACACTCGCTTCTAGTGCCTCAACTGGAACCTTTGCAGTAACAAAGTATGGTATTGGAAACCAAGCAAATCCTAGTGGCGAATATTGGCAAGGTTATATTGGCGAGGTCATTATTTATACTAACGCACTTTCGGATACCCAACGCCAATCCGTTGAAAACTACCTGATGGGCAAATGGGGAATCAAGCCAAGTCTTCCCGCAACCCACCCCTTCTATTCTTTACCTGCATTCTCAAGGGTATTTGGACCTCTAGATATTCCTGGGTGTGCGTTGTGGTTGGATGGGGCGGATGCGTCAACGATGAACTCTACAACAACTGTTACGTCGTGGACAGATAAGTCGGGTTTAGGAAACACAATGACGGGGACAGCCACATTCTCTGGAAGCAACATGACCTTTAACGGAAGCACACAGGCCTTTTCGAACACGTCGTTCGTGTTTCCTATTTCCAACTACTCTATGTTCGCTGTGTATTCCAATACAACAGCTCCGGCTTCGACAGCGTATATGAACGTTGTCTATGGAAATGGCGGCTATCCGATGTTAGGTGTATACGATTCGAGCAAATTTGTATCTGCTCGGTCTGTGGTTGCGAATACGGGGGCGTTATCTCCGAACGTAGCCGCATCCTCAACTATGTTGGTCAGTGCGACGTACACTCCATCCACCTTTTCACCATTCATCAACGGTTCGGCCGAAACCACTCTAGCCGGAACAACGTTGGCTGCAACCGGTATCTACGTCGGTGGGCCAACTAACTACTTCAATGGTTCAGTTTCTGAGATCCTGATTTATAGTTCGAATCTGTCCACCACCCAACGTCAACAAGTCGAAGGCTACCTCGCGGCCAAATGGGGACTCCTGAACAACTTGCCGGGTAAGACGTTATCGCCTCTGAATATTCCTGGATGTGCGTTGTGGTTGGATGCTGCCGATACATCGACATTAACGCTTTCAACTAACAATGTTACGCAATGGAGTGATAAGTCGGGATCAGGTAATCATGCAACACAAACCACAACTTCGCTCCAGCCCACAACTGGAGGTAGCCAGAATGGACTTAATACATTACTTTTTACCGGAAAAATGATGACGTATCCTACAATTTCTCTTTCAGCACAAACTGTCTTCTGTGTCTATTTGAATAATACATTTACACCATATGGTTGGCCGGTTCATATCGGACCGTTCGCCTTCTTTTATGCAGCCCCTTCGAGCAATGTTGGAATTGGACGAGCTGGTTATACAGATGAAGTTCTAGCAAACTGGTCTACAAACGGACTCACGACGAGTAAATACACAGTTTATGGAGGAACTGTATCTGTTTCGGGCAGTACAACGTCGGTTCTTTATTTCAACGGAAACCAAGTAGCATCCAATACAGTTACCTCATCGGGCGGAATTGTATATTACACTATCGGAACGATCCAGTCTGGTGCTAATACAGTTACAGGATATATTGCAGAAGTCATTGTGTTCAACTCGGTGCTTGGAACCGCCCAACGCCAATCCGTCGAAAACTACCTGATGTCCAAGTGGGGCATTAGTAACGTCACGTCACACCCCTTCAAATCCATACCGCCTTCTACATCACAACCTCCCCAGTTTCAGGAAGTGACCCCCGGAAACTGGAAGTATGATTGGCAGCCTTACTTACAGAGGCTGACTGCTGCGAATTCTGGGGCGACTGCTGTGTTTAGTTCGAATGCGGTGAGCGGAGCAATGTCGGTTGTTAACTCATCGTGGAGTATGAACCTAGCACCGAACGGGTTGATATATACATTCCCAACAGCCGCAAATTATGTAGGCACGATTAATCCAACGACATCTGTGTATACGAGTAACGTAATTTCAACAAGCTACAGTACTGGAGGATATCTGTATGCTGGCGGAGGTGCTCTTCATCCGAATGGAAATATTTATGTTCCACCTAGCGGCAGTCCCGCGAACGTGGCGAGCGTTATGGTTCTCACACCTTCTGGTTCTGGAGGAACGTTTACAGCGATCGCAAGCACGACAAACTCGGCAACGGATGCGTTTTTTGGAGGTGCTATATTGGCTCCGAATGGAATGATTTATTTTATTCCGCGAGGTTCGGCATATATTGGGAGAATTGACGGCAACGGAACCTTCACTTCAAATTCTGTATCGGGAACTGTTCCAACTGGGAACAAATATGGGGGAGCTGCATTAGGACCAAATGGGTTGATCTATTGTATTCCATTTGGAATCGGGTCAAATGTGGGTGTAATAGACCCGGTCGCAAATACCTATTCGTCGAACTATGTTACTATGGTGAATACTGTAGTAAACAATGCATTTTTGGGAGGTGTCCTAGCTCCAAACGGTAAGATATATTGTGTACCTTGGAACCAGACTACAGTTGGAATCATTGATCCTGTAGCAAATACATTTACAAATGGTCCCGCATTAAGTTCAGCTACAAATGCTGCTGGTACAGGCTATGGAAATCAAGCATATTATGGAGGCTGTCTGGGTCCCGATGGTAAAATTTACTGTGCAGCGATGAATGCGAATACTATTCTTGTGATAGATCCTACTACGAATACAGTTTCATACTTATCAACCGGGTTAACTTCACCCCAGTATCGTGGAATGCTGATGGCTACGAATGGGACACTGTATATGAAGTCAAGTGGAAATGGACCCGCAGGAACGAGCAACGTAGCAACCATTTCATTTACAGGACTTTCACAGCTTCCATCGTCAAACTGGTGCTTATCTCCTTACGCAAATCATTCCACGTAACTACGCCTTACTCACATGAATCCTCACGCTATTCCCCTCGAAGGAGAACGACACGACAATGCCCGTAACGAGGGACTGGATGTTGGCCACGACAGCTCCCATGTCGCTTCCCGTAAGGTAATTGATATACGCATTCACATCACGCCTCACTCCATCGGCACAAAGGTCGGGGGGTGTGACGGAGAACGACTGAACCACATAGATACCCGGAAACCCTGCGGCTGCCCACTGGAACAGCTGGGGACGGTACTGCTCACGCGTAGGATTCACAAGGGCGTTAAGGGATGCACGGTCGACGGCCTCCTTCTCCACGATGACTGCGTGACTGGCCATCAGCTCCTCCATCGTGACGATAGTAGGCGGCTCGACTGTGCCTGTCTGTGCGTTGGGGAAGAGGGTCATGATGTCGGTGGGTCCAGTCGGTCCAGTAGGTCCGGTGATCTCATCACCCGTAGGTCCAGTAGGTCCGGTGTTCTCCATCTCAGTTCCAGTCGGTCCAGTTACATCCTCAGGTTCCGTAGGCCCAGTCGGTCCAGATGCGTCCATTTATTACTATGTATAGATAAGCATGTCGACTGGACCGCAGGGCATACAGGGGTACCAGGGAATTCAGGGCCTACAAGGGATCCCCGGTCCGACTGGAGTTCAGGGACCAGCTGGAATACAGGGTATCGCGGGATTACCGGGTGGTCCTACTGGGTGGACCGGACCAGGATTCGCAACCATCACAACACCTGGAACAAACTACGTTCTGACTACAGCCAATTCATCGTCTTCGAACGCGGCAGTCGGGAATGCGAATTTAACGTTCGATGGGTCTGCATTGGCTGTGACCGGGAACGCAAGTGTTAGCGGAATTCTAGGTGTCCAGGAAATCCAAGAGGTTGTTGTAGCAGCCCCTAGTCCAGGCACAGCGTATACTGCGAACTGGGCTAACGGCGATATCTTCTACATGACGTCATTGTCGGGCAACATGACTGTGAACATCACGAACTTGCCTACGACGGCGAATAGGAATTACACGGTCGTCTTTTACTTGGTACAAGGTGGCACCGGATACTACATCAACACTCTTCAGGTCGCGGGAACAGGTGTGACGATTCGCTTTCCATCGGCAACAGCACCAACGCCCACAATCAACGTTGTGACGACGCAAACGTTCATGCTCTATTATTCAGGATCTACTTGGACCGCGTTGAGTATTTTTACTAACTTTGCGTAAAGACAATGCCCTTTGCTGGGACGATGGGTAGTGCGTCTGTTTTTGTAGTTTCTGAGAAACCTGTTCACGAATTTACTGGGCTAGCAACACAGGGGGCGAGTCCGTACACATCATGGTCGTCGACTACTATGTCGACAGGAACGTTCTACTCAAATTACGGACAAACAAGGAGCATTGCTTTGAATATGACGGTATCTGGTAGTCCCGCGACAATATCATATAGTTTTGCATGTCGGGCCTCCGGTACTGGTGGATCGTCTGCTACCGTTACAGCGTACTATTATAGTAGTTTAAACTTAACTGGAACTCAAACACTGATTGCTACGTTATATGCAGCTGACTCGACCTTCCGAAACATTCTGTCCTCGGGAGGCTCTGTATCTGTCCCAGTTGGAACAAAGTCCTGTTTTTTGACAGTAACTCTAGAGTCTACTGGTAGCTTTGATAGTTATGGCTATAGTCTTCTGACTTTATCCTAATCCGCCCCACCGAACTTCTTATAGTAGTCTGCGTACGACATGGGCGGAGGTCCAGTGGGTGCGGCCCCTGTGCTGGCGGGTGCATACCGTTGGAACAGACGCTGACCGACCGCAGCTGTAGCCTGCTCTTCGGTAATCTCGCCCTTCTCGATCTTCCGCTTCAGCGCCAGCATTTCAAAAAAGGTGGAATCCAGCCTATCCTCTGCATGCATCTGCCACAGGCTGGGGTAATTGTAATACAACTTCTCATTCTCATCGCGCACCTTCGTCATGAACTCCTCCTGACGAAGGTGACGCCACTTCTTCTTCGAATGATCCATTGCGCGGACCAAGGCCTGTAGCTGCGTGGCCGTCAGCTGCTCGGTGGTGATATGACGCTCTGCCTCTGCAACTTGGTCGGGCGGTAGTTCAAGCTTTCGCTCCATTACTCACAGACGGAATAGAATGTATAAGTGGCTGTAACGCAGTCATCAGTTTAGCGCACTCCTCATGTGTGGTCATTCCCGTCAAGATGATGTTACCTGTTCTGAACACCTTCGCAATCCACTTCACGTCAGGGAAGTAGATCTTCACTGCGGGATAGACTGTAGGCTCATACTCGGTCCTCACTCCCGACTTGCGCAGGGTTGAGTACAATGTTTCGCGCGAAAGACTCTGTGTTTCCGTTAGGCGCGTCTTGTAATTCATCAGAACCACTCGTCGTGTTTCCGTGGTCCATTCACCGGTAATCGCATCAGGACAGGTTGCGAAGATATGGGATCGTAGTCGAGTCATCACCGATCGATCGTATCGCTCATCCAGCACGCCCGTGATATGAAACACTCCATTCTGGAAGATCTTCACGGTAATCTCCTTCTGCTTCAAGGTTCCATCACCACTGTCCAGACTGACGAGAGTGATGGAATTGTGTCCAAATCCCGTCGTCCGTTTCGACGGGGCTTTCTTGGCTCGACGTTTAATGAGGTCACGCTTGGATGAACCACGTGCAGGCACACCCTGCTTTTCAATTTTGATGATCGCTTCCGTCAATGGGAGGGACTCCAGAAGGAGGTTCGTGTTCAATCGGACGTTTACTGTGTACAGAACGACCATTGTCGTGAGGGTCGGGATCTCCATGAGAGGGTTGATAGTGAACTGAAGAGATTTCGTTTTTCCACGCCTGTGAAAATGAGAATGGCTCCTTAGTGATCACATGGCAATCGAAGAACCGAAGAACCGGCCTCAAGCGCGTTTCTTCCGTTGGATCAAGCATCCATCCCTCAAGATAGCCGAACCAAATCACGGCTGTCTTGTGATGGGTAAGAATTCCTAGCGCCGCATCTGCGAGTGAAACCAACGGTTCCATCGACAGATCGAACGCTCCAATTGGTTTTGGGGCATTGTACACGTACACAGTCAACATTATGATACAGCAGTAGGATATATGAAAGCACCCTTCCACTTGCGAGTGCCGTCCGCGTTGGTATCTCCGGCATTCACGCCCTTGCACGCCGTGCAGGTCGTTGCGAAGTTGACCTTGCCGCAGGCCGCGCAGCAGTTGTTGATGGCCTGACGTGCAGCGGCAATGCGGTCCTCCTTACGATAGTTCGGGTCCGTTGTCGCAAGCAGCGTCGACAGCACAATCTTGTCCTGCACCTCCATGATCTGGTTCACTGCGGTATTCGGCATCACACCGTTCAGACTGGTCACAGTCACAGGACCATAGCACAGACCCTGGATCTGCGAAACACCTCGTGCATCCACGGGCTTGGCGTTCTTGGGGTTCCACATCACAGCGGTTGCGTTGGCTGACGCATGGGACACGTAGGCAGACGCATCCTTCACGCGGTGACCACGCGCAATCGTAGCACATGAAGGCCCACGTGTGCTTGGGGCGTTGAGCGTCGAAACAGTCGCAGTCGCAGGCAAAAATTGTTCGTAGACCGCAGATGCCTGCTGGCGCTGAATCTCAATCATCTGACCACACGTCATCTTGGGACGCGTGTCGATGTATTTTGCGGTTCTGAGCTGCTGCCTCACTAAATACTCGCTGCACGAGGACATCTTGTTTATGTGTGGAGAATGGATTTCGGTAAACCCCGAACTAAAGTTCATACTCCCGGATGCGTTAACAGGTGACGCCGACAGCATTCGCGTGTGAGTCCAAGGTCATTCAATGCGCGACCCTCTGCCGTCACCTTGGTTTCGGTCGTGAGATACATAATCTCCGAATCAGGTGCGCGACCCTCCTCACGGCGATAGACCTTAATCAGACGTTGATACTCCTTCCACTTTCCTGCGATGGGGAGATTGCATGTATAGCACTTGATTGGAATCGGGAAATCCATGCCTCTCTTCTTGTTTGTGATGAACAGTTCGTTTTTCGCAGACTAGAACAATGAAAGTCAAGGCAGTCTACTGGGCTGTGGCCGCTGTCGTAGTTCTCGCATTGTATCTCCTGCTCAATCCCCCTACCGAGTTCGTGTCGACAAACCAAAGTGACGTCAGCCGATTCGGTCCTGATTCGCTAGATGTCCAGATGGGCATGGGGACGTTTCGCTCAGACCCTCCTAGTATGCTCGCACCTCCGCGCAACCTGAAGCCGCTGCTGCTGTTCCCTCCGTCCGAGGAGGACCTCGCAAAGCTCTCCGGTCCACCGGCAAGTCTTCAGTAGTAACAAATGAGTTCATTCAAAAAGTGGTTGTTGATTATCATCGTCACCCTTGCACTGCTTCATATGGGCTTCGGTAGCATCTCCGATATTCTGCGGACAGGTCGACTCACTTCGCAGCACGGATGGACCGAGGCCCTGATTCTGATGCTGCTCGCGATTGTGGTTGCGATTGCGGTGAAGTAGGGGAAGCCCCTGGGGATTCACCAACTCAACTCGAGCTCCTGTGCCGACCAGAACTCCGCATTCCCGTTGGGCATAAGACGCTGAAACACATACGGCAACTTACGCTGCTCAATTTCTCGCTTTACGACCTGATCCAGAAACTGCGGATCACTTGTCCTGAGTCCATCTAGGCTCACAAGTGGCTTCGCACCCTCTGCAATCTGCTGCTGACGAGAAGCTAACAGCACCGTGTATTCATACTTGGTGAAATACGGCTTCGTGATGCGCGGCGACTCCATAGCCTTCACAACCTCTGAACGGAACACGGGCTTCACTTCGGGGTGGTCAGTTGGGTGTGCCGAAGGTACACTTAACGAAGGTGTAGAAGACATTGTGCTCCTCTTGTCTAGGAACATACTCTTTCGTTTTCAATAAATGCCGATCATCCGTGGAGCAGCATCGGACTTTACAACGTTTCAAAAAAGCAGTGCACAGGCGAACAGTTTCTACACGTGGAAGTATTCGCGCGTTGGCCAGGTGGTCCAGGCACCGTCGATTACGTCTGCGCAGTCACTTGCCTCGAAGGTTTCGCTGACTGCATCGGCAAACAGTGCTGCGTCTTTTATCATCAACACTCGTGGTCGGTCGACGGGGACGGGTGGTGCTGACCAGTCGAAGTCCCGCCTGTTTCCCGGAGTGCCCAGATATTTCCTGGATTGAGAGTAATGCCTACACGCTCTGCGTCCGACTACCTTAGCTACCAAAAAGCTGCGATCATCACGGCCACTGGATTTCCAGCTGCCCAGACTCGTAATGTTCTGCGATATGAGGGTGCTGGACAGTACCTGAACGCAGTTACACAGTTATCTGCGATGAGCTATGCGGTGACCGGACGCGCTGTTCCGGGTCGTATTGCGCCTCGTCAGTTTGTTCAGAACCGGTCAAACCCTAATGCGCTGTCGCAGGTTGCTACTCTCAGTGGCGGAGGTGTTCTTGGACCAGTGGTCAGTCAGCCAGTGGCCAGGACATCGGGTACATCCAGTTTGATTGTCCTTCAGACGAACCTGATTCAGAACGCGAATGCATCGGCGCGCGGCACCACGACATTCACCAATACCAATGCTGCGATTACACGGGCTTAATCCTTTCAGGACCGAGCACGTCGCTTACGCTCCTCCCCGCCGATCCTTTCAGGACCGGGCGTTCTGCTTCCACATCGCATCACACACTGCACACTGGTACATCCATGTTACATTCACAGAGTCCAACTTCACACCCACAATGTCCGACTCCTTACCTTGTGTAGCGCAGGTAGGATTCAGACACACCATATTCTTGAAGCGGGGCAGCGTAGGGTCGTGCTTCAGGTAAGGATTGATCGAATACTGAACGGATGTATCCTGATGTAGGTCATGTTCGTAGATCACCGCAGTCGACTCCTCCTCATAGGGACAGGCGCGGCACTTTAGGTAAGCCTTCCCATCATGCTCCACAATATCATACAGGAAATTCGAACAATCCTTGCAGAACTTCATTGCTCACTGTTTGTTACCAAACACATGTTTCGTTTTAGACTCCAAAACCCAGATTTATGCGTTCAAAAGGAATCCGGCCGGCATAATTCGTCGGGAGAGTAATCAACGATGCAGGCCGGACACCTTCAAAAGTTTCTGGACGCTCACCGTGCTGAAACCAAAAGTGGTCTTGAAACTCATCAGCTCTTCGGACATGGAATTCTGTATACGATTCCCGAGGAGAAGATGGATGAGTTCTATCGACTCTACTGCGCATACGTAGCAAACAATGGTCCTCTGACCATCACGGAGAAGATGACCCGTATTGGTCCTCTCCGTGTGGATCTCGACTTCCTGTATGAGGGACACGTCGAGGACCACAAGCACACGCAAGCCATGACGATCGCCTTCGTCAAGGCGTACATGACGGAGGCCGCCAAGTACATTGAGATCAAGGAGATCACGGACGTCTACGTCATGGAGAAGCCCGAGCCGACCTTCTACCCGGGTAAGAAGGAGTCGAAGTCCGGTATCCATCTCGTGGTTCCGGAGGTGAGGACAAACAAGAACGTCGAGCTGGCGATTCGCAACACGCTTCTGCCTCGAATGGACGAGTTCTTCCCTGGACTGGAGATGAAGAAGGACTGGCGCGAAACCTACGACAAGTCTCCACTCAACCACACCAGCTGGTGGGCTCTTCTCGGTTCGAAGAAGCCGGCCGGTGAGGGTGCGACACCGCAGCCGTATCAGCTCAAGTATTCGATTGAGTGGGATCCGAGTGACCCTGCAGTTGCGATCGATGAGGAGGTGAATCGTGAGGTCAAGCCGGACAACATCCGCAAGTTCTCGATCCGATCGCCCAACAACTCTGAATCTCCGGCCACGGAGCTTGGAAAGAACTATGCGCTGAAGGAAGAGGAGGTTCGCATCTCAGGCGGAGCTGCGGTTGTGCCTCAGCGTGGTCGCCCGGCTCAGCGCAATGGTGACCCTGGATCGCGTGGTTCTTCGCCGACTCGCGTCATCTACCTTCAGCCACTGTCTGAGTCCATGATGAAGTATTACGAGGGACACGTCTTCAATCTGAACTCGGTTCGATATACCGACTACGCGGAGTGGATCAGTGTTGGACACTGTCTCAAGAACATTCATCCGGACCTAGAGAACCTGTGGCTGGAGTTCTCTGCACAAATCGGTGATAAGTATGATCCACGTGAGGCCATGGCGAAGTGGAACGGCTTCAACTTCCGCAATGACGGTGCGAAGCTGGGTGTGGGTAGCCTTCGTCACTGGTCCCGCACGGATGACCCGGATGGATACCTGAAGGTCGAGAAGCTGAACATCGAGAGTCTGCTTGATGCCGCGACGGATACGCAGACGGAGCACGATATGGCGCAGGTCGTTCACGCCAAGTTCCGCGATGAGTTCAAGTGTGCGCGGTTCAGTGCCTCAGCGTGGTATTGGTTTGCCGGCCACACCTGGCGTGAAACGGACAAGGGTGTTTCGCTTCAGTGCCGCTTGTCGAGCGACGTCTTCCGCGAGTTCTTCCGCAAGGAAACGGATATCAGCAACATGATGAATGCAGATGGGTTCCCGCAGTGCCCGGAGGGAAAGCACGAGCCGAGTAGCTGCGACTGGTGTAAGGCGGACAAGAAGCGCCAGGCCTACGCTCACATGCGCAAGCAGCTGCGCATGACCCGATTCAAGGAGAACGTGATGAAGGAGTGTCGCGAGCTGTTCCTCGATGAGGACTTTGCGACCAAGGTGGATGAGAACAAGAACCTGATCGCATTCGCGAACGGTGTGTTCGACACTCTGACGTTCGAGTTCCGTGATGGTAAGCCGGAGGACTACATCTCCTTCTGCACGAACCTCGAGTATCACCCTGATCGCCCGCACGATTCGTATCCGTGCTGGGCAGAGCTGAACAAGTTCCTTCACGATGTGCTTCCCGATCCAGATGTCCGCGAGTATTTCCTCGCCTACCTGTCGACGTCACTGTCCGGGAACAACGAAGCGCAGAAGTTCCACATTCTCACAGGAACGGGTTCGAACGGCAAGTCGATGTTGATGAACCTGATGTCGACGGCGATGGGTGATTATGCGTGCAAGGCACCGATCTCGCTTCTGACCCAGGCGCGTAACAAGTCCGCTGCTGCTGCACCAGAGCTGGTTCGCATGAAGGGTCGTCGCTTCGTGACCATGCAGGAGCCGGATGAGCAGGTGCCGCTCAACACGGGTCTGATGAAGGAGTTGGCCTCTTCGGAGAAGATCACGGCTCGCGACTTGTATGCGGGCTCGAAGCAGATGATGGACTTTGACCTCCAGGCCCGCTTCAACCTGGCGTGTAACGAGAAGCCGAAGATCAATACGCAGGACGGAGGTACGTGGCGCCGTCTGGTGGTGATCAACTTCTTGAGCAAGTTCGTCGCAGATCCGCGCCTGCCGCACGAGAAGCCGATTGATGAGTCGATTGTTCAGAAGTCACAGAGCAAGGAGTGGGCTGAGGCGTTCCTGAGCTACATGGTGTTCCTCTACACGAAGGGCAAGGGCTATCGCAAGTTGGTCCCTCCGGAGAAGGTGATGGAGTACACGAGCGAGTACAAGGATGATAGTGACGTGATCGCCAAGTTCATCCGTGAGAAGATTCATAAGGTTGAGGCTGAGGCAGACGAGGCGGTGGCGATGATGAGGTGGTCGGATGTTACACGGGAGTTCATTGAGTGGCGCCGGACGAATGACCCGACAAGCAAGGCGACGACTGCTGATCTGAAGAAGCAGATCGAGTCTACATGCGGAAAAGCCGCCCCAGGAAATCGCTGGACCTCCTTCCGGTGCGGCGATGCGTAGACTTGCGGTGACGACGTGTCTTGCGACGACCGCCCACAACTGCAGGTACGGGCTCCGGCCCACCTAACCATGTCGGACGCTTTGACCAGTAATCAGACGCAGTGCTAGTGGTGCTCGTCCATGCGTTTGTGATGTAATCCATTGTTCTTAAATCTTATTTTTTACTCATCACTGCCGCCCTTGCGACGGGCGGCGCCGATCTTGCTCAGCACATACGAGCGGAGCAGGCCGATCGTGAAGACGACGAGTGCGAAGGACACGATGAGGTTGACCAGCTCCGTGATCACCTGACCAACCTTGAGCTCAGCCGAGCCGACCTTGATGGAGAAGCCGGACACACCCTTGCCCGCCGAGGCGGCCGGCGCGAGCAGCGGCACGAGGATACCGTCATTCAGCGACTTGAAGAACGCAGCCACCACCGATCCGAGATAAAACGACGCCGTGAGGATGATGATATCCTTAGTATCGAGCATTTATTGAGTGGTTCAGAATGTTTTTCAGCGAACGACATAATGCGGGGGTTAGACAAACTTGCCGGAAAAGCCACATCGCTGCTGGCGTTTGACTGCGAGTTCTGGCATGTAGGCGCGACGTTCCTGCCCCGCGAGGTGGGCGGATACCACCTGACTCGGAAAGGGGGGTCGTGGACCTCTACACAGTTCTTCGTTGTCCTTCCACCCCCTCCGCGACAACTGAACCGCGTATCCTCGAGCTACTCGACCGTGACGCCCGCGACGTCGATCGTGCTGGATATCCTTGAAGAAACAGAGCGGTCGGCGCCCGAGTTTCTTAACCAGGACGACAGCGTGAAGGTCTACTTTGCGGACCCGAAGGTGAAGCCGCACGTGAAGCCCACCTCTTGGCTCAAAGGATTCATTGAGAAGATGAGGGGGTCGACGGTCATCGTCAAGGGCGACATGGATTTGAAGGCGATCCGGTCTGCATGCCTGAAGTACAAACTTGACTACCATCCGCCTCAACGAATCATCGATATTGCACACAGTAACCCGCTCTTTAGCAAGCGGTGCGGGACGGCGAAGTTGGAAGGTGCCTATCACTGCATCGCGAAGGAATTGGATCCTGCATTGAAGAAGGCATTCCCTGTTGGGAAAGCTCACAATCCCGTGTCCGACGCCGCCATGACGATTCAGATCGCTGCGTGGTTGGAGAAAGATGTGCGATGAATACAATGGACGTGTCCTATTGGGGGGCGAGTGGGTGGCAATTGTTCCATCTGATTGCTGAAGGTTCGCCTACGCCTGGTCGAACATTGGCGCATATGCACCGCATTCTCCCCTGTAAGTACTGTAGGGAAAGTACGACTAGATTCGTAACCGAACACCCGCTGAAGGGCGATGCAGGTCAGTGGCTCTACGAGATTCATCGCAAGGTCAACCATAAACTGAAGACGCAGGCAGAAACAGATCCGAAGGTCATCTTACCTGATCCCGACCCGACCTACGAAGACGTTCATGAGAAGTATGCGCAGATGCTGAAGAAGCCCCCGCATGGAGTTCCGGGCCGCGACTTCCTGTTCTCGATTGCATACAACTTCCCCGAGAAGCCAGAGGCTGAGGATGTGAATACACAGCAGATCTTTCTGAACGAGTTGAGTCGCACGTATCCGTTCCCCAAACTTCGCAAGGCCTATGTGCAGTATATGCACTCTCACCCTATCGAGTTGGGTTCTCGCAGTGCGTATCTCCACTGGATGTATGGTCTGCTGCGGCGCCTCTCGGAGAAAACGAACTCACCCATCCGCAGCTTCAAGGGATACACGCAACATGTGGCTTACTACAAAAGCGGGTGTTCTAAATCAACGTATCATGGAAAGACCTGTCGACGAGTCAATGGAGGATACACCAAGCAACGCGACCATAAACGTACACGACGAATCGTGGCCGGAGGTTTACTTTCGTAATCAGAAGTTCGAAGAAACCCCTCTGAGTATGAAAGTGTATATGGCTTGTCTAGTGGTTATTAGTTTATTGGTCATTCATGCCATGTTTGCTTAAAAGAACGACTTGCGGCTCTTGCGGTGCCGGCGCGTCTTCTTGGCCGGCGCACCCATCGAGCTCTTCTTGTAGGTCTTCTTCGCCTCGAGAATGACCTTCTTCAGCCCGTCACCCTTCTTGTAGGTGCCGCGGTGCTTCATCTCCGACATCGTCTTCTTCACATGAGAAAGCCAAGGATTCGCCATTTTTGTTTAACCGCGCGAAATGAATCCACGGTCGTCTCAAGACTCCCTTGGGATGAACCCCGGGCGCCCAAGTGGTGTCGGACAGAGGTTCCACTGGCATCCATACGTATAGACGTCGTCCATGACCTTGAACTTTGAAAAGGCCTGGTCAGGTGCGACAATCGCAATGTGGGACTGCGTGAACTGACGCAGCTCCTGTGGCTCACGTGGGTAAGCTGCCTGCTGGTAGCTGAGGCGGCGCAGATGGCTCTCATTCCACGATACATTCACCAGCGGCTCGAGTTCTGTGCCGCGCGCCTCATTGCCCGAAACAATCACCACCTTGTCCGCCAGTGCCTCGAGCGGTGTTTCTTCGATGGAACCCTGGAACAGCTGCTTTCGTACCGTGGTCTTGAGGTGGTGGGCCACACGATTCGCGGTGAAACTCTTGTCTGTATGAAGGACGAGGCTCAGAATCAGAGGATCCCGCGACGGAAACGCCTTCTGAAGAATCGTCACGCAGCACGACTCGAAGGTCCGATGCCGAACCTGGTCATAGTTAGGAACCAACGCAACAACTGGCTCGTCCTGTGCGTCTGAATAGATGTGGAGCTCGAGTAAGCGAAACCCCTTTGCTAGCGCGCCCTCAATGTCTTCGAAGGTGCTGCCCTGAGCATAATAGTCAACCAGTGTCTTTCCACGGTCCTCGTGGACTGGCTCTTCTGTAGACGCAAGGATATAGCCTGCCGTAACCAGTGCTCCGACCACAATCAGCGGTTCCATTACGTAGTGTCCTTACTTTTT